>Ga0194126_10009395_pt1 | contig 13056 bp, 10 predicted proteins | sample TA2KigC150mmetaG_FD_148641 | JGI IMG/M metagenome (GOLD analysis project Ga0194126, IMG submission 148641) | Freshwater microbial communities from Lake Tanganyika, Tanzania - TA2015035 Kigoma Deep Cast 150m | ecosystem: Environmental > Aquatic > Freshwater > Lake | place: Tanzania: Lake...
CGGGGACACTCGCTAACCGGCTGAATTCCTTCACGCGCGACGGCTTGCATCTGAGCCTAATCCGCTTTGCCGACGAAATCCAGCTTAGGTCAAGTTCAGTCTCAGCATATCTTCCCCATAGCCAATTTCCATGCTAGTTGCAGGGAATTCAGCCCGGGCATAAGGATTTTCGATGTGCTTGAAATCGGAGATCGACTCCTCTTTCCCATTGACCAGCAACGGGCCGCGCCAGCTAAAGACCAATTGCTCGCCGCGTATTGTGTTCCACTCGACCTGCAAATCATTGACGACCACGAGCGTGGATAAAACAGCCCGACGGAAATCCTCCCATCTGCCATCCACCTCGGCGCGACCCATCTGGCACAGCCACACGTTGCGGAGCCCGATCGAGCGCAATTCGCGCATTGCATCCTGTCCGCTGTCCACCAGCATCATTTCCTTCGCGGCATATAATGCCAGGTAACCATCCTCTTTGCGCGCAAATGCCCATCCCTGTTCCAGGACATGCTCGTCAAAGGCATACCCGGGGAAAAAGGCATGGGTGAATCCGAGCGTGTCATCCTCCGGCAGGTCATAGAGCGCGATCAAGGAACCCTTCCACTGGGCGACGCGCGGCAAACTGCCGTTCCCGCACCACCAGCCCGCCTGTCGCGCATTCGCGTCGGAAAAGCAGGCCGGGTGATTCGTAAAGACGACGGCGTCCATCCCCAGTGTTGCTTGCCAGATGTGCTCCCGTTGGCCGCGTTGCCCGGCGCGATAATCTTGCGCGGATGCGATCGCATAATCCGGCGTCTTGAATAGTACGGTATTGGCGTATTCGTTCTCGACCATCTGTTGGCGCTCGCGGGAGAGCATTGCGGGCCAGCGGTCAAGCGCGATGGTGCGGATCAACTCCGGCACTCGATAATTATCGCCTGCCAGCCCTAGTCCGGCGGCGCTCCTGATGTGAGCATTCAATCCACCCACACCCCAGAGCAGATACATGAGCGGCGCTTCGGGCGCAAGCGCGCCGCTACGCAACCACATCGCGCGCGCCTCAGCACGCGGCGCGACGTACACCCCTTTGAATGAGTTGACGGCCAGGCACACGAGCAGTTTGTCCAACAAGACCGCCGCCAGATCTTTAATGCTCTCCCTCTCGGCGCAATCAGCCAAGAGGGAGAGCGCGATAACCGTTCGCCCGATGTGCGAGTTCCAGAGGGCGAACCCGGTTTGAGCACGGCAACGTAGCCAGTCCTCTGCGAGTGTCTCGCCTTGGTTCTGTTCCTGTCGTCCAGTCAAACCCGATGCCGACATTGTTTGCCCAGCCAGGATTTGTGCCGCATACAGCGTGATTTGGTTGCTCTCGTCCGACAAGTCAAACGCCGCCGTTGTTCGCTGGGGTGCATAGTTGAACGAAAGCAAGCAATCATCAATCTCGGTCAAGATATCGGCGGGAAAGCTTGCATAACGTCCCATGCGCAAACGTATGGCTGCCAGTCCGAGCAGATTGTCCAGTCCGTCGAGTGCACAGTGTCTCACTTGCTCAATCGCCTTGCGGATGCTCTTGGGCTCAAGGGCAGTCCACCAACCGAGCGCCATTTTTGCCATTTCGGCGTACAGCGGGTCATAACTGTGAGCGGTTTCCTTGATGACAGCAATCAGCCGGTCGTCGTAGAGAGAGGACGGTTCATCGTAACAGGTCCCCATGTTCACGATGAAGGGCAATACGCGGCGCGCGCGGAAGCCTTGGGCATAGTAATCTTCAAAGGGAGGTGTGAGAACAGCCTGCATGTAGCCGTTCGCCAACTGCGCTCCCAGCAGACCTTCGAGTTGCACCTGGGGCTGGAAGGTGACCTCCATCCGTCCATATGTGGCACCGTCTGGTTGCTGGAGACGAACTGAGCCGCTGTATGCGCCCGGCATCTCTGCGCGGCAGATGATCATGACCATTTGATCGCGCTGATAGATAGCCCGATCAAGGTGGGCATACTCTAGCGCGTGTTCCCATATCTGGCGCTGTTCCGGCTTGTCCGTAGTCGTTGGCACCTTGATCTTGATTTCAGTTGCCGGTGGACATTCCATATGCACGGCTGTCGCCAACACCGTGTCGCCTGCCGCGATTTGTTCCATTTGCACCAGTAAGTCGTTATTGCCCGATCTCAGGGTGGTGGTGAAGGTATATGTCTGCATCGCCTGATTGTCCAGCGCGGTTATATGCTCGCAATACAAGACGTGTTTGCCGTTCAGCCAGACACTGGCTGGACAACAGAGCGTCAAACTCATCTTCACCAACATGGACTCGGAGCAGGAGAGACTGGTAAACGCCCACGCTCGCACGTGGCTGTAGGTTGCTATGGTGAGGTCCTTCTCAACCAGATGATCGTCCCGGCAGTGCTCAACTTCCCAGTAGAGTGGCTCGCCCAAGTGTTCGATCTTTTCAAACTCCTGAGGCGGCTGGGAGACATCGCACGCGGCGTGATCAACAGATTTGAAAAGGCGCGCACGATAATCCAGCGCCCCCTCGCCAACTTCCGGCGGTGCAGTGATCGGGGTGACAGACGGCCCGAGTACCAGCCAGTCATGGATATAGCCATTCTTCAGACCATAGACCAAATAATTCTCTAACATGTGTCTCCTGTCCTGTCTTGCAAGGTGGATCTCTGTGTTACACTGATTTCCCTACATTAGGAAGGTCCGGCAAGTATCACCCCGAAATAATCGAACAAGTGGACTCCAAGCCGCCACTAGTGTAGGTTGTCTGTGTCACCAGAAATCATGTCTTGCCCAAGCGGTAGAGTTCGATGAAGCGTGTAGCCGCTACATCCCAACTTGCCAGTTATGCTGTATCCCATCGCGGACTGGGCAGCCTTCCAACCAGACGGTGGAACGCATCTACCACATCAATAACTGAATCTTTGATTTCCATCGTTGGGTTCTTCTCAATGCAAAGACTTGCCGTGCCAGTATGTGTGACACGGCAAGTGATTGGTTAATCTATCAGCCAGCTCAGCCCCAATTTTTCGAGTGTCTCGGGTTTCGGCACACCCGTTTTCACATTCCAGCCTGCAAGCACAAAGTACTCATCGAGCGCATGTTCTATTTGTTCTTTCTCCAGTGCAAGACCAGCGTATGGTCCTTTGCCTTGCAATGGCTTGAATACTTTGGCGGGCAATTTGTCCGCCTGGCGATCGAATCCCATCCGCGCATTGCACACACGCATCATATTCAATCGGCGCGCGCCAATTTCCAGCAATGCGTTGAGCGAGAAATCATCCCAGCCCGTTACATGGCGCACCAATTCAACGGTTTGTACCGCACCAAAGAGTGTCCAGGTTGTGCTGTAAACGAATGTGCACAGGTCCGCCGAGTCGAGAAACGAATAGAAAAGCTGGGTCGTGTACGCAAACCGAACCTTTTCTTTGCTCAATTCGGTCGTCGGCATCGGTTGCATGAAACCCAGGGGTGCGAGTCGTTCTTTGTAATCGTCGGTGGCGATGGCGAAATCGTGCTCGGATGATTCGTGATCTGCGCCGAATGGATTCACTGCGTAGATCAAGCCCAGCGAGCGTTTGTGTTGCGGCATGTGTGCGGGCATCTCCGCGCCTTTGACCGTGATCAAATATTCGTGTCCCTTGCCGAGCAGGTCCGCCGCGCGGCGACTCCCGTTGGCAAGCAGATCACCGATACCTTCGCGATGTGCGATCATTTCGACGAGCCGAGTCATCGTCTGTGCATCACCAAAGTGTGACGGGAATCCGATTTCGTTTTCGGTGACGACACCGTGCTCGAAGCATTCCATCAGCCACGCAATCGTCGCGCCAGTGCCAATCGTGTCCATGCCGTATTCGTTGCACAGCATATTGGCATATGCAATTGCGTGCAGGTCGCTCACGCCGCAGTACGATCCCATGGTCGCGGCTGTCTCGTACTCAGGTCCGCCGTGCCGACCATCTACTGGCTTGCCCATCCATTCCGTTTCGACGACACGTTTGCATCGCACCGCGCACGCGTAGCACGAATCGTTTGTCTTCAGGATCGTATCGGTCATCACTTCACCGGTAATTGCTTCCGCGCCATCAAAATCGCCTGCGCTGAAATTAAAAGTCGGCAGTTGCCCAGTGTAATGTTGCGAAAGCAATCCGCCCGCCGTGCCATTGCGTTGGAACCCTGCCATCACTGGATTGAGGGGCACATTTGTCGAACCCCAGCGTGCGAGTTCTCCCAATTTTTGCGGATGCGCGACCGGTAATTTTTTTGACGAGCCGCGTACGACAACCGCCTTCAATTTTTTCGCCCCCATCACCGCGCCCATGCCGGTGCGCCCATTGGCCCGGTTCGCCATATTGATAATCGCAGCAACCCGCACGAGCTTTTCGCCCGCTGGTCCACACTGCGCGATTTCGATTTCCGGATCACCGAGTTCGGTTTTGAGCAGATCATCAACCTGAGAAGTAGTCTTACCCCAAAGTTGCGCGGCAGGACGCAACTCGGCATGACCGTCCTTGATCCACAAGTACACCGGCTCGCGCGATTGTCCGCGCACGACAATGCCATCGAACCCGGCAAATTTCATTTCGGCAGGGAAAAATCCACCTGACTGACTATCGCCGATGCCATCCACGAGCGGTGAGATTGCATTCGCGGTCATGCGGCTCTGACCCGAGATCGGCGTGCCGGTCATTGGGCTGAGCATCAACGTCAAGACATTTTCCGGACCCAACGGGTCAATTTTGCCTTTGACGTCTTGCAAAATGTAATACAACCCCATCGCCGAACCACCGACGTACTTGCGATAAAATTCTTCCGGTGGATTTTCGATTTGCAATGTGCCGTTCGTCAAATCCACGTGCAGGATTCGACCTTGATAACCAAAAGCCATAATTCGCTCCTTTATCTACAAGGTCTGCGAGTGGTTCGTTGATGTTCGCTATTCGTTTTCCGTGTGTGGTTTGATCTCATAGTCTCCCAGTTTCTCCAATACCGTCACCAGCGCAGAATGGTCCAACTCAGCACCCCCGTTCGCGATCAATGCATTCATCAACTCCGCGGCGTTCGCACTCGCAGGCAAGGACAACCCCAACTCGCGCGCCGTGTTTAGAACAATCGCCATATCTTTTCGATGCAATCGGACCTTGAATCCGGGATGAAAATTGCGTTGCAACATTCGGTTGCCGTGCAGGTCAAGAATGCGACTTTGCGCGAATCCTCCGAGTAGTGCCTCGCGTACTTTTACCGGATCAACGCCGGCTTTGGCGGCGAGCAATAATGCTTCACCGACTGCTTGAATGGTGACCGCGACAACAATCTGGTTCGCGGCTTTCGCTACCTGCCCGGCGCCAGCATCTCCAACCAGAATAATGTTCTTGCCGAGTTTTTCAAAGATGGGCTTGGCGCGTTCAAACGCGGTGACCGATCCTCCCACCATGATCGAGAGCGTCCTATTGATCGCGCCGACTTGTCCGCCGGAAACGGGCGCATCCAGTCCATCTGCACCGAGAGAACGTGCGGCGGTGGTCACCCGTCGCGCGACGGATGGCAAGATCGTGCTCATATCGACGAGGAGCATCCCGGTCCGGGCTCCTTCCAACACACCGCCTTTGCCGAGCATCACTGCTTCGACATCTGGCGAATCCGGAAGCATAGTGATGACAATATCGCTTTGCTCGGCGACGTTCTTTGGCGACGTGCCGGGTTGTGCCCCTTCCGCCACAATTTGGGCTTGCGCGTCTGGCACCCGATCCAAAACGGTAAGGACATACCCGGCTTGCAACAGGTGGCGTGCCATAGGCATACCCATAATTCCTAAACCGATGAACCCAATTCGTTCCATTTTGGTCTCCTGAGGGATGAATGTATCTCGTGAATTCCTTCGTATTTGTTGCTCTACAATCGCAAACCGTACTCCTCAACCCAAGCGAGCGACTGTTCCGTCGTCCCGTCGGGGACATACTCGAGCCCGACGAATCCGGTATAGCCCACCTGATCAAAGTAATTGAGCAAGAAGCGGTAATTGATCTCGCCCGTGCCGGGTTGATGGCGACCTGGGTTATCGGCGATTTGCACGTGCCCGATGCGCGCCAGGTTCTTTTGGAATGTTGTCGCCAATTCGCCCTCGGTGCGTTGCGCATGATACACATCGTATTGCACCTTGAGGTTGGGCGACGCGACTTGCTCTTGCACAGCAAAAGCCACTTTGGGCGAATCGATCAAGTGACCCGGCACATCGTTGGGATTCAGCATTTCAATGACCAGCGCGATGTTCTCTTTCGCAAGTTGTTGCGCCGCATAACGCAAGTTCTCGATCATCACGCGCTGCTGGTCACCGAGGGAAATCCTTGCATCGCGCTTGCCAACCAGACAGTTGACCTGCTTGCATTTCAATACCCGCGCGGCGTTGATGGCAAGATGTACGCCACGCCGAAATTCGTCAATCCGATCCGGGAAGACTGCAATACCGCGATCGCCCATGCTCCAATTTCCGGCGGGCAAGTTGAACAAGACCTGTGTCAACCCGTTCTTGGCAAGTGCAGTTGCCAACGTCCCAAGATCATGCTCGTACGGAAACAGGTACTCGACAAAGTGAAATCCCGAAGCAGCCGCCCGTGCAAAGCGTTCAACGAAAGGGCTGTCGGCGTATAACATAGTTAGATTCGCTGCCAGTTTTGGCATAAACACCTCCAGAAAAATGTCGTCATACTTGTTCTCGCCACATCGTTGTGTCGTGGATGTGGCACTCATCCAAGCGGAACACCAACCTCCGCCCTGAAGTTAGCCGCAAAGGCAGCAAAGCCCGCGTTCATAAAATTCACGTCACCGCCGCACAGCACGGCGTTTGCCCCTACATCCACCAAGCGCTTGATGTCTTTCATGTCGGTTCCTGCGGCAACAGCTACGGCGCGTTTCGCTTGCCTACAGCGCCGGATGATGTCGTGTATGACCTCCACCACCTCCGGGTGACTGGGGGCACCCAGGTGTCCCATCGTGCCTGACAGATCGTCCGGTCCGATGAAACAACAATCCACCCCTGGCACAGCCAGAATCTCATCCAAATGGTGGTAGGCGGTCAGCGACTCAATCTGCGCCATTACGACAATGGACTGATTAGCCTCCGCCAGGTATGTCTCGTAACTGCGTCTGTAGTTAGCCGCGCGGCGGGGCGAGATGCCCCGTCTCCCATCAGGCGCATAGCGGCATGCAGCGACCACGGCTTGAGCCGCCGCCGCATCGTCAACCTGTGGAATCAACACCCCACCCGCACCCAGGTCCAGCGCAATCTTGATCAGCGCGGGATCGTTGGCGGTCACGCGCACGATCGGCACACAGTTCGTGCCCCGAAAAGCCATCAGCACACCGCGCAGAGTCGGCGGATCGAAGGTAGCGTGCTCAGTGTCAATAACAAGTCCGTCATAGCCCCACTCCACCTCAATCTCTGCGATAGCGGGATCCATAGAGGTGATCCAGCCCAGAAGTGACGGCTGCTGTCCTTCGCTCAACTTGCGGCGTAAGGCTGCAGCCTGGCGCAACGTTTTAATCATGGTATCCATCTCTGTTCTTCTTTCTTCCTTTCGGTTGAGTATTGAATCATAAATGCTCGTTCGGCAAAGCGCGCCGGCGCAATCATGCCGCAGACGATTAGGCGCGCGGCGTCGGTGTTACCACGATCATGGTACGACCTCGAGAGTCAGTTCCTTGGCGTGGTCGCAACTGAAAGTGTTCCGGTGCGACGATGAACTCATCACTAACCTCGAAGGTATCACACACCGGCAGGAATCCTTCTACTGTGCCGGTCTCCGCATCGCGACACAGGTCGCACATGTTTATCTTATGCGCCACCGTATTCTTCAGCTTGAGCGTTGTCGCCATCACCCAACCTCCTCAGACGTCGTACTCAGCTCTGCCTTCAGACCGAAGACGTGCCAGGCATTGCCGGCGAAGACCGATTCGCGCTCGGCCGGCGTCATCTGCGCCTCCTCGTAGGTGTGCAGGATGCGCGAGCGGGACAACAGGCCATAGTCTGTCCCGAACATCAGCCGGCCGCTCCCCACAATGCCGAGAATGGTACGAATCTTGCCCGGAAAGTGCATCGAGGTAACTGGCTCCACAAAGACGTTCTCGCGGTCGCGCACCAGGGTAACGGCTTCGCGATACTGCTCCTTACAGGCATGCACCATTATCAACTTGGCTGCCGGGTAGAGCGCCGCCATGTCGCGCATCGCGACGGCGTCTTGCATGGGCGTGCAGTGTAACAAGATTGGTTTGCCCAGGCGTACGGACGCCTCCAGCAGCGGCCGGTAGCCTGGATGATCGAAGCAGATCTTGTGAAACGCCGGTCGCGACTTGAAGCCGATGAACTTGGGATGCCGGCGATACTTTTCGATCTCGCGCAGCGACTCTTCGACGCGCAGCGGATCATAATAGGTATAGGCGAAGAGGCGCGAGTCAAGCGCGGCGTCGGCATAAGTGGTCGCATTTCCCTCTACCAGGTCTTCGAGGAGCGCCTGTGCCGAAGAGATGAAGCCACAGTCCACCTGGTCGAGGTCCAGGTCGGCGATGAAATCCTGCATGGTCTCACCGCGATGGTCATAGGCCATATTGCCCGGCATCGGCTCACTATGCGGGAACTTGCCATTATGGGCATGAATGTCTATGAGAATTATCGCCTCCATTTTCTAGCGCTTACCCGTGTTCATACGCCGCATCCAGCATGGCAATGATGTTCTCCACTGGGGTGTTGGGCTGGATATTGTGAACCTGGTTGAAGACGTAACCCCCGCCGGGCTTGAAGATGGCGAGCCGCTCCCGCACGTGTGCCCGGATCTCCTCGGGAGTGGCTGTCGGTAACACGTGTTGGGTGTCGCACCCGCCGCCCCAAAGGACGATCTTGCCGCCGAACTCCGCTTTCAGCCGCTCAGGCTGCATGTTGGCGGCGGAGGTCTGGACGGGGTTCAAGATGTCTATACCCGCCTCGATCATGTGCGGGATGAGGTGATAGATCGAGCCGCAGGAGTGCAGGAAGGTCTTCCAGTTTGTGTTCTGATGAATCCAGGCACATAGTTTGGCGTAGTGCGGCTTGATCATTTCGGCCCATAGCCCTGGCCGGATGAACTCTCCCCGTTGCGTACCGCTGTCATCGGAGGCGATGCCCCAGGCAAAGCAACGGTCACCGACTGCCTCGTGCAACTGCTTGAGACAACTGATCGACGCCTCCACCGAGCGATCCATCATCTCGTGGGCAGTCGCTTTCTCGGCCATCAGCATCATCATCCACTCGGAGGGCAGCCCCATCGTGACATTGCTCAGCCGGTCGGTGATCAGGCTCAGGCCGAGGAAGCAGACGCCGCCGCCCCAACCCAGTATGGCATACTCGGTGTTGTCGTAGAGTTGCTTGCCGCGCGCCTCGATAGACCGGAGGTGTTCGTCGGTAAAGCCGTTTACCGGCTTGAATGCCTTTGGATTGATCGTCGCCCCGGGTGTGTTGAAGGTCATATCATCGAAGTAATAACCGCCGGCCGGCATCCGGAAAGATGTCAGGTTGCCATTATCATCCAGCAAGACCCACCCGCCTTCAGAAGCCTTGCCAATCTCGACCCCGGGAGGGAACAGCCCCGCGGCACCTTCGTACAAGGTGTGGGCTGTCCAGGCACTGTTGGGGCTCAGATCACTTGCCGCAGATGTAACGTCAAGCGGGACCACATCCAGGTGAAAACGCTGCATAACTTGCTCTTCCACTACTGCAATCATGAACTTGGGATCCCAGACACGGGTTGGGGTGCGGATGTCAAGGCGGACCTTCAGCTGGTTATAAGCCCGCACGTTGATGCTCGACGCCTTCATCCCGCCGAGGTCAATGGGCGTTCGGTCGGTCTCCTGAAAGTTAACCGTCCGTAAAACACGTTCCCTTGAATTCATGGATGGCATGATGTTCTCCTTAATCTTCGACATTTTCTGTTTGCCTCCGATGTCTTTGTATGCGAGCACCCGACCAAACTTCAGACTGAAATCACCTGAATATGATAGTGTTCGTCATCAGCTTGAGCCTGCGGGGACGGTGTTGTCACGCCCGCGCCACGCCGCGCAATGTCAATTCCCCGGCGCGATGGCAGCTAACAAAGTGGCCCGGCGCGATCTCTTCTTGCTGGGGCGTCACCGTGCGGCAAACGTCAGTGGCGTAGCGGCAGCGGGGATGGAAATAGCAGCCGCTGGGCGGGTTGGCGGGATCGGCGACCTCGCCCTCCAACAACATGCGACCGCCCTTCAGATAAGGATCGGGTTTTGGCACCGCCGCCAGCAGCGCCTCGGTGTAGGGGTGTCGGGGCGCGGAGAAGAGGGTGCGCGTCGGTGCGGTCTCGACGATGCGGCCGACGTACATGACGGCAACGCGCTGGCTGATGTGCTTGACCACGCTGAGATCGTGAGCCACAAAGAGTAGCGTCAAGCCCAGCTGGGCTTGCAGGTCAAGCAGTAGATTGAGAATTTGTGCCTGGACCGACACGTCGAGCGCCGAGACCGGCTCGTCGGCGATCACCAGGCTGGGATTGAGCGCCAGGGCGCGGGCAATGCCGATGCGTTGGCGCTCGCCACCGCTGAAGGCGTGCGGGAAGCGGCGCATATATTCGGACCGCAAACCCACCAACTTTAACAGCTCAGCCACGCGATCCATGCGCACCTGCCTGTCCTTGATGCCGTTGACCAACATCGGCTCGCTCACGATATCGAAGAGGGTCATGCGCGGGTTGAGCGAAGAGTACGGATCCTGGAAAATCATCTGCATCTGCCGCCGGAACGGGCGCAAGCTCCGCTTCGGCAGCATGGCAATGTCCACCTGACCATCACTCGTGCTCAGACTGACCTGACCACCCGTCGGCTTGAGCGCGCGCACAATGCAACGTGCGGTGGTGGTCTTGCCGCAGCCGCTTTCGCCGACGAGCGACAGCGTCTCGCCCTTGTGGACATAGAACGTGACATCGTCTACGGCGCGCACATGGCCGGTGACGCGGCGCAGAAATCCCTTGTGGATAGGAAAGAATTTGCGCAGGTTCTTGACATCAAGCAAAATTTCGTTGCTGTGGTTATTCACGTTGCACTCGCCTCTTGTGTGAATAGAATCATTGTGGTTTGGTGTAAAGGAAACAACTGGCTTCCTGGTTCAGTCCGACGGGTGCCAACGATGGTACCTGCGCGTCACATAGCCCAGGTATCGCTTGCGGACAGCGGGGATGGAATGGACAGCCCTGCGGACGCTTGTAAGGATGAGGAATACTGCCGGTAATCGTCGGCAGCTTGACGAGCGGCTCCGACTTGATGCTGGGGATCGAGCGTAATAGCGCCTGCGTGTAGGGGTGCTTGGCGTCGTGAAAGATTTGCCCCACCGGTCCCTTTTCGACGACGCGACCCAGGTACATTACCACCACATCATCGCACATCTCGGCTACCACGCCCAGGTTGTGCGTGATGAGCATGATCGCCATGCCGCGCTCTTTTTGCAGTCGCTCGAGCAGCGCGAGAATTTGCGCCTGCGTCGTCACGTCCAGCGCCGTGGTCGGTTCATCGGCGATGAGGATACTGGGATCGCAGGAGAGAGCCATGGCGATCATGGCACGCTGGCGCAAGCCGCCGCTGAGTTGAAAGGAATATTCATCCACCCGACGCTCTGGTTTGGGGATACCGACTAGGCGCAGCATCTCAATGGCCCGTGCGCGCGCCTGGCGCGGAGGCAACTTGAGATGCATGCGGATCGCCTCAATGATCTGGTTACCGATGGTATAGTGCGCGCTGAAGGATGTCATCGGCTCTTGAAAGATCAGCCCAATGTCCTTGCCGCGAATCGAGCGCATCTGTATCGAATCCGCTTTGAGCTTGGTCAGGTCGAGTTCTTCCGTTTGTCCGCTTGTGACGGCGCGATGCAGAATGATCTCGCCTTCGACGATGCGACCGGGGCGCTCGACAATGCGCAAGACCGAGCGAGCAGTGACACTCTTGCCGCAACCGCTTTCGCCGACGATGCCAAGCGTCCGGCCATGATACAGCTCAAAGTTGGCACCATCGACCGCGTGGACGGTGCCTTCGTCTTGGAAAAAATAGGTCTTGAGGTTCCGAACCGATAGTAGCGGTTGGTGTCTATTGTTCATATTTGGTCCATTAGTCATCTGATCGAGTGGTCTTGTCGTCGGCTAGTCTCGGGATATGAGACGAGTCGACTATTTGACCACAAGTTTATCCATACGGATCGGCAGCGTCGCGCAGACCGTCGCCGAAGAAATTGAACGACAAGATGACGATGACGACCGGGATCGTGGGAATGATGAGCCACGGCGAGATGGCAATCGCTTGGATGTTCTGCGCATCCTGCAACAGCACCCCCCAGCTTACCGCGGGCGGGCGCAGCCCCAAGCCCAGGAAACTGAGCGACGTTTCGCTGATAATCATAGCCGGAATCGCCAGCGTCGTGGCGGCAATGATGTGGCTGAGAAACGAGGGCACCATGTGATAGAAAATGATGCGCAATTGACTACAACCAGCCAGTTCCGCCGCCGTCACATAGTCTTCCTCGCGCAATGAGAGAAAGCGCCCGCGCACGACGCGAGCCAGCTCGGTCCAACCGATCAACGAAAGAATCACCGTGATGGCAAAATAGACCTCGCGCACACCCCACTCTTTTGGCAGCGCCGCGGCCAGTCCCATCCACAGCGGGATGGTGGGAATCGAGCGGATCACCTCGATCAGGCGCTGAATGAAGGTGTCCACCGCGCCGCCGTAATAACCGGAGATGCCGCCCAGCAGGATGCCCAGGAAGAGACTGAGCATGACGCCCACCAGCCCGATAAACATCGAAGTGCGCGTGCCGTACATCAACCGCGACCAGAGGTCGCGGCCCAGTTGGTCGGTGCCCAGCAGAAAGAGCACCTCCTCTGCCCGTGCGCCTTCGACAGCCAGGAGATGGCGGTCGAATTTCTGTCCCAAGAGCGTATACTCAAAACCTTTGCCAAAGAAGCGGACCGGATATTTCTGGGTGGGGTCGGTTACATAGACGCGTTTGAGGGAGACCGGATCCCGAGTTCCCTTCAGGCCATAGAC
>Ga0194126_10009402_pt1 | contig 13048 bp, 15 predicted proteins | sample TA2KigC150mmetaG_FD_148641 | JGI IMG/M metagenome (GOLD analysis project Ga0194126, IMG submission 148641) | Freshwater microbial communities from Lake Tanganyika, Tanzania - TA2015035 Kigoma Deep Cast 150m | ecosystem: Environmental > Aquatic > Freshwater > Lake | place: Tanzania: Lake...
TCTGGGGGAGGGGGTAAGGGCTTTTGCCCTTAGCCCCCTCCCCCAAATCATTTTCACCGCTCCTTCGCCCCGGCGTTGGCCGCGAGTTGTTCCGCGGTGAGGCCGTAGCGGCGCTCCCGCTGTTGGAAGGCGGCTATGGCTCGGTTGAACTCTTCCTCCCGGAAGTCGGGCCACAGGGTGTCGGTGATGTACAGTTCGGTGTAGGCCGTCTGCCACAGGAGAAAGTTGCTCAGGCGGTACTCGCCGCTGGTGCGGATGAGGAGGTCCGGGTCCGGCAGGTTTCCGGTGTAGAGATGGCGGGCGAAGAGTGCCGCGTCAATGTCTTCCGGGCGCAGGCGTCCGGCCTGGATTTCCCGGCCCAAGGCCTGGGCGGCCCGGACAATCTCGGTGCGCCCCCCATAGCTCAGGGCCAAATTCAGGGTCATCTGGGCCCCCGGCGCGGTGGCGGCCATGGTCCGGGCTAGGTCCTCCTGCACCGCGGGGGGCAGCTTATCCAGCTCGCCGATGGCATTGAGGGCAATCTGGTTGTCCTGCATCTCCTTCAATTCCCGGTGCAGATAGCGGCGCAGCAGGGCCATCAAGGCCCGGATTTCCAGGCGCGGGCGCTGCCAGTTTTCTTCGGAGAAGGCGTATAGGGTAAGGAAGGAGATACCTAGGCGGCGGGCCTCCTGAACCACGGCCCGCACCGATTCCACTCCCGCCAGGTGTCCCCGGACCCGGGGCAGGCCCCGGCGCTGGGCCCAGCGGCCGTTGCCATCCATGATAATGGCCACGTGGCGGGGCAGGCGGGTTAAATCCAGGGGATGATCGTTTTCAGACAATTTTTTAACTCAACTATTCCTGGGAAAATTAGCCAAGGTCATAGGAGGAAAAGGTTAAAAGGTTAAAAGGTTAAAAGGCGAAAAGGGGAAAAGGGGAAAAGGGGAAAAAATTAATTAACTGCTTGGAATTGTTATCCTTCCCCTTTAACCTCTTAACCTTTTAACCTTTTAACCCAAACTGAATCCCCCCTCAAAATGACATAATTTCCTTCTCTTTTTCCGCGGCCTGGGTGTCCACCTTTTTGATGTATTCGTCGGTGAGCTTCTGGACCTCTTCCTGGCCCCGGTGGGCCTCGTCTTCAGACAGGAGCTTCTCCTTTTTCATCTCTTTCAAGTCTTCATTGGCGTCCCGGCGGAGGTTGCGCAGAGCCACCTTGGCCTCTTCCCCCATCTTCTTCACCATCTTCACCAGTTCCTTGCGGCGCTCGGTGGTGAGAGCGGGAATGGGCAGGCGGATGATCTTGCCGTCATTCATGGGGTTGAGGCCCAGGTCGGACTTGAGGATGGCTTTTTCAATGTCGCCCATGAGGGTGGTGTCCCAGGGCTGCACCGTGAGCAGGCGGCTTTCCGGCGCGGCCAGGGAGGCCACCTGGGGTAGAGGCATGGTGGTGCCATAACACTCCACCTTGATGCCTTCCAGCAAGGCCACGGAGGCCCGGCCGGTGCGGACCCGGGAAAGATCCCGGGCCATTACCTCCAGCACCTTGTCCATTTTGCGCCTGGCTTCTTTCAGAACCTCATCTTTCATCCCCGGCTCTCCACGATGGTGCCCACATCCTGGCCAAGCACCACTTTCATCATATTTCCCGGTTCCAGCAATTTGAAGACGATGATGGGGATATGCTGCTCCATGGACATGGTCACCGCGGTGCTGTCCATGACCCGGAGTCCCTTTTCCAGGATATCGAAGTAGGTCAACTTTTTCAGGAGAACGGCCTGGGGGTCTTGTTCCGGGTCCCGGTCGTAAATGCCCGCCACCTTAGTGCCTTTAAGGATGGCCTCAGCCCCGATTTCCGTGGCCCGCAAGGCCCCGGCGGTGTCGGTGGTGAAGTAGGGGCTGCCGGTGCCGGCCCCGAAGATGACCACCCGGCCTTTTTCCAGGTGGCGAACGGCCCGACGCCGGATGTATGGCTCCGCCACTTCGTGCATGGCGATGGCGGACATGACCCGGGTGGGGACGTCCTGCTTCTCCAGGGCGTCTTGGAGGGCCAGGGAGTTAATGACCGTGGCCAGCATGCCCATGTAGTCGGCCACGGCCCGGTCCATGCCCTGTTCGCTGGCGGCCAGCCCCCGGAAGATGTTGCCGCCGCCCACCACCACGCCCACCTGGACCTTGAGGTCCGCCACCCCTTTGATTTCCCGGGCGATGGTCTTCATGGTGGCGGGGTCGAGGCCGAATTTCTGAGGTCCGGCCAGCGTTTCGCCGCTCACTTTGAGAAGGACCCGGCAATATTTGGGCGTAAGCGTCATGGCCGGCCTCAGGCGCCGATCTGGTAGCGGGTAAAGCGGCGGACTTTGAGCTCCTGCCCCCCTGGTTCGCTTGCATCTTTCAAAAATTGGGCCACGGTGATGTCGGAGTTTTTAACAAAAGGCTGCTCCAGGAGGCAGACTTCTTTGTAGAACTTCTCCAATCGGCCGGCCACCATGCGCTCGATGATCTTCTCCGGCTTGCCGCTCTCCCGGGCCTGGGCTTCGAAAATAGCCTTTTCTTTGTTCACCACATCCGGACTCAAGTTTTCCCGGGAGACGGCCAGGGGGCTGGTGGCCGCCACCTGCATGGCCGCGTCTTTGGCCGCGGCCAGAGCTTCGGGGGTGGGGTCGGTGCCGCTCATCTCCAGAAGCACCCCGATGCGGCCGCCATAGTGAATGTACGCCACCACCAGGTCGCCGGTGTAGCGGGTGAAGTGTCGGACGCGGATGGCCTCTCCGGTTTTGGCGATAATGTCGTTCAGGTAGTCGGCTACCGTCAACTCCGGCAGATGGGGGCTGGGGTGGGCCAGGAATTCCTCCACCGTTTCCAGGGCCACGCCGGCCAAGTGACCCACCAGCTTGGCGCCCAATTCCGCGAAGTCCGGGGTCTTGGCTACGAAGTCGGTTTCGCAGTTCACCTCCAGCAGGACTCCGGAACGATGGTCCGGGGCCACAAAGGCCCAGACCTGGCCTTCGCTGGTCTCCCTGGCCGCCCGCTTGTGGGCCACCGCCAGACCTTTCTGCCGCAGGTAGGCCACCGCCTCTTCCATGTCGCCCCCCGTTTCCTGGAGGGCCTTTTTGCAATCCATCATCCCGGCGTTGGTGCGATCCCGCAGGGTTTTAATCATTTCTACGGTAATTTCCACTGATATCCTCCTTGCAAAAAGAAAAGGGGGAAAGGTGAACCGGGGAAAAGGGGGGCAAAACAGAGGGATTATTTCCCCTATTGGCCCTTTTCACCCATAAAACTACGGGGCTTCCGCCTCGGGAGCCTCTTCCGCCGGGGCGGGCTTGACTGCGGCCTCCGGCGCCGGGGCCTCCGGGGGGACTTCTTCTTTATCCGTCATCCCCAGCAGCCGCTCTTCCCGAAGTTTCTTGCCCTCCAGCACGGCGTCGGCGATGCGGCTGGTAAGGAGGCGGATGGCCCGGATGGCGTCGTCGTTGCCCGGGATGGGGTAGTCGATTTCGGTGGGGTCGCAGTTGCTGTCCACGATGGCCACCAGAGGGATTTTTATCTTCCGGGCTTCCGCCACCGCGATGGATTCTTTCCGGGGGTCCACCACGTACACCAGGTCCGGCAGCCGGCCCATATCTTTGATGCCGCCCAGGGAGCGCTCCAGCTTGGCGGCCTTTTTCTCCATGAACAGCACTTCTTTCTTGGGGAAGCGCTTGAGGGAGCCGTCTTCCTTCATGGCTTCAAAGGCCCGGAGACGGTCGATGGAGCGGCTGATGGTCTGGTAGTTGGTGAGCATGCCGCCCAGCCAGCGGTGGTTGACATAGAACATGCCGCAACGCTGAGCCTCTTCGGCAATGGCGTCCTGGGCCTGCTTCTTGGTGCCCACGAACAGGATGACGCCGCCGTCAGCCACCTTCTCCACCACCGCGTTGTGCGCGGTTTTGAAGTACTGGACGGTTTTTTGCAGGTCAATGATGTGGATGCCGTTGCGGGCCCCGAAGATGAAGGGCTCCATCTTGGGATTCCAGCGGCGGGTCTGGTGGCCGAAATGGACGCCGGCCTCCAGCAACTCTTTCATGGTGACGTAAGACATGATTTTCCTCCTGGTTTTTCCGCCGCTCCGCCGCCGACGGGGCCACCGGTTCAGCCGGCACCAGCCCGCCCAGGGGAGCGTGTGAAGTTTTGTAAATCAAATATATCTAACAGAAACCATGACAAATTTCAATACTTTTCACTGTGATTACGGAAGGAATCGGAGGGGGACCTGAGAAATGTAGGGTGGCACAGAATTAAACAAGATCCTTTTTGGCCAAAAACAGAAAACCGAAAACAGAAAACCTTATTACCCCCGCAAGGGCGGATAGGTGGGGGGGATGGTCGCGTCTTCGGGAGCTTCCATCTCGTTGAAGCCAAAATGCCGCAGCTCCGGATATTTCCACAGCACCAGGCCGGCGCCCATGGCGGCCAGGAGACTGCCCCCGGCGATGGTCGAGCCCGGCCCCAGGTAGGTGGCGGCGGACCCGTATAAGATGCTGCCCAGGGGAGCGAAGCCCATGACAATGAGCCCGAAGAGGCTCATGATGCGGCCCCGGAGGCCGTCGGGCACGTTAAGCTGCAGCAGGCTGCTCCCGGTGGAAAGCTGGCTCACCATGCCGAAACCGGTGAGGAAAATAAACATCAGGGCCAGGTAGTAGTTGCCGCATAGCCCCAGACCCACCAGTCCCACCAGAAACGAGGCCAGCCCCCCCAGGAAAGAGGGCATGGGGGGGCGCCGCCTCAGACGCCCCGCCAAGGTGAGGCCGCCCAAAAAGGCTCCCAGGCCGCTGGTGGCGCTGAGAATGCCGAACCCTTGGGGGCCGGCCCCCAGGACGTCCCGGGCCAGAATGGGGAGGAGCACAAAATAAGGCATGGCGAAGAGCGCCACCATGGCCATGAGCAGGAGCACCAGCCGCAATTCCCGGCGGGCCAGCAAATAATCCAGCAGTTCTTTCCAGGCCTCTTTAAACGGCGTCCAGGAATTGGGCCGCCAGGGCGGCAGCTTAATCATGGCCAATGCCCCCAACACCGCCAGAAAAGAAATGGCGTTCAAAAAAAAGCAGTTGGCCATGCCCACCACCGCGATGAGCACCCCGGCCACTGCCGGGCCGATGACCCGGGTGGCGTTGAACAGGGAGGAATTTAGGGCAATGGCATTGGGCAGGTCGGGTTTGCCCACCATCTCCACGATGAAAGCCTGGCGCACCGGGATGTCAAAGGCCATTACCGTGCCCGCCAGGAAAGCCAGGCCGCACAGCAGCCAGATAGTGATCAACTCCCCGGCCACCAGTCCCCCCAGGATGAGGGCCAGGAGCATGAGCGCGGCCTGGGTGAGAAAGAGCATCCGGAGTTTGTGCACGTGGTCCGCCACCACCCCGGCGTGAAAGGAAAACAGCAGCACCGGCAGGGTCTGGAGCGCGCCCACCAGACCTAGGTAAAAGGGAGAATCGGTGAGCACCAGGACCAGCCAGCTATGGGCCAGGGCCTGCATCCAGGAGCCGGTCAAAGAGATGGCCTGGCCGATATAGAAAAAGCGAAAATTGCGATGGCGCAGGGCTGCAAAAGTGCCGGGACGGGAAAATTCCATTTTTAGTTGCCAGTTGCCGCTGATCAGTGATCAGTAATCAGTAATCAGTTTTTTATATTGGAAGAAAGATTATATCTAAATTTTAAAGAAAGATGGAGAGGAGTGCAATGTCCTGGGAATGGTGAAGATTTGGGCCGAGGAGAGAGCACTGCCATCAGACAGGAAAATAAAACCCCCAATTGCATGTTTTATTTTTCTGATTACTGGCCACTGATCACTGGCACTGACCACTGACCAGTGATAAACCCGTGCCTTGACAAATCTCCCGGACAGAGTATCATGGCTTTGTACACTTTTCTCTGAGGCCGGAAATGATCAACTACGTCGCTTACCGCAAGTTTGTCACCCTGAAAAGCGGCAAAAGGGTGATGTTTCGTTTTCTCAATGAACAGGACCGGGAAGGATTGATCCAACTCTTCCAGGAAGCCCCGGAGGAGGACACCCGGTTCCTGAAGCAGGACGTTAAGGACCGGAAACTCGTCAATTTCTGGGTGGACCACATCAATTATCGCAAAGTCCTACCCCTGGTGGCGGTGGACCTGGAAACCAACGAGCTTATCGCCGACGCCACCCTCCACCGGGGCAAACATGCGGCCAAACATATCGGCGAGGTCCGCATCTTTGTATCCCGGAGCTTCCGCAACCTGGGGCTGGGCTCCATGATGCTGGACGAAATCATCCACCTGGCTTTTCAGGAAAATCTGCTGCTGCTTAAAGCGGAAGTGCTGGCGGAACACAAAAAGGTCATCAAGGCATTTCGGACCAAGGGTTTTGAAATCAAAGCCCATCTGGACGACTATTTTATCCGCAAAGACGGCGTGGCCCACGACGTGGTCCTGATGATGCGCCACGTCCAAAAGCGGGATGAGGCGGAGTTTTAGAGGCAGTGAGCAGTTAACAGTGACCAGTGATCGGTGATCAGTGAACAGTTAACAGTATTCGGTAATCTGTTGATTATTATATTAAATCTATCCATGGAAAGGTGGGCTTTTGCTCACTTATTGTTATTAAGGGGAAAACCAATATTTTTCCGTGGAAATGGCTTACAGCGTTAGCCTGATACAATCTGTCACCGGTCCCTGCTCACTCACTGATTACTGTTCACAGTTCACCGGTCTCTGTTCTAAGGAACTTGTCTATGGGTCGGGTTACCTCCGGCCTGGAAGTCTTTCTCCGCGATCCCCCGGCCTGGGCTAACAGCGCCCGGCTGGGCCTCCTGTCCCATCCTGCCAGTGTAGATTCCCAATACCGCAGCGCCCGGGAGCTCATCTTCCACCGCTTCCCCGGCCAACTCCGGCTCCTGTTCAGCCCCCAACACGGCCTCCTGGGGGAGAAACAGGACAACATGATCCCCTCCGCGGACTTTATGGACCCGGTCCTGAAACTTCCCGTGGTCAGCCTTTACGGCCCCCGGATGATGCCGCCTCCCGAAGCTTTGCAGGGAATAGACGTTCTTCTGGTGGACCTAATGGACGTGGGGACCCGGGTCTACACTTTTGCCACCACTGTGGCCTGGGCCATGGAAGTGGCGGCAAGGACGGGAACCCGGGTGGCCATCCTGGACCGGCCCAATCCCATCGGCGGGGTGCAAGTGGAAGGGAATATGCTGAAGCCGGAGTGGGCCTCCTTCGTAGGGCCGTATCCCCTGCCCATGCGCCACGGCTTCACCCTGGGGGAATTGGCTCTTTATTATAACGCCGCCCAAAACCTAAGATGCGAACTGGAGGTGATTCCCGCCCGGGGATGGCGCCGGGGGCACTACTGGGACGCGGCCGGCCTCCCCTGGGTCCTGCCCTCCCCCAATCTCCCCACCCTGGAGGGGGCCATGGTCTATCCCGGCCAGGTGCTGCTGGAGGGGACCAACCTCTCCGAAGGCCGGGGCGCCACCCGGCCCTTTGAGCTTTTCGGCGCTCCCTTCCTGGAGACGGGAAAAATCAAAGCCCAACTTGAAGGAGAAGACTTACCTGGCGTGATTTTCCGGGAAGCCTTTTTTGAACCCACTTTCCACAAATGGGCCGGTGAACTATGCCGGGGGTTCCAACTGCACGTCACCGATAGGCGGACCTTCAAGCCTTACTACACCACCCTGGCCCTGCTAGCGGCCATCCGGCGGCTGCACCCGGATCAGTTCGCCTGGCGCCAGCCCCCTTACGAATACGAAACCGAAAGACTGCCCATTGACCTCCTCACCGGCGACGCCGCCATCCGGGAGGGCCTGGACCAGGACGTCCCGGTCCAAGACCTGGAAGCCGCCTGGCAACGGGAACTGGCCGCGTTTTTGGAAGCGCGGCGGGAGTTTCTGCTATACGAGGAGTAAACGAAGGTTAGACTCTTGGCTTATATGGGAGATGATCCGGAGCAACCGCCACCGGTCGGGGGCCTCTTCCGGGTTACTTGCGCAGGAGCTCCGCTATTTCCTTCGGGGCGCGGGCAATAACGGCAAGAAAAGCTCGCGCCGGTTGATCTGGTTGGGATCGCCCTTGTTCCCAATCTCTAAGCGTTCCCAGGGGAATATGATAGCGCGCCGCGAATTCTTCCTGGGTCAACCCCAGGGCGCGGCGCAGCGTCTTCACCCGCGGCACGGGCCGGAGTTGCGCCTGCCCTTTGGTCAACGGCGGGTTATCGGAATCGCTCGCGGCGGCGGCCTCGATGTCGGCCTCACTCATGGGCGCGATCGGCGTAACGGGCAAGACCTCTTCGGCGCCATCTGGCTTACGCTTTATGAGCTTGCCATCACGTTGCATTTTGACGGTAGTAGTTGTCTTTCTCATGTTTCGTTGCCCTGCGGGCCGAGATAATACGGAGGCGTAAATTTTTGAGTTTGGTTGCGGCCTTAGGCCGCGATGTGCCACTAAATTTTTTCAAGTTGATAGTCCTGCTCGAAATATGGAGATTCTTTTTCGCAACCTCTATTGATTAACTTTTGGGAGCTTAGGCAATAATTCGGAAGAAGAGAAGGGGAAAAGGAACCTTTGGCCAAAAATATTTCGGGGCCGCGCCGGATTGGGGTCCGTTCGGGGTTATAAGAGATAAAGGCGATGATCATGAGCCTGAAAATCCCAACCAAACCCCAAGGAGACCCTTATAATGAAGAAAATCAGGATTCCGGTAATGCTCTTGCTGGCCCTGGCCCTGACCCTGGGCCTGGCGGCCGCCTCTTATGCTCAGAAGGGCATGGGAATGGGCATGGGCATGAACCTCACTCCGGAGCAGGCCGGCCAGATGTTCGACCTGCGGCAGAAATTCATGAATGACACCGTGGACCTGCGCAAACAGATGGCCATGAAGCGGGCGGAGATGGCGGCCCTGTGGAAGGCGGAGAATCCGGACCAGAACCAGATTCAGGCCAAGCAGAAGGAAATGAACGCCCTGCGGGAGCAGATGCAGGAGCGGTCCCTGGCCTTCCGGCTGCAAGCCCGGAAGATTGCCCCCCAAGGTTTCATGGGCGGCATGGGCCGTGGCTGCGGCATGGGCCCCGGCGGGGGCATGGGTCCTGGTGGCGGCATGGGGGGCCCGGGACTGTTATGGGGCGCAGGGGGGCAGGGCCGGAGTTGGGTTTGACTGACTCTGTCCCCCCCACTCCCCTGAGATCGTTAAGAATCAAACCGCAACAATCTCGAGAGAAGGCAATTGTTGGACGATATGAGGGGTATGGCGAGCCAGCCCCTCTTTTTTTGGTTTTCAGTTTTCGGTTTTCGGTTTTTGGCTAAAAGTATACGGAATATCTATAAGTTATGTGATTTACGGGACATTTGAAAAGCTAGTCAGGGTTAATTGCTGGATGACCTGGGACAAAGTTACATATTTGACAAATAATGAGGCTATTTAATTACAAAATTGAATTAAAATCTGCGCAATGAGGGCAGGAAACCGGCCTGGACGCCTAACAGGGGGACTGGCAGGATTCTTGCGCCATGCTTATATTAAAAAATAAGCCGATTGAATCTGCAGCCGCAGATGTCGGCAGAATAACCCGGCTCTTTCGGAGGTGCTGCGCATGTTCCATTCACTGCCCCTGACGGCGTGGCTGGCGTTGCGGATAAGATACTTAAGGCTGGACCCTGGAAGTAGCGGAAGTGCGAGGAAATATGGAATTTTTGAGTGGATACTTTGAGATGGGGGGACTGTTGTTCTGTCTGGTGGTGCAGGTAGGGGCATTATTCCTGTGCCGGGGCCTCACTCCCCCTAAAAAAGAAGATATGTTCTGGTAATTCCGGTGGTGAAAGCCAGGACCTTTGGGGTCCGGTGGGCGAGTTTCAGTTACCAGTTTGTAAAAAGTTCTGACAACTGCAACTGTTAACCTGGCACTATCCTGTCCCCTTTATTTTCTATCCCCATTCTCCATTCTGGAAAAGGCGTTGGTGGCGGCGGGTACAATCATGCTCGCCGCCACCGGCTCCTTGTTGCCATCATGAAGCCGGGGAGGGCCTCTCTTTCCCGGTTTAAAGCTCAACCCAGGGACCCTCCACGCCTTCCTTTTCATCTCTTGCCACATTTTCATCTTCAGCCTGGGGGAATTCTTGAAAATTTCCCCGGAATGGCTTAAACTAATGTAAGAAAATTGAGTTAAATTAGACAGATTACCCCATATGCCAGTTTTGCCCATCCGCCAGTTGCCTGACCCGGTATTGCGAAAGCAGGCCAGGGAAATTACTGAGCTTAACGGAGACCTCCAGCGGTTGATCGACGACATGACCGAGACCATGTACGCCGCTCCGGGACTGGGGTTGGCCGCCCCCCAGGTGGGGGTACTTCAGAGACTCATAGTCTTTGATGTGTCCCACCGGGACGGGGGACCCCGGGACCTCCAGGTGGTCATCAACCCCTGCATCACCACCCGGGAGGGGGAGGTGACCCGGGAGGAGGGCTGTCTGTCCGTGGCCGACTTTTCCGCCGAAGTGAAGCGCCATGCCCGGGTCACGGTCACCGGCCTGGACCGGGAAGGACAACCCCTTACCATCAAGGGGGAGGGGCTGCTGGCCGTGGTGCTCCAGCACGAGGTGGACCATCTGGACGGCATCTTGTTCATTGACCACATCAGCCGCTTGAAAAGGAGTCTATATTTAAGACGGCTCAAGAAAAAGGCGGCGGCCAGGTGAAGTCCGGGCCCTGGCGCCTCATTTTCCTGGGCACTCCGGCCTTCGCCCTGCCTTCCCTGGAAGCTTTGCTGGACGCGGGGGAAGAAGTGGCGGCAGTGGTGACCCAGCCGGACCGGCCCCGGGGGCGGGGCCAGTTGGTCACACCCTCGCCGGTGAAGGAACTGGCATCGGCCCGGGGCTTGCCGGTGCTCCAACCCCAGCGCCTTAAAGACCCGGCCCTGATCCGGACTCTGGCGGATTTGAGGCCCGAACTCATGATCGTGGTGGCCTATGGGCGGATTCTGACCCATGAAATCCTGGCTCTCCCGTCGGTGGGTTTTCTCAATGTTCATGCGTCCCTGCTCCCCCGATACCGGGGCGCGGCCCCCATTAACTGGGCGCTGATTAACGGGGAGAAGGAAACGGGGGTCACCGTCCAATGGGTTAAATATGAGGTGGACACCGGCGACATCTTTCTCCAGGAGCGGGTTCCCATCCTGGAGGGGGACAACGCCGGCGCCCTCTCCGCAAGGCTGGCCCAGCGGGGGGCGGCGCTTCTGGTCCGGGCCTTGGAGATGCTCCGCCAGGGGCAGGCCATCCGGAAGCCTCAGAGCGAAGAGGGAGTGAGCTACGCCCCGCCTCTCACCAAAGAGATGAGCCGGATCAACTGGCAGCTTTCCGCCCCGGAAGTGGCCGGCTGGATCAGGGGTCTGGACCCCCGCCCCGGGGCGCGGACCCTGTGGCAGGGCCAGTTTTTGAAGCTCTTCGGAGCCAAGGTTTTAAAGGCTGCGGGGCGCTCGGGGCCGCCGGGCGCGGTGCTCCGCCTCCACCCCCACGGGGGACTGGAAATCGCCTGCGGCCAGGGGAGCGTTCTAATTAAGGAGCTCCAGCTTTCCGGGCACAAACGGCTGCCGGCAGCGGAATTTATCCGGGGAAACCCTTTGCTGAAGCAGGTTTTGGAATAGGCGCATGGATGAGTCGGCCCACATTTTAGACGGCGGCAACGCTCTAAGGCCTCAGAAGCGCATCTTCCTGGGCCTGCTGGTAGTCACCTGCCTGCTGTTCACCGCCATCCTGGGAGTACTCTGGTACGTCCCCTACATAGGCCTCACCAGCCTCCATCCCCGGCTGCCCCTCATCCTGGGAACTTTCTTCTTTGTTTTGCTCGGCCTGGTCTTCGGGATTGTGTTCATCCTGGCCTTCACGGTGCTGCTGGGCCGGGATTTATTCTTTTCCCGGAAGCTGCGGGGGGTGGTGATCAAACTGCTCCTGCCCCTGATGAGCGGGGTGGGGAAACTCTGCGGTGTTTCCAAGGACCAGGTGCGCCGCTCCTTTATCGAAATCAACAACCAATTGGTGCTGGCCCAGCATCCCCGGGCCACCCCGGACAAGCTGCTGTTGCTCATGCCCCATTGCCTGCAGTTTCACGAATGCCAGTTTCGCATCACCGGCAGCACCTTGCACTGCAAACGCTGCGGCAAGTGTCCCATCAAGGGGTTGGCGGAGCTGTCGGAAAAGTACGGAGTGGGGCTGGCCGTGGCCACCGGCGGCACCCTGGCCCGGCGCATCGTAGTGGAACGTCGGCCCCGGTTGATCATCGCGGTGGCCTGCGAGCGGGACCTGAGCAGCGGCATCCAGGACAGCTACCCCCTGCCGGTTTATGGGGTGGTCAACCGTCGCCCCCATGGGCCCTGCTTCGACACCATGGTGGATCTGGAACGGGTGGAGTGGGCGTTGAAGAACTTTTTGATCCCGAATAATGAAGTTCAAAGTTCAAGGTTCAAAGTTCAAAGTTAATCCCGAACCTTGAACTTTGAACTCTAATCCTTGGTGTCTTGGTGGTAAATCTTTAAATTTAGAAGGATTTTTATATAAAATGAGCGAACCTGAACCCAAAACCGCTCCCCGGCCGGTGCGCCGGGAAAAACCCCTGCCCCTGGTCCTGGAGATTCTGCCGGGTCAGGCCGGCGAGGGCCTGGTGGATATTTACCCTCCCGGCTCTTACGAGGGCAAATCTCCCCAGGAATTGTGCGACCTCACCCTCAGGAAGACCGATTGGAGCCTGGAAGAGCAGATTATAATCGATGACATCCGGCGCCAGTTGGACGGGGGCAAATTGTTATTCAAGGGCCGGGAACTCACCGGCGCGGCCTCGGACCTGGCGGAGCCGGAGGTGACCCAGGAAGGGGAGGAATACCTTTATCTGCCCATCCGGGCCATTAAACCGCAGGAAGGCGGCTTGACTAAAAGTTTTCGGTTTCCGGTTTTCGGTAAAAAACCAATTCGATTATCGCCTTAGTACACAATTTCATAAATACGATAACATTCATTTTTGTCATTCTGAGCCGCCAAAGGCGGCGAAGAATCTCATGAAAAGAGA
>Ga0194126_10009406_pt1 | contig 13042 bp, 15 predicted proteins | sample TA2KigC150mmetaG_FD_148641 | JGI IMG/M metagenome (GOLD analysis project Ga0194126, IMG submission 148641) | Freshwater microbial communities from Lake Tanganyika, Tanzania - TA2015035 Kigoma Deep Cast 150m | ecosystem: Environmental > Aquatic > Freshwater > Lake | place: Tanzania: Lake...
ATCCAGGAACATGTCCCGACGGATGAGGAGGTTGCCCGTGCCAGCAAGCAGGCTCGCGCCATGTTCGCTTATGGAGCTGAGAACATCACCAACCAGGCTTTCTGGCTCGGTTACCCGGAGATGTACGATACGCATGACTGGTTCACCAACTACCTCGACCGGCTGGCCGAAGTCACGCCTGCCGCAGTCCAGCAGGCGGCGCGCGATTACCTGCGGCCGGATTACCGGGTGGTTGGGACCTATCGCCCGGAAGGAGGGGAGCCAGCCTGATGTTGCACAAACAGACCCCTCCATCCTCCCTGCCAGGTCCGGAGGACATCCATCGGGCGGTCCTGCCGAATGGCATGGTTGTCCTCAGCCGCCAGAACTTCAACAGCCCGTCGGTGGTCATCAGCGGCTACCTCCTGGCCGGCAGCCTGTTCGACCCCGAACAGAAACTCGGCCTGGCAGATTTCACAGCGAGCGCCTTGCTGCGCGGCAGCCAGGAGCGTAATTTCCAACAGATCTTCGAAGCGCTCGAATCGTGCGGCGCCAGCCTGTCGGTCGGCGCCGGGATGCAGTCCGCCGGATTCAACGGCCGCTGTCTTGCCGAGGACCTGCCGCTCTTGCTGGATCTCTTCGCCGATGCCATCCTGCGGCCGGACTTCCCCGCCGGGCAGGTCGAGAAACTGCGCGCACAGCGCTTGACCGGGCTCGCCATCCGCGCCCAGGATACGGCGGATATGGCCGGCCTGACCTTCGACAAGATCATTTACGAAGGCCATCCATATGCCCGTCCCGAGGACGGCTGGCCGGAGACCATCCGCGCCATCAGCCGGGATGACCTGGCGGGTTTCCACCGGGACCACTACGGGCCGCGCGGCATGGTCATTTCCATCGTCGGGGCCGTGGATGCGCCCCAGGCGCTGGGCGAAGTGGCGCGCGTCCTAGGGGATTGGCGCAACCCGCGCCAGCCGGCGGACCCGGTCCTGCCGCCGCTCCAGCCACTCGTCCACGAGACCTCCCGCCGGGTCGTCATCCCCGGGAAGTCCCAGTGCGACCTGGTGATCGGCGCGGCCGGTCCCAGGCGCCTCGACCCGGAATACTTCCCGGCAGCGCTTGGCAATTCAGCGCTGGGCCAGTTCGGGATGATGGGACGCATCGGTGAGGTTGTGCGCGAGAAGGCGGGACTGGCCTATTACGCCGGCAGTTCGCTGAACGCCGGGATCGGGCCGGGTTCGTGGGAGATCAGCGCCGGGGTCAATCCTTCCAATGTAGGCAAAGCCATCGACCTCATCCGGCGGGAATTGCGTGAATTCCATCATAAGGGCATAACCGCTGACGAACTGGCGGACAACCAGGCCAACTTCATCGGGCGGCTGCCCCTGTCGCTCGAGTCCAATGGCGGGGTGGCAGGAGCGCTCTTGAACATCGAGCGCTACGGGCTGGGGATGGATTTTTACCGCCGATACCCGGACCTCGTGCGCGCTGTCACCACCGGCCAGGTGCGCCAGGCAGCCCGCAAGTTCCTCGATCCCGAGCGCCTGGCGCTGGCCGTGGCGGGACCGGGGGAGGCAGGGTCATGAAACTGGCAACCGGGCTCGACCTGGTCGAGATCGACCGTCTCCGCGCTGCCATCGAGCGCCACGGCGAGCGTTTCCTCCACCGCGTATTTACCAACGCCGAACTGGATACCTGCGGCGGATCGGTCGAATCGCTGGCGGCGCGCTGGGCGGCCAAGGAAGCGGTCGCCAAGGCGCTGGGCTGTGGGATTGGTGAAGTGTCCTTCCGGGAGATCGAAGTTTTGCGGGATGATTCCGGCGCACCGCGGTTGGTACTGCATGGGGCAGGCCGGGCGCGCGCCAGGCGGATGGGGCTGGCTTCCTGGTCGTTGAGTATCAGCCACAGCCGGTCGGTTGCCGCGGCAGTGGCGGTGGCGCTCGGTGAGGCAGGCGGTTCCGGGCGATAAGAAAACGCCGGACCATCCGGCGTTCATAATGCAATCAGCGAATTTTAGTCCACCCCGGAGGGGAGATCATCATCCACGCCGAGCCATAGATGACCAGGCAGGATGGAGCGCAGCGAGCGGATGGCGATCCGTTCACCCCGGGTAGGCGCCGGCTCCGGTCCTTTCGCGCCCAGCATGACCGGGTTTACCAGGCAGAGGTCCGGGAGGCGTCCGTATTTGCGCCGGTAGTAATCGGCGGCGCGTTCGACCTTGGTTGACAGGGGGGTCTTGGGATCGTTGTCGAGCCACATCATGCCGATATTCATTCAGGACTCCTGGTAGGTAGTTGGGATCCAAAAAGGCAGCCAGTCCACCCGGCGTTGCAGCATGAACTGCATTCCCGGGAACAGACTGTTCAAATTGCAGTCCGGGTCGGCGGTCAATGCACCCGCCAGTTGCTGCTGCCCGACATGGCCGAAGATCCGGGTGCGGAAGCGGCGCGCCTGGTCGCCCAGGCCGGTCATGGCGGCGGATTGGATACTGGCGACAGGCCAGATTCCACTCCCAGGGCCATGGAGCAGCAGCCAGGCCAGGTCATCCCGGGCAAGGTCCGGCAGCAGAGCCTGCCGGCTGATATCATCCACCAGCAATAGAACTTTCTGGCGGTTGCGGCGGGTATTCCCGGCCCAGGAGACGAGCCGGGAGAGGATCCGGGCTGCGGATTGATGATAGACCGGCCAGATGCCCAGGTTGTTAGGGGATCGTTCCAGCCCTGCCCATTCCTCCGGATAACCGGTCAGGACGGTGAATTGCAGGTCGCCTGGCCCTGGGAGGAAGTCTGTGACGGCAGCCAGCGTCTGCAAAAAGGCGGTCTTGCCGCTGCCACTGTCGCCTGCCACAAGGATGGCGCCGGGAGCAGGGTCATCCAGGTCGAGCAGGAGCGGGAGTCCATCCTCCGCCACACCGAGGAAGAGCGAACCGGGCGGCAGTCCCTCGATCCCCGCCAGCGCCTGCGGCAGGGACGGGCAGGGGGGCAGGTGAGGGGTCTGCCCGGCTTGTTCGAGTTCGGGCTGGATCTCCATGAACGCCTGCAAGGCAAGTGAAAAAGTGTCTGAAAGGGACATGGCACACCTGTTAGAATATATGTTCTAATTATACACAGCCACGCTAGGAATGCAAGGGGGCGGAGAATATTTAACTTTCCGCTGCGCTCTTGCCACATCCCCTCGAGTGCGCTATAATGCCCGCCGGTCAATCGAAGGAGAGTTTGGAATGCCCATTTACACGTACCGCTGTGATAGTTGCGGGATCCAGTTCGAACGCCAGCAGGGATTTCACGACCAACCCCTCACACGCTGTCCGGAATGCAACAAGAAGAGCCTGAAGAAGGTGTATGCCCCGGTCGGGATATTGTTCAAGGGGTCCGGCTTTTACGCCACCGACCATAAATCCCCGTCCGGGCAAAGCGCGGCGCGAGGGGATAAGGAAAAGAAGGAAGCAACCGGGGAAACCGCCCCGGCTGCCAAAAGCGAATCCAAAACCGAGAACAAGCCGGAAGCGAAAAAAGATTAACGTCCGCCAGGTCGACGCGACGGGATGCACTGCTGGTCGGCGCATCCCTTTTCGTTGACAGGCCATATTTCCGAAGTGAAGGTGGACATGGTCGCTGCCTGGCAACAAAAACACCCCTGGAGGGGTGTCTTTGTTTCAGGCTCCTGGCCGAGGACTTGAACCTCGAACATGGCGGTTAACAGCCGCCCGCTCTGCCGATTGAGCTAGCCAGGAAAGCGTGCCAGATTATAAAAGGAAGGCAAGGGAGTGTCAAGCCTGTCCCGGAAAATCAGTATTTTATGGCGCTCAGGCTGTTGAGTTTGTCCCAGCGGTGGGTGGCGTTGATCTGGCGGACAGTGCCGGTCAAGCCTCGCACCACCAGGCTGTCGGTGCTGGCGCCATTGCCGAAATACTTGACGCCCTTGAGCAGTTCGCCGTCGGTGATGCCGGTGGCGGCGAAGAAGACATCCTCGGAAGCGACCATGTCGTCCATGGTGAGCACCTTCTCGAAATCGTAGCCCATCTCCCGCCCGCGTCGCAGTTCATTGTTATCCCGGGCATAGAGTTTCCCCTGGATCTCGCCGCCCATGGCGCGCAAGGCGCAGGCTGCAAGAACGCCTTCCGGCGTCCCACCGATGCCGAAGAGCACATCGATGCCTGAATCCGGCCAGGCGGTCATCAGGGCGGCGGCCACGTCGCCATCCGGGATGAGACGGATGCGCGCCCCGCACTTGCGGATCTCGGAAACCATGTCGTCGTGACGCGGCCGGTCGAGGATGATGGTGGTCAGGTCTTCGATGGATTTCCCCTTGGCGCTGGCGATCGCTTTCAGGTTCTCGCAGATGGAGGCCTCGATGTGGACCTTGCCCTTGGCTTCCGGTCCGACCGCGATCTTGTTCATATAGACGAACGGGCCGGGGTCGAACATGGAACCGCGTGGGGCGATGGCGACGGTGGCGATCGAGTTGGAACGGCCATATGCCAGGGGACGGGTGCCGTCGATCGGGTCGACAGCGATATCCAATTCCAGGCCGGTATCGCCCGAGCCGACCCTCTCGCCGTTGTAGAGCATCGGGGCTTCATCCTTCACCCCTTCGCCGATGATGATCACACCGTTGATCTCGATACTGTTCAGGACCAGGCGCATGGCATCCACGGCGGCCTTGTCGGCGGCGTTCTTGTCGCCCCGGCCCATGAAACGGCCGGCTGCCAGGGCGGCCGCTTCGGTAACACGAACCAGTTCGAGCGCCAGGTTTCGGGTGGGTGTGAAACCGTTCATCGGGAATCTCCCTTATCGGATTATAGGATGAACCAGGTGAGGAAATAGTATCCAATGGCCGCGCCCCACAGCCAGGAATCGACCCGGTCCAGGAAACCGCCGTGCCCGGGGATGATGTTGCTCGAGTCCTTCTTCCCTGCCTGGCGTTTGATCATGCTCTCACCCAGGTCGCCGAGCGTGGTCAGCAGGGACAGGACCAGGCCAAGCAGGCCGGCCTGCCACCAGGGGATGTGCGGCCCGCCCAAGACAGGCCAGAGCAGCGCCAGGCCGGCCGCGCCGGCCGTGCCGAGGATGACGCCCGCCCAGTAGCCTTCCCAGGACTTCTTCGGGCTGAGACGCGGGCTGAGCCGGTGGCGGCCGATACGGGAACCGATGATGTAAGCGAACGAGTCGGCGATCCAGACCGAGCCGAGGGTCTGGAGCAGGAGCCACATCCCATCCGGCAGGTTGCGCAGGACGAGCAGGTAGGAACCGATCCAGCCGAGGTAGACGAGGCCGCCGACGGTGATGGCGAAATCTGCGGCAGATTGCTCGCGCCCGCGTTCATAGGCGCGCAGGTGCCAGGCCATGGCCGCCAGGGAGGGGAGGGTCAAAGCCGGCGCAACCCATTCCGGCATAATAGAGCGTGTAGCCAGTATGAGAAGGCTCCCGGCAACAACCAGCGCCGTAGCCGGGAAGAAACCGGCTGCCCGGAAGAGGTTGGAGTACTCCCAGGCAGCGATTCCGAGTATCAACAGGATGACGATCAGGTAGGAGATCCCCCCGAAAATGACGGCCGGCAACCCAACCGCGGCCAGCGCCAGTGCAGCCAGTGTGCGTTTAAGCATCGGTCTCCTCGACGGGCTGGGTGAGTCCGCCGTAACGGCGATCGCGCCGGGCGTATGTGTCCAGCGCTTTTTTGAACTCCTCCTTATCGAAGTCCGGCCAGAAGGTCTGGGTGATGTACCATTCGGAATAGGCCGTCTGCCAGATGAGGAAATTGGAAACACGCAGTTCACCGGAAGTGCGGATGATCAGGTCCGGGTCCGGGACGCCGGCCGTGAACAGGTAACGGGAGACCAGTCCGGTATCCACCCGGTCGGCGGGGATGCCGTCGCGGATGATGCGCTGGATGGCGCAGATGATCTCGTCCCGCCCGCCGTAGTTGAAGGCCACGTTCAGCACCAGGCGCTGGTTGTCCTTGGTCAGTTCGATGGCTTGCAGGACTTTTTCCTGCACTTTCGGGTCGAGGCGTTCCAACCGCCCGATGTGACGCAGTTGGACCCCTTCGCGGTGCAGTTCGGCCAGTTCCCGGTCGATGACATCCTCCAGGATGCGCATCAGGCCCTGGACTTCCTCCCGGGGGCGGCCCCAGTTCTCGGTGGAGAAGGCATAGATGGTCAGGTAGCGGACTCCGAACTCGACGCAGGCAGTGATGATGCGCCGCAGGTTCTCCGTCCCGGCGCGGTGACCGGCCAGGCGCGGCAGGCCGCGCTGGATGGCCCAACGCCCGTTCCCGTCCATGATGATCGCGACATGGACAGGTATACGCGCCGTGGAAGGCTTTCCTTCTTTTGCCATAAGATGCGGGTGGGGGAGTGGCAAGCCTGGGGCTCAGACTTCCATGATTTCGGCTTCTTTGTGCCTGCCGGCCTTGTCCACTTCTTCGATAAAGCGGTCGGTCAGTTTTTGCAGGTCTTCCTCGCCGCGTTCCAGGTCGTCCTTCGAGATCAGTTTTTCCTTCTCGTACTCCTCCATGTCCTTCTTGGAGTCGCGCCGGATGTTGCGGACAGAGATGCGGGCTTCCTCGGCCCGGTGGTGGCAGACTTTAACCAGTTCGCGGCGGCGGTCCTCGGTCAATGGGGGGAGCGCCAGGCGGACCTGTTTCCCGTCGTTGTTAGGGGTCAGCCCGAGGTCCGAAGCCAGGATCGAACGCTCGATGGTCTTGAGGGAGGACGGGTCGAAGGGACGGATGAGCAGCGTACGCGGCTCGGGCACGGTGATGGTCGCCAACTGCATCAGGGGCGTCGGCGTATCGTAGTAGTCGATCGGCAGTTTCTCGACCAGCGCCGGGCTGGCCCGCCCTGTACGGATGGCCGCCAGGTTGTCCACCAGGCTTTGGATGGCGGCATGCATGCGGTTCTCGGTCACTTTGAGGATGTCCTTGATCACCTTGACCTCCAGGTCAATTTGGGGGGATGTACATGGCAAGGATACCTTAAAACCACGAAAAATGCCACTCAAAAGGCGCAGCCTGCCCGTCCATGGGCGGGAGGGGCGGCGCGCGTCTGCTCCGGGTATTCTTGCAAGACCGGGTTAGCCCGTGACCAGGGTGCCCACTTTTTCACCCCGCAGGGCGCGTTCCAACCCGTCTGGATCCCACAGGTTGAGCACCAGGATCGGGAGCCCGTTCTCCATGCAGAGGGAGACGGCGGTGCTGTCCATCACCTCCAGGCGACGGTTGAGGAGATCGATATAGGTCAGGTGGTCGAAGCGCACGGCCTGGGTATTCTTCTTCGGGTCTGCGTCATAGACGCCGTCCACCTTGGTGGCTTTGATGAGCACGTTGGCGTCGATCTCCATCGCCCGCAGGGCGGCGGCGGTATCGGTGGAGAAATAGGGGTTGCCGGTGCCGGCGCCGAAGATGACCACCCGCTTCTTCTCGAGGTGGCGGATGGCGCGCCGGCGGATGTACGGTTCCGCCACGGCGCGCATCTCGATCGCCGATTGGACGCGGGTCATGACGCCGGCGCGTTCGAGGGCGTCCATCAGAGCCAGGGCGTTCATGACGGTCGCCAGCATCCCCATGTAATCGGCGGTGCCACGGTCCATGCCGCGGTCGAGACCCTGCTTGCCGCGCCACAGGTTGCCGGCCCCGATCACAATCGCAACCTCGACCCCCACCCGGGTCACCTCCTGGACGCGCCCGGCAATCGCCTCCGCCCGCAGGGGATCGATGCCGAAACCGTCATCGCTCGAAAGCGCCTCGCCGCTCAATTTCAAAAGGATCCTCTTGTATTTCAGGTCGCTCATCGGAAAGCCTTTCTCCAGCCGTCGGTTAAGAAAAAGGCCAACCGGATGGTTGGCCTTTCGAGATCTAATTTGAGGTGCGTTCGCCGAGTTCCCAACGCTGGAATCGGCGGATGACCAGGTTCTCACCAGTGCTGGCAATATTCTGCAACAGCAGTTTTTCGATGGTGGTGGTCTCGTCGCGGATGTAAGCCTGGCGCAGCAGGCAGGTCTCATCCTTGAATTTTTCGAGCCGGCCTTCGGCGATGCGGTCGAGGATGTTATCGGGCTTGCCTTCCTCGCGGGCGCGGTTGCGGGCGATCTCGGACTCGTGCGCCAGCACATCGGCCGGGATTTCATCCTCTTTGATGTACTGCGGCGAAGCGGCTGCGATCTGCAGGGCAACTTCATGTGCGAAGGAACGGAAGGCCTCCGAACGGGCGACGAAATCGGTCTCGCAGTTGACTTCGACCATCACGCCCACCCGGCCATTACCGTGCGAATACAGTTCGACCGTCCCCTGTGAGGCGACCCGGTCGGCGCGCTTGGCGGCGGTAGCCATGCCTTTTTCGCGCAGGAAATCGACGGCCTTCTGGTAGTCGCCGTCCGCTTCGGTCAGCGCCTTGCGGCAGTCCAGCACACCGACCCCGGTGGCTGCCCGCAATTCCTTGATCATTTCAGTGGTGATTTCCATTACGACTATTCCTTCTTCTCATCTTCGACAACGGTTCCATCAGGGGCCGGTTCGACAGGTTCAGAGACTGGTTCAACTGCCGGTTCAACGGCAACATCCTCCACGGCAGCCTGTTCAACGGCAGCCGGTTCAACGGCAACTTCCGCCACGGCAGCCGGTTCTTCGACAGCGGGGGTCATCTTGGCCAGGGTCGATTCGCCCAACAACTGGTCGTCGGCGAGTTCCTCGTCGGTCTCCACCACCCGCGCCGGCTTGCGGAGCGGGGCCTGGTCGGCGTCGACCGGCTTCTGTTCCTCGCCGGCCTCGTCCTTGCGCATGGCCTTACCTTCGAGCACGGCATCGGCGATCTTGCCGACCAGCAACTTGATGGCGCGGATGGCGTCATCGTTGGAGGGGATGATGTAATCCACGTTGCTCGGATTGCAGTTGGTATCCACCAGCGCCACCACCGGGATGCCGAGCAGGTTGGCTTCATGGACGGCGGCCAGTTCGCGGCTGACATCCACCACGAACAACAGGTCCGGCAGTTTGTTCATCTTGCGGACGCCGGAGAGGCGGGTATCGAGGCGGGTGAACTCGCGCTGTATGAGCAGGCCTTCCTTCTTGGTCAGGCTGCCCAGGTCCCCGCCTTGCAGCAGTTTGTCCATCTTGTCCATTTCGACGACACGCTGGTGCATCGTGACCCAGTTGGTCAACATGCCGCCCAGCCAGCGTTCGGTGACATAGGGCATCCCGCAGCGTTCGGCTTCCTCCCGGACGGTCTCCTGCGCCTGGCGCTTGGTGCCGACGAACATGACCACCCCGCCCTCGGCCACCCGGTCGCGGATGACGTTATAGGCGTTATTGAGCGCCTTGACCGTCTGTTGCAGGTCGATGATGTGGATGCCGTTGCGTTCGGTGAAGATGTACGGCTTCATCCGGGGGTCCCACTTGTTGGTCCGGTGACCGAAGTGGACGCCGCTTTCGAGCAGGGCTTTCATTGAGACAACAGCCATGGGAAAAACTCCTTTCGCGTTTCTCCTCCGTTTCCATCCTCCCGGCCGGGGCCGCGTCCGTTGGGTCCGCGGCACGCCCCGGCAGGTCCGGAAACGTGTGTGATCGGGACATTTTTGCCTGTCCCAGGCAGGATGTGCCACCGCCGGAGCGGAAGCGGCGGAAGTATACCACAAATTCCCGGCCGGGCGAAATATGTTAAAATCAGCCCACCTTACCGGGAGCGCTCAATGAAAAAACTCATCCCGCCCGTCAAGGGCGCCCGCGATTTCTATCCCGAACAGATGGCATTCCGCACCTGGCTCTACCAGGCGGTGCGCCGCGTCTCAGAATCGTTCGGCTACCAGGAATTCGAAGCCCCCATCCTGGAGAGCCTCGAACTATACGCCGCCAAATCGGGCGAGGAACTGGTCAGGAAACAGTCCTATGTCTTCACCGACCGCGGCGGGGACGAGATCACCCTGCGCCCTGAACTGACTCCCTCCCTGGCGCGCATGGTCGCCCAGCGCCAGAACGAACTGGTCTTCCCGGCGCGCTGGTGGTCGTTCGGTCCCTTCTGGCGCTATGAGAAGATGCAGAAAGGCCGCTCGCGCGAATTCTTCCAGTGGAACATCGACCTGCTGGGCGTCAGTTCACCCGAAGCCGACGCCGAACTGGTAGCCGTGGCGGCAACTTTCCTGGAGGCTGCCGGGTTGGTCCCCGGCCAGGCGCGCATCCTGGTCAACAACCGCCGTCTGATGGACGCTGAATTCGACGCCCTCGGCATCCCCCCGGAAAGGAACAGCGATCTGGCCGGGCTGGTGGACCGCCGCGAGAAGATGGAACCCGCCGCCTGGGACGCCTCTGCCATGGAAACAGGGCTGGCATCCACCCAGTTGGATGGGCTGAAGGCGCTCCTGGCCGACGACGGGCGCTGGAAGAAATCCGAAGAACTGGCCCGCCTCTTCGCCGCCGTCGAGGCCCTTGGCGTCTCCGATTACGTCCGGTTCGACCCGAACGTGATGCGCGGCCTGCTCTACTACACCGGGACGGTCTTCGAAGCCTTCGACCTGACCGGCGGCGTGCGGCGCGCCATCCTGGGCGGCGGGCGCTACGACAACCTGCTGGCCGATGTGGGCGGGGAACCGCTCTCCGGGGTCGGTTTCGCGATGGGCGACGTGGTGATCGGGCTCATCCTCCAGGAACTGGGACTGGTCCCGCCGCTGCCGGTCAACCCCTCGGCGGCGTTGGTGACCGTCTTCTCACTGGACCTGCTGCCGGCTTCGTTACGGCTGGCCGACGGCCTGCGCCGGGGCGGACTCAACGTCACTTGTTATCCAGAACCGGCCAAGTTGCCGAAGCAGTTCAAGTTCGCCGACCGGATGGGGATGCGCGCCGTGCTGGTCATCGGCCCGGACGAAGCCCAGGCCGGGCAGGTGACCGTCAAGGATTTGACAAAAGGCAGCCAGGAGACGGTGCCGCAGGCCGGAGCGCTGCCCGCCGTGCGACGCATCCTTGCCGCTGAATAATGCCGGTGATATAATCTGCCCGCCCTATGGTGGCTGTAGCTCAATGGCAGAGCACTTGACTGTGGATCAAGATGTTGCGGGTTCGAGCCCCGTCAGCCACCCAGCTCTACGATCAAGATGTTCCCCCTTCGGGGACCTGCGGGCGTTTCGAGCCCCGTCAGCCACCCAGGAGAAAACGCCCTCGCAAGAGGGTGTTATTGGATCAAGATGTTCCCCCTGCGGGGACCTGCGGGCGTTTCGAGCCCCGTCAGCCACCCAGGTGAAAACGCCCTCGCAAGAGGGTGTTATTGGATCAAGATGTTCCCCCTGCGGGGACCTGCGGGCGTTTCGAGCCCCGTCAGCCACCCAGGAAAATAATCCTCCCGCAGGCTCCGAGCCTGCGGGAGGATTTGTTGCTGTACGTGCAACACACCTCCTGTATAGTGGCTGAAACCACTACAGGAGGCGTTCCATGCCCAGGGACAGGGATCCCGCCCAACTCGAAGGAATCTATCGTAAAATAGAGGCGCATCCGGGGGAACGACCCGGTTTCATCGCCCGGCTTCTTGGGGTGGACCGTTCCCAGGTGACACGCGCCCTACCGGCATTGGAAGAGAAGGGGCTTCTACTCATCGAAGACGACAAGGGAGGCCTCTGGCCGTTTCGTCAAGGAAAATGAGGAACCGTTGCTGAATCCGCCCGCCTGTTGTGCTATTCTATGACTGATCGAATTCCTGTTGCGGAGTTTGCCATGTCACGCGCTGAAAACAAAGCCGACCGCCTGATGAAAATGGAAGCCCTCCTGCTGGCTCACCCCGAGGGCTTGACGCAATCTGAAATAGCGCGCCGGTTAGGGGTGGGTCGTTCCGTCATTCACCGCAATTTGTACGACTTTCAAAAACTCTATCCCGCCATCGAACACGACGACGGGCGCATCTGCATTGACCGTTCGATGTACCTGCTCAATGTCGCTTTCACCCTGCATGAAGCCATGGCGGTTCATTTGGCCTCGCGCCTGCTCGCCACCCGCATGGACAGGCAGAATCCGCACGCCGCCTCGGCCCTGCGCAAGTTGGGAGTCGCGCTCGAAAAACTCGCGCCGCGCATCAGTAGCCACGTCAAGCAGGCCGCGGACGTGATGGACGACGCGTCCCAGTGGCAGGATCCGCGTTACCTGGATGTGCTGGAACAGTTGACCCTGGCCTGGGCGGAACAGCGCAAGGTCAAGGTCAAGCATCGCAGCGACAAGGCGGGGAAAGTCCTCGACTATTTCCTCTGCCCGTATTTCATCGAACCCTACGCGGTGGGACAAACCACCCACCTGATCGCCCGCGACGAAGCCACAGGCAAGATGCGGACGCTGAAAATCGAGCGCATCGAAAAGGTGGAGTTGACGCAGGAGCGTTACGAAATCCCCGCCGACTTCGATCCGCGCGACCTGCTGGCCGACGCCTGGGGCATCTGGTACACGGAAAACGCTCCCGTCGAAGTGACGCTGAAATTCAATCGCAGTGTGGCGGGACGCTTGAAGGAAACCCGCTGGCATCGCTCCGAGCAGGAGACCGAGTTGGAAGATGGCTCGATTATCTGGAAGGCGAAGGTGGCCGAACCGCAGGAGATGATCCCGTGGATCCGCGCCTGGGGCGCGGATTGTGAAGTGGTGGAGCCGAAGAGGTTGAGGGAAACAATGATGGGTGAAACGAAGATGATGGCAGAACAGTATGGTTGGTTTATCAGTTCCAAACCATCAGGAAAATCTTCCACGTTGGATGATTTCTTTGGAGATAAGTAATGACGCTTTATCCATATCAAGAACAAGTCAAAGAATTGATTCAAGCAGGAAAGTCGGTTATTCTGCAAGCGCCCACTGGCGCAGGAAAGACCCGCGCCGCGCTTGCACCGTTTATAGAAAACTTTTTTGACCGCGCCGATGGATCAACACCGCGCAAATGTGTTTATGCAGTTCCCATGCGGGTTTTGGCAAATCAATTTGAAATCGAATATCGGGAATTGGCAAAGAAGTATCAACGTGTCAACCGGCAGGAAATCAAAGTGACGATTCAAACAGGGGAACACTCAGAAGACAAAGAATTTGAAGGCGATTTGATTTTCTGCACAATTGA
>Ga0194126_10009407_pt1 | contig 13041 bp, 9 predicted proteins | sample TA2KigC150mmetaG_FD_148641 | JGI IMG/M metagenome (GOLD analysis project Ga0194126, IMG submission 148641) | Freshwater microbial communities from Lake Tanganyika, Tanzania - TA2015035 Kigoma Deep Cast 150m | ecosystem: Environmental > Aquatic > Freshwater > Lake | place: Tanzania: Lake...
CAGGAACCCGTCGGGCCGGTACCTGGCCGTCTGCGCCCCCATCAGCACGCGCCCCTCGATGGCGGGGTACTCGACGAACATGTTCGCGTGGGGGTGGTGCGGGCCGCAGCAGATGTACCACCACACCTGCTCCCCCTGGGCCCGGGCGGCTGCCGCGCGCTCCAGGTCCATGCGCGGCGTCAGCGGGCACCAGTAGTCCACGGACTTGATGACCGTCTCCAGACCGAAGCTGTGGTCATATGTCGTCGTCATCACCGGCACTTCGGGGAACGCCTGCTTGAGAGCGGCGGCGGCGCGCTCGACGGCGGGGAACTGGTCTTCGGGGTGCTCATCGCAGCCGTAGATGTACGCGTGCTCGAGGAGGCCCAGCGCCTTCGCACGCTCGTAGCGCGGGCGCAGGCGGTCGAGGGTCGCGGCCTGCCACTCCTTGAGGGCTTGCTCGCCTTCGCCCAGCACTCCGTAGTACCCCAGGTTGAAGACCCCCAGCCGCCCCTGGTCGTGGAGGCGCTTGAGGTCGTCGAAGGCCGGGGACCAACCACCGTACTCGTAAAGGCTGTCGATGGTGATGTAGTAGTCGGCGAGGAAGTCCGCCCACTCCGCCCGGTGCGCCTGCCAGGCATTGATGGGGTAGTCCGGGCTCTCACGCCACTTCGCCTGGGCCTCAGTGCTCTCCGCGGTCGGGTAGTCATGCGGCGCGAAGGTGATCGCCATGGGCAGCGGCGAGACGTCCGGCAGCGCGAACCCGTACACGCGCACCTCCAGGTCGAACGCAAACAGGGGGGCGTTCCCCGCCCGCACCTCGAGCTTCCCCCGGTACAGCCCCGCCCGCTGGTTCTTGGGCGCGCGCACCCGCACCCAGAACGCCTGCGCGTCCCCGGGCTCGATGTCCGCCGCGTCCATGAAGTCCAGGATCGGGTCCGGCCACCAGCCCACGTGTGACGACCCGTACGGCGGCACGGCCTTCGTCTCGACATACCCTACCGGAACGCAGTCGATGTTCGCCGCCCGCAGACGCCCCTCGCCCTCGCCGCGCAGGTCGCCCACCCGCACCTCCGCGCCCTCCAGGGCGGCCTCCAGGGGCATGACGATGACCTGGAAGGCCTCCTTCTCGTTCTGCGCCAGCGAGAGGCTCACCGTCCTCGTTGTCTGCAACTCCGGAACGCCCGCGCGGGGCAGCACCTTCTGCATCGAGGTCGCGAAGCCGACCACCACGTCCTCGCGCGCTGTGCCGCGCGCCTGCACCCCCGATCGGATCGCCTCGAAACCCATCCGCGCCGCCGCCAGCGACCCCAGCCGCACCAGCTCCGTGCGCACGGCCGCCAGGCCCGCGGGCACGGTCAGCACCGACTCGTCGGCCTGCGCCAACCGCTCCTCGAGCTCCGCCAGCCGGGCCTCCAGCGCATCCAGGCTGCCGTCGATCCAGGCGCTCACCTGCGCCGAGGCCTTCGACCCCTCGCGCAGCGCCGCGCCCTGCGCCGCGAGCTCCTCGCGCAGCCCCGTCACGTCCCCGGACTGCAACACCGCGACTTCTTCGAGGTAGCTCACCGGCAGCGGCGGCACCTCCTCCCCGGGTTCCAGCAGCAGCAGTCGGTCGAGGGCTACCACCATGTCCTCGGGCGGGTCCTCGGTGAAGAAGTGCATGACATGAATGTCCGCCGGGTTGACGCCCTTCTCGGCGAAGCCCTTCCGCAGGTCGATGACCGCCTGTGCCTGACTGAAGGGCTCCAGGACCTCCCGGTGGATGAGTCCGCTGCGGGTCGGGAGGCTCGAATCGGAGATGAACAGCATGAGCTTCTGCGGTGCGGCGGTCTCATTCACGAGGCTCATCAGCAGCCGATCGTACTTCGCCCAGTCGGTCAGAGGCGGCCGGCACTCGAAGGCGGGCCAGGTGGACGCGCCGCCGTGCTCCGCCGGTCGCCAGGCGGGCGTGCTGAACCGCATCGCGTGCTGCCCCGAGGCGACGAACCGCTCGACGCGCGCCAGCTGCTTGTCCGCGCCCAGCGTCGCTGCGCCCTCGTTGTGCCACAGCGCAACCTCCTCGTCCGTCTCGAAGTCGAAGAGCATCGTCTGCGCGCCCGCAACGCCCAGCACGCCCAGGGACAGCACGGCAGCTCCGACCAGCGTCGTCGTCATCTCTCAAGAGCCCTCCTTGCCCTCCAGTCTACCGGACGGACCCCTCCTTCGATGCCCCGCCCGTAGGGCCCTTCGCCCGGCAGGGAAACACCTGCGCTCCGCCGAAACGACAACGACGGCATTCCGGAGCATTGCGGTGACCGGGTTCGCTCGACTCAGCGCAGCCCCCATCCTGATCCTCGCCGCCGCGGCGGCGGCTCAGGAGGCCGCCTCACCCTTGACCGATGCGCAGCAGTTCAACTTCGTGTTGGGCACACAGACCTTCGGCCCGGCGTATCAGTTCACCGGGGAGACGCGGCTGGTCGAGACGGCTCAGGCCATTCTCGACCTGGGCTCGAACGCCATCAAGTTCGGGCTCAACGAGCGCTACTTCGGGGAGCGCGCGAACGTGCCGGAGGCCGTCCCCGGCGTCGCCTCGCTGACCGACCTCGCGCGGGATGAGCCCTCCCATCGGCGCGTGCTGGACATGCCCTTCGCCTACTACCTCCTGTGGGTGTACGGCTTCTCGCCGGGCTGGTGGGATCGCGGCTTCTCGGAGGCGGACCGGAAACTCGAGTACGACGAGATGTACGCCTTCGTCTCCTACCTGCTGGAGACGTACAACGGCTCGGGGAAGACCTTCTACCTCGGGCACTGGGAGGGCGACTGGCACCTGCGGAGGGGCTACGATGCGCAGGATGACAGCGTGGTGAAACCCGAGGCGGTGGAGGGGATGATCGCGTGGCTGAACGCACGCCAGCAGGCCATCGAGGATGCGAAGCGCGACGTGCCCCACGAGCGAATCCGGGTCTACGGGTACACCGAGGTCAACCTGGCGAAGCTCGCGATGGAGGGCCGCCCGTCGGTCACGAATGACGTGCTGCCCAGGACCGCGGTCGATTTCGTGTCCTACTCCAGCTACGACAGCGGGACGGACTTGCGCCCGGCGCTGGACTACATCGAGTCGAAGCTCCCCCGAAAACCCGGCCTCCCCGGCAAGCGCGTCTTCATCGGCGAGTACGGGTTCCCCGCCGTCCATCACTCGCCGGAGGCGCAGGACGCACGCTCGCGAGAGGTGATGCGGGCCGGCCTCGAGTGGGGCTGCCCCTTCGTCTTGTACTGGGAGCTGTACAACAACGAGGTGGATGACGCGGGACGGCAGCGCGGTTTCTGGCTCATCGACGACCTTGGCGTGAGGCAGCCGGTCTACGAGACGCACGCGGCCTTCTACGCACGCGGCCGCGAGTACGTCGCGGCCTTCCGCGCGGCGCACGGCCGCCTCCCCACCGACGCGGAGTTCCGCGCGACCGCGCTCCACTGGCTTGACTGACCGTTCGGCGGCCGACCTCGCCACCGGTCCGGTCCCACGCAATCGGGACCGGCCGTCCCCGCCCGTCGGGACGTAGGCCCCAGAGCTTCGGGCGGGGAAGCGGGCATCCTACGGGCATGGACGAGCACGCGCCGATCACTGAAGTCACTGAGTTCCACACAGACACGGGACTCAGCAGGGGGCCGCGATGGCACAGGCCACGGACAGCCGGCCAGTCCACGTCGTCAGCGTCAGCCTCGAATCCTCGCAGCGGAACAAGACCGTGACGACCGAGATGCTCGGGCGGGAGGTCCGGATCGAACGGATCGGGGTGGACGGAGACTACGAGCGGGCCTGCCGCACGATCGCGGAGCTGGACGGCAGGGCGGCGGCGATCGGGATGGGCGGCACCGACCTGTACCTGGTCGCGGGCGGGAGACGGCATGTGATCGAGGAGTCGCGGCAGCTGGCAAAGGCGGCCCGCATGACGCCCGTAGTCGATGGCCGCGGGCTGAAGAACACCCTCGAGCGCGAGACCGTCCGCCGGCTGGCCGGGCAGGAGGAGTTACGGCTCGCCGGCAAGCGCCCGAGCGAGATGCTGCCGCAGGACTACCTCGACCCCCTCAGCCGTCTCGGCTGGCAGCCCCGGGTCGAGCGTCTGACGTCCTGAGCGGGGGTCGGGTCCCTCGGCCCTTGCCCGAGAGGAGGCGACACGGATGCAGCTCCGGCAGCTCCCCAACGCCATCTGTGTGCTGCGCCTGGCGATGATCCCCTTCCTGTGGCTGTTGGCACTGACGGCGCCCGAAGCGCGCCTCCTCTTCACGGCGCTCCTCGGCTTCGCGTTCTTGACCGACCAGTTCGACGGCTATCTGTGCCGCCGGTATGGGCTCGCCACGTCCTTCGGCGCCAAACTCGATCGCGTGGCCGACGACCTGCTGCTCCTCAACGTCGTGGCCTGGGTCTACGTCTTGCGGCCCGAGCTGTTTCGCGAGTACTGGCGTGTGCTTGTGCCGCTGCTGATCGGCCTCGTGACCAGCACCGGCCTCCAGTACCTCCGCTTCCGCCGCAAGATCCCCTTCCATCTCCACTCGGGCAAGCTCTCCAACTGGGTCAACGGCTTCTTCGCCGCGCACGTCCTCCTGTTTGGGCCGGCCGCCTGGTTTGTCTATCTCATGGCGGCCTTCGCCGCCTATGCCCTGCTCGAGGAGATCGCGCTGGTCTGCACGAGGGAGGACCTCGATGAGCACGTCACCTCCGTCTTCGCCCGACGCCTCGCTCCCGATGCCCGCGGGGAGGAGTCCGACTGAGCCCCCGCGCCGGCGGCTGGTCGGCCCGAAGTTCTGGTCCGGAGTGGTCGGCGTCCCGCTGCTTCTCGTCCTGCTCTACCACGGTGGATGGGTGCTGTTCGTGCCGTCGGTGGCGGCGATGCTGATCGGGATGGAGGAGTTCTACCGCGGCGTCGAGCGGCAGGGGGTGCGTCCGACCCGACTGGTGGGCTACGTGTGCGGGGCCGGCATCTTCGCCGCCACCCAGTTCGTGGCCCGCGATCCCGCCTGGCGCTCGGGAGCCATCACCACATGTGTGGCGGGCGCCGTCCTGCTGTCGATGATGGCCCAGTTCCGCCGCCCGGCCGGCAGCTCGGTCATCGCGAACACCGGCGCCACGGTCTTCGGCGTCGTGTGGATCGCCCTGCTCTTCTCCTTCTTCCTCCGGCTCCGCGCCATCCCCCTCACGGGGCTGCCGGGAGTTCCCGCAGACGGCCTGCGCGACCGCATGGGGGTCATCTTCCTGGTGATCGCCGGAGTCTGGCTTCAGGACAACGCCGCCCAGCTCATCGGCCGGGCCTTCGGCACGCGCAAGCCCTGGCCGCTCGTGAGCCCGAACAAGACCTGGGAAGGCTGCGCGGGTGGACTGTTGGCGTGCCTCGTGGCAACCATCGGCATCGGCGGCGGCATCGGGTTGCCCGTCCTCCACATGATCGCCCTCGGCTTCACGATGGGCATCCTGGGGCAGTTCGGTGACTTCTGCAAATCGCTCATCAAGCGCGAACTGGGCATCAAGGACTTCGGCAGCATCCTCCCGGGGCACGGGGGCATCCTGGACCGGTTCGACAGCCTGCTGTTCGCCATGCCCGTGGCATGCCTCTACTTCCGCCTCTTCATCCTCGCCCCTTGAGCCCTTGTCGGGCCGTGCTCCCTGCCGCCTGCGCACACGATTCCGGGGGCTGGCCCCGGACCTCCGCCGTTTGACAGTCCGCTTCCGGATGCCGTATATTCCCTGGCGGGCACTGAAGGATGGCTGACCGGTTGGGCATTGCGCGAACGCGCGTGGAGTGGCGGATTCGGCCCCGGGATGCACAGCGCGAGCGGCATCTCGCTGCGGCGGTCGGCGTGTCGCCGGTGACGGCGGCGCTGCTGGCGAACCGGGGGCTGGGCACGGTTGAGCAGGCCCGCGCCTACTTCTCCCCCTCTGCCGAGCAGCTCCACGATCCGTACAGCCTCCCGGACATGGAAGCCGCGGTGCGCCTGCTGAACCAGGCCGTCGCCGAGCGGCAGACCGTGCTGGTGCACGGCGACTATGACGTGGACGGGATCGCGGCTACTGCCCTGCTGGCGCGGTTCCTGAGCAAGCTCGGCGTGACCGTGCAGCACTTCATCCCGCACCGGATCCACGATCGCTACGGCCTGTCCGTGCGGGCGGTCGAGGAGGCCGCAGCCGAGGGAGCGCGCCTGGTCCTCGCGGTGGACTGCGGCATTCGCGACCGTCGCGCCGTGGCGCGGGCGAGGGAGCTGGGGCTGACGACGATCGTGCTCGATCACCACGAGCCGGGGGAGGAGCTGCCTCCGGCCGAGGCGATCGTGGACCCGAAGCTCGCGGGCTCGGCTTACCCCAACCGTGAGTTGACGAGTTCGGGTCTGGCCTTGCAGCTCGCCCGGGCCGTCGCGGCGGCGCGGGACATCCCGGACGGCTACGTGCTGCGCGCGTTCCTGGACCTGGCGGCGCTGGGGACGGTGGCCGACGTGGCGGAGCTGATCGGCGAGAACCGCGCGCTGGTGACGCTGGGGTTGAGACACCTGGCGCAGACGAAGAAGCTCGGCCTGCGGACGCTGCTGAACCTCTGTCAGGTGAACGGGCGGCCGCGCGCGATGGACATCGGCTTTCGGCTGGGGCCGCGCCTCAACGCGCCGGGGCGGCTGGCGGACCCCAACCCGGCGCTCCAGCTGCTGCTGACGGACGATCAGGATGAGGCGAACCGGCAGGCCCTGTACCTGGACAGCCTGAACCGGCAGCGGCAGGGCGAGCAGTCGGCGATCTGCGACCAGGTCCGCGCGATGGTCGAGCGGGACATCGACCTGGACCGGACGCCGGTCATCGTGCTGGCTTCGGAGTCGTGGCACGTGGGCGTCGTGGGTATTGCGGCCTCCCAGGTGGTCGCGACGTACGGGCGGCCGGCGGTGCTGCTGGCGGCGGAGGGGGAGAGCTATCGGGGCTCCGGGCGGAGCATCCCCGAGTTCCATCTGGCGGCGTCCCTGGACCGCTGCGCCGACCTGCTGGAGCGCCACGGCGGCCACGCGATGGCCGTGGGCGCACAGCTGGCGCGGGGTAACCTGGAGGCGTTCCGGGAGCGGCTCTGCCAGGTGGCGGCCGAGCAGCTCGACCCGGCGCGGCTCTGCCCGAGCCTGGGGATCGATGCCGTGACGGAGCTGGGCGAGGTGACGCCCGAGCTGGTGGAGGAGCTGGAGCGCATGGAGCCCTTCGGTCACGGCAACCCGGAGCCGCGCCTGGCGGTGAAGGGCGCGCGGGTCGTCGACCGCACGCTCGTGGGTCGGGACGCCCGACATCTGAAGCTGTGGGTCACGGATGGCGCGCAGACCCACGAGTGCATCGGCTTTGGGCTGGCGCAGGAGGAGGAGGCGCTGAGGGGGACGCAGCGGGTCGACCTGTGTTTCGCGCCGCAGATGAACGAGTTCAACGGCTACCGCACGCTGCAGCTGCGGTTGCACGCCCTGAGGGCGGCTTCCGAATGACCCAGGCGGTGGTTCTGGCGGGTGGGCTGGGGACCCGGCTGCGTCCGCTGACGCTGATCGAGCCCAAGCCCCTTGTACCCGTCGCCAACCGGCCGCTCATCAGCTACGCGCTGCGGATGGTGCGCCGCGGGGGGGGCCGCGAGGCGATCCTGGCCTCGGGCTACATGGCGGGGCGTTTGCGCGAGGTGCTGGAGGGCGAGCAGCCGGACGGGCTGCGGGTCCGCTGCGTCGAGGAGCCCGAGCCGCTGGACACGGCCGGGGCCATCCGGTTCGCGCTGTCGGCGGCGGAGGGCGCCTTCATCGCCCTGAACGGCGACCAGATCCTGGATGTGGACGTGCGCGCGCTGCTGGACGCCCACCAGGCCCGGCAGGCCGACGTGACCATCGTGGTCCGACGGGTGGAGGACGTCTCGCCCTTCGGGCTCATCCAGAGCGATGCGGCGGGGCGGATCGAGGCCTTCCTGGAGAAACGTCCGGAGGACCCAACGGGCCGAAACCTGGTGAATGCGGGGATGTACGTCTTCGCGCCGAGCGTGCTGGAGGCGATCCCCCGAGGGCGCCCCTACTCCAACGAGGCGGACCTCTTCCCGCAGCTGATCCAGGCGGGGGCGACGGTGTGCGCCTTCCGGATGCCGGACGAAGCGTATTGGGCCGACGTGGGCACGCCCCGGAAGTACCTGGACGCCAACGCCGCCGTGCTGTGCGGAGCGCTGCCCTGGGCCGATCCGCCCAGCGATCCAGGCTCCGCCTCCGATATCGCGCCCTCCGCCCGCGTCGCCCCGAGTGCGCGGATCGGGCCTCACGCGGCGGTGGGGGCGGGGGCGGCAGTGGGGGCGAACACCGCGGTGCGCGACAGCATCCTGTGGCCGGGGGCCGTCGTGGAGGAGGGCTGCCGGCTCGCCAACGTCATCGTCGGGCCGGGTGGCCGGGTCCCGGCGGGGACGGTAATCGAGGGCCCGGAGGCCTCGATCATCGCCGATACTACCTTGGAGCCGTTGGGCGGATGAACGACGACCTGTTGATCATGATCCCGGGTCCGACGGGCCTGCCGCCGGAGGTGCGCGCGGCGTTGGCGCGACCCCAGATCGGCCATCGCACCCCGGCCTTCGCCGAGCTCATCGCCGACTGCACGGCGGGGATGCAGTACGTCTTCCGCACCGCGAACGACCTGCTGATCCTGACCGCCTCGGGCACGGGGGGCATGGAGGCCGCGATCACCAACTGCCTCTCGCCGGGCGAGCCTGCGCTGGCCGTCTCGGTGGGGAACTTCGGCGAGCGGCTGGGAACGATCGCGGAGCTCTTCGGCGCGCAGGTCACGTGGGTGAAATCCGAGTGGGGCGAGCCGGCGAACGTGGAGGCGGTGCGGGCGGCCCTGGCGGGCGGCGGGTACAAAGCCCTGCTCTTCACCCAGAACGAGACCTCGACGAGCATTACCAACCCGGTGGAGGAGCTTGCCGGGCTCGCGCGGGAAGCCGGCGCCCTGACGATCGTCGACGCGATCAGCGGGATGGGCGGTGTGCCGGTCCTGACCGACGAGTGGGGGCTGGACGTGGTGGTGGCTGGTTCACAGAAGGCGCTGATGCTCCCGCCCGGTCTGGCCTTCGTGAGCATGAGCGAGCGGGCGTGGGAAGCCAACGCCACCGCCGCGATGCCGCGCTTCTACTTCGACCTGAGGAAGGCCAAGGCGTCGCTGGAGAAGGGCCAGACGCCCTACACGCCCAACACGAGTCTCTTCGTGGCCCTGCAGGCGTCGCTGAACCTGATCCGCGCCGAAGGGATCGAGGACGTGTGGCGGCGGCACGCCGAGTGCGCGCAGCTCATCCGCGACGGCGTCGCGCGGCTGGGGCTGAGGCCCTTCGGCGACGCGCGCCACGCCAGCAACGTGGTGACCGCCTTCCTCCCGCCCGAGGGCGTGGACCCGAAGGCGATCATCAGCCACATCCGCGACAAGCACAACATCCTGATCACCGGCGCCCAAGGGGCCTACCGCGGCAAGTTCCTGCGCATCGGGCACCTCGGCACCATCGACCGCGAGCAGTGCGAGCGCGTCCTGGCGGCCCTCGCCGACGCGCTGGAAGCGATGCGCTGACCGCCCTCGGAGGGATGGGAAGTCTGTGAGCGACAAGCCACGCGTGCTTTGCTGTGACGGCATTGCCGAGCGGGGGATCGAGATTCTCCGCGAGGTGGCCGAGGTCGACGTGCAGCCGAAGGGGCTCTCGGGCGAGGCCCTGCACACGCGGCTGGCGCCCTGCGAGGCGGTAGTGGTGCGTAGCGCCACGAGGATTGATGCCGAGGCCATCGCCGCGGCGCCCCGGCTGCGCGCCATCGCGCGGGCCGGGGTCGGGGTCGACAACATCGACCTGTCGGCCGCGACGGCCCGGGGCGTCATCGTGATCAACTCCCCCGAGGGGAACACGATCTCCGCGGCCGAGCACGCCCTCGCCCTGTTGCTGGCGCTCTCGCGGAAGATCCCGGCGGCCGACGCGCAGCTGCGACGGGGCGTTTGGTCGCGCAAGGAGTTCGTGGGGCGACAGCTCTACCGCAAGACCCTCGGCGTCGTGGGCTGCGGGAAGATCGGGTCGGAGGTCGTGAGGCGGGCGCAGGCTTTCGGGATGGAGGTGCTGGTTCACGACCCCTATCTGAACGAAGCGCGGGCCGAGTCGCTGGGGGTGCGGCTCGTCTCGCTGGATGATCTGCTGAAGCAGTCGCACTTCGTAACGCTTCACGCCCCCAAGGCCGCCGGCACGATGGGCCTGATCGGCCGGCGGGAGCTGGATCTCATGCGGCCCGGGGCCGGGCTGATCAACTGCGCGCGCGGCGGGCTGATCGACGAGCCGGCGCTGGTGGAGGCGCTGCAGGAGGGTCGCCTGGGCGGCGCGGCGCTGGATGTGTTCGTGGATGAGACGCGGCCGCCGGCGCACCTGGCTCCCTTCCCGAACGTGGTGCTTACGCCCCACCTGGGCGCCTCCACGGAGGAGGCACAGGAGTTCGTGGCGGTGGACGTTGCCGAGCAGATCGCCGACATCCTCGAGGGCCGTCTCGCCCGTAGCGCCGTCAACGCGCCGGCCATTGCGCCGGAGACGCTGCGCGAGCTCGCGCCGTACCTTGACCTGATGAGCCGCATCGGCAGACTGCACAGCCATCTGCTGGGCGGGCCGATCGAGAGCGTCGAGTTGCAGACCGCGGGCGACATCGCGGAGCGCGATACGCACCCGCTGAGCCTCTGGCTGTTGGTCGGGCTGCTCAGCCCGCTGCGCAGCTACCCCGTGAACATCGTGAACGCGCCCGTCGAGGCGGAGGCCTGGGGCATTCGGGTCTCCCAGGGCGCCGCCGAATCGACGCGCGGCTACGCCAGTCTCGTCACGGCGCGGGTCGAGTCGGGGGGTCGGACGCACGAGATCTCGGGCACCGTCTTCGGAACCGAGGACGCGCGAATCGTCGAGATGGACGGCTACCGCATCGACCTTGCGCCGCGGGGCGCCGTGCTGTTCATCTGGCACCACGACCGGCCGGGCGTCATCGGGCGGGTCGGCACACTGATGGGCGACCGGGGGGTCAACATCGCCGGGATGCAGGTCGGGCGGGTCAGCGTCGGCGGAGCGGCGGTCATGGCGCTCATGCTCGACAACCCGATCGACGACGCGACGCTGCAACACGTGCGCGCCTTCCCCGAACTGACGAAGGCCATGCTGGTCGACTTCGACTAGCGCGGTCCGCGCCTCGTCCGGCCTACCACTCCTCGACCACGCGGGCCCAGGCGGCCTGCCAGTGCTCCAGGGCGAAGCCCGCCGTCACCGCGGCGCGCTGCGTTTGCCCCGCCTCGCGCCAGCCGGGGAGCACCTTGCGCAGCGCCTGGGTGAGCGCGTCGGCCGAGGGGTCGCAGTGGATGGCCGGCAGGTCGGGGAGACCGCCGGCGGTGGTGACGACGGTGGCGGTGGCACAGGCCATCGCCTCGAGGGCCGCGAGGGAGGTGCCCTCGCCGCACAGGGATGGGATCAGGCACACCCGCGCGCGGCCGTACACCGGAGCCATCGCGTGCCAGGGGACGCCGCCCGCGAACCACACCCGATCCGACAGCCCGAGCCGCCGCACGAGCGCGCGCACCTCGGCCGCGTAGTCGGCCTGTCCATCGGCGCCGACGATCTCCATCGTCCATTCGGGCCACTCGGCGGCGATCCGCGTGAAGGCCTCCACGGCGAGATGCACGCCCCGGTTGCGGTAGAGGTTGCGCGGTACCGTGATGAGCGGCGCCCGCTGGTCGGGCGCGTCCGGCGGCGAGAAGCGCACCGTGTCGACGCAGTTCGGGATGAACCAGCGCCCCGGCTCCACCTCCTGGAACGCGCCCTCGCCGGGGGCGATGTCCACGCCGACCTCCCGCAGGAAGAACGTATCATTCGCCACGAAGCGGGAGCAGCGTCGGTATGCCTCGCGCGCCAGAGCCCGCTTCTGCTGCGAGCGCCACGCCCCGGGCTCGTCGTCCCAGGTGACGCCGTGGGACAGCCCGATGAGTCGTGGATGGAAGTACCCCGCCCGGCAGTAGTTCGGATAGTGCGCGATGAGCGCGTCCATGGCCCGCAGCTCGCCGCGGCGCAGGCGGAGCCAGTAGGGCACGAGCCAGAAGTCGCGCGGCCGCAGCCGAGCCTGCCACCCCGGCGCGGCGCGCACGAAGGGGTCGTCCGTCTCCGCCGCCCGTTGATAGACCCACACCTCGTGGTCTCGCCCGCGCAGCGTCGAGCACAGCAGGTCGGCGTACGCATCGGCCCCGCCGATGATAGGTCGATAGGAATACGTGAGCTGGGCGATCTTCACGGGGGGAGGTTCTCACACCGCCAGTCGGTCTACCGGTACCGCTCGCCGCCCTCGTAGCGGCGCAGTTTCTGCCGCTTCCGGTCCTCGCTCCACAGGTAGCGCGGTCGCATGACGGTCTCCGAGAGCGGGAACTGCCGGCACCGTTCGCGGAGCGTCTGTTTCTGATCGGCGGAGAGGCCGAGGCCGTCCATCACGATCTCGTCGATCTCCTCCTCGACCTCGCCCAGCCGGTCCCTCAGAGCGCCTCGCGCCGCCACGCGGGACTCGATCTCGACGACAACCCGTTGCCGCTCCTCCGGGCTGCGAGGCAGGGCCACGGCTGCCGCAACTTCTCGCTCCGACGCCCCCTCGGCAGCCTGCAACAGCCACGCCAGCAGCTTCAGCCCGGCCGCGTCGCCGCGCACGGTCACGCCGCCTAAGGTGAGCGCCTGGCCGTCCACCTCGGCGGCTCCGGCCTCCGGGCCCGCCGCGCGCCTCCCGTCCGGCCATCCGGCGAAGTCGAACAGCACCGCCGCCGGGCGCGTGTCGCGCCAACCCTCCGCGGCGGACCCCGCCAGCCGAACCTCATCGACATCCGCCTCGGCGCAGAGGCGGTGGGCCTCCCGGCTCAACTCGTCCAACCGCGCCCGCCCCGCCTCGTCCAGGTCCGGACACGGCAGGTGCTCGATCGTGCGAGGGTAGAGCGTGCTCCGCCGCCGCAGGAGGATCGCCGCGCGCATCGCCAGGAAGTGGTAGTACCGGGACGGGAGGCTGTTGATGAGGGCACACAGGGCATGGGCGGAG
>Ga0194126_10009411_pt1 | contig 13036 bp, 9 predicted proteins | sample TA2KigC150mmetaG_FD_148641 | JGI IMG/M metagenome (GOLD analysis project Ga0194126, IMG submission 148641) | Freshwater microbial communities from Lake Tanganyika, Tanzania - TA2015035 Kigoma Deep Cast 150m | ecosystem: Environmental > Aquatic > Freshwater > Lake | place: Tanzania: Lake...
TGCATTCTTTTTTCCAAAAAGTGGCCCAGGGCGGAACTGGACGGATTATTCGCACTCGAAACAACTTCGAGGAAGGTGATTTTACCCGTTTGGAAGGATGTTTCGGAGGATGAGGTTCGAAAATATTCACCAGTTCTGGCAGGGCGCTATGCCGCCAAAGCTTCTGATGGAGTCGATTCGATTGTGGCCCAGATCAAGCAGGCGGTCCAGGCCGCTGACCGTGCGCGCGAAATCTCTTCACTGGATGCGGCAATGAGCCGAATTAAGAAACTCGACCAAACCTTAAAGGAAAAGGCCGATTCCGAAACCTTTTTGGCGACTCCCAAAGGTGCGGTCGCGGTAGAACAACAATTTGCCGCGTTGCGTCAGGCCCTTGAATCGACGGTACTGACACTTAATTCCAGCGCAACCGCGCTCGCACTGAAACTCCACATAACTCAACAAGGGTTTTTTATTCGTTGTTCGAATGCTCTCGACCTTCACTTTCGCACGAAGGATCTGTATATCAACTCAGCATCCGACTGTAGCCTGTTGATTGACTTATCTTGTCCACAATTCGACGACGCGGGTAACTGGGAGAGTGCAAGAAAGCTCACGGCATTCGAATTCAAGCCGGTCTTACGCAACTCCGGATTGATTTGGGCCAACACCACCGGGATGCAGCTTTTTGGGAACGACGATCTGGTCGCATACTTGCTTGATGTGGTCGTCGACGGATTCGAGAGGCTGAACAATCGCAGGTAGTCACGTAGCCCTGATTGTCGCAGTTGTGGCGAAAACCTTAAATACTTCAGGACTTCTCCCTTCGGCCACGTGCATGGCAGCTGTGCATATTCGCAAGATCATGAAGAAAGTCGTTCGCGTCGCGGAAACGTTTCCCGCGTGTCCCAATGGCCAGACTCGCAGCATTACCCGCGAAACAGCGCGCGCTGAGGCAATCGAGAGGATCAGTTGCGCCTGGAGCAACCGGTGAACGCGCAAGGCCGAGCCGAAAGAAGTTTTAATTCCCGGCGAGCAATTAAAGGATGGAGGCCTATCCCTTAATTGTGCAGCGCCAAATTGAAGGTTCGGTCCGGGGTTGACGATGCGCCCGTGCTATTTCCCTTCCGCCCATTTCCGAAACGTCGTCTCATTATAGAGCCATTCTGTGAGCCGTTGATAACCTTCCGTCAGGGGATGACTCGCATCGGCGTAGAGTTGAGACGGCAGGACCTCCGGCACGACATGAGCCACGCGATTCTTGGCCAGCCAATCCGCGATGGTATCCCGAATCCGCCGAAACGCGGGGCGATTTTCCTCCGTCATGATGTGTGCGTTGAACGGGCCCAGCACCACGAGAACGTCGTTGCCGCGCGATTGCAGGAGTCCCGCCAATCGTTGAAAGGCCGCCCATTGCAGGGATTGATTCAGTTCGACCCACTCGAAGCGCGTCGAACCCTGTCCGGTCGTGGACCACGGTTTGTGGCGCGGACTGTCCGGGCCGCGTTCGGGATCGACGGCGGGTTCCTCCGGGAGTTTGAACGTGATCTGCGCGAACGGATTCTTATACGCGTTCGGATGCCGCGGGGGATCGCTGCCGTCTTCCTCAAGCGTCCAGGCCAGGAGGTTCTTTTGCCCGAAGTAAGCGCTCTGCAAATGGGTGGCCCATTGCGAGAAGGTGAAATTCCGTTCCACAATCGCCGCGAGGCGCTGGTTCAAGTCCGCTTTGTAGCTGGGAATGCGCGGTGAAAATTGCGGCACGAGATCGGCGTGGTTGAAGCGTTCCTCCTTCGTCGTGTTCAGGTCCGCTTTGGGACTCGTCATCCAAAGGACATTACAGTGCAGAAGGACTTTCCGATTGCGCAACGGCGCGCCGTGGTACCGGATCAGCCCCTCCAGCGCGAGCGGAAACATGCCGTTCACCCCGGCGTTCACGAACTTTCCGGGCTGGCCGGACTGTTCGTTGAGGAAATGCGACAGCGTGCCGTCGGGCCGGACGTATTCGCCCCAGATGACCGAGTCGCCGATGACGCCGATGTTCGTCGGGGCGAGCAATTGCAGCCGGCGTTCGTAGAGCCAGTAATCTTTGCTCAAAGCGTATGGGATGCGAAAATCGCGGCCCGGTTCAAAGCGCTCGACTGTTTTCCACAGCGCCGGCGTCAGCGCCGTGACGATTGCGAGGATGGTGAAAGCCGCCGCCCAATGCCGCACATTGAGCCGCATTTCATTCACGAACGGCGTCTCCGGTAGCTCAGGTATTGACATTCAAAACTGGAAATAGATGAACGCCCCGCCGCCGGACGCGCCGAGGCACAAATACAAAAGCATCAACACCGCCACGCTCACCCGAGCGAACCCGGTTTGCAGCAGATGCCGAAAGCGCGATTCGTAACAGAACTGGTAGAGCCAGATCAACGCGACCAGTCCGATCATCAGCGCGGGAATTTGGGGATCTTGCCACGCCGCCGTCACGATGCGGTGGACGATCAAAAGCGCTTCCGGGAGCGATTCGGCGCGGAAGAAAATCCAGGTGACACTCACGAAGGCGAACACGCCGAGTTGTTTCAACAGCTTCGGCACCTGCGTTCGGTAGAATTCGGACCGCTCCAGTTCGCGGGTGATCATCACGCCCAGGGCATGGAGCGTTCCCCAAATCACAAACGTCCACGCCGCGCCGTGCCAGATGCCGGAAATGAAGAAAGTCAGGAACAGGTTCCGGTACATCCGAAACGTCCCGTCCCGTTTTCCGCCCAACGGAATATAGACGTAATCGCGGAACCACGTGGAAAGACTGATGTGCCAGCGCGCCCAGAAATCCCCCAACCCCGTCGCGAGATAGGGATTGTTGAAATTCAAAATGAGATTAAAGCCCATGAATTTCGCGACGCCGCGCGCCATGTCCGTGTAACCGCTGAAGTCGAAGAAGATTTGCCAGCCGAAAGCGACCGTCGCGAGGATCAGCGCCGGCGCGCCATGCGCTCCGGGATTGTCGTACACGCGCTCGACGTAGAACGAGAGGTAATTCGCGAGCGCCAGTTTCTTGAACAAGCCCACCAGAAACAACGAAGCGCCGTCGGTGAAATTCCGGAGACGAACTGCCGGGAACTGGCGAAATTGCGGGAGCAGATGTTTGGCCCGCTCGATCGGCCCGGCCATGAGTTGGGGGAAAAAGCAAACGAACGTGGCGAAACGGAGGAAGTTTCGTTCCCGCTCCACGTTGCCGAAATAGAAATCAATCGTGTAACTCAGAGACTGGAACGTGAAGAAGGAGATTCCGACCGGCAGCAAGTACTCGAACCCGAACGGCATGAGCGTCGAGGGATCGGGCAATCTCACCGCGAGAGGAAGCGAGCTGAAGACGGCGTTGAGATTCTCGACGACGAAACGCGCATACTTGAAGAAGAGCAGCAGAGCGAGATTATTGACCAGGCTGATCAAGAGCCAGATACGACGGCTGCTGAAGAGCGCGCCCAGCGCCATCAGAAACACCAGCGCTCCGAGCGCCGTCAGCGCGGGCCGCAACGTGGCCGAGCCGAACAGCGCCGTTCCCAGGCAAACCGCCGTGGCGGATGAAGCGCCCGCAAAAGCCCACTTCAACACGCGGTCGTCAAACTTCAGCCGGGTCAGGCGCGCGAGCGGGTCAACGGTTTGGCCTTCACGCGGGCACCGCTCCATGAGGGCGACGAGGCTGAAATCGAGCAAGGTGGAATAGACGACCAGGAACAGGTAGTACGGATTCCACCAGCCGTAGAAAAAATACGAAGCGATCGTCAGCCACGGGAGCCAGAGCCGCGTCTTCCGCAGCGCGAAGAAGACGGGCAGCACGATGAGCAGGAAGACCAGAAACGGCCAGGTGTGAAAAAGCATGCTATGGTTCTTGCGAAGTCATCGAGCGGACGGATGCTAGTTTCCGGTGCGACGGCGCTCAACCCCAAAGGAGATCAGCACGGGGAGGCCGTCATTCGGTTCGCTGAGCGGCGTGGCACTCGCTCGTAGAAGAAATCCACGTCACCGGTCAAACGGGCGTAACCGTGGAAGATGACCGCCTCGCCACCGACGATGACGTATCGCACCGCGTGTTGATGCAGCAGGGCGATGAACTCGCGCGTGTCGGCGGAAAAATGCGCGGTCTCTATTTTTTCCGGTGGCATGCGCGCACATCCGGAGCGGCGTCTCCATAAACCCGGCGTTTCAACTCGCGGGCTATTCGCTGCCGCTCGACTGGCGAAAGCTCGGTGTGCTGGCGGACATCCCATTCGTCTGCGGCTTTGAAGTTGCGCGCTTTGTGAACGATTCGTTCCATGGAAAGAAGGCTGCCAGAACGGCGCGGATCCGGCAATTCAGCTCAGAGGAAGAAGGGAAACGCGCCCATACAGCCAGACCTCCGCAGGAATCAAGGTTGTAAAGCGCTATCCAGACAGAATAAGAATTCCTTTGAAAGCGCTTGCGCAGATTTCGGAAACTACCGTCTGCCGTCTTTATGAAGCCAAATCCAACGGTGAGTGGTCCTCAATCGCTCCTGCTGAAGCGAGCCATCTCCTTCACATCAACCACCGCAGCCATGCTTCTCGCGGTCCTTTGCGCGTCAGCCGCGAGCAATGTGATGATCTGGGACACGGGATCGCGCTTTGCGGACAGGGTTGAGCTAGCGAATAAAACCGGGTGGAAACTCGTGCCCAGGGACCTCCTGACCCTCGAAGCCGACCCGGCCAAGGCCAGTTCAGACCCCGGATATTACGGCCGGGAATACTCCTTCAAAGGCGACGCCGTCGTGGAGAATCACCGTTTGCTCGCGGTCTTTTGGTCGGCCAAGGGGCGAGTCGTTGTTTTCTCGAAAGCGGATCCTGGCACGCCAGCGGGCGGATCGCTGTCGAACGCAGCGGCCTTCAATCGGGTTGCCGAATTGGTCCCGCTTCAAGGAAGCACTCAGCCCGCGAACATCAACCGCCTCGAGATCGTGAGGAACGGCGGCGATCAGGCGGTGATCAAAGCCGCTTTCACCACCCTGGGATCAACGGATCTGTCGGCCACGTTCGCCATGGACCGGACCGAGATCGTGGAAATTCAGCCTGCCCAGGGCCTGAAGGACTTCCGATTGGCCGGTCAGATTGAGTATGGCGTCGCGCCGAGCTTCATCGGCGACGATCTGATCGTTGGCCCGGCGGATTATCCCTCCGCTCATTCGCTTTGTGTTTCTGCGGAGAGCTTTTTCCTGGGTCTGTTGAAGGGCGGCGACAGCATGCTGGTGATGACATGGTCGAAGGGAAAGCAGCAACTGAAACTCACTTTGGGCGCGGTTCAAGACGGCAAGCGGCTCGCGGATGCGATTGAGTTTGATAGCGGCGGCCAGAGCTTTTATCTGGCCGCACTGAGTGCTCCGGGCATCTGGCATCGGGAAGAATTAAAGCCGGTTCACCTGGAGAAAGACGTAGCGAGCGCGTGGAAAAAGCCGTTCCCGGCCAAATGGAAAACGCAGCTTTTGGAAGCCGGAGTGAAAACCTCTTTCGCCTTCCGGGAATCCAAAGGCCAGATCTGGCGCGGTGTGCCCGGCTCGTACAACTATCCGGTCTGGTTCAATGGCGACACCGCGTTCTTTCACCTGAGCAAAAAAATCCCGCCGAAGGGCGAAGCCTTGGTTTATTTTTTGGAAGGACAGGACACGCCTCCCTTGATCCCCACCCCGGTGGACATCCTGAAAGCCACGCTGGGCCGGCAAACGTCGGACTCCATCCTCGACGTGGCCGGACGCAAGCTCCGCACTCACCATCGCCGGCGCGACGGCCAGGTGCATCGCGCCTGCACTTGCGGCTATACCGAAGCGATCCAGGTCGTGTTCGAGTCGGGCGAGGAGGTCCAGAAGAAGCAGTTCATTGCCGAAGCCATCGACGACATGATTTATTTTGTCCGGCAACATCTCGAACGCATCGACGAGTACCGAAAATTCTCCGCCGAAATGACCCGGTTCCTGCAAACCCAAGGGAACTCCCCTCCCGAACTGAAGCCGTTCCTGGAAAACCTGGACGCGATCGTCCAGCAAATTCCCCAAGAATACGAAGTGCAAAAGGAGAATATGAAGTCGCTGGCGCACGCCGAGGAATTGACTCGCCAAACGATGAGCCTGACGAGGAAGAAGGATCCGAACAACCTGAAGGCTTACCTGGAACTCCTCAAAGACTGGAGGGCCATGGGCGGCGCCCAGGATTATGTGGTCGCGCAATGCCACACGATCACCCGGAAATTGTTCCAGGAAGCGGCGCGCGCGTGCCTCGAACAACCCAGGGCCGTCGAGTTGGCGAAGGAAATCAGGGCTCGCTGCCGCCAGATTCTGCGAAATCCGGACGGGTATGAGATTTGGGCGGATTATTGATCGCCATGATTCGAGGCGTTATTCGTTACAACGTTAAATCGTTAAATCGGTTAAATGAGTTGAATCGGCAAGCGGGTGAAGAGGCGGCGAAGCCTGACGAACCTCAACCGAGAGTTGTATGAAAGAATTTGTCAGAACTGTTTTGTTGTTGTCCCTGGTCCTTGCGCTGGTGAACGGGTGCGGGCGTGAAACGCCGGAGGCTCGTTCGCAAACTCAAGCTGGCGGCGATAAGCCGGCGCCAGCGAATCTCGCGGCGCCAGCGGCAGATTCGGCCAAGACTGCGCCGGACTCCAAATCGGAAACGGTTCTCATCCCGGCCGGTCGCTTCACGATGGGCGACAAAAACGAGGTCGATTCACCGCCGCACGAAGTTTCGGTCAGCGCGTTCTACATGGACAAATTCCTTGTGACTCAGGAGCAATTCCAGAGAGTCATGGGCTCGAATCCATCGCGCTGGAAAGGAGACAAGAATCCCGTCGAGCAGGTGCGCTGGTCCGATGCGGTCCGATTCTGCAACAAGCGATCCGAGTTAGAGGGCCTTCAGCCTTGCTACGACACCAATACCTGGCAGTGCAACTTCGACGCCAATGGCTACCGGTTGCCCACGGAAGCGGAGTGGGAGTACGCCTGCCGGGCGGGAACCACGACGGCTTATTTCTTCGGCGACAATTCCGCGAAGCTCGGAGATTACGCCTGGATCGAAAAGAATTCCAGCGGCCGCCCCAGGCCCGTTGGCCAGAAGCAGCCGAATCCCTGGGGGCTTTACGACATCTGCGGCAACGTCTGGGAATGGTGCAACGACTTCTACAAGGTGGATTATTACGCGGAGTCGCCCAAACAGGATCCGAGAGGCCCGCAGACCGGGGAAAACAAGGTGCTTCGCGGCGGAGCCTGGCGATTCGGCGACGAGAGCGCGCGCTCCGGATATCGCTACAACGAGAATCCGGGTTACTCGGACGTATGCTTCGGCTACGACATCTACGGCTTCCGCTGCGTGCGAAAAGCGTCCGGCGACGCGGCGCGCTGATTAGAAGCCGTGCATTTCAGTCGAAGGCAGGGCTGCGCTGCCGCGCAGCCGTGATGTTCCGTTTTCGATTCCATTCTGACTCAACGAAAGGAAGGCTGCGCGGCGTATCCATTTAGCGTAGCGCAGATTTTCAATCTGCCGTATCGCAGGATTGCATCCTGCGTGGCGCTGGCAGGTTTGGGCGCGGTCGAATAAGCCGACGCGCTGCCGATTGCAAGTCGGCGATACAGCAGAGTGCAACTCTACGCTACGGGCAGGCAGCGCAGCCCTGCCCGGGCTTCATTGCACCACGCGGTAGAACCGCTGCGGCCCGCCGGGAGCGACGCTAAACGGGCTGACGGCATTCGGCACATCGGTCCATTGCCCTGGCAGCACGGGAGAAGATTGCAGTCTTCCGCCGCCGGTCCACTCCAGAACGAGATTACCGCCCTGGATGCGATACCCGGTAAACTTCGGCGCCGGGCTGCCTGCTCCGGGATTCACAATAACAGGCACGGGTCGGGAACCCACGATGTCCCCCACGTCATCCGTGAGCCGCGCGGTGATGTTGTTCGTCCCCGTTGGCGCGTTCTGCCAGGTGAAATTGTACGGGCTGGCGGCTGACTCGCCGATCTTGGCCGCGCCACTGAAGAATTCCACTTTGGTGATCACTCGCGTCGTCTGCGAAATCGTGACGGAAACAGGAATATTGGCTCCCGCGTCAAACTGCGCGTTCGCCTCCGGAGAAGCAATGGCCAGCGCCGGCAACGCCGGCGATCCGGCTCGCGTTTCAGGCGGACCAAACGGGCCGTAGTCGTTCGGGTTGAACGCCGGGTCCGTTGTGATGACAAATTTGTCGAAGTGCGCATTGTTCTCGCGGCGGCCGAGTCCGACGATGTGCGGGCCGGCGGTATTGACGATGAAGGTGTACTGGCCGCCGCCGTCCTGCGGGGCGCTGCGCCAGACGAAATCCTGTTGGTTCCCAAACCCGGACAGGCTGGCTTGGTTGGCGGTCGCCCGATTTGCCGGGCGCGCGCCGTCGATCCAGAACCACGACGAGTCGGAGCTGCCGTCATTGCCACTGGCGCGATACCAAAGGATGTTGGTGCCGGTTTTGGTGAAATTGAGATCATATTCGAGTTGCGTCGCGGTCTCGCTCCCGCCCGTGGGAACCACCACCGAAATCCCGCCAGAAGGATTGCCTCGCGAGTTGTTTTCGACCCAAAGGTTGTCGAGATTTCGGTCGTAAGCTTCCGCTTCGAACACCAGCAACCCGTCCGCGCCTTGTGGTTGCAGCGCGCCCAGGCTGTAAAACTTCGCGGTGCCATTCACGATCGCGTTCGGCGTAGCCGCCTGATCGGTCACGCGCGACACGGTGACGGTGTACTTTGTGCCGACCGTTTGGGCGCCGGTCGCGAGCATGACGCTTCGCTGCCCAGGCAAGACCGTGGCCGAAGTGACCGATAACGCGCCGGGGGAGCCGGTGATTTGATAATTGGCCGCGTTCCCGGCGCTCGTGGCATTCAACGGTTCGGAAAAGCGCAAGGTCACGCGATTCTGCAAAGCCAGTCCGGTGGCCGCCAACAATTCCGGGGGCGTCGTTTCTGGCGTCACCGTCACCGTCGCCTCATCGGAATATTTCGTGACTCCGCTGCTGCTGACTTTCAAACGAAGCACCGCGCCGTTCCAATCCATGGTCAACCGGGAAATCGTGTTCGTTTGCAGCGTCGCGCCGGGGATGTCCACGAACGCGTTGCCTTGTTTGCGCTGCCATTGGGTGCTGGAGAGCACGCCCTGCGGCAACGCCACCTGGGCCACGATGGAAAGCGTGGAATGTTCCACCCCGGTCACACTCACCGGCTGCTGGGTGATCTCGAAACTCAGCCCGGGCGGAAGCGGCTCGCCCTGGCGCAGCGTGAGGGGCGGACCCAACGTGCCGAACACCGCCGTGGGATTGAAAGACGGGTTCTTCGTGATCACAAACTTATCGACATAAGATCCATCTTCGCGCCGCGCGACGGCGATGGTATGGACGCCAGGGGTGTCGATGACGAAGGTCATCTGGCCGCCCCCTTCGAACGGGCTTGAAATCCATCCCCAATTGCCCGCCAGGCTGGTTCCGGTGCCGCTCATGGCGGCCATGTTGCCAGCCTCACGGCCAACGGGACGCGCGCCGTCCACATGAATCCACGCCGAGTCGTCGTTGCCGTCGTTGCCGCTGAAACGCCACCAGAGGATGTTCGTCCCGGTCTGGGAAAAGAAAATGTCGTATTCGAGTTTGGTGTTGTTTTCCCCGCCCCCCGCGCCGTTGTAATTGACCATGGAAACTCCGCCTGACGCCACGCCGCGTTCGGTATCCGCGAACCACAAACCATCCGGGTTGCGGTCGTAATCTTCCGCTTCCCAAACGACAAAGCCGTCCTCGCCCTGGATCAACGGTCCGCGCGCGAAGAATTTCGCGGTCGTATTCGTGGCCACTGCGTTCGGCGCCGCGGCGGCAAGGTCCGTGACGTTGCTCACTGTGACCGTGTATTCGGTGCCCGGCGTCTGCGGCCCGGTCTGAAGCGTAACCTGGGTCCGGTCCGCGGACAACGCCGCCGCAGTCACCGCCAGCGCGGTGCCGTTCGGAGCGGCAATTTTGTAGTTCCCGATAGTCGTGGCGGCGGTGGTAGTGACTCTTTCCGAGAACGTCAGGATAACTTCAGGCCGGTTGGGACCGCCTTTGGCCGCGGCAATCGTGGGACGCGTTTTGTCGTCGGTAACCGTGGCCGTGACTTCGGCGCTGTTCACAGAAACACCCGGAGCGGCGATGAGCGCGCGGAACTTTGCGCCGTGGTCTGCCTTGTCCAGGAAACGGACGTAATTCGTGCCGGTCGCGCCCGGAATGTTGACCCCGTTGCGCTGCCATTGGATGCAGAGCGGGACGGCGGGAGCGTTCGTGGCCACACAAGTGAAAGTCACGCTGGAATTCTCTTCGCCAGACACGTCTTTGGGTTGCTGAGTGATCGTGATCTTGGAAGCCTGGGCATCGCTCGCCATCGTGGAGAGAAACGCCGCTGGAATGGGTTTGAGCAACAACGCCGGCGTCGTGTCCCCCACCTTGCGCCACGCGACCTGCGCGAAGTCCGTGCTGTTGCCGCCGCCGCTGTTTCCTTTGTAAAGCACCATGATGAAATAACGTCTTCCCGCGACGAGCGCGACGGGAGGCGAGGTCGCCGAGTCTCCGGCGTCCAGCTCCATGAACGGGTCGCCGCGATCCGGTTCCTCGGCGATCTGAGCCGCATTGGCTTCCTTGTCATCCGTGCTGAGCCAAAGCTGCGACTGCGAGTCGCTGCGCAGGAAAAAGTGATATTCGCCGGATTCCAGGGGCGTGAGAAAACCTTCGATGCGGCCGCCGAAGTCCTGGAGCGTGTCGTTCGGAATGGCGTCGCGCGTGTTGAACGCTCTGAGAAATCGAACTTCTCCGGGCTTCGCCGGATAAGTGGGGTCGCCGGTGAAATCCGCCACGGCGGCGCCGGGTAAATTGGTGTAGATCGACACCTTGAGGAAACAAGGGGTGAGGACGTCTGCCGCCGTTGCTTTGAACGCTATGGCGCTCAGACAAAGAACAGCGGTCCAGCAGGAGGAGGAGAGATAGTTTCTTTTCATCGCGGTACCCTTTCGGATTTTCATTCAGATTTTCTGCCTCGACAGAAGCGATCACAACTTGGATGGCAGGAGATTCTGCGAACCCATGGAAGGCTTCCGTTGGCCGGGCTGCACCGGCGCGTTGGGAACGCGCAGAGCTATAGACGACCGAGGAAGGGCAGCGCAAGAAGAAATGGCCGTCAGGAGTGTCCCCCAGTTAAGGTAGGTGAGGTGAGGCGAGACTCCTGCCGAGCTACTGTAATGCCATCGAAGAAAAAATCCGCAGGAGCGTCGCTCCACCGTCGTTAGCTGAGGGATTACCGTCAGGACTTCACCCCACTAAAAAAGTTGGCCGGAGTTGTGCCATTAATTGAAGCGAGTAAGCGGCGGTCGAGCGCCAACTGCGAAGGCCAAAGATGTATCGGCCATTTCGTAATCTGAAGTTTGAGGTCAGCGCAACCGACGCGCCGCTCGCGTCCGATTGTTCCTTCCAGACGTGCTGGCCTCCCACGAACCCGGTAGGGCGAGTCCGTCCCGGCGAGCCGCTCGACGCGCGTGGCACACTTCCGATTCGGCTCGCTTGGGACAGGCTCGCCCTACCGTCCGGTTCATGGGAAGCTCCCTTGGTCTCAGAACCATGCGCATGGCCCATGAACCACAAACCCTCCGGACCGCAGCCTTCAGGCTGCTTCCGCGCACTCTCCGCAGTCGAGCGTGGAAGCGGCCTAAAGGCGCCTAAAGGCCTCGGTCCGAAGAGACAGTTCATGGGAAGCTGCCTTGGCCCGATCACCATGCACTCGGCCATTGAACCCGTCGATGGTAGAGCGGCGTTGCTGCGCCGCCGCATCGACTGAAAACCGGCTGTGCGGCAACGCAACTCTGCCGTGGTGTTCATGGCAAGTATTGCGGTCCGTTGCCCTCGCATTGGCCTTGGGATTTGAACGGAGCGTTCTGGCCCAAGAGCCTGTCATTGCCGAACCTTCCCCGGCCGCCATCGCGAAAGCCTCCGCGTCCTTCAGACCCGCCGTGAGCCGCAACGCTCCCGAAATCGTCGATCACCGCCTGGCGTACCACGCGACTAACTATTTCACGCTCCTCAATCTCATCGGCCCGTTTCAGGAAACCCTCCGGCAGCGCACGGTTTCATCCGAAGTTCTGGGCGAACCAATGGCGAACGTGATGAAACGCGCAGGCCGGGAAGCCGCGCGCGAAATCGCCCTGCGCAGCATGAGGGCCGAGGACCTCCTCGCGATGGGAAAACCCCGGCTGATTAAAATTTGGGCCGGCCACTATTCGGCGCTGATGTACCTGCCCTGCATCGATTCTGTCGTTCTGGATTTTTTGGATGAAAAGTCTAGGGAACCATCGACCGAGCGCGCGCGGGTTGGCGAAGCGCCGGAGCGCGGCGCCGAAGTCCTCGGCAGCCTCGGCATTTCGCCCGCGCTGCAATAACCTCGCGGCCTCCGCAAACTCAGCCGTGCCGCGCCGCGTGGCGGGCCTTGGGGGCATTGAACCTCACCTTCCCTCCAGCGGCCTGTTCCCTCCTTGTCTGTTCGGCGTATCGCAGAATTGTATTCTGCGGGGCGTCTCCCAGTCCGAGCACGCTGGGACTTGCCGGCGCCCTGCCGATTGGAAATCGGCGATACAGCAGATTGAAAATCTGCGCACGGTTCTCCGGTCGATCTGTCGTCAATCCCACGGTCTGCACAGTATATTGCTTCAGGACTGACAAAAAATGCGCCGCACGGCGAGGACAACCAGGACCGGCGACGGTCAGACCGAGACTCCCCCACGAGTCCGACCTTCATGTACCACGTGCTGCACCAGGCCGCCGAGCAAGGCCTGCACTGGGAAAATCTCCGCCGCATCGTTCTTGGCGGCGAGAAAGTCCCCGACGGCATGCGCTTGAAACTTCGCCGCTTGGCCGCTGAACTCGGATCACCCAATGCCGACGTGCTCGTGGTCTATGGATTCACCGAATGGAACACCTTTTCCGAGACTCGCGCCGCAAGCTCGATCGCCAGAATTATCGGCTGGCTCAGCAGATCCTGGAGAAC
>Ga0194126_10009426_pt1 | contig 13024 bp, 12 predicted proteins | sample TA2KigC150mmetaG_FD_148641 | JGI IMG/M metagenome (GOLD analysis project Ga0194126, IMG submission 148641) | Freshwater microbial communities from Lake Tanganyika, Tanzania - TA2015035 Kigoma Deep Cast 150m | ecosystem: Environmental > Aquatic > Freshwater > Lake | place: Tanzania: Lake...
CATGGAAGGCGCCCCTTATCAGGGCATGCTGGACGGGTGTGAATTGCACAGGCCCTAGTGTAGCTGCGATGGTTAAAGCGGTCAAGGCAAAATGGTAAGTCAAAAACAGGGACACGCTTTTAGGTTCGTCCCTTCTAAAATACCTGAAATATTTTTTACATTTTCATCTGTCATTTTGACTTTTGGTCTTCAAATTTTTTGGGGATTGCCACGTCATTCAGCGGAAGGATTCGCAATGACAGGGGGGTGCATACAATGCTGGGAAAGGACATTGGTTATCAAAGCCCCATATGCTCGGCTATTATCTCCCTCTGGATTTGGGAGGTGCCGCCGCCTATAGTAGATGGGCGGGCTTCCAGAAAATAACGCAGCATGTCTGAATCGCCAACAAGTCCATAGCCCCCCATTATCTGGATGCCATTAGCAGTGACTTTCTGGAATACCTCCGGCGCATAAAGCTTTGCCATTGATGCTTCTTTGGCGCAGGGTTTGCCGTCCTTAATCAGGGAAGCACAGCGATAGACAAGGAGGCGGGCAGCGTCAACTTCCATCTGCATGTCCACCAGCATGTGCTTTATGACCTGGAATTTGGCTATCGGGCGACCGAACTGCACTCGCTGCCTGGCGTAGTTCATGGCATCTTCGACAGCCGTTTGGGATGTTCCAATGTAGCCGGCGGCGCCGTTTATTCTTTCCGTCTCCAACTGAGATACCACAACCTCCCAGCCGCAGTTCACTTCGCCTACCACCATGTCCTTAGGCACCTTGACTTCGTCGTAGTAGACCTCGTTCAGGCTGACAATGCGGCGGGCTGGGAAATCAAGTCTTTTTATGGTTACGCCTGGAGTTTCGTTGTGTACTATAAAAACGGTGATGCCTTTGTGGCGGTGAGCCTCCTTATCGGTGCGAGCTGCCACGGTCAGGTAGTTATCTTTAAGGTCAGCCCCGGAATTGAATATCTTCTGGCCGTTCAACACAAAATGGTCACCGCGAGCCACAGCGCTGGTGGTCAGAGAAGCCAGGTCAGAGCCGGCGTCAGGTTCGGTAAATGAAGGCGAAAACCTTACCTCTCCCTTTGCCACTTTAGGAAGGAACTGCTGTCTTTGCCTCTCTGTTCCAAAGCGAATCAGCCTCTCCACGCCCCAGTTCACGCTGGAAAAACCTAAAGAAAGTTCGAAAGTATAGCGAGCCAGGCCCTCGTTAAGCAGGGCAACGAAAATGGCGTCTAGTCCCATCCCTCCGTAGGCAGGAGGAACAGCTATCCCCAGCCAGCCCAAATCCGCCATCTTGTGGTAAATCTGGTAGGGGAAAACTCCGTCTCGATGCCATAGTCGGACATTCTCCCGCGGAGCCTCCTTTTCCACAAACTCATCGACCGCTTTCTTAAAAAGCTGATGGTCTTCGTTTAGAAAAAACACATTTGCCTCCGTAAATGAAAAGATGGTTCATAAATGGAAGAAAACACATTATTGGGTAAGCTCATATGAGCAGTGACAACCCCTAAAATCCGACATACTCTAACACGGGCTAGTTGCTACGGTCAATGCTCTTCTTTGGATACCTGTACCTTCATCTTGCTATGACAGGAATAAGGACTGTTACTGGCAAAAATTTTTGAAAAACCTCACAAAAACCTTTTGACAAGCACAGTCACTGGGTAGATTGGAGCATCCGCTCCAATCTTTCGCCAGGCGAGAGCAGATGTTCTCGCCTACCCGACGGGCTAAAATGTTGCTAAAAATTCTCAAAAAACCTCTTGACAAACGCAACTGGAGGACTCTATAATATATCAAGATATATCGAGATAATACTAGATATGTCTGATTTAAAGTGAGGTGATAATATGTTTAGAGACAGGTTTTTTAAGGGTGAACGATTTTTCCATGGATTTGGACGGGAAAGTCCGTTTCACAAGGGCGACCTGAAGTATGTGATTCTTGACCTTCTGAAAGAGAAGCCGAGATATGGATACGATATTATCCGTGCCCTTGAAGAACGCTCCCACGGATTTTACACACCCAGTCCCGGTGTGGTCTATCCTACTCTGCAGATGCTTGAGGAAATGGGCTACGCCAGTTCCACAGAACGGGATGGGAAGAAAATCTATACCATAACCGAGGAGGGTAGTAAATTCCTGGCGGAGCAGAAAGACTTCACCGATGAAGTCAAGAGCCACATGAGGCGTCACTGGAACCCGGAAAATATAGGCATATTCGCTGAGATGATGGCTGAGTTCGGCGAACTGGCCAGAATGATGGGCCACCGGGCACGGCGTGTAGAACCCGACAAAATGAAGCGTATACGTGAGGTGATTTCCCGTGCTTCTCAGGAAATCAAGGCTATATTGGAAGAATAAAGTTTTGGTGAAAGGAAAGGAGGGCTAAGATGGGTTACTTTACCATGTTGGCAGCTATTCCAGGTTTCTTTCTGAGTTCGTTGTTTTTTATGCTTCTCTGGGGTGTTATTGCTCCCAAGCTTGGCTGGCAGGGCATAGACTATCCTATGGCCATGCTGATTACCGTTACGCTGTGGATAGCCGTGGCTCCACTGGCAGCAGCGGCAGGCAGAAAACGAAGTTGGTTCCATCGTAGCAGTTACTAATAGTCTCATAATAAAATGGTCTTATTGAATCGCAGCATAGGCAGTCTCTGGCATACTAAAGAAAGAGCGTACGAGGGAAGGCAATTTTTGCAGCTTCCTGAGGTGAGAAAGAATCAGCCGCTTCAAGTGGTCGGGGCCGGTTATAGGCTGTTTCCCAACGCCATGATACTTCAGGTGATTTCAGACCTGGTCGTCAGGGTTGAGTTCTGGAGAGTATGGTGGAAGGTAAAAAAGCCGCAATCGGCCTTCAGTAGATGCGACAAATCTCGAAACTGCCACTGATTTATGAACAGGATGACCATCAATAATCAGGAATACAGGACGAGGCCAATTGTGTATGAGCCGTTTCAAGAAATCAGCAAAGACATCGCCCGTAATCTTACCCTCGACCAGCATGAATCGCATGGCACCCCGTGGGGAGATGGCTGAGACCATGTTGCAGCCGAAACGGGCTCCGGTTGTGGAAACGATGGGGGTTTTGCCACGAACCGCCCACGTCTTGCCCGAATGGAAATCAGAACGCACCCCTGCCTCGTCACCAAAGAAAATATCTGTCTTCTGCCTTCGTGCCAGAGCGCGAATCTGCGGATATTCCTCTTTGACCCATCTGGCAACACGTTCAGCATTTTTCTGAAAAGCACGCCAGAGTGGCTTCTGAGGGCTGAGGCCAAGTTGATTCATCAGTCGACATACCGATGCTTTGCTGAGACGAATGTTGAACTGACGCCAGATCAATTCAGCTACCATGAGACTCGTCCACAGCGCAAAGGGAAACTTCAGTTGTCGTGGGTCTTTCATCGTCACAGTTTCATAAATCCATTCCATCATCTTGGCTGTCAGTTTGGGTGGGCGACCACCACGCTTGCGAGCATCCAGGGCGTCCCATCCCCCTCGGCGATAAAGAGCAAACCAGCCGAACAGGGTCGACCTCTGCACTCCAAGCACCTTCGCCACCAGCGTTGCCGGTTGTCCGTCCTGAACTGCGGATACTCCTCGTTTCCGCAGCTCCGTGAGTTCGCCATGTGTAAGCCGTCGCGCATCATTATTTCTCATTCTCCAACAATACCATATTGAGGTGAATATTTCCAGACTATTATAAGACCATTAGTAAGTAGCCGGTCTTCACCAGCCTGCGGTCTGTTTCTGCCTGGTTAGATTCCTCGGGAACAGCGCGGGATTCACCGCCGTAAATGTACTCCTTAACCACCCCAGATGATGCTGGTGGTTCTGGTGGTGGAACTGTTGCTTGTTTGGCAGCGCAGCCAGCAGTCAAAACCAGAATCAGAATTAGAAGTATAGGTATCGCGATTTTAATCAGTTTATTCACTTTGTGCCTCCTTGTGAAGCTACCAGGCGAGGCTTTATCCCGACTGGTCGGGATAAAGCCTCGCACTACATAACAAAACGAACTAACGCCTCTAAAGTTTACATTAGTGAGCTGATTGTGGCAATCTCGATGGGTGGCGGACAACGATGAGATCCTTCGCTTTGCTCAGGATGACAAAAGGCACAGGGCTTGCAATGACATGAAAGGGAGAGTTCGCAATGACGGAGAAGCGTGGCTAAACAATCTCTGTTGAATGGACTGAAGCATTCTGCTATCCTTTGTGTTACATTGCTGAATGCTACAGAGGGGGCAGTAAATGGGCCGATCTATAGTTGAAGAGTTGGAACCGTTGTTTAATCCCAAATCTGTTGCCGTAATCGGGGCAACAAATAACTGGAACAAGTGGGGATACTCCACGTTCACCAGTGCGCTGGATGGTTTTCGCGGGCCAGTTTACCCGGTGAACAACAAGGAAAGCGAAGTCCTGGGCCATAAGGCGTATGTTAGAGTAACCGATATACCGGGCCCGGTTGATTTGGCTGTCTTCGTTATACCGGCACCTAACGTCGCCGAGGTGATGGAGGACTGTGTGGCCAAGGGGGTTAAGGCCGGTGTCATTATTACCGCCGGCTTTGCCGAGACTGGAGAAGAGGGAAAGAAGCTGCAGGACGAGGTGTTGCGGATTGCCAGAAAAGGCGGTATTCGTTTCATCGGTCCTAACTGCATGGGCTTTTGGAGTGCCTCATCTGAATTGAGGGCATTTATGTTTCCATTGCCGGTTAAAGATGGGCCCTTGGCCTTTGTATCACAAGGGGGAAACGTTGGTGGTGCCGTCGTCACATCCGGGTACATGCGAGGAGTAGGTTTTCATCGCTATGTAAGTTGTGGCTGCGCTGCGGATATACAGATTGAGGACTACATCGAGTATTTCGGTGATGACCCGCAGGTAAAGGTCATTCTGGCATACATAGAGGGTCTGGTTGATGGTGGGCGTTTCTTGGAGAAGGTGAAGAAAGTGACACCGAAGAAACCGGTCATTGTCCTGAAGCCGGGCAAAACGGAGGCCGGTGCTAAGGCGATAGTGTCTCATTCCGGTGCGCTGGCGGGCTCTGATGAGGCTTATGAGGCAGCGTTCAAAAGCATCGGGGTGACGCGGGTTGAGAGTCCAGAGGAGTTACTGGATATCGCCATCGGATTTATCACCCAGCCGCTCCCCAGAGGTAGAAACGTTGCCATCCTGACCCCTGGCGGAAGCTACGGCGTTCTGTGTGCCGAGGCTTGTGCCACAGAAGGACTCAACGTGGTCAAGTTGCCTGACAAAGTTATTACCGCTCTTGATAAGGTTTTTCCCCCGCGGTGGAGTCATGGCAACCCTGTTGACCCCGCTGGAGATAGGAACTTCATTACCTTTCTCACGGCTCCAGTGAAGCTGTTGAGAGTGGATGAGGTCGATTCGCTGATTTTTATGGGGTTTGGTGGCTTTTCCATTTTCGCTTCGCTATTCCTCTCCGCAGACACCGGCTACGCGGAAGGAGTTGCCTCGTGGGTTCCCTCAAGGGAACAGTTCCGTGAGCTTGCCATATCATTTACCAGGGCGGTCAGTTTGAAAGATACTGCAGAGATTGGCAAAGCAATACGTCCTGTCGTTGCCGGTGTTTCTGTGATTATGGGCCTTTACAATGAAGAAGAAGTTGATGAACTGACGCATTTGGTTGCCTCTGCTATTGCCTCTGGAAGGCTTAATGCACCGATGCTCATCAGCGCATTTCTGCCACCCGGCTCTGCCGCCCTGGCGGAGATGGGAATTCAAAACCCACCCACTACTCATGAAGCGATCACTCGTTTTTTAGTGGCATTAGCCGAGCAATGGGTGGAAGACTGCAAGAAGCCGGTGCTTACCACCACATTTTTTGAGCAAGACCAGCCTCGTCTCCAGGGCTCACACTATGCCTACCCTTCTGGGAAACAAGCCGCCAAGGTTCTGGTTAAAATGGTGGAATACAAGGAGTACCTGGAGACCGTGGGAGCGTTTAAGAAGTAGTGCGCTGTCGAGTAGTGGGCTTGGAGCAATTCTTCCCTTCTGGGCAGAAGGAGGTGGGTCATGATGTCAAAGAATAAATCTGTTTCCACGATGATGCTTATGCTTATAGCTGTGCTTCTGTTTGGTATGGCCGCCTGCGCGCCTGTTTCAGACAGTGAGTGTAATTCGCTAAGGGCTGAACTGGACACGGCCAACGCTGAGCTGAACAGGCTTAGAGCTGAAATCGCCACAGTGAAACCTGCCTCTCTGGAGGAGTTGTTGCGACAGCGGCGGTCAATCAGAAATTATACTGACGCTCCTCTAATGCAGGAAGAGGTGATGAAGCTGCTCTGGGCAGGACAGGGGATAACCGTGGCATGGGGTGGCCGAACTGCACCTTCGGCTGGCGCGCTGTACCCCCTTGAGCTGTATGTAGCGGTGGGAAATGTCGAGAACCTGGCACCAGGTGTCTATAGGTACGACCCCAGGCAGAATAAGTTGAGCCTTCTCAAAGAAGGAGATGTGCGGAAGAGTCTGGCTTTGGCATCCTTGGGCCAGAGTTCCGTGGCCGATGCGGCCATAGATATTGTTATTGCTGCTGTCTACAAGCGGACGACAGCAAAGTATGGCTCCAGAGGCGAAAGGTACGTCCACATCGAGGTTGGTCATGCTGCCCAGAATATCTGTCTTCAAGCGACTGCTCTGGACCTGGGTGTGGTGACCATTGGTGCCTTTGAGGATGCTGCAGTGGCCAAAATCATTGGCATGTCTCCAGATGAAGTCCCGCTGTATGTGATATCGGTGGGCAGAATGAAATAGGGCGACCTTTGAAAGGTCGCCCTGAGGCTGGGGGGCTGGATAGTAATCGAACGTTTGTTGATTTTGATTAAGGCTGGTTCTCTACCCTCTGTCTTATCTTGAGCTGTCCTGTAGCAGCGCCCTGGTTCTCCGTCATCTGCCTTATCCTGAGCTGTTCTTTTTCCTTATCCTTGTCCTTCTTGCCAGCATGTTCAGCAGCCTGGGATTTTGGATTAAACAACTTCTGTAATCCCGGCGCATCCAAAATGCCTTTGCCTGGTACTCCGCTGAGCCTGAGTATTGTAGCCTTGGTCAAAAGGCGCTTGTTATATGTTAGTTTAACTTCAAATGAGGCATCATCGGTAATGGTATCACCATCAGGGTCGGTGCCTGAAACGGTAGCGGTATTGACCAGTGGGCCTGGAAGGTCGTTTTCTTTCACTGTGTAGGTAGCGGTAGCCGTCACATTATCGCCGGCGGCAAGCGTTATGTTGTCATTCCCATTCAGCGAGATTGTCCCCAGCTTATCATCTTTCAGGATGATATTACTGATAGTGACATTGTCGGTTTCGTTGGTAATGGTATAAGTGTAGGTGATTGTTTCACCCACAGAGGCTGAGGTTTTGTCTGCCTCTTTGCTGATGCTGAGTTCCCCCTGGGCGTTGACCATAGCCGTAGATGCAGGTATGATTAGTGCAACGAGGGCTATCATCAATAGCATGCTCCATTTTTTCATATTCTTGAACCTCCTTTTTGTATTGCTTTCTGACAGAATGGTTTTCTGTGCAGAATTCCGTCCTGTCGCTAGTTAATAACGAAGAAATGAGGAAAAGGTTTATGCTCGGTGGAGCAGGAGGTTGAGCGAAACCAAAGCCCCGCGGCTATATGTCTTGCTAGTAAAAAAACCTAATTTCGAATTTCTAATCTCTAAACAAATCCAAAACCACAAACATAAGTGAATCGAGACGTCTAGTCATGTCTCACCACCACTTCTCCACCGAGATTGCTTCGGCTTCGCCTCGCAATGACATTTTGGGGAGCCCCGGGATGTTTCGAATTTGGCTAGCTTGGATTTTGATACTGTTTGGGATTTGGTGGGGTTGCAGGGTTGTGCCCAGGTTATGGTTGGTAAAAGCTGCTTGCCCAGGCAGGTCGTGGTGGTGACTTGCCTGACTTAAGCATCTCTTTCCAAGCCTCGTCGGTGAGGCGGTTGTTGATGGGCTGCTTGAACTCGTAATAGCTTAATGTTGGACCGGCGCCGATGATAATTCTGCCGTCAGGGACTTTGTAAGCTATAAGTATGAGGTCAACATAGCCCACTCCCTCTTCAAGAACCTGTTCTGGCGTATTGGTATCGGTGTGGACGTCGGCCACAATAGTCGTCTCCTTGCCTTCGGCTTCAACGCCGCAGATTATATTCTCAAGGCTGTTGCCGAAGTCCCTGATGAAGTCATAATCGTCGTCGGTTAGCTCCTTACCTTCAAGCTCGCTGATGGCAATGCGGAGCGACTTATCCAACACAACCTCCAAGCTGCTAAGACGACGGTCCTCTTCCTGGCTCAAAGCTCCGAGCTGAGATAGTCCCTGCCTGGTCATTCGGGTAAGGTCGAGCATACGGGCATAGAAATCGGGCACGGGCTCGATGTAGCCCAGCAGCGGCTTCGGCGGTGGTGGTGCCGATGACAAACGAGGGGTGTAGCTCTGCTTGGCGTAGAGTATGGTGTCATGCCTGAGTTCAGCCCAGGAGGCTAGAGCTGTGTTGAGTTCTTTATCCTGCCAGGCTTCGGTCTGCATGAATGCGGGATAGCCTTTGCCAAATTTATCGAGCAACGATTTCAGGGCATAGAGCCATGCCCAGTACAGGTTGCGCTGCCAGTCATCTTCATTGAAGGCGGCGAACTCATCTCTGAGCTGCTTGAGCTGAGCATCATAGCTGGTGTCCTTACCCTGATATTCGGTATCTCCTTCTTGTTTCAGTATCTCATAGGCCCTGTCCGAGCCGAGGACGGCCATGACATCAAGGCCTCTGGGGAAACATCTGGCTGGGCCAAGTTGGGTCATCTTCATGGTGAAAGGATTGCTCTTGCCGACATACATACCGACCGCCGGCGTCACCAGGTTCTGGAACATATAGGAATCGGGGACGAACCTCTGTCCCATAAGCCTCATCCCTTTGGTCTTGGCCAGACATTCGTGGAGCTGCTTTTTGGTCACAGGAGGGTCTATAAGACAAATTCCCGAGCCGCCGTAGATTTCTGGATTTCTCATCTGAGCCAGCTCGGCAGTCAACTCGAGCATCTTGTTTTCAGCAGCAAGCTGGTTGGGGGCGAATTCCCGGCCGAAGACCTTCTCCAGGGCGGTCAAGTATTCGTATGGCGTCAGGTCATCGGCGGTGCCGACGAAAAACGAGGTGACGGAGTAGATTCTGCCCCAGATATCTTTGACGGTATTATCGCCGACTTGGACACTGGGCAGCTCGGCGGAAATGAGAGACGCCTGAATGGTAGCGACTTCGGCATCCTCCTCGGAAATCAAGGCATCACTGCCTCCCTTAAGTAAAAAGGCCATCCTGCCGTACCACATCATCGCCTTGAAGTAACTCTTCAAGATGTCGCTGCGGGTATAATGTCCCCGGGGCACGTACTGGGAGTAGTCCTCCTCATAGGGGTTCTGGGAATCCGGTGAGTTGAAGATGGCGCTGGGCTTAAAGCCTTGGTGGGCCTCGATGTTGGCGATTTCCTGGCTGACTTCTTTCTTAACATAGCTCGGAATGGAGAAGTCTATCTTTTTGGAGGGTATTCCGAGCAAACTCAGAGCTACAACGAAGTAGGCAACGTTTCTCCTGGCGGCTTCTTTCAGCATTGGCTGGGTGAAAGCCTGGTAATCGGATTCGGCTCTTTTCAGCATTGCCTGGCTCATGTCGATAAGCTGGTTGTAGAACTCCTCTTCTTCAATTCGTTTGAGAATCTCGTTTAACTGAATGTGATACAGGTGGAGGAGGGTGTCGGTGGTGACGAAGATAGGGACATCACTGTTCTTCAGGTTCTTGTATGGCTGTACTATATCATCGCCGCTCCACGGGATAACCACGAAACCGTTCTTATTTAGCAGGACTTCCTGTGCAGGGTTCAGGTTGAACTCACCCTGTATCTGCTTTGAGTTGGCTACTTGATTCAGGTCCAGGGGCAGGGAATACGCTGGGCTTTTTGGGGTAAAGCTGAAAGAAGTAGTTTTGTAAGCCGAAGCCATAGCTAGCTTGGGATTTGACAATTCACTGGCTGGAGGGATGGTGAATGACGGCATGACAGGGGTAGGTGCTGGCTGTACTGCACAACCGCTAGCGACTATGGCCACGATTATAAGGGCTGCGGTAAGCGTTTTGCTGACTTTCATCTCGACCTCCTTGGTTTATCTTGTGTCATCTGATGGAGCAGAGCGACCGAAGAATCTCTTGACAGTGTTAAAGACACCAAGGATTCCCGTCCAGGGTTTACCCTGAGCAGCGTGAGATTCTTCTCCCGATAAATCCCGATAAGTCGGGATAAATCGGGCTCAGAATGACAAGCGAAGGTCTCAGAATGACTGATTAAAGTCTCAGAGTGGCTAATGAAAGGCTCAGAATGACGGTTGAGCATTTGCTAATTATCTACTAGCGTTTATTTCTCGAATTTCGAATGGTTTTGGGTAGAGGGCTGATGCTTATCAGGCTCAGACGGGACGGGGTTAGCTTTGTTCTTGGTGTTGTTATCACTGATGGAGGAAGGCCGACCTTGCTCAGGCGTAACCGTGGAAGGTGCAGCTTCGTCTCTGGTTTTGCCCCCATTCTGAGGGGAAGACTCGCTTTGCTCGGGCTTGGTCGGGGTTGGCTTGGTCTCATCATTCCCCTTGCCTTTATTGTTATCTTTCTCCCGGCCTTCATCGGTTTTTCTCTGGTCTTTATCCTTGTCCTTATCATCTTCCTGAATGCCTGGCTCTTGTTTGGGCTTCTTAGGAGCTTTCTCTGATATTCTGTCGATAGCTTGTTGTAAAGCAGGTTTAGCTTCTGGTGGTGCCTGCTCTAAGACATTTTGCAGTGCTGTCAAGCTTCTTGAAGTGCTTTCTTCTAGTGATTCCTTGACCTGTTCGGTCTTTTCAGCCTTGGCCGCATCCTCGGTGGTGGCCACAGATGGTGCCGGCGACGGGGCCGTTTTCTCTGGAGCGAGCATGGAAGGTACAGCTCCGGCTCTGGTGGTCTCTATCTTCTCGATTGTGTAACTAGCCTGCTCAAGGCGGTTCGCCAGTCGCTCGGCAGTAATGGCGGCCTGTTGGGTCTTTCCCTGGCTAATCATAGTTTCTATTTCCACAGCTCTGGTCTTAGCTAGCTGGGCATAAAGTTCTGCTTTGCTGGTGTCGGAGAAAGCAAAAGCTAATTTCACCTGCTCTGTGGCCAGCTTCACAGGGTAGAGAGGTTGGTCGGGCAGAGCATCTGAGGCGGCAGCTACAGTGCCACCGCCGGTAAGCAGGAAAACAAGTATGGCAGTCAAAGCCACTGCCCAGGCTCGCTGCCAGCTAAAGAAGCCAGGCCTTTGTGGTTGCTCTTGTTGCCTGGGATGGAGTTGTGCCTCCTGAAGCCGAACCCGCAACCAGTGTTTAAAAGCAGGACGAGGCTGGAGAGTTGAAGCTCTCGAGGTGAAGCCAAAGGCTGTCCTGAGCAGTGGCTCAAGCTTAGCTGCGTATTGTGGATACCTGGCAAGGCAACTATCGAAGCTCTCGCCTTGGAGTATTCGCTCGTAACACTCGTTGAATATATCTTCTAGTTCTCTAGCCATACCATTCTCCGGAAAAGGTCTTTCTCAGCGATGCCGTAGCATTGAACTGCAAAGCCTTTACTGTTCCCTCGCTTTTGCCCAGCATTTTGGCAACCTCGGCAATGGACAATTGGGCGATAAAGCGGAGTGTGGCCACCTCTCGCTGAGCCTCAGGCAGTCGTTCCAGTGCCGCCTTCAGATGTTGTGCTTCAGAGTGCTGCTCCGCAATATGCACCGGGTCCTCCGTACTAACTGCATGTGCTTCATCCAGACTGGCTCTTTTTTCCTTTGACACTTTCCTTACATGGTCGATTATCCTGTTATGCGCAATCCTGAATAGCCAGGCGGCAAATGGTAAATCCCGCCATTTGTAGGAGCCGATTGCTTCCAGAGCTCTCATAAATACATCCTGGGTCAAGTCCTCCGCCTCAGCTTGATTTCTGACCTTGACATAAACATAACGATATATCCTGTCAAAATTCCTGTCATATAACTCAGTAAAGGCTGCTTGGTCGCCATTTACCGCCTGCTGTACTAAATATTCTTCATTTAACACCAGGCTAACCTCAGTTTACCTGGTGTCTATTATAGTAGAACGAAAACGAAAGGAAAACGTTTATATATTGATTTCAACCTCACCCCCTTTATCCTCCTCTCCTTCGCAAGTAGGGCCATGCAAATGCCACGATATGCTATAATGCAATATAGGCGGCCAGAATGATGATGCGGAAAGGAGGTTTGAAGTGCACAAGGCTATCTACGAAGAGCTTAAAGAGGTAGCACAGAGAAAGAGCCTAATTACATATAAGGAGCTAGCTGGTGTGGTTGGTTTAGACTGGAATAAAGATTATGGAAAGTGTCGGCAAATTTTCTCGGTGCTTGGGGCAGTTTCTATTTCTGAGGTTCAGCAGGGACATCCAATGCTCTCAGCAATTGCAGTCCGTCAAGATACAAGAATACCGGGTCCGGGTTTCTTCACACTCGCACGCGATTTAGGTCGTTATCAAAGTGGGGAGGACTATTCATTTTGGGTTGCAGAGCGAGACGCAGCCTGGAATCTCTGGTCGTCACACTAATCGCCAAGTAAGTCTAGCTTGTTATGATGGTGGTTCAAGCCAAAGCAGCATCCTTACCAAACGGTGGTCGTCGCCAATAGTCTTGACACGGTTATATTGGAAACTCAAACACTGGTGATGGTATAATGTTATTGGTTATTGGAGGATGACTAGTTCAGAGGGATTGACAAGAGTCTACATATATGCTTATAATTTACTCTCTGAGTAGAGTGACAGCAACGAGGGGGGGAGTATGCAGATAGAAATCTCAGTGAAAGTGGATTTTCCGCCTTTTGGGACTTTTAACTTCCAGCTCACGCCTCTCACCGAAGAGAGTGATGAGGTCAGGGAACTGGAAGAGAAGCTGGCTTGGCCATACGAATTACCTGATCATACTGGAGCACTCAGGGGTCCTGTGAGTATATGGAGCACCAGT
>Ga0194126_10009433_pt1 | contig 13017 bp, 15 predicted proteins | sample TA2KigC150mmetaG_FD_148641 | JGI IMG/M metagenome (GOLD analysis project Ga0194126, IMG submission 148641) | Freshwater microbial communities from Lake Tanganyika, Tanzania - TA2015035 Kigoma Deep Cast 150m | ecosystem: Environmental > Aquatic > Freshwater > Lake | place: Tanzania: Lake...
GTCAACTCAATCATCGAGAAACTTGCTCACTGCAAACAAACTCTCGAAAGAATTCAGCCGGGCTGTACATTGCCACGTATCCGTAAGAGAAAAAATAACTCCAGTTGTTTATGAGACACTACACTAGCATCTCCTTCTTTCTAAAATTGTTCCTAAAAATGCGATCGCAATTATAGGTACAATTATAAAACGCTGGAGTGATCTAATGGGGACGACTTCACACAGAACGGGGGAGGGAATGCGGAAGGTTATTTTGTATGGGCCTGAATGCTCTTAACAATTAACATCCTGGCATAGGTTGTAGGAGGTAACCCTTCTTTATCAGCAAGCTCTCTTAATCTCCTTATGAACTTGGGCTCCAGACGTAACGAGATGACTTCTTTCTTGGGACGGACAAAAACCACATTTTCGGTTGTCTTGAAGTCGTCATGATAATCCGTTGAATCATGGGTATCCCAAAATTCCCTCTCCTCTTTTAAACTTTTAAATTTTGGCGCTTTCATTCCTTTCTCCTTCTATAAAATCGTTTTTCCTTTTCAGTCATATCTCTGGCAGTAATGATCTTTGTTTTCTTATATGTTGAGGCCCATACGATGAATAATAGCCGCCCCCCTTGAGTCTTTCCATAAGCAAGATATTTGCCTTCTTTTCCTCGCATCATCAGAGGGGGATCCACATCATTAAATAATACTTCTTCAACCTCTTCCGGCGAGACCATGTGATTTGAAATGTGATCAACCGTTTCCTGATCCCATGAGATTCTCTCTATTTTCAAGCGGTCCTCGATCTGTTAATAATGTAATACATTTTTAATAAATAATCAAAGTGTTGTCAAGCAAAAAGCAACTGTACCTACACCTAAGGGAGTACTGTTCATAATGATCACCCCGGAACTTTCCTTTGCGGACTAACTTCTCCCTTAAGGAAATTGACTTAACAGAAATGGGATAGTATAATGGTAGCAAAATGGTATCGGAGGTAGATTATGCCTGGATTGTTGATAAAAGATATACCCACTGAAGTCCATGAATGGTTAAAGCGTGAGGCGGAAAGAAACCGGCGATCCATGACTCAACAGGCTATCATCGTTTTTGAGGAGAGGATGCGGCGTTTTCATCCTGTGAAGTTTCCGCCTCCTGCGCAAACCCGAACAGTCTTGACTGCGGACTTTATAGACCGCGCTAAACGTGAGGGTCGATTATGATTGTTGTGGACTCAAATATCGTTGCAGCGAGAAATCTGACAAGTTCTCTGACGTCGAAGGCTAAACAGGTTCAAGAAAAAGATCCTGTATGGATTGTGCCTGTCCTGTGGCGATATGAATTCCAAAATATTTTGGCTACCGCCATCAAGTCAAAGCAGATCAGGCCGGACAAGGCCTCGGAGGTTTGGGAAAAGGTTTCAAAGGCCCTGGTTGAAAATGAATGTGAACCTTCTCCCTCCAAGGTAATCGACCTCGTTGGACAATACGGGATCACCGCCTATGATGGGCAGTTTGTCGCCGTCGCTATGGATATGGGTGTTCTTTTTGTGACTGAGGACCGGGAACTTCAGGGAAAATTTCCTGGCATTGCTATCTCTATAGATGAATTTCTAAAGCCCGAATCTACCTACGTTGTTCGAGAAAAGAAGGTAAGGTATCGCAAGGAGAAAGCCTGACCCTCAAAGGAACTTCTGACGGACTATATTGGATTTACAACCCAAAGTAGGCTTCTTTAACATCAGGGTTTTCTAATAGTTCACTTCCGGTCCCTTCGGCTACCAACCCCCCATTTTCCAGGACATAGGCGTAATCCACAATGGGAAGCACGGGTCTGGCATACTGCTCGGAGACCACAATCGTAATCCCGGTCTCTTCTTTGATGCTCTTCACCGCTTTGGCAAGCCTCACCTCAATGGCCGGAGCCAATCCAAGCAGAGGTTCATCCAATAAGAGGAGTTTGGGTTGAGCCATCAAAGCTCTGCCGATGGCCAGCATCTGCTGTTCCCCTCCGCTGAGAAATCCCCCTGCCCTTCTCTTCAGTTTCACCAACTCCGGAAAGAGGTTGAAAACATATTCCATGGTTTTCTTCGCCTGGGCTGGGGTTGCCAGGTAACCACCCATCCTCAGGTTTTCGAGGGCGCTGCTTTCAGGAAAGATGAGGCGTCTCTCCGGACAGAGGATAATTCCCATTTTTGCCCTCTTGCTCGGCTCAATAGTGAGAATGTCTTCTCCTCTAAACTTTATTTCTCCGGTGAGTGTAATCCTCTCTCCACCCTTCATCTCCTCTTTCTTTTTCACATCCAGAATGATCCCAGAGACGCACAGCATCAGAGACGATTTGCCAGCGCTGTTCGAGCCGAAAATCCCGACGATGAGCCCTTCATTAACGGCCAGGGTCACATTATTGACCGCCAGGGCATTCTCGTAGAATAACATCAGATCTTTGACCTCGAGGATGGCACTCACAATTTTATCTCCTCCCCGAGGTAGGCCCTTCTCACTTTCTCATCCTGCATCACCTGATCAGGCTTCCCTTCTGCCAGTTTCTCGCCGAAATTTAAAACGATCACTTTATTGGCTACGCTGAAAAGCTCCCTCAGCCTGTGTTCTATCATGATTAAGGTGACCCCTCTCATCCGCAGCCTCTCAATCAAAGGAACCATGCTAGCGATCTCGCTCATGCTCAGCCCTGAAAAGACTTCGTCACAGATGATCACTTCAGGTCGCAGAGCGAGACATCGAGCGAGCTCGAGTCGCTTCAGGTAACCAAGAGGAAGCGCAGAAGCTGCCTTATAGGGAACATAGGCATCCCTCTCAAACCCCACTTCTTCAAGCAGGTCAATGGCGACTGCATCTCTATCTCCGCCACGGCTTCCTGCGAACCGGCGAGCCCTTCGTGACCAGAGGGGGACGATGAGGTTCTTAAACGATCTCAGGCTGAGAAATGGGCGAACTACCTGAAATGTTCTTGCTACTCCGAGGTCTGCAATCTGGTAGGGGGGAAGCCCTGTCAGCCTGATGTCTTTGAAAAAGACGTCCCCTGATTCTGGTTTTACAAAGCCTGTGATGGTGTTGACCATGGTGGTCTTGCCCGAGCCATTGGGCCCGATGATCCCGAGCACCTCTCCCTCAAGAAGATCGAAACTGACGTTACGGAGCGCTTTCACCCCGCCAAACGACTTGCTCAGATTCACGACCTTAATAATCGTTTTTTTCGGCTCTTCCATCTATCTTCACACCTTGACCCAATGTTCAATCTGATGGTATTTCCTTGCAGCCCAATTGAGTAACCCTTCCGGTTTAAACAGAATGAACCCGATGAGAACCACACAGTAGAGAACCACTCTCAGTTGACCAAATCCCCGGAGTAACTCAGAGAGGGGGGCGAGAATGAGCGCGCCCAGAGCAGGGCCAGCCAGTGTCCCGGGCCCTCCCATGATGCAGGCGGAGATGGGCATGATGGAAAAGTCTACGACAAAGAGGGAGACACCCACAAAACCTGAAAAGTGGGCCACAAATGCACCCGCAAAACATCCGATCACACTCGCAATATAGAGAGCATAGACCTTGACCCGTGTCACGTTAATGGCAGAGGCAAAGACCGCCTGGTCATTGTCTTTGATTCCGGCAAATACCACTCCGATGTCCTCTCCGCATAGTCTTCTCAGGCCGAAGATGGAGAGGAGAAGGACGACCATGATCAAATAGATGCCGACCCAGGTATTGGGAAACCCTGCCACAGGGCTTAATCCCTCTGTGCCTTCAAAAAGATTCCCGGCCACGATGATGCTCGTGGCCAAGAACGGAAACATGAATGTGACCACTGCAAAGTAGATGCCTCGAAGGGGTAAACAGGGAAGCCAGAGCAACGTGCAAAGAAGGGCTCCCCCAAAGGTGCCAATGGTCATCGTCAGAAAGATCGGCAACTTAAAATAATAGTTGAGCGCTCCGGAGAGGTAGCCACCTACTCCGATCATAAAGGCCCCGCCAATGCAGACCAGGCCTACTCGCTCAGCCAGAAAGTCGAAGGAGATAGCCAAGAGGGCATAAACCCCTGCCAGGGCTAAAACCCTTTGCCAATAAAGACCAGGCAAGATCAAAGGCAGAACGAGCAGGCCAATGATCAAACTTGCTCTGGGCGCTACCAAATAGAGCACCTCGCGCCACGATTGGATCGCATAAAGCCCTTCTGTGCGGGCCTTGATCCCCCGATCGAGTCGCTCTTTACGTCTTTCTATAGTAGCCGGTTTTTTATCCATGAGACCAATCCAAATTTAAATCCGAAATCCCTGCCTGCGGCAGGCAGGCGAATATCGAATTTCGAAACAAATTTTACATGACGGGTTCGTCACCCGCGAATGATGAAAATGCCCCCCCCACCCACCCCTCCCCCTCGAGGGGGGAGGGTGAGGGAGGGGGTGACGAAGGTATTTTCCAGGTAATCCAAATGACCGAAATTCGAATGACCCAAACTTTCTTGAAAATTTGAATTTGTTTCGTGCTTCGGATTGATCCTTACGGATGCTACGCCCGTGCTTCGAAATTTCGTTTTTAAACTCTTTCCTCCAATTCTTTCTGTCTTCCAAAAAGGCCTGAAGGCTTCAGGATCAGAATCAATATGATGAGACCAAAGACGAGCACATTATTCCACATCGTCCCACCAAAAGCAGACATGATGGTGGTGGCAAGACCTAAGATGAGAGCCGCCAATATCGTTCCCATCCAGCTTCCCAGTCCCCCGATGACACATACCGCAATCGCGTTGGTCAGAACACTGTATCCTGATTCACAATTGACATTACCCAGGGGCATAATCGTAATGGCGGCCAACCCGGCTAAGGCTGAGCCTATCCCCAATGCGATGTTTGCCATGCGATCCGAATTAATACCGAGCATTAAGGCAGCCCTTTCATGCTGAGCCATCGCTCGAAGAGAGAGGCCGATCTTATGATAGTGAGTGAAAAACCACATAAAACTTAGAAAGAGTAACCCAACAACGATAATCAAAAGACGTTGGAAATCGATGGTCAACCAGGATGTTTGGACGACTCCATCCATGAATCGTGGCAAAACATATCCCGGGCCAATAAAGCCTTTGAACCCCCCGATTCCCTGAAGCCGTAATCCCTCAAGAATCGCCAATGCAATTGCAAAAGAGACGATGATCTCTGAAATGGGCATCCCTCTGACCCGAATCATGACGAACTGATAGATCGCCATCCCGGCCAGAGAGACGATGAGGAGAGATATAATAACGCTCAACCAATAGGGAAGGCCTGCATTATTGATGAAGCTCCATGTGATAAACCCGGTGACGACATATAACGCCCCATGAGCAAAGTTGGGCAACCGGCTGATGCCATAAACAAAAGAAAAACCAACAGCCATCAAAACAAAGGTCATTCCATTGACCACACCGTAGACAAAAACTTCCACAGAGGTCGCCCCTTTAAAGAATACTCATCTAAAATAACTTCATCGCTGTAAAGCAGGCCATTAGGCTTACTCATTGCAAGGCTGAAGCCTTGCCCTACCAAAATATCATTAGCTATTTTTTGCTTTTAGTTTAGGCTTGGTTGAAAATTAGGCTGGATTTTATTATGATTTATTCAACGTGTCAAGATAATTTGTCCGGATAATTTGTCCGGTGTTGAATGAAGTTTTTTCTATGATTTAAAAACCTTATTAAACGGGGTAAACAGCCAATGGAGGTCATCGATTTTCATACCCACTATGTCAAAAAAGACTTTCTCAACCCGACCTGGCGCAATTACTTAGAGTCTCTCAATCCAGAGTTCTATGCCAGAATAGAGGAATACAGTCACCGTCCCGAACTGGTTGTCTCCCATTTAAAATCTCAGGGGGTCAAGTATGCTGTTGTCCTGGCTGAAGTCGCTCCGGCGACCAGCGGCAACATCCCCACAGAAGTGGTCATCGAATTCTGTCGGGGCCAGGAGATGCTCATCCCCTTTACCTCGATCAACCCGAACATCCATGGGGATATGGTGGAAAGGCTTGAAGATCAAGTTAAACATGGAGGAGTCAGAGGTATCAAATTCCTTCCCTCATACCAATTCTTTTATCCTAATGAGGCAAGGCTCTATCCACTCTATCAAAAGGCTCAAGAGCTGGGGATTCCGGTGCTCTATCACATCGGGACGTCCATCTTCAAAGGGACAAGGCTGAAATATTGCGATCCGATCCACCTGGATGATGTGGCTGTAGATTTCCCCGACCTTAAGATTGTCATGGCTCACTGCGGAAGGAGTTTCTGGTATGACAAATGTTTCTATCTCTCCCGGCTTCATAAAAATGTCTATATGGATATCACGGGATTGCCGCCTCAAAATCTTCTCAACTACTTTCCGGAACTTGAGAAGAACGGCGAGAAGGTCGTATTTGGCTCCGATTGGCCTACCATGCCAGGCGGCATAGCGAAGAATGTTGAAACCATAAAATCCCTGCCGCTCAAAGATCGTACGATTGAAGCCATCCTTTATAAAAATGCGGAAAAGATACTCTTTGAATGACGGGATGTAGCACCGTCGAGCGGGTCAACTGGAGGAAAGCATGGAATTCATATCCAATGGTTACTGTTTTGCGTGTGGTGAAAAGAATCCGCACGGATTAAAGATGAAGTTTCAGGTTGACCCGGAGAAACAGGCGATCCAGACCGTATTCACAGTTGACCCCACCTACCAGGGGTGGGATGGGGTTGTCCATGGCGGGATCATCTCCACCCTTCTGGATGAGACAATGGCCAATCTGGTGTATCATTTAGGATTCAATGCGATTGCGGCATCCCTGGAAGTCCGATTCAGACATCCTACTCCGATTCTTCAGCCCCTGCAGATTACTGGAGAGATCACTGAGGTCCACAAGAAATTGGTGAAAGCCAAGGCAAGTCTCAAGAAGGAAGATGGGACATTATTGGCAACCGCCACTTCCAGCTTCGTCAGGCAGGGGCCGTAAGACACTTATCTTAGTCGAAGGAATTCCAAGAAGTTCAAGCCGAGGATTTTCTTTTGGTCTTCTTTTGAGAGGCCTGATTCCTCCATCTCCTGAAAGTACCTCTGGGGACGAACCAACGGATAGTCCGACCCGAAAACAATCTTCTCCACACCCACGATCTCTTTTGCCACTCCATAGATCTTCTTAGAATAGAGAAAGGGAGAGGCGGCTGTATCGTAGTAGACATTCCTCATCGCCTTCGCCACCTCAGGCATCAATTCATAGAAAGGAAGCCCCCCACCCCAGTGGCCCAGCAGAATCGGAAGAGAAGGAAAGTTAAGGGCAAACTGGTAGAAGATCTCCAAAGGGGTTGTTCCCTTTCCAGGGTAAGAATGGCCCAGATGTTCATTGGTATGGAGAAGAACGGGGATCCTCTTCTGTTCCATCTCTCTGAAAATGGGCTTCATCACCTCGATATCCCGAAGGGTCATCTCTCGATGGTAGAGGGCAATCTCCCCTACCCCCTTTGCCCCATTCTTTATTCCTCGCTCCAATTCCTTGCGAGACCATTCCGGGTCTGAATAGAGGAGAAGGATGAAGACGATTAACCGGTGGGGATAGCGTGAGGCGGAATCGAAGAGGTATTGATTATGGAGAGAACAGAGTTCCGGTTCGCTCCATGGAAAACCGCAGATCACGGATTGTGCGATTCCAGCCTCGTCCATTGAGGCAAGCAGATCCTCTGCTCCGATGAGCCTTGCTTTGTGATTGGTATAAACGGAAGAAAAATTTCTGTCCTTCTGACAGAAGGCCTCCCTGTTCTTTCTCACTTCATCAGGGAAGATGTGGGTATGACAGTCAATGATCATGGTTTTCCTTTGGTAAAACCATAGTGGCCGATGGGTTTTCCAAGACTCCAGTACTCCCGTGAACCCGGACAGAAGGTGAATGGAAGGGCTTTCAGGATATCGATCTTCCCTTTTTCATTCTCCACTTCCTCGTTCACATGAAGGGCAATGATCTCACCAAGAAAAAGATCGTGGCTTCCGAGAGGGATGATCTGTTTTACTTTGCACTCCATCTGAACCGGGGATTTATCAATCAATGGCGCCTTCACTTTTTCTGCAGGAACGACTTTCCAACCCGTCAGATCGAATTTATCCGTCCCTCTTCCAGAGACCACGCCGCAAGCATCCACTCCCCTGATCATCTTCTCTGTGGGAAGATTGACCACAAATTCTCCGGTCCTTTTGATGCATTCATATGAATAGCGTTCTGGCCTAATGGAGATGCCGATCATCGGAGGCTCGGAATTGACCACTCCTGCCCATGCCAGCGTGATGATGTTCGGTCTTCCTTTCTCATCCACACAGGTGACCAGGACAACCGGTGTGGGAAAAAGTAAGGGTGTCAATGGAAGACTCTTTCGTCCCATTCTTCTCCTCCTTCAGGACAACAAGCCTGCTATAGAAAAAGGCTCACATCCCCTTTCCCTTTTCGGATGACTTTTGGAGATTCATCGGTGAGATCGATAATGCTGGAATGCTCGGCAACAATGACACCGCCGTCAATCACCAGATCGAGTTTTTTGGCAAACCGTTCTTCAATCTCAGCAGGATCATTGAAGAGGCTTTCATCAGGTTTATACACGCTGGTGCTGATGATCGGGTGTCCCAGTTCTTTGACCAGATGAAGACAGATCTTATTATCCGGGATCCGGATGCCAACCGTATTCTGTTTGGTCATGGCGATCTTTGGAACAAGTTTAGTCGCTTCTAAGACAAACGTATAGGGACCTGGAATGAGCCGCTTCATCATCTTGTAGGCATAATTGGAAACAAAGGCATAGCGACTGATGTCCTTCAGGTCAGAGCAGATGAAACTGAGGGGTTTCTTCCCCTCGATTTTCTTGAATTGGTAGATCTTCCGGATCGCCTCCTGGTTGAAGAGGTCACAACCCACTCCATAGACGGTGTCTGTGGGATACCCGATTACGCCTCCTCCTTCCAGCACTTCAATCACCTTCCGGATCAATCTCATTTGTGGATTTTTAGGATTGATGGCAAGAATCATCGTCTCAACTCTCCTTCTCCAGTTCGATAATGCGCACCCCGCTCATGAACCGCCGGTCAAAATAAGGGGTGTCCAGATTATCCACCCTCACCTCTTTGCTTCGATAGGAAGCGTGGATGAACTCATTGTTGCCAATATAGATTCCCACATGGGTACGGCTTGCCCGCTGTGTTTTGAAGAAGATGACATCCCCTTCCTGAAGATCTTCCCTCTTCACTTTTCTACCGATCTTCAACTGTTCTCGGGTGGTCCTGGGAAGCTCGACATTAAAAATTTCAAACATCTTTTTTACGAAAGCAGAGCAATCGATCCCCTTAAGGGTAGAACCGCCCAACCGGTAAGGAACTCCTAAAAAGTTTTTGACCACCCTCACGAAGAGATTTCTTTCCTCAGGGTCTCTCCATTTTCCAAGAGACTCTGGAATCGTTTGGTCTTCTCCCCGGGCTAGATCGATCTCTCGGATTTCCTCTCCATCCCCGAGTTCTTCTACTTCCTCTGTTCGTCCATTCTCCTTTTTCGTCAGGACGAGTCGTTGTCCTGTCTTGAGGACATCAGTCCGGAGCTGGTTTAACCTCTTAATCTCCTCAATAGATAGGCCCGCCTTTTTCGAAATCGTATAAAGGTTATCCCCCTGCTTTACGATATAGGGTTCCGTCTCAGGTAAAGCCCTCTGGACTGTCTTTCCAGTTGGTCTCTTTTTAGGATTCGGGATGAGGAGAACCTGGTTCGGTTTGAGATGACTTCCTTCCAGACCATTCGCCTCTTTTAAAGATTCAATGGAGATACCATATGATTTTGAAATCGAGTAGAGGGAATCTCCTGACTTGACCGTATAGCGCTCTTCTGTTGATCCAAAGCAAGGGCAGGCCAATATTAATAGGACGACCAGCATCACCCCTGTAAGGCCCCTTCGTCCCATCATGAATCTCCTTTCCTGGTATCATCCTGAAATAAAAATTGTGGATGATACCTGATGATAGAGATAATTTTAGATTGCAAAGAGTTAATTGCTATTATTTATACAAGGATTGTCCTGACAAGTCAATCAGAGCCATCATTCGAGGATGAGGCGGATGCGGATGGAGATAAGGGTTTCCCTCATTGCCGTTGGTCTGGAGAGTTCTCTTCCTTTCTCCTCTTGTTCTTTGCTCTTTGCTTCGGCGGCAAGCTTCAAATCATCCTTCATCTCTTTTGGCACGGTGGGTTTAGGGGTCGCAGGAGGGAAACCGATCTGGGCTAATTCTTTTTCAAACTCTGCATAGGTAGAGGCAGGCAAGGAAGCCAGGAGGACATCTCCTTCTTCCTTAACCACCTCTCCTCCCATACGTTTCGCCAACTCTTGAACCTGTGCAAAGGCTTTCTCCCAATCACTGATTTTCAAAGTAATTTCCCTGGCTGTCTTTTTTGCAAGAGACATTCTGACTGCTCCAGTGCTTTCAGGCTCTCTTTTCTTCTCTTCGAAACGAGGATCTTCTGCTTTTGCGATCTCTTTGGTGCGAACAGGCTCACCCGCTGCCATCTCCCTTTTGAGATGTGGAGCAGGCGCTTCTTGATCTGCCTCTTTCATCTTCTGAACCACATTATCTCTGGCCCTTACTTTTTCATCCTCAACAGTGGATTGGGCTTCCGAAACATAGTCTTTTCGATAGTCAGCAAGGGGTGGCGAGACCTTCTTTTGCCTCTCCTCTTCTTTTAAGACGGGCTCTTCCTTTTCTCTATCCGATTCCGTAACCTGAGGTTTCTCAACAGCCCTCTTCTGAACCGTCTCAAAGGGCGCCATCTTGGTTAGATATAGGGCTAAAAAGACGATCATCACCATGGCCGCAGCCTGAAGAGGGATTTTCGCAGAACGTAAGAACCAGGTGCCACTTCGAATCTCTTTCCCCTTCCGCTCTCCCCGTTTCTTCTGTATCTCTGAGAGAAATCCCTCTGGAACTTCTTCTTCCTCAGACTTATGAAGCCAGCTCATCATCCGGCTGAACTGCTCCCACTCCTTTTGACAACCCTCGCAGGACCGAAGATGTTCTCTTATCCTCTCATCTTCCGGAGGCTTCAGGTCTCCCTCCAGCAGGGAAGAGAATAGATCACGCACTTTTTTGCATTCCATTACTTCTCTCCATTCATTGCATAGAAAAAAACGTTTAACGGTAAGGGCAACGAGGCCCGTATCGTTGGTAAAAGGCAACGTTTATCGTCTCTTATTTCTTTAAACATGACCGTAACCGGTGACCGAAACGCCTGCCTGCGCGAAGCCGCTTCGGCGAAGGCAGGGGCTTCGTAACCGTAACCTTAACCGTTTGACCCTAAACCAAACGGGCTTCATAACCCTGACCTTTTCCTCCTGACCAACTTGTTAATGCATCGATCCCTCAAGAATCTCTTTGAGGTCCATTCTGGCCCTGTGAAGCCTCGACTTGATCGTCCCCTCAGGAAGGGAAAACATTTCCCCGAGTTCTTCATAAGAGTATCCCTGAAGGTCCCGCAATACAATCATCTCTCTCTGGTCTTCCTTCAACTTCATCAATCCCCTCTGAACAAACTGACGGATCATCTTCTTTTCGAAAGTGGTTTCTGGATTATCCGAAGGGTCAAAAACCTGTCTTTCCATCTCTCCGTCCTCTGTTTCAATGGGATCGTCCAGCGAGTCGGTCTTAAAGTATTGCCTACGCTTCAAATATTTCCAGCGATTTCGGCAATGGTTCAAGGTGATCTGGGTCAACCAGGACTCAAATTTGACCGCCTCTTTTAAATCTTTAATCGACTCCAGGACAGAGAGGAAGACCTCCTGGGACAACTCTTTTGCCTCCTCCCTGTTCCCTAACATCCGAAAGGCAATGTTAAACACCTTTTTCTGGTAAGTGAGGACGATCTCTGAAAAGGCTTTTTCATCTCCAGCCTTACACCCCTCAATCACCTCTTTCTGAATCTTTGGAGAACGCTCCATTAAACTCTGTGTTTCTCCTCTTATAAAGACAACTATAGGAAGTATTAAGTTCCAGAAAAATCGCTTAAACAATAAAGTTTAACGGTAAAGGTAACGAGGCCCGTATCGTTTATGAAAGGTTATGGTTGTCGTCTTTTAAATCTTTTTACGTAACCGTTACCGGTAACCGAAACGGGCTTCGTAACCGTAACCTTAACCGATTGACAAACTCTTTATGGTGGATCAGAACCTTTCCTCTTTCAAAAACTTCAATAGTTTGATCAACTTCTGGTCCCGTTCTTTCAATACTTCCCGGATATCCTTTGAGGTATAATCGTAGAATCCCCTGCCCGATTTGACTCCCAGACATCCCTTTTTTACCAACTGGATCAAGGTCTTTGGTCTTCTCTTCTTTGAGACCAGATGGATAGAAGGGTTATTTTCAAAGGCGAGGGCAAGATCCAGTCCTGTAAAATCATACCGTTGAACCACTCCGACAATAGGAATTCTGATCCCAAGGCTGCTCTTCACAGCCCGGTCAATCTCCTCTGCCGTAGCATATCCTCCATCCAGAAGGAAGAAGATCTCTCTTGCCATGGCCCTCTGGAGACGGTTGGAAATATATCCTGGAATGAACTTTTCCATCATCACCGGCGTCTTCCCCAATTTCAGGAGGATCTCCTTCACTGTTTTGATTGTTTTTGCGGATGTTTCAGGACCTTTAACCAGATCGACCAGAGGAATAAGATGTGGAGGGGCATACCAGTGGCCGATCAACATCTTATCCGGACGGATTCTTCTCGCTAATCGAAAGATATTGAGATAGGAGGTATTGCTCGTAAAGATCGTCCTGACCGGGCAGAGGCGATCCAGGGTCTGAAAAAGCTTCCTCTTCGCTTTCGGGCTTTCTGATATGGCCTCTACGATGAGATCAGCATTCTTTGCTACCTCGAGGGAAGTGGATGGATGGATGCGACCCAAAATTTTTGGAATTGTTCTCGGATCGACCATTTTCGCATTTTTCAGGGTCTGGAGATTGGATTGAATCAGTTTGAGGCTTTTTTTGAGGATGCTTTCATCAAGATCC
>Ga0194126_10009438_pt1 | contig 13012 bp, 10 predicted proteins | sample TA2KigC150mmetaG_FD_148641 | JGI IMG/M metagenome (GOLD analysis project Ga0194126, IMG submission 148641) | Freshwater microbial communities from Lake Tanganyika, Tanzania - TA2015035 Kigoma Deep Cast 150m | ecosystem: Environmental > Aquatic > Freshwater > Lake | place: Tanzania: Lake...
ACCTCGCGCCTGGAACCGTCACGCAGTATGGTCAGGGTTAATCGTCTGCCTACCGGAGTATCAGCGACCAGCATCGGAAGTTCGGACATTTCACGGATCGGTTTTCCGTCAAATTCGATTATGATATCGCCGCTTTTCAGGCCGGCTTTCTCAGCAGGAGATGCCGGCTCAACATCGGCAACAAGTGCGCCGCGACCTTCTTCAAGTCCGAATGACTGCGCCAGTTCGGGTGTGACTGTCTGCACAACAACACCGAGCCAGCCGCGCACCACACGTCCGGTTTCCTTCAACTGCCGGACAATATTGCCGGCCAGATTAATAGGTATCGCGAAACCGATACCGACATTGCCGCCGCTGGGGGTATAGATCATGGTGTTGACGCCGACAACTTCACCGTTCAGGTTGAAAAGCGGGCCGCCGCTGTTGCCGGGATTAATTGAGGCATCGGTCTGGATAAAATCCTCATACGGACCGGCCCCGATTTTGCGCCATTTCGCGCTGACAATGCCTGCGGTAACGGTTGCCTGCAGTCCGAAGGGATTGCCGATAGCTATAACCCATTCGCCGACCTTGAGCCGGTCGGAATCGCCGAGCGTGGCTGCCTGCAGGATGTCGCCAGAAGCGAGCGTAATTTTCAGCAACGCCAGGTCGGTCTTGGGATCAGTGCCGATCACCTCGGCGACATATTCCTTTTCAGAATATGTTTTAACCTTGATTTCATCGGCACCGTCAATGACATGATTGTTTGTGATAATATAGCCCTCGCTGTCAATAATAAATCCTGAACCGAGTCCCTGCTGGCGGTACTCGCGGTTAGGATCGCCGAAAAAACGCCTGAAAAAATCATCTCCGAAAAAATCACGGAAAGGATCGTTTTCACTTCCAGGGGGGGATTCACCAAACTGTGGAATCCGGGGTTTAACCGTTCTGGAAGAGCTGATATTAACTGTAACAGGCGTAAGTTTTTCTACAAGGGGGGCAAAATTCGGCAGTCCCTGTGCAAGATTTTGTTCAGTAGTGTTCTCATCAGCATGCGGTGTCGCAAGGGGGCAGAGTAGAAAAAAAAGAACTCCGGCAATCAGCGAACGCCTGAGTTTACCGTTAGTACGATTGTTCATAAAACCTCCCTGAAAAAATATAGATTCTGATCACGGTATCCTAATCAGTTACCGTGCACATGCACTGCGAACTGATCGACGCATATCCATCGTGCAATAAACAACATTTTGCTATATTAAAATAAACGCCTTAAATAATCAACACGCAACGGTGATTTTAACAGGAGTTTTACAAAAAAACACGTTATTGTCTCCATTCCTGCGCGAACATTAGGCTCCGCCCCATTACGTCTGATAATATATATTATGTAAACCAACGACAGCGGGTTCTTATATAAAACCAAAATAACCTGCGCATTTTAAGTTCGAGGTCGCTGAGCGTGTTGCTGTACCCTTTCTAACCCTGAGCGAAGATGGCTTCTCAGAACCACGTGCCCATCACTTGTGTATTCTGTCGAGAGCATGAACTGTAGTTGCGCAATTGCACCCAATATGACTGTATTTCGAATTCAATAAACAATACTCATGCGCGCAACTTACAAAATTGAGGCGCCCTCAGCTTCTTTACCTTATATCTTTACGGCATATGTTGTTTCTCAGCTTGCGCACAATGTGCTATCCATGTGTGCCGGTATCAAAGGTGCGTTTTTGTCCACTATTGAATGTTTGACACACTCGTAAAAAGTCCGGATGCTGCGTTGCGCTGCATCCTCAGTCATTGCGGCGTACGGCAAGCACGCCTCATTCCTTCGGATGTGCGCGCCTTGCCTGCGGCCTTTTTACGCGCGCGTCCTGAAAAAGGGCATTTTCGGACTTTTTACGACTTCATCAATGTTTTACGTCTGCGCCAAAATCATTCCTCCAGATGTTGACCGTGTTTTGTAGTCAACGACATGTGTTGACCGCCCTGCCCTTTTGATTTTGCATTGTCGAAACGGTCGTTTTGAGTTATGATGACACATTAGGCACGCTCGTGCCTGGCTGCCATGTTCCTACCGAACACCTCTTTGATACGGCTGTGAATCATACATACATGCACACTTTTTCATGCTGCTGCGACCGAAGGATATCAGCAGTAAGGAATAATTTATCTTGACAATTTTAGGACTAATTGATAATAATTTATATTTTATTTGAAGGTTACAGGCGCGTAGCTCAGGGGGAGAGCGCTACCTTGACACGGTAGAAGTCGGCGGTTCGAAACCGCCCGCGCCTATATATTACGCACAATAACCGGCTGAATAATACTGCTGGTTAATTCATGGGTTACAATACAGTGTGCCGGTCCCGCACACTTTGTGCTGACACACCGGCTATTCTGGGCCTGTAATTACCTTTACATTTCAAGTGTGTACCATGGGAAACGTTACTGTAATTTTAAACGACAACACAACCCGCGGCATCGCCGCAGGGCTGCCTGCCGTTGAACTGCTCAAAGACTGCAGTGATGTTAAAAATCCTGTTGCTGTCAGAATCGACAACCGTCTATGCGATCTGCACACGGCTATCAATCATGACGCCCGGGTGGAATTCGTTGCCGCCGACTCTGCAGATGGTCTGGACGTGCTGCGCCACAGTGTATCGCATCTTATGGCGCAGGCGGTAAAGACTCTTTTCCCGGATGTAAAGGTTACGATCGGTCCGTCAATTGTGGATGGATTTTACTACGACTTTGATGCGATGGAACCTTTTACTCCGGCCGACCTCGAAAAAATCGAGGCGAAAATGCATGCGCTTGTTAATCAGAACCTGCCGATCAGGCGCCGTGAGATGCCACGTGATGAAGCCATAGAGCTCTTCCGCAGCAGGGGTGAGACCTACAAAGTTGAGATCATCAGCGAACTGCCGGCATCAGAAACTGTAAGCCTGTATGAACAGGGTGATTTCATCGATCTGTGCCGCGGCCCCCACCTGCCCTCAACCGGCAAAATCAAAGCCTTTAAGTTGACCGGTCTGGCCGGTGCCTACTGGCGCGGCAGCGAAAAAAATAAAATGCTGCAGCGCATATACGGCACGGCGTTTCCCGATAAGAAATCGCTGCAGGCCCATTTGCAGCTGATCGAAGAAGCCAAAAAAAGGGACCACCGCAAACTTGGTCGCGAGCTGAATCTGTTTAATATTTACGATGAAGCCGGTGCAGGTTTGATCGTCTATCACCCCAAGGGCGCACTGCTGCGCCGGATTCTTGAGGACTTTGAAGTCAAACAGCACCTGCGGCGCGGCTATCAGCTGGTCAAGGGACCCCAGATATTAAAGCTGGAATTGTGGGAAAAATCCGGGCACCTGGACAATTACCGCGAGAACATGTATTTCACGGAAGTCGAAGAAAAACAGTACGGCCTTAAGCCGATGAACTGCCTTGCCCATATGCTGATTTACAACTCCTCGCGCCGAAGTTACAAGGAACTGCCGTTGAGATTCTTCGAGCTTGGCACGGTTAACCGCCATGAAAAGTCCGGTGTCCTGCACGGGCTGACCAGGGTGCGCGAATTCACCCAGGACGATGCCCACATTCTGTGTACGCCGGAGCAGCTCAACCAGGAAATTTTAAACATCATCGAGTTTATTACCGATGTCATGGGCGTGTTCGGTTTTGAATGCGCAGTCGAACTCAGCACACGGCCCGCAAAATCAATCGGCACCGATGTTGACTGGCAGCGTGCCACCGAGGCGCTCGAATCTGCTTTAAAAACATGCACCCTGCCCTATGAAGTAAATGCAGGTGATGGCGCTTTTTACGGCCCTAAAATCGACTTCAAGCTTCAGGACAGTCTGAAGCGCTCATGGCAGTGCGCAACTATTCAGTGCGACTTTGTGCTTCCCGAGCGCTTTGATCTGAGCTATATTGGTGCGGACGGTGAAAAGCACCGGCCGGTCATGCTGCATCGTGTTATTCTCGGTTCCATCGAGCGTTTTATCGGCATCCTGATTGAACACTATGCCGGCGCCTTTCCAGCATGGCTCGCACCGGTACAGGCACAGATTATCACAATATCCGATGAGCAGCAGGCCTGGGCGCGCGATGTTCACGCGCAGCTCATTGCGCAGGATATCAGGGCTGACCTTGATCTTCGCAATGAAAGCCTGAATTTCAAGATCAGGGAAGCCCAGATGCAGAAAATACCCTATATGCTCATAATCGGCAATAACGAAATGCTGGCACGCGGTATCGCACCACGCAGTCGAACCGGAGAAAATCTCGGGTGCATGCCGGTTGATGATTTCGTGGGCCTGCTGCGGCAGGACTGCCGCAGCGCTTTGCAAATGCTGCACTAACAGGTTCAATGTATCTCATACGGAGGATGCGACCATAGAAAAGAAAACTGATACCAGCCAGGCCAGGATAAATACCTCTATCAAGGCCCCGCTTCTGCGGGTAATCGACGGCGAGGGCAATCAACTCGGCATCATAACCAATCAGCAGGCCCAGACAATCGCCACTGAACAGGGACTTGATCTTGTCGAAGTTTCAACCAATACTGATCCGCCGGTGTGCCGGCTGATGGATTACGGCAAATTCAAGTATCAGCAGAGCAAAAAACTGCAGAAGCGCAAGACTGTTCACACCGTTCAGACCAAGGAGATAAAGCTCAGGCCGTTTACCGGCGAGCATGACCTTGAGGTTAAGGTGCGCCATATGCTGGAATTTCTCGACCGCGGACACAAGGTGAAAGTGAATGTTGTTTTCCGCGGGCGCGAAATGCGCTTTAAAGAGCATGGTGAGTCTATCCTGCAGAAGGTTGCAAGCAAGGTTGAGGAAAACGGAGTTATCGAACGGGAGACGCGTGTTGAAGGCCGCAATATGGTCATGATGCTCGCCCCCCGTAAACAGATCAGCAACTAATACATTACAGGAGTACGTTACGCAATGCCAAAAATCAAAACCTGCAGCGGCGCCGCAAAGCGGTTTTCGCTGACCAAGAGTGGAAAAGTCAAGCGCAACAAGGCATATGCCAGCCATATCCTTACATCGAAATCAACCAAGCGTAAACGCAATCTGCGGCACTCAACCCTGATCAGCAGCGTTGAGCAGCGCAATATCCGCCGCCTGATCCCGTACGCTTAAAATCCGGTATGCTCCGCTGCACCGGACGCACGATGTGCTGTAACGTCGACACTAACTGTTTTACTGAAAGGTTCCACCAATGCCACGCGTTAAAAGAGGGTATACATTACGCCGCCGGAGAAAACGCCTGCTCAAACTTGCAAAAGGGTTTCGCGGCCCCCGCGGAAATCTGTACAGAATCGCCCGTGAAGCAGTAGACCGCGCACTTAATTACGCCTACCGTGACCGCCGCGCGCGCAAGCGCGATTTTCGGCGTCTCTGGATTGCCCGTATTAATGCAGCCGCGCGTCTGAATGATATGAGCTACAGCCGCTTGATTGCCGGACTCGCCAAAGCCAGCATCGCGCTTGACCGCAAGATTCTGTCTGATATGGCTGTCAATGATCCGGGCGCTTTTACCCGTCTGGCTGCGATCGCGCGTGAGAACTGATTTCCGACGTTGTACTTAAGGTAGTCCAGCATCTGTTCAAACACTTTGGACATGATGCGTGACAGTTAATTCATGACTGCGCTGTTCGACCGGCATTGATGTGCCCTGCAACCACCGGTTCCTCACGCTGGTTTTTAAAGGTGTGCCGACGGGCACAAACTGCTCAACAGGCACTATGTCCGGATTATATAGCAGCAACGGCACTATCCGGCCGACATTAAACCTCAGCATTTTATAGAGCTGTCATGCGTGACGAATGTGCCGCCATCAGAGACGAATTTGATGCCGATCTCCAGAGTGCTGTATCGGAAAACGACCTCTATCAGATTAAAAGTAAATATCTCGGTCGCAGCAGCCGCCTGACATCCCTTATCAAATCGTTGAAGGACCTTCCGGCTGAAGAACGAGCGCTCACCGGTTCAACAGCAAATGCATTAAAAAGCAGCCTGCAGCGGGAGATTGAGACCGCCCTTGAAGCCATGCGGCTCACGCGCAAGGAACAGGCAATCGCTGCCCGGGCGCTCGATATTACCCTGCCCGGACGCAGGCCTGCACTGGGCACGCTGCATCCCGTTACGCGCGTTACCGAAAAAATCACCGCAATCTTTACCGGGCTGGGCTTCAGTGTTGTCGACGGACCTGAAATAGAGCTTGATTTTTTCAACTTCGAGGCCCTTAATATCCCCAAGGACCATCCGGCCCGCGATATGCATGACACCTTTTATGTCTCGGGCGAACAGCTGCTCCGTACACACACGTCTCCGGTTCAAATCCGCACGATGCAGCGCATGCAGCCGCCGCTCAGGATCCTGTGCCCCGGCAAAGTCTACCGCTGTGATTCAGACATTTCCCACACGCCCATGTTCCATCAGATTGAAGGTCTCATGGTGGATACGCATGTCAGTTTTTCAGATTTGAAGGGCCTGCTGACAATTCTTATACACCGGCTGTTCGGCCAAGAGACCGCTATCCGCTTCCGCCCCAGTTATTTCCCGTTCACCGAACCCAGCGCCGAAGTTGATATCCAGTGCGTCATGTGTCGTGGTAATGGCTGCCGGGTCTGCTCCGGCACCGGCTGGCTGGAAATACTGGGCTGCGGCCTTGTGAATCCGGTCGTGTTCAAAAATGCCGGTTATGACCCTGAAGAAGTCACCGGCCTTGCGTTCGGCCTCGGCGTCGAGCGCATTGCAATGTTGACCTACGGCATTAACGACATACGGCTGTTTTATGAAAATGACTTGCGTTTTCTTTCCCAGTTTTAATGGTGTAATATGCTGCTGAGTATACGCTGGCTGCGGGAATTCGTCGCTCTTGAAGTGCCGGTTCAGGATCTGGCCCACCGCCTGACAATGAGCGGCTTTGAAGTCGAAAGCATCTCTGAAATCGGTCCGCAATGGGACCATATTATCGTTGCCGAGGTGCAGGCAAGTGCGCAACACCCTGATGCCGACAAACTCACGGTCAACTCGGTTTATACCGGCACACAGACACATCAGGTCGTGTGCGGCGCACCGAATGTGCGTGCCGGGCTGAAAACAGCCCTGGCACTTCCGGGCGCCGCATTCCCCGACGGCCTTGTCATTAAACGTTCAAAGATCAGGGGCCAGGCCTCAGAGGGCATGCTGTGCTCGTCCGCCGAACTCTGCATCGGTGATCCCGATGGCGGTATCCTGGAGCTTGACGGCAGACTGACACCGGGAACGCTGCTGGCCGATGCACTTGATTTGCGCGATACTGTTCTTGATATAAGCATCACACCCAACCGCGCAGACTGCCTGAGTGTTATTGGCATGGCGCGCGAAATTGCCGCCCTGTATGACCTTCCCCTGCAGCTACCGGTCTACGCGACCCCTCAGGGCGGGCCAGCATGCGCAGATATGATCGCAGTTGACATACAGGCACCCGATGCCTGTCCCCGGTACTGTGCCGCATTTGCAGGCGATATCATCATCGCTCCGTCACCCCTGTGGATGCGCCGCAGGCTTGAAAACTGCGGTATGCGTTCCATCAACAATATCGTTGATATCACAAACTATGTCCTGCTGGAATGGGGCCAGCCGCTGCACGCATTTGACTACAGCCTGCTGCGCGGGAAAAAAATAGTCGTGCGCGCGGCCCGCAGTGCGGAGCGCTTCACAACACTCGACAATACAACCCATACCCTTCCCGCCGGTGCGCTTATGATCTGCGATGCCGAGCAGCCGCGCGCGCTTGCCGGCATCATGGGAGGTCTTGACTCAAGCATCACCCGGGAGACGAACACCATACTGCTTGAAAGCGCCTATTTCAAACCCGGATCCATCGCTGCAACCGGCCGGGCGCTCGGCATTAAAACCGAGGCCTCGCAGCGCTTTGAAAAAGGCGTTGACATCAACGGGCTGATCCCGGCTCTGCAGCGCGCAACAGCGTTGATTGCCGATCTTAAGGCCGGGAGGGCCGCGTCCGACATCCTTGACCACTACCCTGCCCCGATTGAAGCTCCCAGGCCTATTGAAGTGAGCGTGGCGACGGTTAACAAAACCCTTGGACTGACGCTTACCGCGGAGACAATCGCGTGTCATCTTGCACGCCTGCACATGCATACCGTTGCAACCGGACCAGGCGCACTTGCGGTTACCCCGCCCTCGCACCGCTATGATATCAAAACCCAGATCGATATCATCGAAGAGGTTGCCCGACTTAACGGCTATGATACAATCCCGGTAACGTATCCTGTTGTACCGTTGTGCAGCCCTGAGCGGAATATAACGCGAGAAGTTGGTGAGCAGGCCCGCACGCTGCTCACGGCAGCCGGGTTCAGCGAGGTCATTAACTACAGCTTTCAGGACCCGAACCTGCTGAGTGCGCTGCGCATCAGCTCCGATGACATGCGCAGCGATCCGGTCCGGCTGCTCAACCCGCTTTCCGCCGCGCAATCTGTCATGCGCACAACCGTGCTGGGCAGTCTCCTGAACAACCTGCAGCATAATCTGCGTGCCAACCGCTGCCCTGCCTGCTCGTTTTTCGAAATAAGCAATGTGTTCATGAAAACACCGGAAGGAACGATCATAGAAAAACGCATGCTGGCCGGCCTGACATACGGTATGCAGTACACCGATACGTGGGCGCTGGCCGGTCGTGATGCTGATATATTTGACATTAAGGGTTGCCTTGAAACGCTGCTCAACGGCTTGCGTATCGTTTCATACCGTTTTGAAACCGGCAGCACTGAAGCGTTTCTCATCCCCCAAAGCAGCATGCGTTTGTGCATCGGCGACACCGTATGCGGACAGTGCGGAACCCTGGATCCTGAAATTGCCGAATTTTTTGACGCTGCCAGCCCGGTGCATGTTTTCGAGCTTGATTTTAACATTCTTTGCGCATATTATGTAGATCACAGGTCCTACACGCCGTTTTCGCGGTATCCGGCTGTGCAGCGCGATCTTGCCCTGGTGATTGATAAGACAATCTCGGCTGCTGACGTATGCGCAGCGCTGGACTCTTTTAAAAACAGCCTGCTTAAACAATGGCATATTTTTGATTTTTACCAGGGCGGAAGCATCCCGGCCGGGAAAAAAAGTATCGCGTTTCGTTTGATATTCCAATCCGATGATCGGACACTGACAGATGCTGAGGTAAATAAAATTCACGACAAACTGCTTGCCTCCCTGCGTGTTCAGCTCGGGGCCGAGCTGCGATAGCCGTGCGTAACTGCAGTGAACAAGGAGCGTACCGATGACTAAGGCAGACCTGATTGAAGCTATGTACGAAAAAGTCGGACTTTCCAAAAAAGAATCTAGCCAGATCGTTGAGCACATTTTCGATCTGATTCGTTCGCGGCTCGAAGCCGGGGCAAAGGTTAAAATATCCGGTTTCGGCAATTTTACCATCCGCGAAAAACATGTCCGTCGCGGACGTAACCCGCAGACCGGCGATGAAATTAAAATTGCTGCGCGCAATGTGCTGACGTTCAAGGCAAGTCCGGTTCTAAAAAAAGCCCTGAACAGTTAGTCAAGACGGATCTGCCGTGCACCACCGCAGCAGCACAGCGGCCGATCCGGCTCACGGTGTGACAGAGTGCAGGGGAAACACGTGATGGGTTCCAGGCAGCTGCCCGACAAATTATATTTTAAAATCGGCGAGGTCAGCCAGATCGCCGGCGTTGAGCCGTATATTCTGCGTTACTGGGAGTCTGAATTCAAGCTGATCAAGCCCTACCGGACTAAAACAAATCAGCGTCTGTATCGCAAAAAAGATGTCGAGTCTGTTCTAAAAATAAAAAAAATGCTCTATGATCAGAAATTTACGATTGCCGGCGCAAAAAAGAAGCTCAAGGAAACCAACGAGCAGGCACCACAGGAGCAGCTTCCTTTGAGCTTTACCAATTCTGAATACCTTGACGCGCTTGCGTCAACCCGTAAAGCATTAAATGAAATCATTGAAACGCTCGAAAAGCCCCTGTAACTCATTAATGGTATATATACTGATCGCAGCGGCCCGCTTGAACCGGCCGCATACTGCAGAAGGAGTACACGATGGATCAACACGACTTACGGCTTTTTGACAAATACGACCCGAATACACCCCCGGATATTATAAAGGCAATAAACCGGGAAGTGAGCGACGCCACCGACAAGTTTGAAACCTTTGTGGTGAGCCATGAAGCGATCAAACTTAAAGAAAAACTGGCTGTTAAAAAGCGCATGCCTGCCCCTAAGTCCTACGTTCACGTTGAAGAAGATGAGGAGATTATCGACGAAGATTATACGGATGACGATGATGACGGACTTGAGCTGTAGCCGGTAATATTCAAGATGCACGTTTGCAGTGCCGCGGCCGGGCGACTGTACACATATGCGGGCCTCTGGCATGACCGTTCGTTCAACAGCGTCCGCATTCACTTCCTCATGCGGCCATTTCCCCGGCTGCCCTCATGAGCGCCTCCCGCCCTGTCCTGCCGCGCCACCCGTAAAACAGTGACACCATCACAACAGCCCTTTCGGTATACGCTATGGAATTTTCAATTGAAGTCATCCAGGAATCGGAATTCATACCCCTTGCCGATAAAGCCTCAAAGGGCTTACTGAAATTTGCCGCACATTTTATTGAAAAACCGTCTGTGCGATTCAGTAAAAAAAGCCTTGTGGCCCTGGTGAAGGAATCCATTGAACTTGAAGATTTTCTTGACGATCACGGTGCTCGCGGTAATAAAAACTGGCTCTATTACGGAGAAATTGTCGCATCGCTGCGGGGCTTTGCCGGGACCGCCTATATGATCAATCACATTTTAAGCCGGCTGAAATTCTATAATCTCGATGCGAAAAATATTGATGCTTTCATACGCGATGCCGAAAAACGACTCGATTTTCTTTATACATCCATTCTTGCCCTCTGTGCGACTCTTGCCGACGAAGCGCACAGGCTCGGCCTCACCATTCCCAATCCCGACATACACGAAGATGAGTTCGCGGACCGCATTGTCGTAAAAGTGCTGCCCGGCAACAGAGATCAGGAGGAGGTAAGCGATATTCATGAATATATATTCAAGGTGTCATCCAAGCTCATTGATGCGGTGAAAGAATCGCACGATGTTTTTATAGAGAGCAAGATACCGAAAAAAAAGCTGCACGGTGGCCTGATTCCCGAACGGATCAACGAGGAAACGCTTCGACAGCTGGAAATGCATGTACATAATGCACAGTCAATGTATGATACCTATATACAGAAAACTCCCCTTGAGTCGGAAACCCCTCAGCTGAAATCCCTGCGCGGCTATATTTCCGTGTCACTGCACCTGCTCAGCATCGCCAAGGAGCTGACCCATTTTTATGAGCGACACGAGAGCAGCATCCGCAAAGAAACGACCCATAAAAAAATCGCACTGCTCATAAAGCACAATGATGTGCTTGAAACCATCGTTAATTTCGCACTGTATTACTACACGTCCTTTATTGCGTGCGCCGAGCAGCTGACCCGCGACATCCTTGCGCAGTTCAGTATCGCCGTTACCGCTTCCGTGCCGGTTCCCGAAGGCCTGGGTTTTCATCTGCGGCCATCGACACTTGTTGCTAAAATCGTACATCATTACGGCAGCGCAGTAACCATGCATGTGCATGACAAGACATTCGACGCCGCCAGCGTTATTGATATCATGTGGGCAGGAGGCATCATAAAAAAAGAAGGCATCCGTGAGGTTGTTTTTAGCGGCGACCAAAACGCCGTCAACGACATTATCGCGCTGGCACAGGCCAACTACGGTGAGGATACCCTCGGCAACAGCGCCGAACTGCCGGAATGTCTGAAATATCTCCGGCAGAGCTGACCGCCGTTCAGCTGCGAAGCGCCGCACCGGCCGGCCCCCCCCCTCACCTGTGCGTTATCGGAAACGTTATGCAGATTCCTTTAGAAAGCAGCCGCGCTCGCATGCACTGCCTAGCAGGTTGTTGAAAAAGCCATTTCAAACAGGCTGTTCAAAAAGGACCGGATGCAAGGCGCGCAAAATTACGAGAAATGAGGCGTACTTCTGCGTACGCCGCAGTGACGAGTGATGAGCGCAACGCCGCAGATGGGCCTTTTTCAACAGCCTGCTAGGGACGGAGGGCGGTGTCAAGCCGGTAATGCAGGCCATCAGCACTATAGCGGATTGATTCGGGAAGCATACACGCGGGCACAAAACCGTTATCGGCAAGCTCTGAGAGCGCGAGCGGATAGTGGTTGTTTTTTAAGTAAAAGGCCTCAAGTCCGAAGGTAATACGCCGCATATGCATCTGCTCGACACAGGAATCGACGAAACGCGTCTGATCTGAGCTGCTGAACAGAAGCGGAAGAGCTGTCGCAGGAAAGCCCGTCGGCAGAATCGTCGCCAGGACCAGCAGCGCGGCCAGCAGCACATAGGCACCGGGGCCGAACACAATCGCGGCAAGGCTGAGGCGCCGGCTCTGCCGGCTGGTTTCCTTCCTGCCGGCATGCCTGATGATGCCATCCTGCAGAAGTTCGGCCAGTATCTTACAGGCTGCGTAACGTCCCATAAGACTTCCGTCGACAATCTCCTGCACACTGCGCCTGCCGTCGATCAACTGGTATACCGGCAGTTCGTCGATCTCAATATCATCCGGGGTATGGCCATCCGCAAGTGTGAAGACCATTTCAAACGAGGGGATTGCTTTTACGATAGCAGGCCATTCGTCTATCATGCGCAAAACATCAAGCAGTATTGACTGTATGCCGGGTATCGTATTGAGAGCTCCTTCTTTTTTGAATTTGTCTGTTATGAACCGGTACTGACCGTCACGCCACTGCAGGATATCGAAGAATGTTTCAAGCATCTGGGTCTTGAGGGCCTGCTGCAGAACCTCGTGCTGGATCAATCCGTCCCGCACCAGCAGCTTTCCAAGATAATCGAATGTATCTCCCTGCCGGTCAAGCGCGGTTGTAACCTGCTGTCGCGTGACATAGCCTCCCCGGATCAGCATCTCTCCC
>Ga0194126_10009449_pt1 | contig 13006 bp, 16 predicted proteins | sample TA2KigC150mmetaG_FD_148641 | JGI IMG/M metagenome (GOLD analysis project Ga0194126, IMG submission 148641) | Freshwater microbial communities from Lake Tanganyika, Tanzania - TA2015035 Kigoma Deep Cast 150m | ecosystem: Environmental > Aquatic > Freshwater > Lake | place: Tanzania: Lake...
CTTGGTAGCGCACCACTTTGGGGTAGTGGGGGTCGCAGGTTCAAATCCTGTCGCTCCGATTCAATAAAACCGGCAAAACCCAGTTGCTGAGCCGCTTCTCAACGAGAGGCGGCTTTTTGTTTTCCGTTGGGTTCCCTTGCTTTCCGGAACGGAAATGCCAGGATTAGGCCAGTTTTTAGGCCAACTCTGGAAGCCTGGATCCCAGTCCTGAACAGGAAGCTGGACCGCTGCAGCGTGGAGCAGCGAGGCCAGTCTCTGTCGCTGCGAGCATTGCTGCCAGGCAAGCCAGGCGGGGACGACTCCGGCACGGTCAGTCAGAGACGGATCTCTCTGCACCTGAGGGTGGGCACTCCAGAGGCAAAGTCCAAAGCCACGAAATTGGCCTACGAGCTGGACAGGCAGCTTCTTGAGGACCAGTTCCAGTGGGGGAGCTGGACGAAGGAGGCCATCACGGCTCCTGCTCCCCGGAACGACGTACCCACCTTTGAGGACCTCTGCCAGGCCATTGAGGCGCGTTTTGACGCGCGCTACCCCGGTACCGAAAAGACCTACAGGACCATCTGGGGCAGCAAGTACAAGCCCGCGATCAACCACCTCCGGCAGTTCAGCGGTCCTGCTGACCAGGAAGCCCTCTGCCGGGCCATTGAGGCCATTGAGTCCGCCAGCAGCAGGAAGAGCACCGGCAGTGTGGTGTCAGTTGCCCTTGCCCACCTCGGCATTCGCTGGGACAAGGCGGAGTTGCTCAAAGCCGCGTCGGGGTATCAGCGGGCTTGTCTCAAGCCAAAGGACATCCCCAGTGATCAGAAGCTCCTGGAGGCATGGGAGGTCATTTCAGACCCTCGATGGAAATGGGTGCATGGCATGTGCATGGCCTTTGGTCTACGCCCCAGTGAGACGGTTGACTGCACCTTCCGAAAAGGGGTCAGTGGCGTATTAGACATTCCTGAGTTCTCCAGGGACGGGAAGCGTCTGAAGACGGGTGATCGAGAAGCTTGGGCGCTGCCTGATGAATGGGTGGAGGAGCTTCGGCTCATGGAGGTCCATCGCCCCTCGTGCAACCGCCTTGATGTGGCGCGCCATTACGGCGACTACATGCAGAAGCTCCCTCAGCATTACTACGGCGGCCTCTACGCGCTCCGGCATGCCTATGCCATCAGGGGACTTATTAGAGGTGTAGAGCCCTCTTTGGGAGCCAGGTTGATGGGGCACGCTCTCAAGGTGCACCAGGACACCTATCAGCACTGGATCAATCGGGACCACATGGCTCAACTTCGCCAGAGGGAGCTGCACAAATTCAGGAGCGCCTGAGAAATTGGTTCAGGGCTTTATGGCGGTGGTATCGGTACTGGGGCCGCTTGGCGGTGCCGACATTGCGCACGGCGTCACCACCAATCGTGCCCTCAGCCATGAGATTTCTGAGGTGCCGGTCAGTACAGCCAAGAATTTTGCAGATATCTTTCGTTTTTAACCACTGTTGTTCCTCTTGGGCATCGAGCCGAGCCGCAAGAAGGTCAAATCGCGCCTGCAATTCACGAATGTCGGCGACAGTCGCGGCACGTTCATCAGCTAGTATTGCGAGCAATTGGGAATGCGGTGTCACATCTCGTAATAATGCTTTCAAGACCATAGGCGCCGATTTGCGAGCTGGAACAAGCAAATCGACAGCAAGGCCTATGGCCGGTCAAGAAACTGGTACGAGGACTTTTAGAACGGTGCGCAAGAAAGGATTTCAGAGTTGTCCACCTCTCTGATTTCTCCAGTGTCCTCGTGCTCAATCCGGGCCACTACCCCACTTGCAACAACAAGCCGCCAACCTTTCTGGGGAGGCTCACACTCATTGATTAGCTCTACATAGTTGCCTGGTTCTGCCAGCACGACCACTGATTCCCGTTCATGCGCCGGACCGTCCGCACCGTCCTTACCGTCCGCACCTAACAGGATCACGTCATTGCAGTCCGCCAGCGATGGTTCCAAGGAAGGGGAGGTGGGGATGTATCGAGCCACGCGCGCGCGGTCCTTGCCTTCGCTCTGGACCACCTTCCGTGCAAGGCCACGCGCCTCCAGTTGATCAAGAAGCCGACGAGCAGCCCGCATCGAATCTTTTCCGGGAAGGTCCATAAGGGAAGCCAGGAGTTCAGCAGAGATGCCCTGCCTTCCTTCCGTTTGATGCCAAACGTCCTCCAGGAAGTCCAACGCCACGCTCTGACGATCATTCAGGGTGCCGATAGTCTTCTGGCGCTCTTGCTCTTGGAGGAGCGCATCGCCATCTCCACGGAAGAGCCACCGGCCTTCTTCAGAACGCTCCAGCAGCATCTTCTCTGGTGCTCCTCCGCGTCCTTCTGAGGTGAGCATCCGCTTCCCTCCCATGGAGCCTCCTTGGCCTTGCTCCAAGCGGGTGAGGTGGAGGATCTGACTCACGGCAGCAGGAAGAGCTGTGGATCCCCTGGAAGCCATAGAGGCGCTTTCGTGACCTCCTTTGTTGGCGTGGTGGATCACAACGATGGTGGCGCCATAAGGACCGAGAGCTTCTTGGAGATCTGCCAAGGGACCAACAATCTCCGCATCACGCTCAGAGAGTCCCAAGGAAGAGACGCACCTCGCATAGGAATCCACCACCACCAATAGGCCGGGATGCTTCCTGGCATAGGAGACGATCCGCTCAATACCTTCTGTATCCAGGGATAGTGGAGCACCGGAATGGAAGAGGCCCACGATGGGCTCCAAGAGCTTTCGCTCCTCGCTCACCAGCCCCACCCTCTGGAGCATCCTTCCCCAATCGCTTTGAGGTTGGTCGGAGCCCACGATCAGCACGGCAGGACACTCCCCATGGAACGACCTCCCAAGGAAGTCCTCTCCTCGATGCCATGAGGCAATGGCTTCAAGGAGGAGGGAGGTCTTTCCCACCTTTGGAGCTGCAACCACGAGGTTGGTGGCCTCGCGTATCAGGAGACCTTCCCAGCACCAAGGAACGGGAGTGAAGTCGAGGAGGCTGCCGGTGGTGATGGCCTCTGCCGGTGCTGCCAGAGACCTTCTGGCTTCCCAAAGGACCTTCTGGAGATCGGAGTCTCTGGTGGGGAGAGCGAGCTTGGAGGCCTCATCTCGCATCACTGGAAGACGATCCAGAAGAGGAGTGGCCTCGTCTTCCACCAGTTCTTCTGCTCGGTCACGGAGAATGCTCATGCGCTCCTGGACTGAAAGCACCTGCAGCTCCTTCCGCGAGGGGCTTCCATTAGGTAAGGACGGTGCGGACGGTAAGGACGGTGCGGCGGTGTAACGGGAGGGAGTGTCCTCACGTGCAGAAGGGGGGCGGTAGCCGTACTCCTTGGCCCAATGGATGAGGGAGCCGAGGGTGATGCCGGATGTCCTCTCGCATGAGAAGGTCTGCCACTTGGTGCAGCACTCCTCCTCGTCGAAAGCATCTCCCATCCCCCGGCACCAATCAACCCAAGCGGCGAGGAGGATCTCGCTCACGGAATGGAGTGCCATGCCCACTTCCAACCACTTCCCGTAGGAGGTGAAGTCGAGAAGAGGAAGGAAGGAAAGAGCCTCTAGAGCTTTCTTCTGATTCTTCTCTGGGTCCCTCGGCTCCAGTGTGCCCTCAAGTTGATCCACCCATTGGGGATCCAGTTGTAGATACTTCCAACAAAGGTCGTCCCAGTCTTGGAACGCCTCCGGGTGCCATTCCCTCCACGTTCTCAGTTGACATAACGCGCTCCGAACGTCAATACCTCCATTCTTTAACTGTGGAGCGATGTTATGGATGAAGAGCTCCCGCACTTTCTCGGTGGGGACGTTCGCGCAGTGTTCGAGGCGAAGAGCCGGAACCTTCAATCCCTTGGGAAGCATTTCCACCAGAGCCGCGAGGTCGTAACGGACACCGCTCTCGGAATGGATGCGAGCACGTTCTCCAGTGGTGGGATGGATGCCTCCAGGGGCCCGCATCACACGAGAGGGGTCTTTGATGTTGGCGTCCACTCCAGCGTCTGAAGCCACCACCGCCACGGCAGTGATGAGGCGCTCTTGGGCCTTTCTCCATTGGTCCGGGGGGAGTCCTTTGCCTTCCTCTGCCACCCAGTAGGTATGGAGGCTCTTGCCGCCAGTCCATACGGTCACTGTTGGCTCTGGCAGCCCAAGAAGCTCCGGAAATGCCGCTTGAGCTTCCAGAGGGAGCCCACCGTCGGCCTCGAAGAAGAGCGCCCTTCCCTCAGTGATGTCGTCCGCCTTGGCACCGCCGGGATTTGGCCGGATGCCCAGCGAATGGAAGCGGTAGAGCGGCATGGAGAGGAGTTGCTCCACACTTTGGAGGCCTGCCTCATCAAGCTTGAGCTTCTTGGCGCTTTTGTCACTGCCGGGGCCTTCCTTGGGAGGAAAGAGAAGCGCCTCAGTGGAGTCAGGCGCTCTTCCAAGAAGCTCCAAGAAGCGGAAGGTCTCAGCCCAATCCACCAAAGGCTCTGAAGCCATAGCTGGTATTTCGACAATATGAAAAGAAGTCATTGCATCAAGAGCGAGGGGGAGCAATGAGGGCCATCTTCTCCAGGCCGCTCAGCAGGTCGCGAAGTGCCAGGCGGATGAGATGAGAAGGTGTAGTGCCAAGGGATTCAGCGGCACGAAGAAGACGACGACGCTCTGAATGAGCAGATCTAAACGAGATGAGTGGAGTTGCCATGGCAAAAGTGTCTAACATTCAATAATCATTGAGGATGGAAAGAATCAACCTTTCATTTTTGCGACAATTGAAAGCCCGAGGTCCTTGTTATCGCTGCTCAAGTTTTCAACGGGCTTAGAAGCGGGTGCATCTAGGAGTGAGGATGAGACCAAGCAACTGTATGAGGCTGGGCTGCAAGCATCACTAATGAGACTTGAGTCACAGAGAAGTAAGCTAATGATCGTCAACAACAGAAGGCCATGGGGCTCATATCTGGATATCAGCAAGACTTCTGAGGATGTGGCACTGTATAAGTAGTATCTAGGAGACGTGAAGCAGCTTCAAAAGAACCTAGGGCTTAAGCCCTATGATGATTCAGCAACAATGGCTAGTGATGCTAAATGGGAAAAGTACTTGGACGAAAATCCTGGTACTAAGGCATGGGCCACTGCATATCCCCAGCAGGCTTTGAAAATGAAAGCCTGTAATTAGTCATTGTTACTGCCCTGAAGGGCCACAGTAAAAAATTAGGAAAACCGAAGTTACTGCCCTTCACTGAACATTCATACTCCTTCCCTCACTGCCAAAGAAAACAGAGGCACCTGTTTGCCATGGCTCCCAACCTACTAAAACATTATTTTCTCCAGCAATTGCCCTTACTTTGCGATAGTTCTCGAATCCTTCTTTTTCTAAGATTACAAAGATAGCACTTTTTGATTCAGCAGCGTCATCTATTTTTTTTCGTACCCAGCTATCTCTTTTTTCTAAATCATGCGATCGCTCTGTTGGAGAAGAGAGCCTTGTCATACGTGCGCCATTAGAGGAGACATCAACAGCAACCTGACCAACAGTTTCAGAGACCGACCATGATTCCATTCTCTGGGCACAAGCAACTATCTCAAATAGAGACAGATTAAGACAGCGCTTCCATCCATCAATCCGTTGCTTATTTAAAATAAAAAGACGAGTTTTGGCAGACTGCAAATCCCATACACCTTCCTTTCCTATTTGCAGCATTATAAACTCTTGCTTCGTATCTCTTGCAAGGGGGGTTTTGATCTTAATTGCTGAGTTAGCGGCCAATACTGCGGTCAACGCACCAACCAGCGTCAGTACCCCAACTAAATTTGCCAATACATCCAAGATACCATCGTGATCAGCAGGGAGAACTCCAGTAAGGTTTGCTAGACGTTTACGATGTCTTGAGCGCCTCATAGAAGCTTCCCTCCTGGTGCGCGTATTCTCCAACCTTGATCAAGAGGCTCGTAGCCTATCTTAATTCCAGCAGTTTCGGCCCTTGCTCTTAAGGCTTCAAAGTCATCGAAGCCATCTGGTCTCACTCCAATAATTAAATACTGAGAGTCGTTGCTCTTCCTGATCTGCTCTATTAGGGCGGAAACACGTTGATCAGAAAGAGACGTAGTAAATGATAGACCTCCATCATGAATCTCTACTTTTCCAGCACCATTACAGATAATATAGCTAGGTATGCTCTTTTGAGCTATAGAGGCGTCCGCAATCAATTGGATAATCTGCTTTCCATCCTTAAGCTGTAAGAAAAAAACGGCAATTATTAAGATTAGAATACCCGTGGTACCAGCAAGAATATCGAGGAAAGAAAAAAGTGAAACTGGAGGAACGGACTGACCTCGCTGAATCCGACACCTAGGCATCTACCGTCTCCTCTACAAGTACAACACGCCTTGGCTTTTGGGCATTGCCAAGGGCCTCCTTCATATCGATAAGAGATTTCTCTAACTGAGCAAAGACATCTCCTAGTGAATAACCAGTTCTTAGCTGCTCAATTTCATGTGTCAATAACGTTGAAGCTTCGGCCATGGATCGAATCTGCTCTAGCACTGGTTGAAGAGATTCAATTGTGCTTTTAAGCTGATTTGAAGCATTAGTGAATGATTCACTCAACTCATTTGCGTTGTCTCTTATTCGTAGTCTTGCGTCTTCAATCGCAGCAGTTGCGGAATCGGCCATCTGCTTAAGTGGCATAAGTTCCTGAACAATAAGCTGTGAAGATCGCTCAGCATATTCCTTGGCGGGCTCTACTAGGATTTCTGGGGATGGCAGGTGGCGCTGGAATGCCAACTCAATCGATTCATCTATATTCTTACGACTTGCTCCGCCTCCCCCAGTAGATCCTTCTGGAATTGTCTCTAGAACAATTCTGCGAAGAGTGAGATCAACCTTGGTGAGCAAGCGCTGCTCGATTCTCTCGACGAGAGTCAATGGGAAAACTACTATCACTGAGATAGCAAGAGCTAAGAATGTTGTATCAAATGCAGTTCCCAGCCCAGATGTTACATTAACTAGACCGTCGCGTAGAGCATCAATATCGTCAGCCTTATTTAGGAATCCTTGAAAACCACTGACGGCTTCACCTATGCCCATAACAGTTCCTATGAAGCCGAGGACTGGGATTGACCAGACTATAATTCGAGGGAGCGAATAGCTAGCCTGCTGAGCTAGATCGAAGGCTTCAGTATCATTATCAAGAACTCGCTCAACCTTTACCCCCGAATCAGTATCTATCCACAAACGAACTAGATTTTGATATCGGCGCGAAAGAACCCCTGGCTTTCTTTCTAGCAAGGAAAGTACATTGGTGCCATCGTTTTTTCGTTCAATGGGGAAGACGGGGAGATCCACCTCATTTTGATAGCTGATCTCCTTTATTAGCAATATAGTTTTAGTAGCGATGAAACCGGCAACCATACCACCTGCAATCATAATCAGCGGCTGAATAAGCCCTCTTTCATGTAGGAGGCTATGTCCCCAAGCCCATTCAGGTAAGGCGGTGAGCCAAAGCAGAATCCCACCAAAGGCACCAAATATGCACCAATAGGGAGCCCTGGGATCTAGATCTCTACGAACAGCCATGCGGTTCGCCTCAAGAGACGAGAAGAACTGTGCGTTTCTTTTCAGCATTGGCTTTGTACTCCATATTTGTAGCCGCCTATAGATATAGTCCAGTTCTAGCTCTTAAGTCAACCGTCATCGACGCGCTGGCGAGCTTGGCCGAGCAAGGGCTAACAACCGCTCGACTTCTTCATAACACATTGCGATAAACCCGGAATTGTGTTAGACACAGATAAAACAATAAAAAGGCCCAGGAAAACACGCCCGAGCCTCGATGATGATTTAATTTCAACAGGGATGTAGTTGACGCTCCTTTAATACTCTAGCCAAGAAAAAGCAGAGGGTTTAGCGCCCTCCGCTGTCTCTCTCTAATTACGTTCTCTACGCCAAAGAAAGAACGCTTCTTTAGTTTAGCGCAATCTTGCAGTCGAAGATGATAGCCCAAAGATCACTGTAGGGTTCGTGCATCATGCCCACCATCAAATGCCAGAAGCCGTCAGGCGGGCACCAGAGACAAGATTGGAGACGGTCTCGGAGTTTATCTTGCTTGCCCACCTCGGAGAGCGCCAGAGTTCCTCAAGATTCCTGACATCCATTTGAAGGGTGCCCATGGAAGAGCGTTGCAAGGAAGCGCGGCCAAAGTCGGCAGGTAACTGGCGGCCTGCCAGAGGTTGAGGCTGAATAGCGATGTGGGAGCGTTTAGGGGAATTCATTCGTCAAAAGAGCGATAATCGGAGTTAAGTTGGGACTGTTGCGCGGCCACTTTCCGCCTCTGCAGCTCAGTGGCGAGGTCGTAGGCGTCGGAGGCCTTGTCGAGAGCAATGCCAAGGTCGGAGAGCTTGCTCAGATCCTCCCTGTGGAGCCCTTTGGTGGTGGCCTCAAGCATGGCGCGCTCCAGGTCGGTGCCAGTGTTAGAGGCGCCAAGAAGGAGACGGAGATGTTCTTCTTGTCGTTCATAACGAGCACGAGCCACGAGATAGGCCTCTCGTGCTTGTAAATAGCCAGAAGCCTTTACAGGAAAAGTAATAGTTACCACGATAGCAGTAGCGACTTTATTATATCTTAGCGTCAAATGTCGGACGAGGCCGGTTCTATTGGTTTGCACGTCTCACTTGAAAGGGGATCTACGGTGAAATAATTGCCGTGGCGGTGGAGCTATTGCGCTGCGCAGTTTCTCAGTCCCATATCCCTTTAAGGTGAATACTTTGAAGCTGGGTGTAGATTTTAGTGCTGGTGATAGCAGCATGGCCTAAATAATCCTGGATTCGCCTCGTATCAATGCCTTTGGCGGCAAAATAGTGGCCACAGGAATGACGAAGCATGTGGGCATACACTCCACGATCAGGAAGTTTCTCATCACCGATTCTCTCCACCATCCGCGAAAAGCTCACAGCAGCCCATGGCCCACCTCGTTCTGAGAGGAATACGTGACGAACACCAGGCGCCTGATCCCTTTTAATTGCCCTCAACGCTCGTAGTACATCTCCATCCAGATAGTGAGTCGAGTTGATTCCACCCTTGGCTCGTTGTATCAGCACAGTGCCACGATCAAGATCGAAGTCGCTCCATTCCAGCCCAACCAGCTCCGATGCTCTTAAGCCATGGCGGTAGGCCATGCGAATGGCGAGCCAATCTCGCTTGCCCCATCGATTCTTCTTGGCTGCACGCTCCAAGGTATCAAGTTCCGCCTTAGTCAGGAAGGAGTAGGAGCGTTTCGTTGACTGTTCAACTTTCGCTGTTTGGGAGGCCTTCCCCGATGGTACCCCAGCCCTTGTTGCCACTGGTTAAATATCAATGAACTGTTCAATCTATGCCTATTTGATGAACAGTGTCAAGGCTACAACTATGGCAAGGGAGATTATCTCAATGCGAAGCTTTTACCAATACCGTAGGCAAGTGCGGGAGCAAGAATACTGTCATACAGAGATCAAGAGCAGGAGCCAACCTGTGCAGCACTTAAAAGTAATCCCGATCTCGAGGGATAGCCTACTTTTAACAATGTAACTGATTTGTGGCTCTTGGCGCCATGGCATAGATAGTGCCATTAACCTTGTTAGAAATGATAGGCCTACCGCAGGTAAGGTTTATGAAGAAAGCTTTTTTCTTGTTAACAGCAATTAGCCCATTAGTAATTACTTGCCCGGCAATGAGCAGAGAATTCATCAGAACATCATCAATATGGCAGGTTTCATCGCGGTGCTCACTGTCAATAATGCAAAAATGTAAATACAAAAATATCGAAAATCATATCTAATGAGAGAGCTACGGAATTTCAGTTACCAAGGGAAGAAATTACAATATACATTTTTACGTTTCACACCCCTCGTCAGAAAAGCCTTATGTAACTTTTGTTATGGCAGAGGGGCCGTACAGGGGGACTCATCCAGTTGAGACAAGCGTACTATTCTTGGGGCAAAAAGAACAAATTATCTTGCCAATAGATGGTAGCAGATGTAAATTAAGCGATCATAATACCGGCTTTGCCATAGCCCAATGTACGTCCACAACAGAGACGCAGTCTGATGGAGGATATCTGCTTATAGTTGCAACATCAACCCTCGACAAACCTATTGCTCTTCAAATTCAGGAAGCACTGGAATAAACTATCAGCTAATTATTAATCGGAGATTATTTGCTTATGGTACACTGTAAAGTTCAGAGATACATGCGAGCCGGCCCATGAGATCCATGTGCTCAGTAGCGTCTATTGCTCCAATCAGCTCCACCGCAAGTACTCAAGGTGTCATTTAAGACAAGCCCCCAACTATGTGACTGGATAAAATTATTTTCTCAGGGACAAGTAGGGATGCACATGCGAAACCCAATTCGAATACTAGTAGTGCACATTTGCTTGATAAAGTTCTTCTTGATTAATGCACCATTGGCTCTTGGCAAGCCTAAGTATGTGAATGCCTTCTTTTATCAGTTTGTTCCTAATTCGTGTCGTGTTTCCCTTACGGGATATGGATCATCAAGCTGTACATATGGTGCAATATCTGTCGCCGCTGGCAGCAAGGACTCTGTCAATCTCCATTTAATTAGTGGCCTTGGCCAGTGGCAACTAATGATTTCAGATGGAGATAGTTTTTCCCCTAAGGTTGAGGTTATCTTAATACGCTCTACTGAAAATGTTGCCAACCAGCAACCAACTCCAACTTTTTACTTTAATTCAGAAGACGGAGGAATCATAGATGGCTCTTGTACACCCATACCCATAACTCGTAAAACGTCTGGCAGATGCACAGTACGCCTAAAAGGATCTAAACTCATCGATGTCAGCTTTACGACTGACACACTAGAACCAATGAATAATGTTCAACGGTCTTATAATTAGAATTGCGGTGATGCATGATCTAGGGATACCGTATATCGGACATTCATCTTTTTAGGCTCGGACCCAGACTAAGGGAAAAGGGGGAGTTTTGCCTATACGCAGTCTATCTGCAGGCTAAAGACTTAAACGCTTGCCCTTTGTTCCATGACCATGATACATAGTCAAGCCTGCACCTCCGAGATCCAAGGTTATCTGAGTAATTAACATATCCACCATCGCACCTGTAACTAGGGGGCATTGCATTAGAACCTTCTGCAGGAAATGAATGGCAGTTATACAGGTCGTAAAAATATGTGCGGAGTGACGGGTCTTCCCAGATCTTTGGTTGACTATTTAAAAAGCGTGCAAAGGCTATTGGTGTTCTCTTGAATGGGCCCACGAGCCCAATTGAACTTATCCCGCTATTAGAAGTAGAAGTTCCCAATCCAGGTAATTCAGGCCATGAAACGCCCCCGCTTGAAGTGGGCTTGAGCCCAAGTACCATTCGGGTTCGTCCAGGCGCCGAATCGGCAAGACGAATCTGACTACCAACCACCAGACGGGCGGTTTCCAAGCCTGGATTGAGCCGGAGAAGCTCCTGCAGCGTGAGGCCGTAGCGCTGGGCGATCTTAACGACGGTATCGCCAAAGCGAACCACTGCGCTTTCCTCCACAGGAGTCAACGACTGGAGAGGAGGTGTACGGCGCAGCTCGCTACTATCAATCGCTGAAAGCTGCTTTATTCGCCTATATTTTTCGCTGGGAAGTATAACCCAGTCTCCCTGAAGGAATAAGTGATCTTGACTTACATCATTAAGCTTGACGATCAGATCATTATCTAGCCCGAGGGCGCTAGTCAGCTCTTCAACGCTGATTACTTGGCGCACCTTGACCCAGATTTTGTCCCTTGACGGTGCTGGAAGCTCGCTGATTAGGTGATCATTTTTATCCACTATTGCCACTTGAGATAAGACCAACATGGTAGTGGGAAATACTGAAAGGGGAATGGCGGTTATCATGTATCTTTGGAAATCTAAATCTCAGGAAGCCACAATAGTGAAAATGAATAAATCGACTCCGCCAACGCAAGTTTTTCGTAAGGATGCTAAACAGCATAGGATGCTTGTCGCGCGTCGGTCGATTAGAAGTCTGAAAGTTTCTGTGGCATCTCAGCGAAGTTCGCGCTCTAGCGCTTGCTGGTAACAGACTAGGTGACTGGAGTTCATGCTCCGCTCATAAGATCGCTGATAGTACTGCGCAGTTCTAGGACAATTGAATCGCCTTGATCCACTAAGTTCACGCTCAAGAGCTTTTTGATAGCAGACTAGATCGCGAGCCTGCATAAATTGTTCGTAGCGTCTTTGATACACTTCTGCTCGCGACGAACATGATCCATAAGGGGTCTGTGCAAGCACTGGAATAGTAGCAAGTGTGAAGACTGAAGCAATCAGAACATTAATCTGAGCCAAAGACAAGTCTCGTCGCATCCCTACAGTAATCATTTTTAGTTAGTCGTGCTGGCAAGAATGGAAGGCTAGGCAAGAAAATCGGACCTTTACTTTTTTATGGAGCAAGATTTCTTCATATTATTTAACTGCTTTAAGGATTCAGCACGATACTTGTTGGCGCCCCCATTAGATCCGGCTCCAATTCCCTCATTGTCCTCGAAGATCATTAGAAGAAGCATAAGTTTTGTGGCCTGAAAATTACAATCATTTCCCTGAGGCCCGGAGGAAGCTTTTATATTTTCAATAGATCCAGATGCTTTTGTGCAATTAACTGAACTCGTATAGGCAAGGCAATCAAGAACATCCTTTTCAGTGCGGTCAAGGAGGGCCGGCGATGGCTTGGCAATCACGATTGTAGGCGAATGAAGGATCAAGGTTATTGCAATTAAAAGAACTCTTATCAAGTAAGCTGGCCTGCCAGGTAGTACCAGTGGGTATAATACCCGTAATCAGTAAATTACTGGCTCTCCCGATCGCCCTAAGGTTTAACCTCGTTTCCCCATCGCCAAACTCCCTGACGGTACTGTCCACGCGTAAGACATCGCACGAGCCCAGCACCCGGCGGGAAGGCTGTCAGCAGTGCCTGCTGAGCTGATCGACGGTCAGGACCGTCACGAGCTGCTGAGGGCATGGCTTAGAGGGGGGGGGATGAGATGGTGCGGAGCATTCT
>Ga0194126_10009464_pt1 | contig 12995 bp, 10 predicted proteins | sample TA2KigC150mmetaG_FD_148641 | JGI IMG/M metagenome (GOLD analysis project Ga0194126, IMG submission 148641) | Freshwater microbial communities from Lake Tanganyika, Tanzania - TA2015035 Kigoma Deep Cast 150m | ecosystem: Environmental > Aquatic > Freshwater > Lake | place: Tanzania: Lake...
GGTAAAAAAAGCCAAAGAACTGCTGGACGATTACGAAATTACGCCCGAGTACTATTACGAATTGGACAGTAAGACAGGGAAAATCAGGACTCTGGAAAGGCCGTTTATAGTGAAAGACGACGAAGGAGTGCCGGTTTATAGTTTGCTGGCGCCGCCGGTGGCATTATCGCTCATTAAGCAGCTGGTCAAAGTTTTGGGATTGTAACAACTGACAGCTTTAACAAAATTATATGGCTAAGAACGATTGTGTTTTTTGTAAAATTATTGCCGGAGAGATTAAGAATAAATTTTTGTATGAGAGCGATAAAGTAGCGGCTTTTCGGGACGTAAGACCAATTGCACCGGTCCACGTGCTGATTATCCCCAAGGAGCATATAGAGTCGATGAATGACCTGGCTGAAAATCACAAAGAATTAGTAGGGGAGATGCTGCTGGCGGCGGTAAAAATCGCTAAAGACTTAAATATTGCTTCGGGTGGTCACAAACTGCTTATCCGCACCGGCCGGCATGGCGGCCAGGAAATCTCCCATATCCATCTGCACCTGCTCGGCGGCGCAAAACTATCAGAAGGCATTCATCCAATTGAGTAACCAGGTTGTCATCCCCCGCCGCGGCGGGGGATCCAGAAAGAATTTTGTATTTCAATGTTTAATGTTTCATGCTATATGTCACATGAATCCGGGCTTATAGTATAGTGGCAATACGCCGCATTCGCATTGCGGAGACGCGAGTTCGATTCTCGCTAAGTCCACCAAAGATAAAAAAATCCTCCCGAGGGAGGATAAAGGGAAAACAAACGTAGAAAGGTGCTGCGGCGAGGGCGTTTCGCTTCAATCCCCCCTATGGGGAAGATGGAGGTGGGGAACCAAACACCGGAAAAAAACGATCAGCAAAACCTCCCTCACCATTCTTACTAGAAAAGCAGTTTCTTTATTTCGTCAAGAATGTCAAATCCGGGAAGCGCTATCATCAACCCAATGTAGATCGCGGAAGTCAAAAAGAATACTCCCGCGAACATAGCGGTGATTTTCATGATCTTCGCTTCGCGGTATTCACCTCGCAAGCAAGATATTTCCAGGATATCTTTGGGGCGCCGCCTGGACCACGCCCCGAATTGGCGGGCTTTTATTTTTTCCTCTCGGCGCTTACCCTTAGCGGCCCAGAAACAGAGAAACGCTCCCAGGACATACAGCGCCACAAAAACTATCGGTAAGATCGAGATGGTGGTCATGGACATTCTCCTTATTCTTATTCTGTTGCCTGCTAGAACAACGCTAGCTGAATGGCAGGCACGGCCGGTTTTAACCGACTGCCTTTTCCTGTCGGCCTGGCCTTGCCTGGCTTGCTCGTTTTTCCCTTACTTCCGGGAGAACTCGCCGGACCGTTAGGCGACTTCTCTCCATTGATCCTGCTTTTGCCGAACAATTCCGGGAAAAACAGCTTTAAGGCGGTCCTTCTGGTTGCTCTTCTTTCGCCAAGGAAGTAGCTGTATTTGAATATCCTGAGGGCTTCTTTCTGAGTTCTCTTGTCCCCAGGAACAAGCAATAAAGAAGAAAAACAGATCCGGGGAGGATAGGGTTTATCCAGAGGAATATCGCCCTTGCAATCCGCGCAGAATGTCGGCCCGAAGGAATAGTACCCCCGATCATCAATGAAAGTGGCGAAGTGGCTGGCAGTATTTTTCCCGCAAAAACACTTAGCCAGAACGGGAAGCGTTTCTCCGCGACGCAACACCTCTTCGATATACTGCACCATATGAGGCCGGCGGAGAGTACTTCCCTTCCTGAGAATTCTCAAAAGTTCCAGCAGATACCGATACCCGCCGGGCATCAACATAATCTGTTCAATTGACTTATTTTTGAACGGACCGAACCAAAGCACATAGTATTTGCCCCGATTTCTCATTGTTTCCTCCTTTTGACGAACCATTGATAGTCCCGTTTAGTTGGCATAGTACGCACCTCCTCTTTATTTTAAAGATCTTTGCCTCTAACGGGCAAGTTTCGCAGAAGGAAAACTTTTCGTCAAGGAAAATTGAGCTTTATTTAATAATTTTCTTATCTGGATTTAAGAATTAGTGTGGTAAAATATAAAAAATAAAATGGTAAAAATAACTCTCAATACATCAATCGCGGCGCTAAAAGGAATCGGCTATCGCTACCGGGAAGCGTTGGAAAAAAAAGGCATAGAAAAGGTAAAAGATCTCCTTTTTTATTTCCCTTTCCGCTATGACGATTTTAGCCAGATAAAGCTAATCGGTGAGTTGCAGGCAGGCGGGAAAGTAACCGTGGAAGCTAAAATAGGCCGAGTAGAGAAGAAAATTACTTTCCGCCGCCGGATGAAACTGACGGAAGCGCTGGTATCGGATAAGACCGGATCAATGAAAATTATCTGGTTTAACCAGCCCTTCATCGCTCAAAGCTTGAGAAAAGGCGAAATCTACCGCTTCAGCGGTAAGGTGGATTTCAACTCCGGTTTCTTGGCGCTTCACAACCCCTCTTTTGAAAAAATGGCGGGACCAAGCGTTAATACGGCGGGACTATTGCCGGTTTACCACGAAGATTACCTTCTCACCTCCCGCTGGCTCCGAAGGCAAATCCATCCCCTTCTCCCGCTTACGAAAAAAATTCCCGAAACCCTCCCGGAGCTGCTGCTTAAAAACTACGGGTTGCTTCCTTTGCCGAAAGCCGCAAGAGAGATCCACTTCCCGGCTTCGCCAAAAATTAAGGACGCCGCCCGCCGCCGCCTGGCTTTTGAAGAACTGTTTTTAATCCAGCTTTACCTAGGAATCAGAAAACTTAAATGGAAAAAACATTTGGCTTACTCGGTGATCCCGGACATAAATTTGACCAAAAAATTTGCAAGCTGCCTGCCTTTTAAGTTAACGCTAGCTCAACGGCGTTCCGCTTGGGAAATTTTGCAGGATCTGGGGAAATCTTATCCCATGAATCGCTTGCTGGAAGGCGACGTGGGTTCAGGCAAAACCTTAGTAGCCGCGATTGCCGCGCTGAATGTGGCCAAGAGAGGACTGCAAGCGGTGATTTTAGCCCCCACTGAGATTTTGGCTTTTCAGCATTTCAAGACCCTAAAACAAGAATTGCAAGACTTTCTCCCTCTGGGATCCGTTGGAGTGTTCACTCGCTCCCAGCGAAGGACCGGCGGAAAGAAACTTTCTAAAAATGAATTTCTGCTAAAAGTAAAATCTAATCAAGTCAAAATAATTTGCGCCACCCACGCCGTCTTACAGGAAGAAGTTAAATTCCCCGAGTTAGCTTTGGTAGTTATTGACGAGCAGCACCGCTTTGGAGTTTCCCAAAGATCACATTTGCAGAGAAAGCTCAGCCGGTTGGGAAAAAATGTTCCCCACCTGCTTTCCATGAGCGCCACTCCTATTCCCAGAACCTTGGCCTTAGCCATTTATTCTGATTTGGAGCTGTCAATTCTCAACGAATTGCCCAAGGGCAGACGGAAAATTATTACCCGGATAGTGGCACCGGCTAACCGGAAACTGATGTACCAGTTCATAAGACAGGAAATCAAAAAAGGGCGGCAGGCGTTTGTGATCTGTCCGCTGATTGAAGACAAACTTAACGTTAACGGGGAAAAGGCGCTTTTCGGAGAAGCGTCCTTCGCGCCGGGCGGAGAACTGTTCCAGCCGCGGAGCAGCCCCACCAAACAACAGGAGATAAGAGCAGTTAAGAAAGAGCAAAAAGTTCTTTCCGAAAAAATATTCCCCGATCTTAAGGTGGCGCTTCTGCACGGAAGAATGAAAGGAAAAGAAAAGGAACGGATCATGCTGGACTTTAAAGACAAAAAGTTTCACATTCTCGTAGCCACTTCAGTGGTGGAAGTGGGAGTGGATATCCAGAATGCCACGGTTATGCTTGTTGAGGGAGCGGAGAGATTTGGCCTTGCCCAACTGCACCAATTTCGGGGCCGGGTGGGCCGCGGGGAGCATCAGTCTTATTGTTTTTTGGCGCTGTCGGAAGGGGGGATAAACGCCAACCGCCGTCTCAAGGCCTTGCAAAAATGCGAGGACGGCTTTCGTCTGGCCGAACAAGACCTTAAAATCCGGGGACCGGGAGAGTTCTTTGGCGAGCGCCAGTCGGGACTGCCTGATCTCACCATGGCCAATCTAAACGACAGCGAGATCATTAAAACTGCGCGCGCTGCGGCCGCCCTAATTCTCGCAAAAAGTCCGGACTTGTCCGAATATCCGGTGCTAAAGACAAGACTGGAGTTATTCAAGAAGGGTTTCCATGGAGAGTAAGCCAGCTATAAGCGGTTGGGAATTACCAGCGCGGTTTTTTATCGTCTGAATAAGTGTCAATCATCATAGCTTTTAGCTCATCAATCTCTTCCAGCACAATGCCGGTGCCGCGCACCACGGCGGTTAACGGATCATCCATCAATTTAACGGGCATTTCAGTTTCCTTGGCAATTAGCCGGTCCAGCCCTCGCAGCATACTGCCTCCTCCCACCATAATTATCCCTCGCCGCATTATATCTCCCAAGAGTTCCGGCGGGGTTTCTTCAATTACATTTTTAATTGTGTTTATGATGGCTTTTACTGACTTTTGGGTGGCTTGGCGCATATCGCTGTCGGATACTTCAATTTCCTTGGGCAGCCCGGTGATTAGATCCCTTCCCCGAATAGCCAACTTTATTGGGTTTTCCAGAGGAAAAGCGGAGCCAATGGTTATCTTTACGTCTTCAGCCGTCTTTTCTCCCAGAAGTAGATTGTAGCTTTCTCTGACAAAATTAATAATATCCTCATTCATTTTGTCTCCCCCTACCCGAAGACTGTGAGCGACCACCGCTCCTCCCAGCGAAATTACCGCTATTTCGGAAGTACCGCCGCCAATATCCACGATCATGTTTCCACCGGCTTCCTGAATTGGGAGGCGGGCGCCGATAGCGGCGGCAATAGGCTCTTCAATCAGATAAGCTTCGCCGGCTCCGCCACTTAAAGTCGCTTCCTGGACCGCCCGCCTCTCCACGTCAGTCACCCCCGAGGGGATTCCCACCAGCACTCTGGGTTTAGCTAAAAAAGAAAATCTCCCATCCCTGACTTTATTAATAAAAAAAGTGAGCATTTTTTCGGTAACTTCAAAGTCAGAAATCACCCCGTCAACTAAAGGCCGGTTAGCCACAATGTGGGCAGGAGTCTTTCCTACCATTTTTTTGGCTTCCGAGCCAATGGCTAAGACTTTGCCCGTCCTTTTATTGACGGCCACTACCGAAGGCTCGTTAATAATTACTCCTTTGCCTTTTACGTATACCAAAGTGTTGGCCGTGCCAAGATCAATGCCAATGTCAAAACGCCATTTGCCTTTCCAGTCGCGGACATATTTTTTTAATTTTTTAAGAATGGGCATAGATAAATTCAAAATGCGCAACGGATAAAAGGAGTTTTACGACCATTTGGTTGAGCTTTATACGCCGTAATTCCAGAGAGAAAAAACAATTAGACGATTACAAAATTCTTTTTCCCAAGATTTTTTGTTGAGTTTATAGTTGCTTGCCGGTAAAAATAGCTAAATCTACCAAGCGTTCGGAATAGCCCCATTCGTTATCATACCAGCTAAAAACTTTTGCCATATCGTCGCCCAAGACCATCGTTAAGCTTAAATCAACAATTGATGAGCGGGGATCTTTCTTAAAGTCCGTGGAAACCAGTTCTTCTAAAGTAACTCCCAAAATTCCCTTCATAGGGCCTTGAGAAGCCGCGATAAAGGCATTATTGATTTTTTCCGCGCTGACTTTTTGGCGCAGCTTGGCGGTAAGGTCCGAAGCGGACACGACGGGAGAAGGAACGCGGACCGCCATACCGTGAAAACGCCCTTCTAGCTCAGGTAAAACTTTGGTGACGGCCACAGCCGCACCGGTGGAGGAGGGAATAATATTAAGAGCGGCCGCCCGTGATTCCCGGCGCTCTTTGGCCGGGCCGTCCACTAAAACTTGGCTCGCGGTGTAGCTGTGAATGGTAGTCATAAGCGCCCTCTCCACGCCAAACTCATCGTTAAGCACTTTGATTACCGGTGCCAGGCAATTAGTGGTACAGGAAGCGTTGGAGATAATTTTATGTTTTTCCGGATTAAATTTTTTTTCGTTGCAGCCCATAAGCAATATTTCAATGTCGTCGGTTTTGGGCGGAGCGCTCAATATCACCAACTTGGCTCCGGCTTCAAGGTGTTTGCCCGCTTTTTCACTCTTGGTAAAAGCTCCGGTGCACTCCAGCACTATGTTAGCTCCCAGTTCCCGCCAAGGCAAGTTTTCCGGCGCGGGCTCCTGAAAGTAAGGAATGGTACTCTTGCCAACCTTAAAATTTTTCTCTCCGGCAGAGATTTCTTTGCCCCAGACCCCATACACCGAGTCGTATTTTAGTAGGTAGGCAATGTCGGGAGCGGGAGTCAGATCGTTGACCGCCACGATTTCTAAATCGGGACGTTCAAGGGCGATTTTTAGCGCCGCGCGTCCGATCCGACCAAGACCGTTGATGGCAATTTTGATAGACATAGATTAATTTTTAATTTGAAATTTTTAATTTTTTAATCAATTAGTCCTCGATCGTTATTGCTCCTGCCGGACAAGCCCTGGCGGCTTCGCGGCAGATATCTTCACACTGGTCCCGGGTGCAGGCGTCCTGATCGGCCTCAGATTTGCCGTCTTCCAGACTGATTTTGAAGACCGTGGGCGCCAAGGAGGCGCAGGCGCCGCAGCCAATACACTTTGTTTTATCAACAAAGACTCTCATTTCTTTTTAAATTTTAGGAATTATTAAAAATCAAAACTAGTGGTTTTTCAAATTTAACATTATATTTTAGAAAGATAAAATCTGATGTAAAATAAAAAAATAAACCATCTGAGCCGTAATCAAAATGATTGTTCCTTCCTCTTTTGAAAGTTTGAAAAATGATAAAAGGACTTATCGGCCGGTAGTCTTGGCGGTGCTTGATGGCTGGGGAATTAACGCGGAAATTGAAGGAAACGCCATAGCCAATGCCAGAACGCCCAATTATGGCAGCTTGAAAGCTAATTACCCTTGTATTGCCCTGCAGGCTTCGGGAATCTCCGTGGGGCTGGCCTGGGGAGAGCCGGGCAACTCTGAGGTGGGACATCTCACTTTGGGATCGGGCATTATTTTATACCAAAATTTGCCCCGGATAAACCTTGCCATTCAAAACGGAACTTTTTACTCCAATCCGGCTTTGAATGAAGCTATGGACCAAACCAAAAAACGAAGCACTAACCTGCATCTTTTGGGGCTGGTTTCCAACGGCGGAGTGCACAGCCATATTGACCACCTGTTTGCCTTAATGGAAATGGCGGCTTCAAAAGGATTAAAAAATATTTTCATCCACGCCATTACGGACGGGCGGGACACCTTGCCTAACGAAGGGATTACTCACATCAGAGCTCTGCAGGAAAAAATCATAAGCATTGGAGCGGGAAAAATTGCCTCCATTGCGGGGCGCAATTGGGCGATGGACCGCAATAACAACTGGGATCGGGTAGAGAAGGCATATCGGGTTTTGACCGGAGAGGGCAAATTAAGAGCAGCAGATCCGATGCAGGTGATAGCCGCCGCCTATCAGAACAAAGTCTCCGATGAGTTCATTGAGCCGACAGTAATTGTTGACGAGCACGACAGTCCGGTTGGGTCAATCAGGGAAGGGGATTCGGTAATATTTTTCAATTTTCGGGAAGACCGGGCCAGGGAAATCACTAAAGCGCTCGTTCTGGAAAATTTCAACGGCTTCCCAAGAGGGGCTCATCCAAAAAATCTTGTTTTCGCGGCGATGGTGGAATATGAAGAAGGGTTGCCGGTCAAAGTGGCTTTTCCGCCGCAGAAAATAACTAATCCCTTAGCGAAAATACTCTCCCAAAAAGGAAAAAACCAGCTGCACATCGCCGAAACTGAAAAGTATGCTCACGTCACTTATTTTTTCAATGGGGGGAGGGAAGAGCCCTTCCCGGGAGAGGATCGTATTTTAGTACCGTCGCCGCAGGTAAATTCTTACGAAGAAACTCCGGAAATGAGCGCGGCAATTTTAACGGAAAAGTTGGTGCAAGCGGTTAAATCGGGAAAATACGATTTTATTCTGGTTAATTACGCTAACCCGGATATGTTGGGCCATACGGGAAATCTTCCGGTAACCATAAAGGCGGTTCAGGCGGTAGATTTTTGTTTGGGAAAGCTCATAAAGGCGGTATTGGATCAAAATGGAGCGCTTGTCATTACCGCCGACCACGGCAACGCCGAGAAGATGATTGACCCTAAAACCGGTGAAAAGGAGACGGAACATTCCGACAATCCGGTACCCTGTTTTTTGGTAACTTCCGACAACAAAAAAGAACGCACTGAAACCCAGATTATGCGGCATCAGAGCATGGTGGACGGGATGCTGGTGGACATTGCTCCGACGGTGCTGGAGCTCTTGGGCCTGCCGCTTTCGGAAGATATGGTCGGCAACAGCCTGCTTCCGGTGTTAAAATAAGTTTGGAACTTACCTGCCAGGGGCACTCTTTATAGACGAGTTCGCCTCTAGCGAAAAATATAAAGCTAAAGCATAAAATGAGTCACATAAATTTTGGTTTTCACGCCAGCGCCGGCGGCAATATTGAAAAATTGCCGCTTGAAGCAAAAAAACTGGGCGGGGAGTGCTTCCAGTTTTTCTCCCGCAATCCGTATGGCGGGAAAGTCCTGCCGCTTTCTCCGGAAAAAGTGGAAAAATTCAAGGATAATTGCCACCGGAGCGAAATTAATAATTACTATATCCACACTCCCTATTTTATCAATTTGGCTTCGCGGAATAATCGGATTTTTTACGGCGGAATCAAAGCCATAAGCGTTGATCTGGAAAGGGCGAAAGCCCTGGGGGCCAAGTTCGTGGTTACCCACCTCGGCAGCGGAAAAGATTACAAAATGGAGAATAGCTTATTCTCTCAAGACAAGGGGGATATAAAATTTCCCAAGCAGTTTCAAGAACCCCTACTCCGCCTCTCCCGCGAAAGAAATTTCTCTCCCGCCGCTTTCACAAGAGTAATAGAGGGTTTGGAAGCTATTGTCGGAAAACAGAAAAAGGTGCCGCTTCTCCTTGAGATAGCGGCCGGCGCGGGAGCGGTATTGGGAGAAAAAATAGAGGAAATCGCCTATTACTTGAAGCAGGTTCCGGCTCTGGCTGGATTTTGCCTGGATACCGCCCACGCTTTCGCTTCGGGCTACGATTTACGGGACGGCAAAGAATTAGACAGGGCGCTGCATCTTATAGAGAGATCCATAGGCAAGGATAAGTTAAAGTTAATTCACCTCAACGACTCTTCTGCGAAATGCGGCAGCCGGGTTGACCGGCACGCTCATTTGGGAGAAGGCCAAATCGGCCGGCATTCGTTTAAAAAGTTAGTTGGTTATTTATGGAAAAATAAATATAATCTTGATATGATATTAGAGACGCCAACCGAAGAAGGCCTTATTGGTGATTTGGAATTGTTAAAAAAATATAGATCTAACCTCTAATCCGTGGAAGAAAAAATCAAACAAATTCGCGCAAAAACCATTGAGGTACTGAAAACCTATTTTACGGAAGACGCTCAAGTCATCTTGCAAGAAATAAAGGAGCTCAAGAAAAATCCGACCGTAAAGGACAACCAGCCGCTCTTGGAAGAGCTTGGGGTATACGAAGCTTTGACAGGATTTATCGCCTTTGCTTCTTTAAAGGAAGAGGAACAGCTGGAACTATTCCGCATTTTTTTGGTTAAGGCCTTTAGAGTGGGTATTGACGTAAGAAACCGTTTTTCCATAAAAATGAATTTGACCGCGGATGTTCTTTGGCCGGAAACTGCCGAAGCTTTTCTTAAGAAAATTCTCCAAAACGAGGAAAAAATCGGTACCGAAATGATAACCATTCAAGGAGAGAAAGAGCCGGTGGCTCCTACTCTCTCAAATTGGCTGAGGGATTACAACCGACGCTACGGCATGGACCGCCACGAAAAAATTGTTCCCCACCGCTATCTAAACGAGAGCGGAAACATTCAAAAACTAAACCGGGAAGAAAAAATACTTCTGCTTCAGCTGCTGGAATTTTACGAGGAACTAAAATTCCCTTCCCAAAAACAAATTGAGACGGCCTTAAAAAACGCCATTGACCAATATGTGGCGGAGGAAGGAGAACTGGCTCAAGAAATTTCTACTGACGAGACCGGAGGCGAGGCCGTGTTTTCTGGGTTTAAAAACGAAATAGAAAGAGATCTTCACGAAATTATTGACGAAGACATAAACTCACTCTTAAAACGTTTTCCCAAGCTTTCGGATCAGCCAATAACCCAAAAACCAATCAGACTTTTATTTAACGATCAGGTAGTTAACCCTACCGTCGGTAATTGGTTGGCAGATTACCGGGCTTACGCGGGCGCGGGCAGCCACGAAATCAGCGAACGCAGCGACTACCTTCTCCGCTCTCGCAATGTCCAGAATTTGAGCGACGCGGAGAGAAACCGACTGGGGTTGATTCTACGTTCTTATGATGAAGGATTTATGCTTCCCTTTTCAGTAGCCGAGCAAAAAATCGCATTTGAAAAAATTGGTAATCAGTAATTGATAAGTAGTGTTAAAAAGAAGCAAACTTTTTGTGTCCCTAGCCACAGGATTTTCCCTTTTATTTCAGCCTTTTGGGGTTCTGGCATTCTTGCTTCCTTCCGGGATGGAAAAAGGTGCAGCGGACGGCAGCACCGCCCAATCGCCTCTGGAAAAGTTTCTGGCAGCTTCCAGCGGAAGCGTAGGTGAAAAGCGCAACCAAATGGGCGGAAGCGAGAGAAACGAGGATAAAGTGCCAAAAGTGAACGTTTTGCTTACTCCCACCCGTCCTCGGCCGGGCGATCTAATTTATGCCCAAGCTCTGCCGCAAAACTTTCGCAACTCATCCACTAAACTTTATTTCAGCTGGTACCTTTACAACCCTGACGAAAAAGTCGGTTCGGTCGTGGTAAAGGAAGGAAAAAAAGTGTTTATCCCTTCCAATACCTTAGAGGGAGCTTTGATCCGCGGCGCAATCGCTCAAGCCCGCGGCACCTATGAGCCGGGAACGAGCCCTAAAGCCAAGGATCTTGGCAAATCTTCAGAGACTGATTCTCACGACCAAGACGGCTACACCATAAACTTCGGCGGAGACGGCGGACAGGGAGCGATTGAAAAAAAGATCAAGGAAATTTTGGGGGACGATTTTGATTTCAATTACGCTGATTTTAAAAAGAATTGCAAAAATAACTGTGAGGTGGCTTACCAAAACACGGTAAGCGAAAACGAGTGGGAATATAACAAATGTACCGGATCAACTTGTTCTGATTGGCTGGAGAGCTGCTGTAGCTCTTGCGAAGAAGACTACGGTAAGTGTCTGGATGACATCTGGGATGACCTGGAAGACGATTGCCTTGATAAAGTGTGCGATAGGAAGGATGAAGACAAGGCCGCCGATTGCTTCAAGACGCTGACCCTTAATGATTATTCAACCTGCGACGGGGATTTCTTTGACACGGAAAACAGCTGCGTTTCGGAGCGGAGCAGCTGTTGCAAAACAAAAGGGAGCTGCGGCAGCGCTCCGACGCAAGATTGTATAGAATGCAACAAAGACTTCAACAAGGCCGAATGGGAGGCGCAACGGGAAAGAGATTACTGCGAGAAGAAGTGTAAAGTGTCTGAAAATACAGATTTGGGCAATAGATCAATTGAACCGGTAGGAACTCGCTGTTTCCGCTATAATTTTGGCAGCCGCGACAATGAAAACCACTTGGCCGGAATTTTTCAGCCGATAACCTGCCGTCATTTTATCCCCGGAGCGTCTGGGCCTGAAAACGTGTATGATTGGAATAAATTAATCCCTTTTATCACTGGCGACGGCAGTTTTAAGGAGGCAGAGGAAATATTCTGGGGGACTGATCCGACTAACGCCGATACGGACGGGGACGGATACGCTGATGAAGAGGATGTGGCCGGGCTGGGCCAGCAAACCATTCAATTTAAGTACCAAAACGGCGATAAAATAGGAGTAACGGTAGAGGGAACTTCAATGTTTCCCACTAACGAGAAGACTCCCTATTATAAAATAATGTGGGCGAATCTGGGCGTTTGTAACAGTGAAGTAATCCGGCAGTTCCAGAAGGACTATCCCTCCTTTAATAATCTCTGCCTTTGCGCGAAAAGCGAAGAGGCGGAAAAATGCAAGAATTCAGATGATTTTGGGTTTGGCTACCTTGAGTTCAAGGACATCTGGCAGTCTCTGGACAATACTCAAGACGGTTCTTTGGATGTATTTCTTAACTTACTGCCGCTCCGGCCAACTGTTTCCGATACCCTCCTAATTGATACAGTATTGGCGGGCAACAACCTGGAAAAAGATTTGTTAAATTATCGTTGGACCGTAAAGCATGGGGGAGAAGTGCTTCACCCGGAAATTGACCGCCTTAACTCCCGAATAAATTGGAAGAAAAAAGACATCAACGCGGCCATTACTGAAATTGCCAATCCACTCTTGGAAGTAAAAGATGGAGAGGGAGTAGGATGGTCGCGGCTTAGTCTCAATCCATCCTTAGAAGGGAAATATGAGATTTTGCTGAAAGTTACCGAGAATCAGGGAACCCAACAAAGAATGGGGGAAGCTACCCTAAGTTTTGAAGTTAATGAGGACCTAAAAATCCGTTTCTTCCAAGGGGCGTTCAATAACGGTACCTGGGAGAAAAGAGACGAATTAACACAGTATAAAGCCATCTCCGGTGATAACGTGATTGCGGAGTACAGTGGGCCTTTTTTTGATGAATTCGTCTGGGAGGTTGACAGGAAAAGAGTTGAGGGCAATAGCCCGAGAATAGCCATAAAAATGGAAAAACCGGCGGAAATGTCCACTGCTTTCAAATTAACGGCAACGAGTAAAAATCGGGCCAACATTGCGGAAGACGAGAAGAATTTACGAATTGTCACTCCCACGGTAACTTTGAAAATG
>Ga0194126_10009465_pt1 | contig 12994 bp, 7 predicted proteins | sample TA2KigC150mmetaG_FD_148641 | JGI IMG/M metagenome (GOLD analysis project Ga0194126, IMG submission 148641) | Freshwater microbial communities from Lake Tanganyika, Tanzania - TA2015035 Kigoma Deep Cast 150m | ecosystem: Environmental > Aquatic > Freshwater > Lake | place: Tanzania: Lake...
CCCCTGGCGGCCCTCCTGGGGCTGGCGGCGCTGGCGCTCGCCGGCTGCGGGCAGGGCGGGATCGAGCGGCCGGGAGACGTGCCGACCGACCTGATCGTCGCCTACTACCAGTCGCCGGAGAGCTTCGCCGAGGGGATCATCAAGCTGGACGGCCGCCGGGTCGACCGGGAGTGGGGCAGCGAGTTCACGCCCGAGCGCCCCTATGCGCAGGTGCGCCTGTCGTCCGAGGAGGGCGCGGGCGATCCGGGCGCGGTGCGCTACGCGGCGGTGAAGGCGGTCTACACGGACACGCACCTCTACCTGCTGCTCGAGTGGCCCGACCGGACGGCCGATGTCCTCAAGGACGCCTTCGTCTTCCGCGGCCCGGGGCTCGCCGACCCGATCGTCCGCTGCCGGGAGGTGGGCGGCGTCACGGTCTGCGACACGACCTTCCGCCGCGGGCCTCAGGACAGCCTGCGCGTGCCCGCCTGGTGGGCGCGGGAGGGGGACGACGACAAGCTGGCCCTGATCTTCGAGATCCAGGAGACGGCGACCGGGGGCGTGGGCTTCGCCGAGCGGGGCTGCCAGGTGCTCTGCCACCCCGGCGCCGCCATGCCCTTCGGAACGAGCGACCAGGGGCTTCTAGATGTCTGGTACTGGCTCGCGGGGCGGACCAATCCGCTGCGCAACCTCTTCAACCTGCGGGACGACCCCTCCGATCCCCCGCAAGGCCTGCCCGGCTACCTGGACGACTGGTACGCGCGCCCCGGCGCCGGGCTCGTCCCCGATCCGGGGTGGCCCGCCTACATGTCGAACGATCCCTACGACCGCGGCGTGCCCGAGTTCGTCTACCGGCGCAAGGACGACCCCTTCTTCGAGCCGGAGAACCCCGGGTCGTGCCGCAACCGCTTCGGCGGGGAGTGCATCAGCAACAACGGCGTCTCCCTTGCCTACCTGTGGCGCGATTCCCCCAACGACGAGTTCGCCCCCTTCAGTCGGGTCGACACGCTCAACCAGGCGATCATGCCCGACATGCGCCCCTGGATCCCGGGCGACCTCGTGCCCGGCCACTGGATGACCTATCCCAGCGGCAGCAGGGCCGATGTGCGCGGCAAGGCCATGCACAATCGGGATCTCGGCGTCTGGACGCTCGAGGTGGGACGCAGGCTGAACACGGGCGATCCGTCGGGCGACGTGATCTTCGACCCCGCCTCCGGGCGGGCCTACCCCTTCACGCTGGCGGTGTTCGACGCCAGCACGCGCCGGCACTGGGGCTCGGAGCCGCAGTTCCTGGTCTTCCAGGGGCGCGACTAGGCGGGCAGCGGGCGGACAAGGAGGCAGGGGTGTTGAGGAGACGACTGGCTTGCGCGGGCGCGCTGCTGGCGCTCGGCCTCGTTCCCGCGGGAGCGCAGGCCACCGTCCGCGAGTGGAGGATGGACGGCGCGGGCATCGATCCCGGGCTCATCGGCAGCCTGCCCTCGGCGCGCCTGAGCGGCATGGGCGCCCCCTCGCTGGCGGTGCCCGACGAGAGCAACGAGTTCAACACCCACGACTTCGCCGGCAACGTCGCCGGCATCCTCGAGGACGGCGACGGCTGGGTGATCGACGCCTGGACCGGCAACGCCCTGCAGAACCAGAAGGCGGGGTTCTTCGAGGCCGAGCGCCGCTACGGCCACGCCGGGTTCCGCGCGGTGCAGCGCTCCGAGCAGGGCGTGCTGGGCGCAGAGGTCAACTGGGCCTTCTTCCAGGATTCGGCGCCGCGCGACTGGACCAAGGTGCGCGGGCCGCTCATGTCGGCGATCGTCAACCGGCGCTTCGGCCCGGTGACGGTCGGAGCGATCGTCGGGCTCGAGCAGGAGAAGGAGGATCGGGTCAATCCGGAGTTCTTCTCGCTGGCTCACCGCCAGGACCGCTGGATCGGGCAGTTCGGCGCCATGACCCGCCTGCGCGGGGTGGAGCTGAGCGCCGGGTGGAGCTTCGAGGCGGGCGATGTCGTCGGCCTGAGCGTCGACCCCGCCCGCTTCCACGAGGACACCTACACCTGGAGCAGGCCCCTCCACCGCTACACGCTGGCGCTGATCCTGCCCCGCTCCGGCTCCCTGGAGGGGGGCGTGCGCGCCGGCTGGATGGAGCGCGACGGATTCGAGCGCGTCCGGGTGAGCTGGAGCGACGACTCGCCCCAGAACCCGAGCCGCAGCTTCTACGAGGCCGAGGCGATCACCTTCGCCGAGGCGGTCAGCGACCTGCAGGTTTCCACCGCCTGGCGGTTGCACCTTGGGGGCGCCGGCGTCCTCGGCTTTGGCGGCGCGCTCCGGGCGGAGGAGGACGAGGTCGAGGAGGGGGTCAACTTCAAGGGCAGCCGCCGGGCCGGGCGCATGGCCCGGGACACGGTGGCGGCCGGCGTGGGCTTCAGCCGCCGCTTCGCCGGCGGTCGGCTGCTCGGCTTCTGCGAGGGAATGGCGACGCTGCAGGACTGGGAGACGGAGGAGCCCGCCGCCGGGAGCGCGCAGGGCCGGACGCGCGTGGTGAGCGCCACGGCGGGTCTCGAGTACTTCGCCGCCGCCAACCTGATGCTGCGCGCGGGCGCCACCCTGTCGAGCGTCGATCGGGAGCTGGACGCGCCGGCCACCCTGTCGCTGGGGCAGGCGTGGACGGGAGGCATCTCCTGGCTGCCGTCGGGCGGCCTGGTGCAGCTCCACGGGGCGGTGCGCGTGGAGCGCTCCCGCTCCGCCGACGAGGCGGTGACCTCGATCCCCGAGGTCACGGATCTGGGCTACTCCGTGTCGGCACGCCTGTTGCCGTAGCGGCCCCAGTCGCCTAGGCTTGCTGGTGGGAGACGCTCCGCGGGCCCTGCGGGCCTCGCGGGTGGGGGAGCGATGAAGATGGGCCGTGGGATCGCCTGCTTGGTGTGGGTGCTGGTCCTGGCCGGCGGGGGGGCCGCCGTCCAGGCGCAGTTGGCTGCGCCGGCAGATGTCGGCGACATCGCCGGGCTCGTTCGCGACGCCTCGTCGGGGAAGCCGTTGGGCTACGCCAATGTCCTCGTCGAGGGCACCAATTGGGGGGCGATGACCCTCGACGACGGCAGCTTCCAGATCAAGAACATCCCCGCCGGGACCTACACGCTGCGCGTGCGCATGATGGGCTACGGCGAGCAGGGCGTGGCCGGAGTGGTCGTCACCTCCGGGGCCACGGCGAGGGTCACCGTCTCGCTCGAGGAGAAGATCGTCGCCACGCTGGCGCCGATGGAGGTCGTCGGCCAGAAGAAGAAGATCGACAAGCAGAGCACGGCCGTGCGCCACACGAAGACCTCCGAAGAACTGGGTGATCTCCCGGTCGACGACTTCACCGCGGCCATCGGACTCAACGCCGGGGTGGTGGCGCGGGGCGGCGAACTCCACTTCCGCGGCGGCCGGGCGGGCGAGGTGCAGTTCCAGGTCGACGGCGTTCCCGTGCGCGACCCGCTGGTGGGCGGCGGCCTGTCCCTGTCGATGCTCGCCGTGGAGAGCTCCGAGGTCCTGCTCGGAGGCCTGGACGCCAAGTACGGCAACGCGCAGTCGGGGGTGGTCAACTACCGGACCAAGGAGGGCACCGAGCGGCTCTCGGGCGAAGTGCGCTACGTCACCGACGACTACGGCTCGCCCTCGAACACCTTCGACAACTACGACCGCATCTTCGTCGGCCTGGGCGGGCCGACGCCGATCCCGAACATGACCTACTACGTCTCCGGCGAGGCGACCTACCAGGACAACTACCCAAAGACGGTCGAGCGGCGCAGCCGGCGCAAGCTGCTCAACTTCATCAGCGTCGGGGACCGCAAGAACAACCATGTCAAGCTGCAGACCAAGCTGGCCTACAAGCCGGGACCCAACTACAAGCTGACGCTGGAGATCATCGATCAGAAGACGCGGCTGGACAACTACTACCACATGTGGAGCCGGGCCGGCTACGTGCAGACCTTCCTGGACACGACGCGGACCGAGGAGGTGGAACGGCGCTACGGACGCTGGTCGCCGCTGCCGCTGGATTCGACCTATGTCTACTACAACGCCGCGGAGCGGACGCCGAACACGCTGGACACCTTCCGCCAGTACAAGCTGATCTTCCTCCACTCCCTGAGCGCCGAGGCGCAGTACAGCCTGCGCTTCAGCAAGCAGGAGTATTTCCAGGATACGCGCGTGCAGGGCAAGAAGGAGTGGGAGTACGAGGGGCAGCGGGAGCGCGACTACTGGTTCAACTACACGGACTTCACCTCCAGCGACTTCTTCGTCGTCGCCGGCGACTACCCCTACCTGTCCACGCGCGAGACCAAGGTCTACCAGGGGCTGTTCGACCTGACCTGGCGCAAGGGGAAGCACACCTTCGAGGCGGGCGCGTCGGGAACCTACAACGACATGCGTCTGTTCAGCGTGACGCGCCCCTACCAGAACAGCCCCGGCGGGGAGATCGGCTACCCGCGGACGATCTACCACTACTACAACCCGGAGGGCGCCGCCTACATCCAGGACCGCTGGGAGCACGAGGGCATGGTGCTCAACGCGGGGCTGCGCTACGACGTCTTCAGCGTCGGCGACCAGGTGGCGCTGGCCGAGGTGTCCGACCCGGTCAAGACGCAGCTCTCGCCGCGCATCGGCATCGGCTACCCGATCTCGGACCGCGACGTCTTCAGCTTCCACTACGGCCGCCTCTACCAGATCCCCGACCGGCAGTACATCTTCGACAACCGGGACGTCTACGACGGCGTGCGCGGCAACCCGAACCTGAGCAACGAGACGACGATCCAGTACCAGGCGGCCATCCAGCACCTCTTCAGCGAGCTCCTGGTCGGCCAGTTCAGCGTCTACTACAAGGACATCTACGGCCTGATCACCGCCGAGCAGACCCAGGACTGGAGCTCGACCGGCTTCATCACCACCTACGTGAACAAGGACTACGCCTCGGCCAAGGGCTTCGAGGTCAGCCTCTCGCGCGGCTTCCGCAACTACATGCGCTGGGACCTCTCCTACACCTACGGCGTGGCCATGGGCGTCTCGTCGGATCCGACCGCGGCGGTGGCCCGGAACTTCGTCTACCTGCCGACGGGCGAGCAGCCGCTGAACTGGGACGTCCGCCACAGCGTGGGCGCCACGCTGACCGTCGGCGACCGGCGCACCTGGGGCGTCCACATGGCCTGGGACTTCACGACCGGGGTGCCCTATACGCCGGAGCAGCGTAACACGCGCCAATTGCAGCCGGAGGACATCAACTCCCGGCGGATGCCGAGCGAGACGACGCTCAACGTGCGCGCCGACAAGTACTACACGCTGTGGGGCAAGCAGCTCTCTCTCTTCGTCGACGCGCGCAACCTGCTGGATGCGCGCAACATCACCTCGCTGGCGCCCGGCAACTGGCCCGCGCCGCCGGTGCAGAGCGCCTATGTGATCTACTACACCGAGACAGGCCGGGCGGGGGGCGCCTACCTGGCCGACCGCAACGGCGACGGCGTCGACGAGTTCATCCCGCTGAACGACCCGCGCGTCTTCGGAGACCCGCGCACCATCCGGGTGGGCGTGGGCTTCCAGTTCTAGGGTCTCGGCCGCGGGGGGGCAGGAGGCAGAAGATGATACGGAACGGTCCCCGGAGCGGCAGGGCCGCCCGCTGGGCGCTCCTGGCGGGAGCGCTGGCCCTGGCGGCCGGACCGGCGGCGGCTCGCTACGACGGCTACAACCCCTTGGCCCAGGACGCGCAAGGGCAGCCGCTCTACGCCATCCGCAGCCCGCACCTCTACTTCCACAACGTCGGCCTGCTGCAGCTGATGGTCTCCAATGTCGGCGTGGTCGGCAACCCGTTCGGCACGGACCTGCACGGCGCCGGCTGGCGGGGGGGCGAGTACCTCTACGCCGCCTCGCTCTGGATCGGGGCGATCGCCCCCGACAACCTGGCCTACGTCTCGACCGGGGCCTACGACTACGAGCTGCGGCCCCCGCTGGCGCCGGTCTACACGATGTACGAGAGCTTCGAGGGCATCACCGGCGGGGACCGGCGCGGCTTCTCGAGCAGCGGGGGCGACGACGACGGCGACGGGCTGATCGACGAAGACTTCCACAACGGGCTGGACGACGACGGCGACGGGGAGATCGACGAGGACTACGAAGCGATCGGCCAGCAGATGTTCTCCTGCGAGTACTGGGACAACACCGACGAGGCGCGGGCCCAGTATCCCGATCACCGGCCGCTGAACCTGCGCATCCGCCAGCGCAGTTTCGCCTGGTCGACGGAGGGGGCCAACGAATTCGTCGGGCTGGACTACGTCGTCCTCAACCAGGGATGGGAGACGCTGCGCCAGATCTACCTCGGCTACTTCGTCGACTCCGACGCCGGGCGCAAGGACGCCGACGACTACTGGGGCGACGACGCCGGGGAGCTGCGCTCGGTCGACACGACCTATGTCGACCAGACGATTCTCTACTCCTGCACCGACCGGGTCTCCGGCCTGGTCAGGGACTGCGCCCAGCAGCAGCTGAAGATCGACATCGCCTTCATGCACGACACGCCGGGGAGCCAGACGGGGGGCAACGCCGCCGACGACATGCCGCCCGGGGCGGACGGCTACTTCGGGGGCATGTTCCTCGGCCACACGACCGATCCCTTCGGCGAGCGGGCGCCGGATCGCGTGCAGATCCATACCTGCGCCTTCTTCTCCGGGTCGGGCGTCTACCCGGACGGCGACCCGCGCAACGACTTCCAGCGCTACGACCTGCTGTCGCGGGGGACGAAGCCGCGGCGGCCGACCTCGCAGCCGGCCGACTACCGCTACCTCTTCAGCGCCGGCCCGTTCAAGGAGCTGCTGCCCGACGAGGAGCTGCACTTCCAGGTCGCCTTCGTCATCGGCGCCGGCTGGCGCGGGCTGATCACCAACGCGATCATGGCCCAGCGCATCTACGACGGGCAGTGGCGCGACACCGACGGCAACCCCCTGACCGGCTGCTGGGGCCAGGAGACCTGCCTGTTCGTCGAGGACGCCAGCGAGCCCCTCTTCTGGTTCGACCCCTGCGACTCGGTGGCGCCGCGGCAGGGGCCATTCAAGAACACGACCTGCGACCATCCGAGCTACTGGCGGGACGCCGACTGCAACTGCTGCACGCCGATCATGGACAGCGCGACGAGCTGTCCGGGCAAGGAGACGCTCATCCACTGGGTGGGCACGGTCGCCCCGCCGCCGCCGCGGACGAGCGCCGACGACCCGCGCCGGCGGGCGCGGATGGCCGGGGACCGGCGGGTGCGGGTCGAGTGGGACAACACCTCCGAGCTGGTGGCCGACCCGATCCAGCAGAAGATCCTCTTCAGCGGCTACGAGATCTGGCGCGTGGAGGGCTGGCAGCGGCCGCTCGGCTCGACCGGGCCGACGCCGGGGGACTGGCAGAAGCTGGCCACGCTGACCGCCGATCCGGTGGGGATCGAGCTCGACCTGGCCGACTACCGCTTCGACGTGGCGGTGATCGACTCCTTCGTGCCCAATCCGGAGAACCCGTCGCAGCCGCTCTGGAAGTACGACATCGGCCGCTATGCCTTCGAGGACGAGGTCGGGCTGAAGAACGGGATGGTCTACTTCTACGACGTTACCGCCTACAGCACCTGGATCGACGACGAGGGCAAGGTCCAGCGCCTGAGCAGCCAGCCGGCGGCGGTGGAGGCCGAGGCGGTGCGACCGCTGTGGGGCGCGGCGGCGGGGGAGAGTTGGAAGGACCTGGTGATGGTCGTGCCCAACCCCTGGCGGGGGGGATCGGAGGCGGACCTCACGCCGAGCGACGCCGACCCGACCGGCACGCGGCTTTTCTTCGCCCGGCTGCCGGAGAAGTCCTGCACGGTGCGCATCTACACGATGGCCGGCGACCTCGTCGACCAGCTGGACAACCTCGGGCCGGATCGGCGGCCGCGGGGCACCGTCGAGTGGCGGATGCTCTCGCGGCGGGGCCAGGAGATCGTCAGCGGGGTGTACCTCTACGCGGTCACCTGCGAGAACGAGACGACGATGGGTCGCTTCACGATCATCCGCTAGGGGGCGGCGGGCGCCTGGCGGGGGTGGAGCAAGGAGGTAGCAAGGTGAAGCGGGGATTCGTCATCGCGGTCGCTCTCCTCGTCGTGCCGGCGGCGGCCTTCGGCGCGCAGGAGTTCGAGAAGGTGGGCACGGTGGGGGCCCAGTTCCTCAAGATCGGCATCGGCGCGCGCGCCGTCGGGATGGGCTCGGCCTTCGTCTCCGTCGCCGACGACGCCTCGTCCGTCTACTGGAACCCGGCCGGCGTGGCCCGCATCACGCGCAGCGTGATCAACATCAACCACTGCGACTGGGTCCACGACACGGCCTTCTCGCAGGCCGCCTACGTCTTCGACCCGCGCTACCTGCCCGGGATGCTCGCCCTGCACGTGCGCAGCCTGTACATGCCCGAGCAGCTCGTGCGGACGATCTACAAGCCCGACGGGACCCCGGGTTACACCTTCGACAACGGGGACGTCGCCGCCGGGCTGACCTTCGCCCGCTCGCTGACGGACAAGTTCTCGGCCGGGATCACCGCCAACTACCTGCACTCCTCGCTGGCCGACGTCACCAGCAGCGCCTACAGCTTCGACTTCGGCACGCTCTACGACACCGGCTTCCAGTCGCTGCGTATCGGCATGGCGATCCAGAACATCGGTAACGAGATGCGCTTCCTCGAGCGCAGCTCGAAGCTGCCGACGCTCTTCCGCGTGGGCATGTCCATGCGCGTCTACGAGAGCGGACAGCTGCGCGTTCTCACCGCCGCCGACTTCTCCCACCCACCGGACAACAGCGAGCGGGCCAATGTCGGCGCCGAGGTGGGCTACAAGGACTTCCTCTACTTCCGCGGCGGCTCGGGCTTCGGCTACGACGCCGAGGGCCTGAGCCTCGGCCTCGGCTTCAAGGTGCCGACCAGCCTCAACTCGGAGGCGACGATCGATTACGCCTACTCCGACATGAGCTACCTCGGCGCGATCCATCGCCTCTCGATCGACTTCCGCTTCTAGGGGCCGCCTTGAAGGCGCCGGCGAAGAGGAGGGCCCGGGCGATCGCCCCGGGCCTCCTTGTCTGCGCGAAGCGCGCCCTCGCTCGCCCGGCCCTCTGCGCCTGCCTGGTCCTGGCAGCCTTGCCGCTCGCGGCGCAGGGTCCCGGCGCGCTGCCGGTCGAGGCCGCCGGCGAGATCCCCTTCGTCCTGGACGCGGCGGCGCTGCTCGACGAGGCGGGGCGCGCCCAGGTCTACTTCACGCTCGCGGTCCCCGGAGAGGCGCTCCACTGCGCGCCGGGGCCGCCCGGCGAGGTGGACCGCTACGAGGTCGAGCTGCAGCTCGACAACCTGGACGGATCGGGCGGCCTGGCCCTCGGGCGCTCGCAGCGGATTACCGTCCCCTGCGACCGCGAGCGCCTGGAGGCGGAGGAGCCCGGTCGCGCCGCGCACCGCTTGCTCTTCCTGAACGCTCCCTGGGAGGGCCAGGGAGAGGGTTTCGAGCTGCGCCTCCTCGACCTGGAGTCGACCCGCGCCGGGCTCCTCTATCATATCCAGGGGAGCCACAAGCGGGGCCTTGCCCGGGGGCGCGTGCCGCGGGCCGAGATCGTGGAGGGCCGGGGCCTGAGCGGTACGATCCATCTCTGGGATGCGCAGGAGGAGGCTTTCGCGGAGGGCTGGTGGGGCGACTTCCTGCTCGGCCGGGCTGCGGAGGCGCGCCCGGCCGTCGATCCCAACCCGGGGCGCGTCTACGGGCTGCGGCGCCGCACGGCGCGCGCCTATGTGGAGGCCTACGGCCTGGAGGGCGAGGAGGTGCGGCTGCGCGCGCTGCTGCGTTCCTGGCCCGACGGAGCGGTCATGGCCGAGCGCCGGGCCGATGGGGTCCTGCCCTGGGAGCGTACGGCGATCGTCCACCGGCTGGATGTCGACGAGTTGGAGAGCGGCGCCTACGAGCTTGAGCTGCGCGTCGAGTCGCGCCGCGGCGGGGGGGGAGCCTGGCGGAGCGCCGCCCGGCTGCAGGTGCTCTGGCGCGAGGCCTCCTGGGACCGGACCGGGGCCGAGCTGCTGAGCGAGGCGCGCCTCCTCCTGGATGAGGGGGATCTGGAGCGCTTCGCGGCGCTCGAGCCGGGACCGCGCGAGGCCTTCCTGGACAGCCTCTGGGGCGACATCGACGGGCTGATCGGGGGGCCGCTGCAGACGGGGCCGGCGCGGGCGCTCTTCGAGGAGCGGCTGCGGGCGGCCGACGCCCGCTTCCCGCGGCTGCGATCGGGGGGGCTGAGCGACCGGAGCCGGGTCCTGATCCGCTACGGCGAGCCCGACGAGTTCCACAAGGAGCTGGCCCCGACGGACGAGACGCTGCTCGGCAGCTTCCTGGGGCGGGAGATCGGCGACGCCGAGCGATCGGAGACGGGAGGGGCGCGGCGGCGCACGCGGCACGATGACTCGGCCTACGAGGTCTGGTACTACATGAACCGTGGTTCGCCGCTCGTGCCCGACCGCGGCGGGCGCCGCGGCCCGCAGACGCTCAAGTTCATCTTCGCCGATCGGATGCGAACCGGCGAGTATCGGCTGATCTACACGAACACGCTCGAGGGGCGGGACTAGGAGGAAGCAGGGATGCAGGCGCGAGCGCTCGGGTCCGTCGCGGTGAAGGGCCGCCGCGTGCTGGTGCGGGTCGACTTCAACGTGCCCCTGGAGGGGGGGCGCGTGGCGGACGACACGCGCATCCGCGCGGCGCTGCCGACGATCGAGCGGCTCCGCGCGGAGGGGGCCGTCGTGATCCTGATGTCGCACCTCGGCCGGCCCAAGGGGGAGCGGCGCGCGGAGTGGAGCCTCGCGCCGGTGGCCGAGTGGCTGGGCGGGCTGCTCGGCCGCCCGGTCCCGCTGGCCCCCGACTGCGTGGGGCCGGTGGTGGAGTCGCTGGCCGCGGCGCTTGGGCCGGGGGATCTGCTGCTCCTCGAGAACCTCCGCTTCCACAAGGGCGAGACCGAGAATGACCCGAGCTTCGCCGCCGCGCTGGCCGCGCTCGGGGAGGTCTACGTGAACGACGCCTTCGGCACGGCGCACCGGGCCCACGCCTCGACCGCCGGGGTGCCGGGGCTGATGAAGGAGAAGGCCGCCGGCCTGCTCATGGAGCGCGAGCTCGAGTTCCTGGGCGGGCTCCTGGGAACGCCCGCGCGCCCCTTCCTGGCGCTTCTCGGCGGGGCCAAGGTGTCGGGCAAGATCGAGGTCATCGAGAGCCTCCTGCCGCGCGTCGACGGGCTGTTGATCGGCGGGGCGATGATGTTCACCTTCTGGAGGGCGCAGGGCCTGCGGACGGGCCGCTCGCTCGTCGAAGAGGAGCACGTCGAGACGGCGCGGCGGATCCTCGGCCGCGCCGCCGAGCTGGGCAAGACGCTGCTGCTCCCGGTCGATTGCGTTGCCGCCGGCGACCCCGCGGCGGGCGCGCCGGGCCGGGTGGCGGACGGGGAGACGCTGGAATCGGGCGAGGCGGGCGTGGACATCGGGCCGCGGACGCGCGAGCTCTTCCGCGAGCGCCTGGCGGGCGGGCAAACGCTCTTCTGGAACGGCCCGATGGGGATCTTCGAGCAGCCCGCCTACGCCGCCGGGACGCTGGCCATGGCCGAGGCGCTGGCCGAGGCGGGGGCGAGCGGGGCGACGACCGTCGTCGGGGGCGGAGACTCGGTCGCCGCGGTGCAGCGCATGGGCCTCGCCGACCGGATGAGCCACGTCTCGACGGGAGGCGGGGCGGCGCTCGAGTTCCTGGAGGGCCGGGTGCTGCCCGGGGTCGCCGCGCTGGCGCCGTAGGAGGAGAGACAATGCGGCCTCTGCTCATCGCCGGGAACTGGAAGATGCACTTCGGGCGCGCGGAGGGCCTCGCCCTCGTCGATGCGCTGCTGGCCGAAGCGGCGAGCGTTCCCGCCGAGAGGGAGCTGCTCGTCCTGCCGCCTTTCACGCTGCTGGCGCCGCTGGCGGAGCGCCTGCGGGGGACCCGGCTGCGTCTCGGCGCGCAGGACCTGCACTGGGAAGCGAAGGGGGCCTACACGGGCGGCGTCTCCGGGCCCATGCTCCGGGACGCGGGCTGCGACTATGTCCTCGTCGGCCACTCGGAGCGCCGGTTGCACTTCGGCGACCGGGGCGAGGCGCTGGCGCGCAAGCTCCGCGCGGCGCTCAACTCGGGCCTCAGGCCGATCTACTGCCTGGGCGAGTCGCTGGCCGAGCGCGAGGAGGGGCGGACCGGGCAGGTCCTGGCGGGGCAGTTCGACGAGGGGCTGGCGGGGCTGGAGGCCGCGGCGATGCGCGGTGTGACGCTCGCCTACGAGCCGGTCTGGGCAATCGGCACCGGGCGCACGGCGACACCGGAGACGGCCCAGCAGGCCCACGCCGGGCTGCGGGCGCGCCTGGCGGCTGCCTTCGGCGAGACGATCGCCCGGGAGACGAGGATCCTCTACGGCGGCAGCGTCAAGGCCGAGAACGCGGCAGCGCTGCTGCAGGGTCCCGACCTGGACGGGGCGCTAGTCGGCGGAGCCAGCCTGAGCGCCGAGGCCTTCCTCGGGATCGCCCGGGCGCCGCGAGGGGCCGCTTGACAGCGGGAGCGGACGGCTGCTAGCCTCTCATGTTTCCGTCCAGCGGAGGAGTGGAAAGATGCTGTTCACGATTTTGCTCGTCCTGCACATCCTGGTGGCCGTCGTGCTGGTCCTGTCGATCCTGCTCCAATCGGGCGGGCAGGGGGGCGGACTGTCGGCCGCGTTCGGCGGCGGAGGGGGCAACCAGAGCCTCTTCGGCGGCCGCGGCGCGGCGACCTTTCTCAGCAAGGCGACGACCTACTTCGGGGCGTCGTTCCTCGCCTTGAGCTTCCTGCTGGCCATGGTGCAGACGCACCGCGGCGCCGCCGCGGTGGAGCGCCAGCGCAACATCATCCAGGAGCAGATGGCGCCGAGCGCGGCGCCGGCGGGCGCGCCCGCCCCGCTGCCGGTTCCCGGCCAGGGATCGGGCGGCGCGGAGCCGGTGACCCTGCCCGC
>Ga0194126_10009467_pt1 | contig 12992 bp, 6 predicted proteins | sample TA2KigC150mmetaG_FD_148641 | JGI IMG/M metagenome (GOLD analysis project Ga0194126, IMG submission 148641) | Freshwater microbial communities from Lake Tanganyika, Tanzania - TA2015035 Kigoma Deep Cast 150m | ecosystem: Environmental > Aquatic > Freshwater > Lake | place: Tanzania: Lake...
CGGCAGGCGTGGGCGCGGCCGGTCCAGCGCGTCGCGACGCCGCCGGCGCTCGACGGAGAGATCGACCTCGCGGAATGGCCGGGCTCGCTGCTGTCGCTCGACCGCGAGCCGTCGCGCTGGAGCGCCAGCGGGGCGCCGGCGTTCGCGCGGGTCTGCTGGGACGACCGGTGCCTCCACGTGGCGGTCAACGTGGCGGCGTTCGACGTGACGCAGGTGAGGACCGGGTCCGTGTGGGGCGTCGACGACGGCGCCGAGGTCTGCGTGCAGGGTGCCGGGTCCGACGGCAAGCCGGTCGCGTTCGTGCTGCGCGGCTACGCGGGCGGCGCGCTGCAGAGCATTGCGGACGGCGGTGCCCCGGCCGCGGCGGCCGCGGCGCTGGGCAAGGCGGTGCGGTTCGTTGGAACGGTCTATGGCAAGTCCCGCGGCGGCTGGCGCGGCGAGTGGTCCATCCCGTTCGAGGCGCTCGGCCTCAAGCCGGAGGCCGGGCTGAAGGTCCCGTTCAACATCTTCGTGGTGCGGACGCAGGATGGCAGCCGCCGGTGCCTTGAAGGCACGCTGGCCGAAACGTGGCGTCTCGACGAAGCCGCGGTGCTGCAGTTGAAGTAGCCGCCGGCCGGATGGGGGAGCGGCGGACGGAAGACGGAATACGGAAGACGGAAGACGGGACACGGAAGACGGAGTCGATGAGGCTCGCTTCCCACCGGTCTTGCGGGGCGACGGTTGAAACGGGCGTCGCCCCGGGCTGGTGGGGCTCCCACCGGGCTGGTGGTGCGGCGGCTGAACCGGGCGTCCCACCGGGCTGGTGGGGCGACGGTTGAAACGGGCGTCCCACCGGGCTGGTGCGGCGGCGTTCGAACCGGGCGTCCCGCCGGGCTGGTGGGGCTCCCACCGGGCTTGCCCCGGTGGGGCCCAAAACGGGATTGCGGGAGCGGGAGAGCCGGCGGTCCCGCCGGCCGATGCGGAGGGTTCATGCGACGGACGGACAAGGAGATCGTCGGGCGCGAGGCGATCGACGCGATCATCCGCGGAAGCCAGGTCTGCCGCCTGGCGCTGGCCAGGGACAACGAACCCTACCTCGTGCCGGTCTCCTTCGGCTACGACGGCACGGCGATCTTCCTGCACACGGCGGTCACCGGCCGCAAGATCGACTTCTTCCTCGCCAACCCGCGCGTCTGCTTCGAGTTCGAGCGAAACGTCGAGATCCGCACGGATCCGGCGCTCGCCTGCAAGTGGACGATGCGCTACGAGAGCGTGATCGGGCGGGGGACGATCGCCGAGGTGACGGACCCCGCGGGGAAGGAGCGCGCGCTCAACGCGATCATGCGGCAGTACTCCGGCCGCGACTGGTCCTTCGAGCCGGCCGCCGTCGCGCGCGTGCGGACGTGGCGGATCGCGATCGCCGAGATCACCGCCAAGCGCTCGCCGCCGGGAGGGAAGCCATGAGGATCCGGTTCACGCCCGCCGTCGTGGCCGCGGTGGCCATGGCGATGCAGGCCCGCGCCGACGATCCGCCGGGCGTGATCGTCGACCGCAGCCCGGACTTCGCGAAGGTGTACGCGGGCTGTCCGTCCGGGCTTTCAGTCCTTGGAAGCCCGTGGGTGGCCTCGGTCCAGGCCTTGGAAGCTCCAGCGGCCGGACGCATCGCTCCGGACATCCTTCTGATCATGCCGGACCAGATGCGCGGGGACTGCCTGTCGGTCCTGGGCCACCCGGCCGTGCGGACCCCGCAGATGGACGCCCTCGCGCGCGAGGGCGTGCTCTTCCGCAAGGCGTACTCCACGGTGCCGTCCTGCATCCCGGCGCGCCATGCGCTGCTGACGGGCACGTCGCCGCAGGGGAGCGGCGTGGTCGGCTACGGCGCCCGGCCGATCACGGGACCGACGCTGCCCGGCCTTCTCGCGGGTGCGGGCTACGCGACGGTGCTGGTTGGCCGGAACATGCACCAGTTGCCGAAGAGCGGCGATCTCGGCTACGGGCGCCAGATCCTCGGCTCGACCTACGTGTCGGACGATGAATACGACGTTGCGCTGAAGAAGGCGGCGCCGGACTGCGGCGGCATCCGCCGGCTCATCGGCCGGCTCGGTCTGAACTGCAACCTCTGGCCCGCGGCGCCGTGGCCGCTGGCCGACAATCTGCACCCGACCTCGTGGATCGTCGCCCGGGGCCGGAAGGTGATGCAGGAGGCTCCGGCGGAGCGTCCGCTCTTCCTGACGGCGTCCTTCTACGCACCGCACCCGCCGCTGTTTCCGCCGAAGAGGTACTTCGATGCCCACCTTCCGGCCGCGACCGTGCGCAACTCTCCGGACGGCGCGTCTCCCGCCGGTGGAGGGCCGGCCTCCGTGCCGGCCGGTGCGCCGCCGGATCCCGCGCGCGGCGACTGGGTTGACTGGGCCTCGCTCTCGCCGGAGGGCGACCGGAACGGACACCGCGTCCGTCTCGAAGGCGATACGCTCCGGCGCGCGCAGGCCGGCTACTTCGGCCTCATCGAGCACCTCGATGCGGAGATCGGCCCGTTGGTGGCGGAGTTCAAGTCGCGTAGCGGGAAGGCCGGCCGGCCATGGGTGGTCGTCGTTACGTCCGACCACGGCGAGATGCTCGGCGACCACGGCTACTTCCGCAAATGCGAGCCCTACGAGGGTTCGGCGAACATCCCGTTCATCGTCGCAGGATCTCCGTCGCTCGGGTTCAAGTCCGGCGCAAGGTGCGAGCAACCGGTCTGCCTGGAGGACCTGCTGCCCACGCTCGTCGCGCTGGCGGGCATCCCGAAGCCGGAGGCGGCGGACGGGCTTGACCTCGCGCCGGTCCTTCGCGGAACCGGGCGGATCGGGCGCGAGCGGCTCCACGTCGAGCACGCGCCCTGCTACGGCCCCGCGCAGGCCTTCCACGCGCTCATCGACGGGCGGTTCAAGTACATCTGGCGGCCGGCGGACGGATCGGAGCAGTTGTTCGATCTCGATCGGGACCCGCGCGAGGAGCACGATCTCTCAAAGACGCCGGCCGTGGGGCCGTGGCGCGCGCGCCTCGTGGAGCGTCTCGCCGGCCGTCCCGAGGGTTTCTCCGACGGCGCGAAACTGATGGCGGGCCGCCCCTATGCGGCCGTGCAGAAGAGGGGAGAACCATGAAGCACGTTCTGGACCGGTGTGTCTCGGCCGCCTTCGTGTGCACGGGGGCGTGGGCAGCATCCGTGACGGGGGCGGTGGCCGCGGATCCGGGCCTTCCGACGCGGGCCCTCGCGGAGACGTCCGCTCCCATCCGCCCGGGCCAGCCGGGGGCGCGGCCGTTCTGGAACGCGGCCGCGGTGCAGTTCCTGTGCGCTCCGGCGTTCGACCTTCCCGAGACGGCCGGGGCGTCGTCGTATCGCTTCACGGTCAGCCCCGCGACCGGCGAGGCGCGGACGTTCGTCGCGGAGAGGCCGTGGACGCCGCTGTCGGCCGTCTGGACCGCGGTCCCGCCGGGGGCTGCGACCCTGGCGGTGCAGCCGCTCGATGCGGGTGGCGCTGCGGTGGGCGGGGCTGCGACGCAGACGTTCCACCGCGCCGCCCCATTCGGCGGGACGTATCCGCCGCCCGCGATGCCGTGGTCGGCGAGCGCGGGTACGGCGCTGGCCGCGCTGGTGCATTCGGACGAGCTTGCGTGCTGGTTCGGGACGGGCGGGCCCGATCCCAAGGTCCACCTGTATCGGTATCCCTCGAAGATCGTCGGCGCCGCGGCGGCGGTGCTGGCGGTGTACGCCGCGCAGAAGCCCGCGCCGGACGATGCGGCGGATGCGCTTCGCGCCGCGCGCCGGGCGGCGGACTACGTGATCGGGCTCAGCCAGCCGGCGGATGCCGCGTGGGCGCACCATCCGCCGACCTATCACCCCACGCTCTACAGCGAATGGATGAAGGGCCACATGGATCCGGGGCGCTACCTGACCTCCTGCGGCGCCGAGACGGGACAGTTCTACCTCGACGTCCACGCGGCGACGAAGGACCGCGCCTACCTCGACGCGGCGGTCCGCATCGCGGAGACCTACGCGAAGCGACAGACGCCGGAGGGAAGCTGGCTTCAGTTCGTCACGCCCGGCGACGGCAGACCCGCGGCCGACAACGTGCTCGTGCCGACCACGGTCATCGCGTTTCTCGAACGACTGGGCCGCGTGACGGGCGACGGGCGATTCGACGCCGTCCGCACGCGCGCGCTGGCCTGGGTGCTCGATCACCCGGTGCGCACCTGGAACTGGCAGGGACAGTTCGAGGACGTGAGACCGATGCCGCCGTACGAGAACCTGACGAAGCACGAGGCGGGCGACCTGGCCATCCACCTGTTCGACACGGCGCGCGCGGACGCCGCGAAGCAGGCGCTGGCGCTCGACCTGCTCCGGTTTGCGGAAGACCAGTTCGTCGTCTGGGACCGGCCCCCCGCCGTGACGCCGCGGAAACAGAACGCCGACGGCGCGGCCGGCGCCCGCAGCCGGCGGTGGATGCTCCCCTGCGTTCTCGAGCAGTACCGCTGCTACGCCCCGGTCTGCGCCAGTTCGGCAAAGCTCATCCGCATGTACCTCGCGGCGTTCCGGGCCACGGGCGACCGGTTGCATCTCGAGAAGGCCCGCGCGCTCGCCGGCACGCTGACGCGGACGCAGTCGAATCCCAAGGCCCCCGGACGCTACCAGACCTGGCTCATGGCGAATCCCGGGCCGATGTGGTTCAACTGCGAATTGAGCGCCATTCGGGCCATGCAGGAACTGGCGGAGACGGAGGAGCCCGTGGCACGATGAGCGGACGGAGACAGCCGGACTCGGCGCATTGCCGCGTGGTTCGACGGCTTGCGGCGACGTCGGCGGTTCTCCTCGGTGCCCTGGGGACGGCGTCCGGCGCGTCGAAGGCCGGGGATCCGCGCGCCCACGGCGCGGTGGCGGACGGACGGACGCTCGACACCGCGGCGATCCAGGCGGCGGTCGACGCCTGCGCGAAGGCCGGCGGCGGGACCGTTGTCCTCCGCGGCGGCACGTTCAAGTCCGCGACGATCCGCCTGCGCAGCCGCGTGACGCTCGAGATCGCGAAGGGCGCGACGCTCCTCGGCAGCGAAAACGCCAACGACTACCCGGCGATCACGCCCGCGGTCGACTACCTCTACCGCGACCGGTTCAAGAAGAGCCTGATCTACGCCGAGCGCGAGTCGGACGTTGCGTTGCGCGGCGAGGGGACCGTCGACGGGCAGGGCCGCATGTTCCCGGCGAAGAAGGGCGACGACCTCGGGCGGCCCTACATCGTGCGGTTCAGCGAGTGCCGCAACGTGAAGGTCTCCGGCCTGACCTTCCGCGACTCGGCGCGGTGGCTGTCGCACTATCTCGTCTGCACGAATGTCGACATCGAGGGCGTGACGATCCACAGCCGGATCCGCGAGAACCGCGACGGCATGGACATCGACAGCTGCGACGGCGTGCGGATCTCGAAGTGCAGCATCTTGAGCGGTGACGACTCGATCGTGCTGAAGTCGACCGCCGGCATCCCGTGCCGGAATGTGACCGTCAGCGACTGCCGCCTCTCCAGCAGCGCCTCGGCGCTCAAGCTCGGCACCGAGTCGCAGGGCGGTTTTGCGGACGTGCTTTTCCGCGACTGCACGGTCTACGACACCCGGGACGGCATCGCGATCGAGGAGGTCGACGGAGGCGTTTGCGAGCGCGTGACGGTCTCGAACATCGTCATGCGGAACGTCGCCGTGCCGATCTTCGTCCGCCTCGGCAACCGCGCCACCCCGATCCCGGGCCGGCCGGTGCCCGGGGTGGGGCGGATGCGCGACGTCGTGATCCGCGATGTCGAGGCGGTCGGCGCGGGGAGGACGGGCTGTTCCATCACGGGCATCCCCGGCCACCCGGTGGAGAACGTCACCGTGGAGAACATCCGCATCCGCTTTGCCGGCGGGGGGACCGCGGAGGACGCGGCGCGCGTCCCGCCGGAGAAGGAGGCGGCCTATCCGAGGGGTGACATGTTCGGGACGCTCCCGGCGTGGGGCTTCTTCTGCCGCCACGTCGCGGGGCTGACGCTTCGGAACCTCGACCTCGCCGTCGATGCCCCCGACGCGCGGCCGGCGATAGCGGGCGTCGCCCGCACGGAAGACGGAAAACGGAAAACGGAAGGACCGGAGGCGGGCGTCGACCGCACGGAAAGCGGAAGACGGAGAACGGAAGGGATGGAGGCGGGGTGGACGGGCGCTGTGCCGCGGGCGGTCTCGGCACGAGTGATGGACCCCGTGCGGCAGGCGTTCCTGGCGGATCCGGCGGCGGATTTCGACGAGATCGTCTTCGCCGAGCGCATCGCGGGCCGCGACCACTGGTACGGCAACTTCGGCGATTACTGCGACGACGACGCCACCGCCCGGCGCCTGGGCTGGAAGTTCGAGGACGGCCGCTGGTGGGCCTACGGCGAGGGCGCGCGGCTCTGCCGGCTGAACCTCCGCACCGGGCGGGTCACCGTGCTCCTCGACGACCCGCGCGGCGGCATCCGCGATCCGCAGGTCCATTACGACGGACGGAAGATCCTCTTCGCCTACCGCCGCGGCGGCGAGCACGCGCATCACCTCTGCGAGATCGGCATCGACGGCAAGGGCCTGCGGCAGCTCACCGACGGGCCCGACGACGACATCGAGCCGACCTATCTGCCCGACGGCGGGATCATGTTCTGCTCCGCCCGCTGCCGGCGCTACGTGCCCTGCTGGCGCACGCGCGTCGCCATCCTGTACCGCTGCGAAGGCGACGGCAGCGGCGTCCGCGCGCTCTCCAGCAACGCCGAGCAGGAGAACACGCCCTGGGTCCTGCCGGACGGGCGGGTCCTCTACATGCGATGGGAATACGTCGACCGCAACCAGCTTGCGTTCCACCACCTCTGGACCGTCAATCCCGACGGCACCGGCGTGATGGTCTACTTCGGCAACGAGCTCCCCGGCGGCGTCTACATCGATGCGAAACCGATCCCCCCCCGGCCGGGCTCCGGGCAGGCCGGTTCACGCCGCGTCGTCGCGTCGCTTTCGCCCGGCCACGGCGCGCCGGAGCACTTGGGGCGCATCGTCGCGATCGATCCCGGCTCCGGTCCGGACGAGCCGGCCTCGGTGACGCCGGTCAGCCAGGGTTCGCGGCTGTGGCGCGACCCGTACGCGGTCTCGGCCGACTGGTTCCTCGTCGCCGGCACGGAGGGGATTCACCTGATGGACGCGACCGGCCGCACCGAGCGGATTCACGCGCTCCCGCCCGGCGCCCCGACGCAGCTCCACGAGCCGCAGCCGCTCCGCGCGCGCCCGCGGGAGGCGCTGCTCCCGTCCCGCGTCGACCTTGCACAGGCCACGGGGCGGGTCGTGCTGCAGGCCGTTCACGCCGGCCGGACCATGGAGGGCGTCGCGCGCGGCGAGATCCGGAAGCTCCTGGTCCTCGAGCAGCTCCCGAAGCCGGTGAACTTCTCCGGCGGACAGGAGCCGCTGACGATCGGCGGGACGTTCACGCTCGAGCGCATCCTCGGTACGGTGCCGGTCGAGCCCGACGGCTCCGCGTGCTTCGACCTGCCCGCGCTGCGGTCGTTCTTCTTCGTCGCGCTCGACGCGAACGACCGCGCCGTGAAGCGCATGCAGAGCTTCGTCACGCTGCAGCCGGGCGAGACCGCGGGCTGCGTCGGCTGCCACGAGCGGCGCACGCAGACGCCGCCCGCCGCGGCCAACGTCATGGCCCTGCGCCGTGCGCCGAGCCGCGTCGAGCCGATCGCGGGCATTCCGGACGTCCTCGACTACCCGCGCGACGTGCAGCCGATCCTCGACCGCCATTGCGTCGAGTGCCACCGGCCGGAGCGGCGCGACGGCGGCGTCGAGCTGACCGGCGACCGCACGGCGCTGTTCTCCGTGTCCTACTGGACGCTCGTGAAGCGCGGACTCGTCTCCGATGGCCGCAACACCTACGGCAATCGTCCTCCGCGGTCGGTCGGAAGCTCGGCGAGCCGGCTGCTCGACCTGATGGACGGCAGCCACGAGGGTGCCAAGCCGACGCCGCGCGAGCGCGACATCGCGCGGCTCTGGATCGAGAGCGGCGCGACCTATCCCGGCACCTACGCCGGCCTCGGCTGCGGCATGGCGGCGGTGCGCTTCCCGGAGGAGGCGATCGAGCGCCGCTGTGCCGGCTGCCACGTCGAGGTGGTGAAGGCCTACCCGAGCATGCTGAAGAAGCCGCACTTCCGCTTCGGGGCGGGGCCGGCCCAGCCGCTGGCGGACGACGTCTCCGAGATCACCTTCGTCCGGCGTCTGGCCTACTACCGGTACGGCGAGGCCGGGCCGCACCAGTCGCTGTGCAACCTCGACCGGCCGGCGATGTCGCTGCTCGAGCGCGCGTCGCTGGCGAAGGAGGCGGGCGGCCTCGGCCTGTGTCGCGGCGTGGTCTTCCGCGATGCGTCCGATCCGGACCACCGCGCGATCGTCGCCGCCATCGCGGCCGCCGGCGCCGAACTGGCCGGCACGAAGCGCTTCGACATGCCCGGCTTCCGGCCCCACGACGCCTACATCCGCGCGATGCGACGCTTTGGAATCCTCGCCGATGCCGCGGCCTCCGGCCCCCTCGACCCTTACGCCCTCGACCAGGCCTACTGGCGGTCGTTCTGGCACGTGCCGGTCACGATTCCATCGAATTGACGAGAGGAGGAAGGAATGACAGCCGGATACTGCATGACGGGCGGGGACGCCGGCCCGGACCGCGGGCTGAAGTCGTTGGTGCTCGGCGTGGCGCTCGCGGTGGCCGCCGCGACGGCCGGTGCTGCGGAACCGCAGGGGCTCAAGGCGGGTGCGGCGCGCAGCAACATCACGCCGGAACTCGGCGGCGAGATCGTCGGCGGCTTCCATCCGATCCCGGCGAAACACATCCACGACGAACTGTGGGCGAAGTGCCTGGTGCTGGACAACGGCCGGACGCGCCTGGCGCTGGTCGTTTGCGACGTTCTCGGGCTCTCCCGCGATACCTGCCGCGAGGCGCGGCGCGTGGTCGAGGCGGGGACCGGCATCCCGGCGGCGCACGTGATGATCTCCGGCACTCACACGCACTCGGCGACCAGCGTCATCGGCGACCGCTACGCCCCGACGGCGGAACTGACCCCGTACCAGCGCGCTGTCGTCCGCCGCATCGGCGACGCGGTCCGCTGCGCGGTCAACAACCTCGAACCCGCCCGCATCGGTTGGGCGACCGCCTCCGAGCCGCGCCACGTGTTCAACCGCCGCTGGTTCATGAAGCCCGGCACCGTGCCGGTCAATCCGCTCGGCGGACAGGACCAGGTGAAGATGAACCCGCCGCGCGGCAGCGCGGACCTCGTCAAACCCGCGGGCCCGACGGACCCGGAGATCTGCTTCCTGGCGGTGCAGTCGACCAACGGGCGCCCCGTCGCGCTGCTGGCGAACTACTCGCTGCACTACGTCGGCGGCGTGGGCGGCGGGCACGTGTCGGCGGACTACTTCGGCATGTTCGCCGACCGCATCCAGCAGCTTCTCGGCGCCGACCGGCAGGACCCGCCGTTCGTCGCGATGATGTGCAACGGGACGAGCGGGAACATCAACAACATCGACTTCACGAAGCCTTCGCCCAAGACCGCGCCGTACGAGCGCATGCGCGAGGTCGCGGAGGATGTCGCCCAGGCGGTTTTCAAGGCGTGGCCGTCCGTCCGGTGGCGCGACGAGGCTCCGCTCGGCGCCGAGTTCGAGGAGTTCCGCGTCGCGTTCCGCCGTCCGACCCCGGAACAGGTGGAGCGGGCGAAGGCCATCGTTGCGGAGCGGAAGCCGGACGCGAAGTCGACGCTGGAGGAGATCTACGCGGACCGGGTCCTCCGCGTGAGCGCCTATCCGGAGCATGACGACCTTCCGCTGCAGGCGCTGCGGATCGGCGACGTCGGCCTCGCAACGATGCCGCTCGAGGTCTTCGCGGAGACCGGCCTCGAGATGAAGCGGCGCAACCCGTTCAAGCCGTCGTTCGTCGTCTCGATGGCGCACGGCTACTTCGGCTACCTGCCGACGCCGGAGCAGCACAAGCTCGGAGGCTACGAGACTTGGCTCGGCACCAACCGCGTCGAGATCGAGACCGAGCCGAAGCTGGTCGCGCGGCTTCTGGAGATGCTGGAAAGGCTCCGGCTCGCAACATCCAACAGCCAGCAACCAACCCCCAACATCCAATGAGGCGAACATGAACGACAATCCCTGCGTGCGTCCCGACCCGTCGCGGCGCTTCCCCGATGGCTCTTCCGTGCGATCCGTGAGATCCGTGGTGCTTTGCGCTGTGCTGCTCGGCACCGCGGTGTGGGGCACGGTGCGCGCCGCGGAGACGGCCGCCGCGGAGCCGCCGCAGGAGGCGTGGCTCCGCGAGCGGCTGGAGTGGTTCCAGGACCTCAAGTTCGGCTTCATGATGCACTGGGCCCCGTACAGCCAGTGGGGCTGCATCGAGTCCTGGCCGCTGGTCGAGGCGGACAAGTGGGCGCGGCCGGACGACCTGAAGGCCTGGATCGATCGCGACCGCGACATGGCGCGGTTCACCCGCGACTACCGGGCGCTGCCGAAGACGTTCGACCCCGTGCGCTTCGACCCGCGCGCGTGGGCGGCGGCGGCGAAGGCGGCGGGCATGAGGTACGTCGTCTTCACGACCAAGCACCACGACGGTTTCTGCATGTACGACACGCGGCTGACGGACTTCCGCATCACCTCGCCCGACGTTCCGTTCCACTCGAACGCGCGGTCGAACGTTGTGAAGGAGGTGTTCGACACCTTCCGGGCGGACGGGTTTGCGATCGGCGCCTACTTCTCCAAGGCCGACTGGAACTCGCCGGACTACTGGGATCCGTCGGCGCCCTCGCCGAACCGGAATCCGAACTACGACACGCTGGCGAACCCGGAGAAGTGGGCGCGATTCGTGAAGTTCACGCATGGGCAGATCGAGGAACTGATGACCGGCTACGGCCCGGTCGACATCCTGTGGCTCGACGCCGGGCAGGTGCGTCCGCCGAAGCAGGACCTGGGGATGGACGACCTCGTCGCGATGGCCCGGAGGCACCGGCCGGGCCTGATCGTCGTCGACCGCACGGTGCACGGGCGGCACGAGAACTACCGGACGCCGGAGCAGCAGGTCCCCAAGGAGCCGCCGCCGTACGTGTGGGAGACCTGCATGACGATGGGCGACCAGTGGTCGTTCAAGCCGGGCGATCGCTACAAGTCGACGCACTCGCTCGTCGGCCTGCTGGTCGACATCGTCGGCAAGGGCGGGAACTTCCTGCTCAACGTCGGCCCGCAGCCGGACGGCGAGCTTCCGGCCGAGGCCGTGTCGCGAATGAGGGAGATCGGCGCGTGGATGGCGGTCAGCGGCGGAGCGATCTACGGGACGCGCGCGGTGGCGCCGTACAAGGACGGCCGTGTTGTGTTCACGCGGAAGGGGACGACGGTCCACGCGATCCTGCTGGCGTCGGCCGAGGGCGCGGGGCTTCCGGAGCGCATCGAGTTCGGCGGACTGCGGCCCGCACCGGGCTCGGAGGTCCGGATGCTGGGCGTGCGCGATCCCATGAAGTGGGCCACGGACGCGGCCGGTCGGACGGCGATCGAGGTCCCCGCCGCGGTGCGGGCCGCGCCGCCGTGTTCCCATGCCTGGGCCTTCAGCTTCGAGGTGTCGCCGTGATGGAACGGATCGCGGGAGCGTTCGCGGCGGCGCTGGCCCTGGCGGCCGGCGTGGCGGCCGCTTCGACGGAGACCGGCGGGGTGATCCGCTGCGAGGTGGCGGTGATCGGCGGCGGGAGCGCGGGCTTCGGTGCGGCGCTCGCGGCGGCGCGGATGGGCGTCGACGTGGTGCTGGTCGAGCGCGGCGACCGGCTGGGCGGCAACTCGGTGCGCAGCGGGGTGACGTGCTGGGAGATGGGCGCGGGCGGGACCGGGATTCCCTTCGATCTCTATCGCCGGCTCCGCTCCGTGCCCGGCGCCGTGGGCATCTACACGCGCGGGCGACACATGTCGACCTTCGACCCGGCGCGGGAGCCCTACCGCTTTCCGGGAGGGGAGAACCTGATCGATCCGTCGCGAAGCTACGCCGACACCCTGCGTCGGTGGCTGCCCCCGGGGCCGCACCCCGGCGGGATCGAGGAGGTCCGGCGCAGGATGTGGCACGGGGTCGTGTTCGAGCCCGACGCGATGGCCGCGGCGATGCTGGCGATGCTGCAGGAGACCGGACGGTGCCGCGTGATGCTCGGGACCACGTTTGCGGACGTCCAGGGCGACCCCGAACGCATCCACGCGGTGGTGTTGTCCGACGGGCGGCGCATCGTGGCGGACGCCTACGTTGACTCCACCGGCGACGGGGCCGTGTGCGCCGCGGCCGGGTGCGCGATGATGTCGGGCCAGGAGGCGCGGTCCGTGTTCGACGAGCGCGGCGCTCCGGAGAAGCCCACCGCGAAGGTCAACGGCGTCACGCTGATCTACCGCGTCACGAAGGCGCCCGAACCGCGTGTCGAACCGACGCCCTCGGGCGTGCCGACGAACTGCTGGTGGGCCTCCCGGTTTCCGCCTGCGGTCTTCAACCAGTATCCGAACGGCGACCTGAACGTGAACATGCTGCCGACGATGGAAGGCGCGCAGTTCCTCCAGCTCGGCTACGGGCCGGCGATGGAGGAATGCCGCCGCCGCGTCGACGCGCACTGGCATCATGTGCAGGCGACCTGCTCCGAGTTCCGGGGCTTCAAGCTGTGCTGGACCGCCCCGGCGCCGGGCGTCCGCGAGTCGCGCCGGGTTGTCGGCGAGTACGTGCTGACCCAGCACGACCTGCTGGCGGGGGTCGCGGCGCAGAAGCATGCGGACATCATCTGCATCGCGGATCACTCGATGGACACGCACGGCGGTCACACGAAGGCCAGCGGCGAGGTCCCGGGGCCGTACGGCGTGCCGTATCGCTGCCTCGTGCCGAAGGGGCGGCGAAACCTGCTGGTTGCCTGTCGCGCAGCGAGCTTCAGCTCGATCGCGGCGTCGAGTTG
>Ga0194126_10009476_pt1 | contig 12981 bp, 11 predicted proteins | sample TA2KigC150mmetaG_FD_148641 | JGI IMG/M metagenome (GOLD analysis project Ga0194126, IMG submission 148641) | Freshwater microbial communities from Lake Tanganyika, Tanzania - TA2015035 Kigoma Deep Cast 150m | ecosystem: Environmental > Aquatic > Freshwater > Lake | place: Tanzania: Lake...
TAGACAGAGTGCGACTGGGCCCGGACCACCGAGCCCGCCAGTGCCAGGGCGGCAACGCGACAGAACGCGCGACGGGATACCATCGTGCCGGATTAGACCGGCAAACCCATCCGGAGGTTACTTAGTCAGATATTCACGGTCTTTTCGACAATGAAGATGTTGTTCTCGGTCTCCTGGATGGTCACTTCAACCGTGTAGGTGATGTTCCGGCCGGGATACTGATTCCTGATCACGTCCACCACGCCGTCGAACACGTAGTAGGCCACGTTTTCGACGCTCGGCCCCTTCCCCTTCAGGACCACGACGCCCTCGGGCTCGAACAGCTCCGGGTTCGTGAAGGTCGCGTCCTGCTCGGTGACGAGCATCTTGTGATCCATGAAACGCATCACCGCCTTGATGTCGCTGAACTCGAGCGACATGTCAATGTCATCGCGCGGGAATTCCTCGGCCGAAATCATCACCTTCCCGTGCCAGGTGTGCCCGTGGACGTACTTGCACTTGCCCGGGTAGCCAAGCTGGCGGTGGCCGGTGTGGAACTTGGACGTGACGATGATCTTTTCCATGGCCGATCTGATTATAGTGGGGCGGGCGATTGAATCGAATACCAGGACTCGATGGACTGAGGGCGATCGCAGTGACCTGCGTGATGGCCTTCCACTTCATCCCATGGGTCGAACGCTACCTGCCGCTGGGATCCATCGGCGTCCGCCTGTTCTTTGCGCTGAGCGGCTTCCTGATCACGCGCATCCTCTTCGCGTCGCGCGATCAGGAGATGACGTCAGCGTTGCGCTCTTTCTACATCCGCCGGAGCCTGCGGATCTTTCCCGTGTACTATCTCGTGCTGTTACTCGGATGGGCGATGGCCATTGGCCCGGTTCGCGCCACCATCGGCTGGCACGTTCCGTACCTCACCAATGTGTATTTGTTCGATCGCGGCGCCTGGCATGGCTCGATCTCTCACCTGTGGTCGCTCGCCGTTGAGGAACAGTTCTATCTCGTCTGGCCGTGGCTGGTGCTCTCGGTTCCCGTGCGTCGCCTGCCGTGGCTGATTGCCACCATGATCTGTCTGGCGCCGCTCTCTCGCCTGCTGATCGGCGGACCGATGAGCGCGGTGCTGCCCACCAGTTGCCTGGATTCACTCGGCGCCGGTGCGCTGCTCGCGTTGCCGCAGTCGCGCTCGGTGATGATGCGCGTCGGCGCGGTGGCGGGTCTGCCGATACTGGGCGCATCACTTGGACTCCGCTACGCGGGTGCCGCCTGGTTGCCGCTCGAGGCCGCGCTCGACTTCGGAGTTGCGCTCACCGCGGCATGGATCGTGGGAACCGTCAGCGCTCCGGAATCCTCCGTACGCTTCCTGGAACGACGACCGCTGGTCTACCTCGGCACGATCAGCTATGGCGTCTACCTGTTTCACGGCTTCGTGCCATACGTGCTTGGCCGATACGTCGCCGGCTTGTGGGAGATGCCCTGGCCCGCGACCTTCGTACTGCTGTCGAGCGTGACCATTACTGCCGCATCGATGTCCTGGTTCCTGTTCGAGGCGCCGATCCTGGGGTATAAGGAACGCTTCGGGCCAGCGGGCCAGCGGGCTAGCGGGCCGGCGGGCTAGAGGGCAGTCGGGCAGTCGGGCTATCCGATGAAACGAGGACCGATAAGACTTACGAGGGTCGTGGTTCAGCCAATGTAATGTGAACGCCACAACGGTGGACACTCCAGAGCTCGTCTCGGCGTTGATGTGGGTGTGGGGACTCGTGTTCTTCGGCGTCGTGCTGTACCGCCTTCGCAAGCGACGCGGGCACATCGGCTCTGCCGCGTCCGGCACGATCTACGACTTCGTGCAGGAAGAAAAACGCAACGCGATTAAAATCATCGTCGCGGACAAGGCCTCCGCCCGCGACTTCGAACACGCCGATGACGATGAAGAGCCGCGGCTGAGACGTTAGCAGGCGCGAGCACTATCTGCGGACCTCGGGATCGGGGCCCCGCACCGCCCTGCGGCGGCCCGCGCCGCGCTCCGCTGCGATTGTCCTATACTCCCAACGTTTGAGCGCTTTGACCGGCCCGACTCCCCTCTACCGTCACTTGTACTTCCAGGTGCTGGTGGCGATCACGCTCGGCATCCTGCTCGGCGTCGCCGATCCCGCGCGCGCGGAAGCCATGCGTCCGCTGGGTGACGGCTTCATTCGGCTGGTCAAGATGCTGATCGGCCCGATCATCTTCTGCACCATCACCATCGGCATCGCCAACATGGGGCACATGCGGGAAGTCGGACGCATTGGACTGGCCGCGATGATCTATTTCGAAACGGTGTCCGGCTTTGCGTTGGTGCTCGGCTTGCTGGTCGTGAATCTGCTGCAGCCCGGCGCCGGGCTGACCATCACCGCCTCCGAAGCAGACCTGAAGGCGGCCGCCGGCTATGGCGCAACCGCGGCGTCGCAGAGCGATACGTTCGCCGGCTTCCTGCTCAACATCATCCCGACCACGGTCGTCGATGCGTTTGCGCGCGGCGAAATCCTGCAGGTGTTGCTCGTCTCGGCGCTGTTTGGTTTCGCGCTGCTCTCTCTTGGAAAGCGCGTCAGGCCGCTCGTGACGCTGATCGAACAACTGTCGCACGTGCTGTTCGCGATCGTCGGCCTGATCATGCGACTGGCGCCACTCGGCGCGTTCGGCGCGATGGCATTCACCATCGGCCGCTACGGCATAAGTTCGCTGCTGGTGCTCGGCCAGCTGATGGCGGGCGTCTATCTGACCTGCCTCGTCTTCATCGTCGTGGTCCTCGGCTTCATCCTCAGGTGGTGCGGGCTGCGGTTGATGCCGCTGCTGCGCTACCTCAGCGAGGAGCTGCTGATCGTGCTCGGCACCTCTTCGTCCGAGTCGGCCTTTCCGCGGCTGATGATGAAGCTGGAGCGCCTCGGCTGCAGCAAGCCGGTGGTCGGCCTGGTCCTGCCGGCCGGCTACTCGTTCAATCTCGACGGCACGGCGATCTATATGACGATGGCGGCGATCTTCGTGGCGCAGGTGAGCGGCGTGCACCTGACCCCCGGCGACCAGTTGTCGGTGCTGGCAGTGTTGATGGTGACGTCGAACGGCGCCGCCGGCGTGGTGGGCAGCGGCTTCATTACGCTCGCCGCGACGCTGGCGACCATTCCGTCGATTCCTCCAGCGGGGCTGGCCCTGCTGGTGGGGGTCGATCGCTTCATGGCCGAAGCGCGATCGATCACCAACTTCATCGGCAACGCGGTCGCCACCGTGGCGATCGCGAAATGGGGCGACGCGCTGGACCTGCCGCGCGCACAGCAGGTGCTAGCGGGAACGCCCCCGCATCAGGATCAGGTAGATGGCGGCGCTCAACCCAAACGTCACGAACCACGCGTAGGTGTAGAGGTGGTCGAGTAACGACGGATCGGCCACGATGCCGCCTGGCGTCGTGGCGGCGCGGACGAACCCGGGGACGACGGGAAGAATCGCGAGAACCAGCGCGACCAGCGCGTTCGCGTTGATGCCGTTGCCGTAGCGGTAGCGGCCATCGAGCTTGAACAGATCGGGCAGCGACAGTTCCTTCTTCCGCAGGATCCAATAGTCGGCAATCAACACGCCGCCGATCGCGCCCATCAGGCTGGAGTAGCCGATCAGCCACGTGAAGATGTAGGCGGCCGCATCGGCGTAGAGCTTCCACGGCATCATGGCGATGCCGAGCGCGGCGGTGATCAGGCCGCCGCTCACGTAGCTGATCTTCCTCGGCGCCAGGCTGGAGAAGTCATTGGCCGGCGACACGACGTTTGCGGCCATGTTGGTGGTGATTTGCGCGGCGAGAATCACCAGCGCGCCGAGCACCACGACCATCGGACTGCCGATCCGCGCAATCAACGCGACCGGATCCCAGATGGCCTCACCGAAGATCACGATCGTCGCGCTGGTCACCGCCACACCCAGGAAGGCGAAGGCGGTCATCGTGGCCGGCAGGCCCAGCGCCTGCCCCAGCGCCTGCGAACGCTGGCTCTGCGCGTAGCGAGTGAAGTCCGGAATATTCAGGCTGAGCGTCGCCCAGTAGCCGACGTTGGCGGTCAGCGCCGCGGGGAACAGCGTCCAGAACGGGGTACGCTCCTGTCGCAGCTTCGGCGCCTCAGCGAGGATGTGCATCAGCCCGCCGCCGTTGGCAACCGCCCACCACAACAGCAGTGCGCCGCCGCCGAGCAGCAACGGCGCCGACCATGCCTCGAGCAGCTTGATGCCCTCGAGGCCCTTGACGATGATCGCCACCTGGATCGCCCAGAAGATCGCGAACGAGATCCAAATCGATCCTGGCAGCGTGTCCCATCCACGCCACAACGCGACGATCAGCGCCTGCAGCGCCAGCGCGCCGATCCAGGTCTGGATGCCGAACCAGCCGCACGCGACGATGGCCCGCAGGATGGCGGGACCATTGGCGCCCCTGACCCCGAACGCGGCACGGCACAACACCGGGAACGACACGCCGTACTTGGTGCCGGCGTGCGCGTTCAGGATCATCGGAACCAACACGATGGCGTTGCCGAGCAGGATCGTGACGAGCGCTTGCCACCAGGTCATGCCCTGCTGCATCAATCCCGAGGCGAGCGTGTAGGTGGTGATCACCACGCTCATGCCGATCCACAACGCGGCAATGTGATAGGTCGACCACGTCCGGCTCGCAATGGTGGTCGGCGCGAGATCGTGGTTCCAGAGCGGACTGGAGGAGACGTCCTCCGTCAGCTCAACGAAGTCCCCGGAGGTCCGGACGCCCGGAGGCCCGTTGGCCTGCCTAGCTGGCATAGCCTTCGGCGTCGTAGCCCCCGCGATAGTCCTTGCCATCCGGCCGGCGGATCTTCGAGTGCGCCACCACGTTGTCGCGGCGGAGCCCACGGAAATCCTCGAGCGACTGGTAGCCGCGCTTCTCCATGAACTGCTGCATGCCCTCGATCAAGTGCTTGATCACGTTCGGACCGATCGCGCGATCGAGCATCGCCGCCGTGCAGACCTGCACCGTGCCGCAGCCGAGCAGCATGTAGTTGAGAGCGTGGCCGAAGTTGCTGATGCCGCCGATCCCCGAGAACGGCTTGTCGGGGAATGCCTGCGTGAGCTGGGCCATTTTCGCCAGCGACTGCGGCAGGATGGCCGGGCCGCCCAGTCCGCCGCTCGACACCAGGCCATCGACGTTCATTTCGAAATCGAGCGTCTCCGGATCGATCAGCGGCACCGACGGGAACGTGTTCGACGAGACGATGGCATCGGCGCCGCCGCGGAACGCCGCGCCCGCTTCCTCGGCAATCTCGGTGGTCGACGGCGTCAGCTTCGACCACACCGGGATCCTCGCCACTTCCTTCACCACGTGCGTGACGATCGACACCTGCTGCTGATCCTTGCCGAGGTGCGAGCCCATGTCCTTGCGGTCCATGTGCGGGCAGGACAGGTTCAGCTCGAACGCATCCGCTCCGGCATCCTGGCAGGCCCTGGCCAGCTCCTGCCAGTGCGCCAGTTCCTTGTCGCTGCCCGAGCCGGCCATGATCGACGCAATCAGCATTCGATCCGGAAACGCCTGCTTGATGCCTTCAATCTTCGGCACCCACCAGTCGAGCGTCTTGTCCGAGATCAGCTCCCAGTTCCACGACGAGTGCAGCACGGTGTCGGGCCGCTTCTGCATCGACAGCTGTCCGTCCAGCGTGGATCGCAGGAACTTCGTCTTCGGCCCGGCGACGTTGGTCACCGGGTGGAGGCCAATCGTCTTGGTGACGACCCCGCCCCACCCGGCCTCGAACGCCCGCATGATGTTGCTGTCCGACTCGGTGGGCGGCGCCGATGAGAGCAGGAACGGGTTGGTGAACTTCAGGCCCGTGAACGTGGCCGAGATATCCGGCGTCATGTCGCGGAATATAGGTATATTTGGCTGCCATGTCCACCCTGCTCTAAGGCGGCACCATCGTCACGGCAACCGATCAGTACGTCGGCGACGTGCTCGTCGAAGTCGACAAGATCTCCATCATCGGCTTGCACCTGACCATGCCGGCCGATCGCACTATCGATGCCAGAGGACAGTACGTGCTGCCCGGCGGCATTGACATGCACACCCACATGGACATGCCGTTCGGCGGAACGACGTCGGCGGACGACTTCGAATCCGGCACGATCGCGGCCGCGTTTGGCAGCACCACGACGATCGTCGACTTCGCGATTCAGGACAGGGGACAGACGCTGCACCACGCGTGGGAGACGTGGATGAAGAAGGCGGACGGCAAAGCCGCCATCGACTACGGCTTCCACATGATCATCACTGAGCTCACCGACCAGTTCGAGCTCGAGGTGGACGCCATGGTCAGGCAGGGTGTCACCTCGTTCAAGCTGTTCATGGCCTACCCCGGCGTGTTCATGCTGGACGACGGCAGCATTTTCCGCGCCATGCGGCGCACCGGGAAGAACGGCGGCACCATTTGCATGCACGCCGAGAACGGCGGCGTGATCGACGTGCTCGTGAAAGAGGCGCTCGCCAAGGGCCAGACGGCGCCGAAGTATCACGCGCTGACGCGGCCCGCTCGCGCGGAGGGGGAAGCCACCCATCGCGCGATCGCGCTAGCCGAGATGGCCGGCAATCCGGACCTCGCGAAGCAGGCGGTGATGTTCGTCAATATCGAGCATGTGGCACAGCGTAACTTCTCGCCGGGCCGCACCACCGCCGCTGATGGCTATCGCGAAGCGGTCGCCGATTCCGGAGAGGCGCCGATTGCGGCCGGCGTGACGAACAACTCCCCCTGCCGCCAGGAACTGATCGACGCGGGCCCGTCACGCTTCGGCGTGAACTTCATTTCCGAGCGATCGGCGTTCCAGAGCGGTGAAACGGGCGGCTGGACGGGACGGCATGTCGCCAAGGTCAGCGTCGTGCAGGCGCCGCCGCTCCACCACACGACGGGTGAGGTGCTCGATATAATCTCGGCGCCAGGGCTTGAACGGATGGCCCGTTTTCTTGCATCCTTTGTATCCGCGGTCGACACAGCCCCGCGGGAAAGGATTAACCCGTGACCCGAATTTCGATTCTGGCGACTCTGGTCCTCGCAGGCGTCTTGACGGTGGCCGTGGCTGCCCAGCAGCCGCCGCCCCAGCCGTCGGCCGACAACCTGACCGTCGAAAAGGTGAAGGACAACCTGTTCGTCATCCGTGGCGGCGGCGGCAACACCGCCGTGTTCGTGACCGCCTCCGGCGTCACCCTCGTCGACACGAAGAACCCTGGTTGGGGCCAGCCGCTACTCGACAAGGTGAGGACCGTCACCGACAAGCCCGTGACGAGGGTGATCAACACGCACACGCACTACGACCACGTCAGCGGCAACGTGGCCATGCCGGCGACCGTCGAGATCATCGCGCACGACAACACCGTCAAGATGATGCCCAATACTTCGGGCGTCCAGGGTATCGGCGACACCGAGAACGTGTTCAAGGCCAGCGGCGGCAGGGGACTCGCCAAGCGCGGGTTCAACGACATGCTGACGCTGGGTTCGGGCGCCGATCAGGTCAGGCTCCACTACTTCGGGCCGGCGCACACCGGCGGCGACGCGTGGGTCGAGTTCGTCGCTCACCGGGTGGTGCACTCCGGCGACGTGTTCCCGAACAAGGGCCTGCCGATCATGGACAAGATGAACGGCGGCACGGGCGTCGGCTACGCCGCAACGGTGCGGAAGGCGGCTGACATGCTGAAGCACGCCGAGTGGATCATCAACGGCCACACGCCGGCCCAGACCACCATCGCTGACATGCGCGAGTTCGCGGATTTCGTGAGCGACTTCGTGGCGCACGTGCAGGCCGCCAAGAAGGCCGGCAAGACCAACCTGCAGGCCGTGGCGGAGTGGAAGAACCCCGAGAAGTACAAAGGATTCGCCGCACCGAACGCCACGCGCGCGAACGCCTACGCGCAGGTGATCATGGATGAGACCAGGTAGGACACACCGCATGCGGAGGTCGTGGTTACTCGCGCTGCTCACGGTCGCGCTGTCGTGCCCGATCGCGCGGGCCCAATCGCCCGGTCCGATTGTCGCGGTCGGCGGCGGCGGCACCACGCCGGCCATCGTCGCCACCACGCTGGAGCTGGCCGGCGGCAAGACGGCGGTGGTCGCCGTGCTGCCCCAGGCGTCCGAGTCGCCCACCGCGGGCGAGGGCTCGGTGAAAATGTGGACCGATGCCGGCGCGAAGAGCGTCCGCGTGGTGTCATTTGCCGATCGCGATGCTGCCCGGGCGATCCTGCGGGAGGCGACGCTGATCTGGATGCCGGGCGGCAGCCAGAGCCGCTTCATGGAGAAGATCGCCGGCACCGGGCTGACCGAGGTCATTCATGAGCGGCACCGGGCCGGCGCGGTGGTGGGCGGCACCAGCGCCGGCGCCGCGGTGTTGTCGGCCGAGATGATCACCGGCGACGCCGACCTCAAATCGCTCAAGTCTGGCACGACGGTGCTCAACAAAGGCCTGGGACTGCTGCCCGGTGTGTTGGTGGATCAGCACTTTCTGCAGCGCCAGCGCGGCAACCGGCTGATCAGCGGCGCTCGATCACCCCACCCTCGTCGGCGTCGGTATCGACGAAGCGACGGCGGTGATCTTCCGAGGAACCACGATGAGCGTGCTCGGCAAGAGCGGCGTGGTGGTGGTCGACCCACGCCCCGCCACGCGCGCGTCCGCCGTTGCCGGAGAAGTCGTGGCGGCGACAGGCATGCGATTGTCGATCCTGCGCGAAGGAATGACCTATTCGCTGAAATGAGCCGCTAGCGCCGCTGCTCGAGGTGGCGATCGAAGAAATCCACGAGCTTGCGGTAGAAGTAGAGCGCGTAGTGCTCGCGCGCGGTCCACGCGTGCGTGGCGGCCGGTGCGGTCGCCACGTCGAAATCCTTGCCCAACAGCATCAACCGCTCGGCCAACGCCATCGTCGTCCGAAACGGCACCACGTCGTCCATCAGGCCGTGAATGATCAGCAGCGGATCGCGCAGGTCCTCGCCTAACTGCAGCGCCGATCCGCGCACGAAGGCCTCGGGATGCGAGGACGGCGTTCGCGTGATTGCGACATCGTCCGGCCCGAACGCGTGCGGATCAACCGCCGGCGCGCCGGCGACGCCCGCCGCATAGACGCCCGGCCGTTTGAGGAGCGCATACGCCGACAACAGGCCGCCGTAGCTGCTGCCCCAGATGCCGATGCGACGCTCGTCGACATAGGGCAGCGCCTTGAGGCCATCCACGACCGCCTGCAGATCGTCCAGGTCCTTGCCACCGTAGTCCATCAGGAACGCCTCGCGAAAGTCGCGGCCGTAGCCCACGCTTCCCCGCACGTCGACCTGAACGACGATGTAGCCGCGTTGAACGAGGAACTGCTGGAGGGTTCCGGCGAGACCGTTCCACCGGTTGCGCACGGTGTTCGAGTAGACGGGCCCGAAGATCACCGGGTGTCGGCGTGAGCGATCGAGCGCGGGTGGCTCGAGGATTCGGGCGTGCACGGTGTATCCCCCGGCCTGGCCGGTGAACGACTCGTAGCGGGCGCGTACCCACGGCTGGCGGCCGAACTCCGGCAACGGCGACGTCGTGACCCGGCGCTCTGCCGCGGAGCCGGAGGAGGCGACGACGACCAACTCCGGCGGCGTCACGTCATCGGTCCAGACCGACGCGAGATGCCGTCCGTCAGGCGACGCCACCGGCGTGTGGGTCCCGGCCAGCTTCGTCAGGGTGACCGGTGCACCCGCGTCCGGCCGGACGCGATACACCTGTCGTTCGTACGGGTTCTTCTGCGTGCTGGTGAAGGTCAGCGTGCCGTCGCCGGCAATATCAACGAGATCGATCACGTCCCACGGACCCGACGTGAGCGGCTGCGGAACGGGCTGTGGAGCGGAGGCATCGATCGCATAGAGGTGATCGCGATCGGAGAGGTCGGCCAGCACCACGATTCGGCGGCCGTCCGGGTGCCAGCGCGCCGAGTACGACGGATAGATGCGCGTCGCGCGGTGATCGTGCCACAGCAACCGCGGCGACGCGGCGCCCGCGTCGAGGACCGACACCCAGCGATCGGTGCCGGTGTCCGACACACGATCGATCATCAATCGGCCATCGGGCGCCCATTGAAAGTCGCTGACCGCGCGATACCCGGGGTCGTCGAGGGGGATGGCGCGAACCTGGCGCGAGCCGACATCGACCGCGTGCAGGGTGCGCCGCTCGTTCTCGTCACCTGGATAACCGCGGCGCAATTCGCTGACCACCGTTTCGTCGCCGAGGTACGACGGGAACGGCACACGGCGAACATGCCGGCGATCGACCTGGTGGAAGGCGATGGTGCGGCCATCGGGCGACCACGCAAACGGAGACCAGCTCGCGCCCCACACGCCAGTGCCGACCTCGACATCGGCACGGTTGTAGGTGCCGAGCGGCACCCGGGCAATGCCGGCCACCGCCACCTGCGTCAGCCGTGCCGGCGCCGCACTGGCGTCGAGCGGCCACAACCAGAGGTCTCCGTCACGCAGGAACGCCAGCCTGGTTCCGTCTGGAGACGCCGCCAGGTTCGAGGCCGTGCCGCCAAGCTCCAGGCGCGATGGAGTGCCGCCGTCGGCGCTGATGCGATACGTCGCGCCGCCGGCGGTGAACAGGATGGTGCGGCTGTCCTGCAGCCACAGGTACTCGCCGACGCCGCCTCGGGCGCGGGCGGCCGCTTGCGCCGCAAGCGCCGCGGTCGAGCGGCCGGCGGGCGGGGCCGGCGACGGATGCGTGCGCTCGAGTTCGGTGAGACGGCGCAATCCGCTGCCATCGGCCGCGACCATCCAGAGATCGCGAAACGGCCGTCCGCTGTTGTTCCACGCAAACACCAGCCGGCGGCTGTCGGGCGACCACGCCGGCGAGGCGGGCGGCGTGCCGATGATGCTTGGCCGCGTGGCGACCTGCTCCAGCGTCAACGGCGCAGCGGTCTGCGCAGCGGCGGAGGCGGCGTGAACCACCGCGATCAGAACGATCCCTGTCAGGCGAAGCACAATCAACATCACCGGCATAGTACAACGGCTATACTGGCGGCCCGATGATCGAACCCGCCGGCCGCGCCACGCTCGCCCGGGAGATGGGCGTGCTGGGACTGACGGCGACCGGCGTGTGCGCCATGGTCGGCGCCGGCATCAACATCATCCCGTTCATGATCCACCGCAACGTGCCCGGGATTGGACCGTACGTGCTGCCGGCATTCCTGTTTGCCGCGTTGCCCGCGATCCTGGCCGGACTCGCCTACGCGATTCTCGCGTCGGCCATGCCGCGCGCCGGCGGCAGCTACGTCTACGCCAGCCGCGGTCTGAGTCCGTACCTCGGTTTCGTCGCCTCGTTCTCACAGTGGTTCGCGCTGTGCGTCGCCATTGGCGTGGTCTCGTACGTCCTGGTGCCGTTCATTCGCGATATCGCGGTGGCGGCCAATTGGACAGAGGCCGCGGCCACGCTCGACAGCAGTCCGGTGCGACTGACCATCTCGCTCGGCGTGCTGTGGGCGGCGGTGATTGCCAACCTGCGCGGCATCGTGTTCTACCAGCGCCTGATCGTGCCGCTGATGTTCCTGACCTTCGCGCTCGGCGGCGTGGTGATCGTGGCCGGCTTCTGGTTCGGCGCCGGCGACTTCGCAGCCGCGCTGATGGCGCGGGAGGGTCGGGGTATTCCCGACGTGCCCAGCACGTTTGCGCCGTGGACGTTCGTGTCGGCCTCGGCCGTGCTGTTTGCCTCGTTCATCGGCTTTGACGCCATCGCCCAGGCGGGCGGAGAGGCGCGGCAGCCGGGTCGCAGCCTGCCGCTGGCCATCGGCCTGGCGGTGGGCTCGGTGGCGCTGTTCTACCTGCTGTTCACCGCGGCGGTGTATCACGCGGTGCCGTGGCAGTATGTGGCGGACGAGGCGCTGAGGCGTGATGTAACGGCGCCCGGACTCCTCGGCCGTCTGCTGCCGCCGTTCTGGACGGTGGTCATCGTCTCGGCCGCGGCCGTGGCGCTTGCCAAGGATCTGCCGGCGATGTTGCTGGCCACCTCACGCCTGATGTTCGCCTGGGCGGAGGACGGCATTTTTCCCAGGGCCGTTGCGGCCGTGCATCCGCGTCATCGCACACCGCACGTCGCCGTGCTGGCCAGCGGCGTCATGGCGACCATGGGCGTGCTGGGCAGTCACCTGGCTGGAGACTTCTTCCTCGGCGTCGACATTCTCGTGACGGCGATGCTCGTGAACTTTCTGCTGATGGCGGTGTCGGTGTTGACGCTGCCGTCGCGGAATCCGGGCATTGCGAGTGCGATCACTGTGCTGCCGAACGCGTCCATTCGCGTGCCGCTGGCGATGCTGGCGACTGTGGTGATCGCCGGGTTCTTGGCCGTTCACACCATCAAGGACCTGACCGCGGTCACGGCCGCGTGGTATTTCCGTTCGACCTGGCTGTGGGCGGGGGTGATGAGCGCCGGGACCGTCATCTACGGGCGTGAAGTCCGAAAGCTCAAGGCCGCGGGAGTGGATCTGCGGGCGCGTTTTGCGGCGTTGCCGCCGGAGTGAGCCGCACGATGGTTGAGAGAACGGAACTGGCCCCCGGCCTGGTGATTTCGCGGGTCGTGACCGGGCTGTGGCAACTGGCCGACATGGAGCGCGACGGCCGCCAGCTCGACCTCGAGCGCACCGCGGACGCGATGCAACCGTATGCAGACGCGGGGCTGACCACGTTCGACATGGCCGATCACTACGGATCGGCGGAACTGGTGGCGGGGATTTTCCAGTCACGCAAGACGGCCACCACCCAGTGCCTCACGAAGTGGGTACCCAAGCCGGGCCGCGTCTCGCAGGCCGAGGTGCGGGTGGCGGTCGAGCGCGCGCTCGAACGGCTGCGGGCCGAGACGATTGACCTGCTGCAGTATCACGCGTGGAACTATGCGGACCCGAGCTGGATCGAAACGCTCTTCCACCTGCAGGACCTCAAGCGCGACGGCCTGATTCGGCATCTTGGGCTCACCAAC
>Ga0194126_10009486_pt1 | contig 12971 bp, 14 predicted proteins | sample TA2KigC150mmetaG_FD_148641 | JGI IMG/M metagenome (GOLD analysis project Ga0194126, IMG submission 148641) | Freshwater microbial communities from Lake Tanganyika, Tanzania - TA2015035 Kigoma Deep Cast 150m | ecosystem: Environmental > Aquatic > Freshwater > Lake | place: Tanzania: Lake...
CGGGTCAGGTGGGCGAGGTGGTCAACCCTGGGACATCCATCCTCACTCTCGGTGATATTGTCAATGTCTGGTTAAAAGCATATATACCAGAGACTGAACTCAGCCGTGTGGGATGGGGTCAGGAAGTCATAGTGAAGACAGATCTCCATCCGCAGAAGGAGTATAGAGGTAAGATAGCCTTCATTTCTTCGCAATCCGAATTCACTCCCAAACAGATTCAGACCGAGAAGGAGAGGGTTACCCTGGTCTACAGGATCAAAGTGGATATTCCCAATCCCAATCATGAATTGAAACCAGGCATGCCTGCCGATGGACGGATTTTATTGGGACCAAGCCCGGATAAAAAATAGAAGAATATCAGGGTATCGGGTGATCAGGAGGTAGTGATCAGAATATTCGAAAGAATCATTGCAAAGTGGTCAATTAGCAATGATCAATTAGCAATTTAAAACACTGCTAATTTTGTATTGTTAACTTTACAATTTGCATTTGTCTTTTCGTAACACACTGATCTCCTGGTGCCCTGATACCCTTTCAAGATATGTTTTCCATCCAAACCACCAACCTTACAAAGGCTTTCGGATCAATAACAGCCGTCAATGGGCTCAATCTGGAAGTAAAAACCGGTGAGATTTTCGGGCTTGTTGGTCCGGACGCATCCGGAAAGACCACAACCCTCCGGATGCTCAGCGGGATTCTTCGTCCTGACAAAGGAGAAGCAAAGGTGGCAGGTTGTGATATTCGAAAAGAGGCCGAGCGTTTAAAAGAGAAGGTGGGGTATCTTCCTCAGCGCTTTGGACTCTACGGTGATTTGAGTGTTCTTGAAAATATCCATTTCTATGCAGACCTCTACCAGGTCCCGAAGAGAGAGAGAAAGGATCGGGTCAAGAGACTTCTTCAATTTGCCAACCTCGAACCTTTCGGACAGAGAAAGGCGCAGGACCTCTCCGGCGGGATGAAACAGAAATTGGGTCTGATCTGTGCTCTCATCCATACCCCGGAGATCCTTTTTCTGGATGAGCCCACGACCGGCGTGGATCCCCTGTCGAGGAGGGATTTCTGGGTCATCCTGTATGACCTTTTAAAGGAGGGGGTTACCATTCTTTTTTCAACCTCTTATATGGATGAGGCAGAGCGGTGCAATCACATCGGATTAATTCACCAGGGAGAGTTGTTGATCGCTGATTCCCCCTCTGCTGTCAAAATGAGGATCGGAGGAACGGTTCTGGAATTACGCCTAGAAGACCATCAGAAGGGGATGAGGGTACTGGATAGGATCAAAGCCTTTCGTAGTCTTGTCCTGTCCGGAGATAAGATTCATATCCTGGTTGACCAACCAGAAGAGGGAGAAAGGATGATTCGGGATGTCTTGAAAACAGAGGGAATGGGCATATTGGATTTAAACAGAGTGAGGCCCTCTCTTGAAGATGCTTTTGTTTCTATGGTCAAAGAAAAAGGTAGATCATCAATGCAAAGTTAGCAATGAGAATTGCAGAATTCAAAATTGATATCAAGAAAATGCTAACTTTGCATTGCTAATTTTCTATTTTGTATTGAGGTTTTGATGAATTCTTATACAGTAGAGGTTGAAGACCTCACTAAGATTTTTGGTCATTTCATTGCTGTCGATCATATCCATTTTCAGGTGAGAAAGGGCGAGATCTTCGGTTTTCTTGGTCCCAATGGCGCTGGAAAATCGACAACCATCCGGATGCTCTGCGGATTGCTAATGCCCACTTCGGGGAAAGGGACGGTTGCAGGATTTGATATCATTGAAGAACCAGATAAGATCAAACAGGTCATCGGATATATGTCACAGAAGTTTTCTCTCTATGAGGATTTGACAGTAGAGGAGAATCTCCATTTTTTCGGAGGGATCTACGGCCTTTCAGGCCCCCTACAGAAGGAGAGGGAGAAAGAGGCTTTGGAGAGGGCAGGCCTTCAGGATCTTCGTGGTCGAATTACCAGAACGCTAGCCGTAGGGTGGAAACAGAGGCTTGCATTAGCCTGCGCATTACTCCATCAACCGGATATCCTCTTTTTAGACGAACCCACCTCAGGGGTGGATCCCATTTCACGCCGAAATTTCTGGAGCCTGATCCAACAAATGGCTGAGAAAGGCGTTACCATTTTTGTCACCACTCACTATATGGATGAGGCCGAATATTGTGATCGGCTGGCCTTGATCTATCAGGGGAAAATTGTGGCCCTCGGGACGCCCACCGAATTAAAAGTGAAAACACTTTCCCGGGGAATTCTCGAAGTGGAATGCGATCCACTGATTCCGGCTCTTGATCTTCTGAAGAAGGCAACATGGACTTCAGAGGCGGCCGTCTTCGGAGAGGGACTCCATGTCATCGGAAAAGAGGAAGTGGATTCAGAGCAAGAGATAAAGACCTTATTTCAGGCACATCATATTCTTTTGAAACGGATGGAGTGGATCCGGCCCTCCCTGGAAGATGTTTTTGTTTCATTGATCGAGAAGGAGAACGAGCGTTGAACATTTCTCGAGCCTGGGCAATTGCCAGGAAGGAGTTTATTCACATCTACCGCGACCCGAGGAGTTTAGGGTTAGTCCTCCTCATGCCAGCCATCCTGATGCTTCTCTTCGGCTATGCCGTGACCCTTGATGTGAAAAAAGTGAAGATGGCTGTTCTAAATTACGATGGCGCTCAGGAAAGCCAGTCCTTCATCGATCGTTTCCGAGGTTCTCCATATTTCTACCTTTATCGTCATGTCTCGAATGAAAAAGAGATGAGAAGGCTGATCGATGAGGGGGCTGTCAAGATGGGGCTGGTCCTGCCACGCGACTTCTCCAAAACCGTGAAAGGTGGCAAGACATCTCCAATTCAAGTCGTCCTGGACGGAAGCGATTCCAATACTGCCAATATCATCCTCAGTTATGTTCAGGCCATTGCCCGTGAATACACACAGGAAAAAACTTTCTTAAAAATAGAGCGGATGGGTAGGAAGAGGCCGGATCCACCTTTGGAGGGGCGGACGAGAATCTGGTTCAATGAAGAATTGGAGTCAAAAAACTATTTTATCCCCGGGCTCATCGCTGTCATCATCTCAATCATCGGAGTGCTTCTCACTGGCCAGGTGGTCGTGAGGGAGTGGGAGAAGGGGACCATGGAGCTTCTCATCTCCACGCCTGTCCGGAAGGCAGAGTTGATTATCGGAAAATTATTTCCTTACTTTTTCTTGGGCCTTCTGGATCTATCGCTAGCAGTCCTGATGGGGAAACTAGTCTTTCAAGTTCCACTCAGGGGTAGCCTATCCTTGCTCCTTGTCCTGTCCTGCATCTATATGATCGTGGCGCTGGCCATGGGCCTCACGATCTCTGCGGTGGCTGGAACACAGCTGTTCGCCAACCAGATGGCGATGATCATCGGTTTTCTTCCAACCTTCCTTCTGTCCGGGTTTACCTTTGTCATCTCCAATATGCCTTTCTGGCTTCAGATCATTACCTATGCGATTGCACCGCGGTATTATGTGACCATCGTCAAAGAAATCTTTCTCAAAGGGTCGGACTTCTCTTTCCTTTGGAAGGAGACCTCTGTTTTAATCGTGATGGGGCTGTTAGGGCTAATCGTGGCAACAAGGAGTTTTAAGAAGGAGCTGAGGTAGGAAATAAATGTAAAAAGGATATCAGGTGACCAGAATATCAGGAGGCAGGACACCAGAGAATCAGGATATCAGGAAAAAAGAAGATAAATATTGTTTAACCTGATATCCGGATATCCTGATCTCCCTGCCTACCGCAGGCAGGTACTTCCTGATAACCTGATTATCTGATAACCTCATCATTAGGATTCTATGTTTAAACGCGTTCGATTTATCTTTGTCAAAGAGTTGATTCAGGTCCTGAGAGATAAACGGCTCAGGATTACGCTGATCTTTCCGCCTATTTTTCAGTTGATCGTCTTCGGGTATGCGGCAAATCTCGACGTCAAAAACATCACGACTGCGATCAGGGATCTGGATCAGAGTGTGGATTCCAGAGACCTCACAGGCCGTTTTATGAGTTCGAAATATTTCAAGATCATTTCTTATCCTCAGACCCCCAAGGAGATTGAGGGGCTTATTAAGAAAGGGGATATTACCCTCAGCCTTGAAATCCCAAGCGGATATTCACAGAAATTAAAAAAAGGTAACACAGCAACTATCCAGATCATCGTTGATGGGACGGAGTCGAACACAGCCATGATTGCCTTGGGATATGTGAGCCGGATCCTTTCGGAATATTCAACAGAAATGATTGTGAAGAAATTGAATCAAGAAGGGATGAGGGACTTTGAAGAAGCAGGGGTGGAACTGGAACATCGGGTCTGGTTCAATCCAAACTTAGAAAGTCGATTTTTCTATGTCCCCGGAGTCATTGCCACCATCGCTTTTCTCCTCCCCATGATTTTGACCGCTCAGGCCATTGTGAGAGAGAGGGAGATGGGAACACTTGAACAGATCATGGTCACCCCCATTCGCTCCTGGGAACTGGTTTTGGGAAAGACGCTTCCTTTTGCATTGATCGGTCTTATTGATGTGGTGATGATTGCACTGGTTGGGGTATTCTGGTTTAAAGTTCCTCTCCGAGGAAATCCGCTCGTTCTTCTCATGGGAAATATCCTCTTTCTGATGAGTTCAGTGGGCATAGGTCTTTTGATATCCACCATCTCCTCAACTCAACAGCAGGCACAGATCTCAACCTTCTTTTTTATGAATCCCGCTTTCATCCTATCGGGGTTCGCCTTCCCTCTGGAGAATATGCCGGAATGGCTTCAGTATCTTACCTATATCAATCCCCTAAGATACTTTTTGGTCATCATCCGGGGGACCTTTCTCAAAGGGATAGGGCTGGAGGTCCTTTGGCCTCAAATGCTTGCCCTGGCTGTTCTGGGCGGGCTGATGATTACATTGAGTTCAATGAGGTTCAGGAAAAGACTGAAATAAATTCAGTTCGGAGTAATGAGTTCGGTGTTCGGAGATTTTATATTAAAGACTCCGAACTCCCAACTCCGAACTCCGAACTTGGAATTGTGCCTTTCGAAAAATGATGGAATCAATGAAACCTCTATTGATGGATATCTATGATAGGTTATTTAAGGCTTATGGTCCTCGCCATTGGTGGCCCGGAGAGACGCCCTTCGAGGTGATGGTGGGAGCGATTCTCACTCAAAATACCTCATGGAGAAATGTGGAAAGAGTCATTCAAAAACTGAAAGAGAAAGGATTCCTGAATCCAGATGGAATTCACCGACTTAAGGTAGGACCATTGGGTTCTCTGATCAGGTCATCGGGATTTTATCGAATTAAGGCTAAGCGTTTAAAAACTTTCGTCAGTTTTTTATTTGAGGAGTATGATGGTGATATCAATAAGATGAAGAGAGGGAGGATAAATAACTTAAGGGAGAAACTCCTTGGAGTGGATGGAATCGGACCGGAGACAGCCGACAGCATCCTCCTCTATGGCCTTCAAAAACCAATATTCGTAGTGGACGCCTATACGAGACGCATTCTTTCAAGACATGGTATCGTTTCTGAAAAGGCATCCTATGAAGAGGTTCAGTCGCTCTTTATGGACCATCTTCCTCATGATGAGAGGCTGTTCAACGAATATCATGCTTTGCTCGTCCATCTCGGCAAGAACGTATGTAAAAAGAAGCCCGAATGTGAGAGATGTCCCATTAGGGGCATAGGGCATAATGTTGTAGCGCCCTCATTTACTGAGGGCGCTAATGGGTGACGCCGGCAATGAATGCCGACGCTACAAATATTTCAACTTTCTTTATGGGAAACTACTGGGAAAAAGAGATTCGGAGTTTGATGGGAAAGGCGATCCACCGTTATGGAATGATCCAGGATGGAGACCGCATTCTGGTGGGTGTTTCCGGTGGGAAAGACAGCTTAACCCTACTGACACTTCTATCTGAACGCGCCAAACGAGTTCCGCTTCACTATGAACTACTTGCGGTCCACGTGGACCTCGGGTTCCAATCCAATGGAGCGAAGTTGCTGACAGAGTTCTTCGAAGCCCAAAAGATACCCTATCACATTGAGTACACCCGGATCGCAGCATTGGCCACTGGCCCTGAGAACCGCGAAAATCCGTGCTTTCTCTGTTCGTGGGAGAGAAGAAAACGGATATTTTATCTGGCACAACGGTTTGGATGTAACAAGATCGCCTTTGGGCATCATAAAGACGATATCATCGAAACCCTCCTGCTGAACATATTCTACAGTGCAGAGATCAGCACCATGCTTCCCTTGCAGGCCCTGTTTAAGGGAAAGATGACTCTCATTCGACCGCTTGCCTTGATCGAGGAGAGGAAGATTGAGCGGTTTGCGAAAGAGAAGGGTCTTCCTTACTTTCCATGTGAATGTCCTGCTTCCGGACAGTCAAAAAGAAAAAGGGTTAAGGAGTTGATCCGCGCACTGGAGCAAGAGAATCGTCTCGTCAAAGGAAACATCTTCCGGTCACTCTCGAATATTAAGATGGACTATCTATTGTGGAAAAAGTAAGAATTTGATAATAATAATTTTAAACATATTGTTTAAAAGAGAATATCGTCGGAGAAGGGGAGAAACATGTGTAACGGGACTACGAGAAGGGAGTTTTTAAAACATTCGATCATCGGTAGTGTCGCATTGGGAGCCAGCACTGGGATCTTTGAACTGTCCTATGCTCAGGCGACCAATATTCGATTCAGCACCTGGCATACTCCTGTAGGACGGGAAACGAAGACCGTTTGGGAACCCATGCTTGAGGAATTCAAAAAAAGGAGCGGAGGTAAGATCACCTCTACCTTATATGCCGGAGCGGCATTAGGGAAGGGGCCAGAGCATTTTGATATTGTAGCCAAGGGCCTTTCGGACATGGGGTACTTTACAGCGACCTGGACACCGGGACGTTTTCCTCTTTCGGATGTTCTCTCTCTGGCTGCCTGGGTAGATGGAAAAGACCTGGCTACGGATATTGGAAATGCCATGTATGATCGGATTCTGAATCGGGAGTTCAAGGATGTAAAGATGATTGAACTGAATGGTTGCATTCAGTCTTTTTTGTGGACCCAAAAACCTGTTCGTTCTTTAGCCGATATCAAAGGGATGAAGATTAGGACTCCTGGTGGTCATCAAACCCATTATATCAAGGTTCTAGGGGCGGAACCGATTTTCATGCCATTACCCGATGTCTATCTCGCCATGGAGACCGGAACAGTGGATGGGCTGGTGACATGTCCACCGCTTGTTATAGGAGCCAAACTTTATGAAGTGGCCAAACATGGTGTGGTGGCAACCTTTGGATGTGTCACTGAAGGCGTAATCATGAACCTTGAGAGTTGGAAGAAGGTCCCGGAGGCCCAAAAGAAGATTATTGAGTCGGTGAGCCGCAATCCTTTCAAAACCACCGGAGGGCTGAACCGTGACGCTTACAAGGTGATGATGAAAGAGATCACTGACAAAGGCGTGACCCTTTATGATCTTCCTTCAACCGAAACGGAGAAATGGTACGAAGGCTTTCGGGAGGTGACGAGGAAGTGGGTGGCTGATCTCGAGGGCAAGGGGCTTCCGGCCAAAGAGGTTGTAAAGATGTATAACCAGGAATGTGAAAAGAGAGGGGTCAAGGTGGTTGCCTTTCCGCGCGAGTGGGCTTAAAGATTAAAATAGTGAATCAGTGAACAGAGGAAAGGGGCGACAAGGAGGTCGCCCTTTCTCTATTATTATCGGTCTCCCAACCTCTCACTTAACCCCTCCCTACCTCCCCTTAATTTAAGGGGAGGCGAGGTGGGGTTAGGGGGATGAGTGGGAGATATCATTATCTGCAGCGGAAGATCAATCACCCATGAACATCAAATATTTAATCCGGCGAATTAATTATTATGTCTGCGGGGCAGGGATGTGTTTGCTCATTCCCCTGATGCTCCTTACCGCCGGAGATGTGGTGGGAAGGAAATTATTTTCAAAGACGATTCCAGGCTCATTTGAACTATCCGAATATATATTGGCTGTTTTCATCCTGCTCGGTGCGGCTTATACCCAGCAGGTAAAAGGGCATGTCGGAGTTGATTTTCTAACAGCCCGTTTATCTCCTCGTGTTCAAACTCTCTGTAATATTTTAACCCTTTCTCTCAGCCTCTTTATCATTTCGATCGTCATCTGGCAGGGATGGATCGAAGGAATCCGGGAACGGACGGTTTCGGACATGTTAAGAATTCCGCAATCTCCTTTCCGATTGCTTGTTGCCATTGGAGGATTTCTTCTCTGGCTGGAACTTCTGCTCGATCTTGTTGATTCGGTAGGTAAATTGAAACGGAGAGCATTGTGAGCCCAATTCTTGCCGGCATCATTGGAAGTGCACTTCTTGTCTTTTTTCTTTTCTTAGGGATGCCTATTGCCTTTGTCATGATGTTCGTGGGTTTTCTGGGCATCGGTTATCTGGCGTCAATCAACGCAGCATTGCCTGTGGTGGCCAAGACCATCTACGAAACTGCGTCCTACTATCCCTATACGATCATCCCACTTTTCATCCTGATGGGCGGATTCGCAGGAAATGCGGGAATCACCAGAGAACTTTATGAAACCTTTGACAAATGGTTCAGAAGATTGCCAGGGGGGTTGAGCATTGCCACGATCACAACCTGTGCCTTTTTTGCAGCCTTGAGTGGTTCTTCAGTGGCAGCCTCAGCGGCGATGGGAACGATCGCCATCCCGGAGATGAGACGTTTTAACTATTCACCCAAATTAGCCGTGGGTACGGTAGCGGCTGGTGGAACACTCAGTTTTCTTATTCCTCCAAGCCTTGGTTTCGTAATCTATGGAATGCTGACCGAACAATCCATTGGAAAGCTTTTGATCTCCGGGATTATTCCTGGGATTCTCCTCTCCTCTACATTTATCTTGATTATTGTTTTTATGGTGAGGAAGAATCCGGGTCTGGCTCCATCTAATCCCGAAGGAGTCAGCTTTAAAGAGAAATTATTGGCCCTGAAAGGGGTTTGGGAGACCATTATTGTCTTTATGATCGTCATGGGGGGCATCTATTTAGGGTTTATCAATCCCACTGAAGCAGGGGCGATTGGCGCCTTAGCCCTTTTTGTGATTATTTTATTGAAGAGGAGACTGACCCTGCAAAACCTCTTTGCCTCCCTTTTTGAGGCGGCCCGGATCTCTGTTCTTGTCCTCTTTTTAGTGGCAGGGGCAAATGTCTTCAGTTATTTCCTCGCCCTCTCAACGATTCCCATGGCAGTCTCTTCCTGGATGGGTGGCCTTGAAGTTTCAAGGTATGTGGTCCTTGCGATCATCATATCGATCTACCTGGTGCTTGGCTGCTTTCTCGATGCGATCTCCATGATGGTTCTAACCTTGCCGGTGATATTTCCCGTCGTCAAGGCGCTCGGTTTTGATCCGATCTGGTTTGGGGTGGTCTGTGTGATCATGATGGAGGCAGGGCTCATCACACCGCCTGTGGGGCTCAATGTCTATACGCTTGCCGGTGTGGTCAAAGATGTTCCCATGCAGACGATCTTTCGCGGGGCGGCCCCTTTTCTTCTATCAATGATAGCCGTTGTCATCCTGATTACCCTTTTCCCAGAGATCGCCCTCTTTCTCCCCTCAATGATGGGAAGGTAGGTTTAAGGGAATTCGAAATTCCTGTCTTGATTCTACAGAGTGGAGCTTTGCGCAGGTAAACCTTACGTAAGAATCGGCGGCCCAGCGGTATTCATTTCTTAAATTGAAACTATACCGGTTTCATAATGAACAGTGCGATATTCCCTCCGCTAATCATTTTCTTTGTTTCTACCACCAATTTGAAAGCACCTATCAATTCTGGCAACCCTTTCTTTTTAAGAAAATCACGATAATTTTTAAAATGTTCGCGGCCAGCTACCACCTCGAATAAAAGAATGATGGCCTTAAACATCCATCCTTTTGGAAAGCGAATTGGCCCAGGGTGATAATCCGTCAACAAAATCCTTCCCTCTCGACTCACAACCCGAATCATTTCTTTCATAACTTGTGATCTTATTCTGTATGGTATCTCATGCAAAGTAAGCATTGAGGTAACAAGATCAAAGAAATTATCTTGATAGGGCATCTGTGATGCGTCTCCGACACGAAGATCGGCGTGTTCCCCTAATTTGTTCCGTGCGACTTCCAACATGGAAGGAGACAAATCGATTCCATGAACGAGGCATCCAGCCTTATGGTAGAGCATTAAATTCGTACCGGTCCCACAACCAACATCTAGTACTTTCATTCCTTCCTTGACTGGGAAACTTTTAATTACTATCTGCCTTATTACAGAATTGAAGGGTTCCACAAAAGTGTCATATTTTAACGCATATCTCCGATAGGGATCATTGACCATCTTTAGTATCCTTATGAATTGTCACCGCATAGCAAACAAAGGGATGAAAAAATAGGTCTTGCATTACTACAATTCATAAAGATTCTCCTTGGATTGTTGGATTGCAAGACCCTGTTCAGGTTTAATAGTGAAGTGATATGTCTAGTGGTTAATCTTTCTCTATTTTTTCCTTTATACTCGGAGGAAGGTTTGCCTTGAATTGTGGATATTTTTCAATGATACGCAGAACATCAGCCAGATCTTTTTGCCGCTTGCTCCTTCGCCTGGTTTGATCGGTGTAAGCCCACACTTTACCAAGCAGCACATCGTCGAGGCTTGCTACATACATCTTATAACCCAGAACATCCTTCAACTCTGCTCGCTGGATAAACCCCTGGTATCGAGGATCTGTCTGAACTTGAATCCGAAGATCCGATTGGGGACTGCTGATGTTCATGCTATGTTCGAAAGGCTCAACTTTTAATCCCTGCTTTTCAGCAGCACGGCAGATTGCCTCTACGTTCTTAACTGTTATGACAATATCTATATCAAGGCTCACCACTGGCTCAACATAGGCATTCACAGCGAGGCCACCGATAACACAGTATGGTGAACCGATTTCGGTAATAATACTGAGAAATATTTTAATTATGTCTGATTGCCCGTTGGCCAGAGAATTCAAAAATTCCTTGCTTGTCATTTAAGTAGCCTTCTTATCCAATGGGATACTGACGGATATTATATCCTCCGTTAAATGGTAATATACACCTTTACTCAAGCTTATGGAAGTAATTTTTATAAATATAAAAGCAAATTCAGATCTTGCGAGTCAGGTCGTCGATGTCTGATGAGCGGAGGCCCTTTAAAAAAAGATAAAGCAAATCTGCTGTTCTTTCCACGTCAGACCATTTGATTAACTCCGCGGGTGAATGGCTGTATCGCCTGGGGATGTATACCCCACCACATGGAACCCCTTTTCCTGAAGTATGGATGGTGGAAGCGTCGGTCCATGTCCGATAGATATCTTTCTGGTGAGGGATTTTGTTCTTCATGGCCGTGGAAATAAGACGTCGTCGGATCTTTTTGGAATAGATCGTTCCCCATCCCTGAGCATTGACATCCATGGAACGGATAACCGGTCCCTTACCGCATTCATCTGTAGCTAGTTGGGGAGGGGTGATTGGATCAGCAGCAGGAACCGTATCAACCACGATCGCCATATCCGGATTGAGAGCCTGCGCTGCGACTTTGGCTCCTCTGGAGCCCACTTCCTCCTGGACCGCAGCCACGAGGAAAAGTTGATAGTTGAGTTTCTCCTTTTTCATCCTTTCCGCTAATTCGATGAGAACAGTGCAACCCGCACGGTTGTCGATCGATTTGCTGATGATGGTGTCCTCCCCGACGGATTGAAAATGGGGGTGATAGACAATGGGATCGCCGATCTCAATCCCCCAGGATCTGACTTCCTCAGCGCTTTCCGCACCTACATCGATCCAGAGTTCTGAGACAGAAATGGGGCGTTTTAAATCTTCAGCGCTCATCAAATGCCGGTTTTTCACTCCGACCACGCCAGTATAGATGCCTTTGTCAGTACAAATATCGACCTTGGTGCTCAGCAATACCCTTTCATCGAACATTCCATTGAGGTCGAAGAAGATGTAGCCTTTTGGATCGATATACTTAACAAGCAGGCACATCTCATCCGTGTGAACGCAGATCATCACCGATCTGTTTCCTTTTCCGATCTTTCCAACCACGTTTCCCATGGGGTCGATGGAGACATCGGAAAGATTCTTTTTCAGTTCTGCGGAAACAAATTCAATCACTTTCTCTTCAAATCCGCTTCCCCCCGGGATGGAAACCAATTTCTGAAATCGTTCAAACATTGTTTGTTTTTTCGGAGCCATTTTTTGATCCTCACTTTACTCTGTTTTTGCGAATGGCCTTATTTTCACCTATTTTCGGAGATAAATCCAGATATTGAAGCAAAAGAGCAGGACGGTGAATAGGAGAACGATTGTTCTGGAAATCTCCATATAGACGATTCTCTCCACATAATAGATGATGAACGACCCGGCATAGGCGAGGTCTGGGTGATGTTTTGCCCTCAACCAAACCTCAAGGTGGGTGAGGGGACAGAACCAGTCGAATAGTTGAATGACGAGAGCAAAACCGAGACCAGAGAGGTGAAATATTTTTATAACTTTGTTTCGCTTTCCCCACAGACCACCCAGGAAGAGAAAGACGATCCAGAGAAAATGGATCAGGACAACACTATCTGCAAGAATCTTGAAAACCATTTTATCGATTACCCCATTCCATCCAGCATATAATGTATCATAAGTTGACCTTCTTTTTCAGAAAAAACTACTATTGGGGGATCCAACTTTCGTTTGAGTAAACGGAGGTAGAGTGGTAGAATAAACAAAACAGCAGGGAATTACGTTCAATGAAGTACCCCGCAGCAGAGCTGCAGGGTATCCAATTCCTCAAAAAACTCTCCTCCCCCTTCCCCGCCCCGGTCTATTAATAGGGCGGGACCGGGGGATGGGGGAGCTTGCTATAATATAGAAAGCAACAGATGGCCAATAAATAAAGGTTGGCTATACTCTTTCTTGTTTGGTAA
>Ga0194126_10009489_pt1 | contig 12970 bp, 10 predicted proteins | sample TA2KigC150mmetaG_FD_148641 | JGI IMG/M metagenome (GOLD analysis project Ga0194126, IMG submission 148641) | Freshwater microbial communities from Lake Tanganyika, Tanzania - TA2015035 Kigoma Deep Cast 150m | ecosystem: Environmental > Aquatic > Freshwater > Lake | place: Tanzania: Lake...
TCCATCAATCAAGGGCATCTCGATTTCTTGAGGGCCTTGAAAAAGGAAGGGCTGCGGATCAAGCGAAGTGCGATCGCAAGAATCGACCTGTCCGATTACGAAAGGGGGATCGATCGCATCCTTGAAGCCGGCGCCGATATCATCTTGTGTGCCCTCTATCCGACTCCCATACCCGGATACGACTGGCCGGATTACTGCCAAAGGGTGTGCGACGCGATCGGGCATTGCAAAAAGAGCCGGGTATCCACCTCTTTTTGGATCACGTGCACCCGCTGGGATGAGCGGTATGCCCTCGACCTCTATCGCGCGGCCATCGATGCCGGGGCCGATCGAATCAAGACCGCCGGCGGCGGCGTTTTGACCGTGTCGGCCTATAAACGGCTGGTGGGTTTGCTCAAGGGCATTGCCGGCGATGCCGAGGTGGGCATCCATGCCCACAACAACTACGGGACGGCGACGGCGTGCACATTGGCCGGTGTCGAGGCGGGCGCAGCCAACGTAGAGACATCGGTCAACGGTTTGGCGGATGGCGCGGGACTTGCCGCCTTTGAAGAGGTGGTGATGGCGCTTACGGTCATGTACGGGTTGGATCTGGGAATAAAGCTCGAAAGGATAACGGAACTGTCGCGGTTGGTGCAGGAGATCACGGGGATAGAGGTGCAGCCCTACAAACCGCTCGTGGGACGGTCCGTTTTCATGGAAACGCCCGATACGCACATCGAGGGGATTCTGCGGGCGCGCATCAAAGGGGAGAGGACGAGGGATTTCATCGAGCCCGCCGCCATTGGGCAGAAGACGACCCTCCTCTTCGGCCCTTCCGCGCTTGGCGGCAGGAGCATCGAGCTGAAGGCCCAGGAGATGGGACTTGCGCTCGACGGGAAACAGGTGCAGGCGGTGATCGATGCGATGAGAGACAGGCTTCATACGGTTGACGCGCTGGAAGAGGACGAGGTGGGGGCGATCATCCATGAGATTTCGGAGATGAAAGGAGAAGGAGCATGAAGACGGCAATAGGCATAATGGTTTTACTGATGCTGGTTCTACCCTCGACGATCCCGGCACAAAACTATCCGGAGAAACCGATCCGGATCATTGTCGGCTATGCCCCGGGGGGAGGCAACGATATCGCCGCGAGACTGATGGCCCCGAAGCTGTCGGAAGCCCTGGGACAGCCGGTCATCGTCGAGAACAAGCCCGGGGCGGGGACGAACATCGCCACGGAGTACGTGTCGAAGTCGGCGCCGGACGGATATACTCTGCTGCTGGGCTCGCCCGCACTGACGATCAACCGGTCGCTCTATGGAAAACTCCCTTTCGATGCCCTTCGCGACCTGACAGGCGTCTCCATGTTCGCGGTTTCCGCCAATATCATGGTTGCCAATCCATCGCTTCCGGCGAAGAACATCAAGGAACTGATCGCCCTTGCCCAGAGCAAGCCGGGAAGGCTTACCTTCTCTTCTTCCGGTAAGGGATCGAGCCAGCACCTGACGGGCGAGCTGTTCAACCTGCGGGCAAAGGTCAGCACGCTGCATGTCGCCTACAAAGGGACGGCCCCTGCGCTCACCGCACTGATCAGCGGCGAGGGGGACATAAGCTACACCAACATCCCCGCTTCGCTGGCGCATATCAAGTCGGGACGGCTGCGCGTCATGGCCAACACCGGAAGCAAGCGTGCCGAGCTCCTGCCCGACGTGCCGACGCTTAAGGAGTCCGGGGTGAATGTAGACACAATCGTCTGGTACAGTATTGCCGCACCCGCGGCAACTCCGCGGCCGATCATCGACAAGCTCGCGGGCGCCCTCAAAAAGATCCCGCACACCCCGGAGATGAAAAAACACCTGGCCGACCTAGGCGCCGAGCCCGTGGGAGGCACGCCGGAGGAGTTAAACAAGTTCCTCCGCGAAGAGACGGAGCAGTGGGCGGAAGTCATCAAGGCCGCCGGCATTAAGATCGAGTAGTTATATCAATGGACTCGCTCTGTGCACAGATACACTGTCTGCTTTCGCCAAAATCGGTCGTCATCGTCGGGGCGTCGGCTGATTATACGAAATTTACGGGCAGAACGGTGAAATATGCGTTAAAGCATCGCTATCCGGGCAAGCTTTACGCGGTGAATCCTTCCCGTTCCGAAATCTCCGGCATTCCCTGTTTCCCTTCGGTGAAGGATCTACCGGAAGCCGTTGATACGGCCTTTATCCAGATCGCCGCGAAAGGGGTTCCCGCGGTGATCGAGCAGTGTATCGAAAAGAATGTCAAAAGCATCATTATCCATTCCGCCGGCCTCGGCGAGAGCGGTGATGAAGGGAAGAAGACCCGGCAGCGGATCCTGTCGCAGGTCCGGGAAGCGGGGATCCGCGTCGTCGGCCCGAACTGCGCGGGGATCGCGAACATGACGGCAAGCATCATCCTGTCCCCGATTGTCTGCTATGAACTCGACGCCATCCCCAGGGGGAGGATAGGCCTCATCTCGCAGAGCGGCGGTTTGACGGGCGCCTACGTCACCAGGGCCGCGGATCGGGGGATCGGGTTCAGCTATGTCATCTCGACGGGCAACGAGATGGACTTGGGTGTCAGCGATTTCGCCCACTATCTGCTCAGGGACAATCGCACCGACGCCATCGCCATTTTTCTCGAGGCGCTCAGGGACGTTGAACTCTTTCGTGATGTCGCCGGCGAGGCTCTGAAAATCGGGAAGCCGATCCTTGTCCTCAAGGTCGGCCGCACCGAGGTCGGCGCCAAGACCGCTGCGTCGCACACCGGCGCCCTGACGGGCGCCGACGCGGTCTATGACGCCTTTTTCAGGCAGTACGGGATCACGCGGGTGGAAACCCTGGAAGACCTCTTCGAAGTCCCAGCGCTCTTCTGCAAGACAAGACCGCCCAGGGGAAAAAATGTGGGCGTCATCACCACGACCGGCGGAGGCGCGACGATCGTTGTGGAAGCCGCGGCCCAGGCCGGGCTTCAATTTCCTCCGCCTTCCGACGATGCGATGAGGGAAGCAACGTCGTTCCTTCCCTCCTTCGCGGCGAAATCAAATCCCATGGACGTCACGATGTCCGGCACAGGGGACGGATTCAAGAAGGGTCTCGAATTGATGCTCAGAGACGATGCCTTTGATATGATCGTGGGGGTCGTGGGGACATCGAGTCAATTCGAACCGAATCTAGGCGTGCAGCCGATTGTAAATGCATACGGGGGGGCGACGAAACCCCTCGTTGCCTTCTGCAATCCCAACGCGGCGGAGGCGCTGCGACTCTTCGAGATGCACGGGATTCCCTCCTTCCGGACCCCCGAGGCGTGCGGGCGAGCACTGGGTTATCTGGTGAAGTACAGCCAGGCGCGTGAGGGATTCGATATACAGCAAGGCCAAAGGAAAACGGCGGACCCGCAATCGCCGGCAGCACGTAACGTTCGAGCAATCCTGGGGAGCGCGCAAGGCGGCGTTTTAAATGAGCATGACAGCAAGCGGATTCTGTCGGAATACGGCATCGATACGACCAAGGAATGGCTGACCGGCGGTCTTGAGGCGGCGAAGAGGGCGGCGGAAGAGATCGGCTATCCGGTTGTGCTGAAGGTAATGTCGGCCGATATCCCCCACAAGACCGAGGCGGGTGCGATCGCGCTGGGCATCCGATCGGAAACCGAGCTTGTGGCGTCCTTCGGGGAGATCCTCGATCGTGCGAAAAGATTCAAAGGCGATGCAAAGATCGACGGCATTCTTGTCCAGGAGACGGCGGAAAAAGGGATGGAGCTGATCATCGGCATGAAAAGGGACGCCGATTTCGGACCCGTCATCATGTTCGGATTGGGGGGCGTCTTCGTTGAAGTATTTAAGGATGTGTCGTTCCGTATCCCGCCCCTCTCTCTTCGGGACGCCCGGGAGATGATCGGGGAGATCAGGGGAGCAAAGCTTCTTAAGGGATACCGGGGAATGGAGACAATGGATGTTGAGGCGATCGCATCGACATTGATGCGTGTGGCGTGTCTTTCAATGGATCTCGGCGATCGAATCCGGGAATTGGATATCAACCCGCTGATCGTTTACCCCAGTGGAAAAGGGATCAAGGTGGTGGATGCCTTGATCTGCCGATAACAGCGAAGATAACAGCAAGGAGCAATGGGATATGGATTTTCAGTTGAGCGACGAACAGAAGATGTTCCAGGAAACGGTGCGGAAATTGTCGTTGAAATATTTTGCGCCCAAGGCGTTCACGTGGGAAACGGGATCGGGCGGATCGTATCCCTGGGAAAATGCCAAGATTCTGGCCGAGAACGGGTTGATGGGCATGCGCCTTCCGGAGGAGGAAGGCGGACAGGGGGCATCGCTGATGGACTGCGTGATCGCCATCATGGAGATCACCAAGGTCTGCCCCCACACGGGGGATGTGTTTCAGGCGGGCAACTTCGGCGCGATTCAGCAGATCGCCTTTTTGGGCAACGAGTACGTAAAAAAAACTGTCCTCCCCAAACTGCTTGCGGGTGAGACCATCATCACGGCGGCGATGTCCGAACCGGACGCGGGGTCGGCGGTCACGGACCTTCGAACCACTGCCCGCTTCGAGGGAGACCATGTCGTCATCAACGGCAGCAAGATCTTCAACTCGAACGGCGACAGCGCCGGGTATTACTCGGTCTGGTGCCGCTTCGGCAAGGGTGTCGCATCCTCGGGCGCGGTGGTCGTTCCCGCCGATGCCCCCGGTTTTTCGCGCGGGAAGACGGAACACCACCTCTCCGGAGAACACCACTGCATGCTCTATTTTGATGAATGCCGGGTGCCGAAGGAATATGTTCTGATGTCCGAGCAGGGGTTCAAGAAACTGATGTCCGTTTTCAACGTCGAGCGGATGGGCAACTCGAGCCGGTCGCTTGCCGTGGCCGAACTGGCTTACGAGAAGTCGCTGCAGTACGTCAAGGAACGGAAGCAGTTCGACCGGCCGCTTTGCGAATTTCAGGGGATTCAGTGGAAGCTCGCGGACATGAAACTCCGTATCGAACAGGCCCGATGGCTCCTGTACAAGGCGGTAGTCGAGGCGGATCGGGGTTTGCCGTCGGCGCTCGACAGCTCCCTGGCGAAGCTCGCCTGCAACGAGGCATCCGAATTCGTCTGCAGGGAGGCGATTCAGATCCACGGCGGCTACGGTCTCTCCCGGGAATATCCTTTTGCCTATCTTTATGCTCGGGCCAGGGGGTGGGTCATCGCGGGAGGCAGCGTCGAAATGCTCCGGAACCGGATTGCCGTCGAGATTCTGGGGAGGAATTTCGACCAGCGGCCGCCGAAACCCCTTGTCGTCAAGGAATGATCTGAAACGGAGGCATGCAGGCAAACGTTCAACCGGCAGGGCGCATCTGTATAGCAGAAGTCATGAAACTTACCGGTTATCGGTAGAGCACCTAATCTCAGGATCACCAGTGTTCAACCATCATTTCCAGCAGCGCCGCGAGGTCATCTACGCCTTCGCCGGGAATCGTGCAGGCGGCGGTAAATCGGTGGCAGCCTTCGGCAAAGCCTCCGACCTGCCGCGCGGCCTCGGGAACCAGCTGCATCAGATCCGGTCGTTCTCCCCTTTCGATGGATCGCCTGAGTTCCGGTGTCACGCGGAAGGAAACCTTTGACTCGCTCCGGACAGATCCGTACAAATAGGGATTTTCACCCGGAATATGTTGAAACCCAACAATATAGCACGCCCCTTCCACGGCGCGGCGCCTGATGACCTCCTCGCAAAACAGGCCGATCGCCTTGAGCCCCAGCGGATAGAAGCGTTCCCCGACATCGGTCCAGACGATCTGACCTCTGCGCGATAGCCCGTCCCGGCGTATCCGGGCCATTTCCAGGGAGAAACGATCACGCTGAATCGCCGCCATCTCGACGCCGAAGGCCAGGGCCTGTTCATCCGGACCGTTCATACAGGCATCAATCGCCCGATCGGCGCCGCGCCGGTAGTATCCATTGACCGCCAGGGCGCTGATCAGGGAGTCCGCCTCCCCGAGGTTCCGCTGGTGAAACCGGGGGAGGCGCCAGGGGGTATCGCCACCGGTGCCGGACGGAAGCAGATCCCCCCGCCTGACGGCCGTATCGAGCAAAAGCGCGTTGAGACCTTCGCAGCGGCCCCGCGTCATCTGATGATCCCCCACCGCACCCAGGACTGCAAGGGCGGCCTGGTCCTCGTTCGCACCATCGAGGGCCAGGGCGAAAAAACAGGCCGCGGTGGCGGCGGCGCACTCGCTGTCCCCGCTGATGCCAAAGTTTTCCGGGTTGACCTGTCGCAGACAGGGGAACTCGCCGGTGGCCGGAAGGTGGTGATCGATGATGATCACCCGGGAATCCTTCCGGATATGGCGGCAGATCGCTTCGGCAGCCTGACCACCCAAATCGGCATAGAGGATGAGCCGTCGTGCGGGCCTGTGAATCGCCGGCAGTAATGAGCGATGGACTCCCTCGATGGGGACATGCTCGACTGAAAATCCCGCCCGCGACAAAGATTTTCCAAGAATGGCGCCGGCCGCGATTCCGTCGGTGTCGTTATGGTGGACCAGGGTGATCCCCCGATATGGTGCATCGGTCAGTGACGCGGCCGCGCCCCTCACTGCCTCGAAAAAGTTTTCCATCCGAATTGTATCCATGTTCATTCACACCCAATATCGGTGCGGTCTTACCATCACGCGAATGTCGAAAATTCAGATTTCAGGTGATCCGCCGGCGGACGGACGCGGATACGAATTCACTCAACATCACAACGGCGAAGACCGCGAGCAGGATGACGGAGACCTCCTGCCACCGGAACTGATTGATGGCCGAGTAGAGGACGATGCCGATACCGCCCGCGCCGACAAATCCGAGGACGGAGGACTCGCGGATATTGATGTCCCAGCGGTAAACGGTGGTGCCGTATATGACGGGCAGCACCTGGGGAAGAATGCCGATCCAAAGCACCTGCAGGCGCGAAGTGCCGGTGGACTCGATGGCCTCCACTACGCCGGTATCAATCTCCTCAATGGCTTCAGCCACGAGCTTTCCCAGGAAACCGATGGAACGGAAGGTGATCGCCCAGATGCCGGCCATGGGACCGGGGCCGAAGACGGCTACAAACAGCAGACCCCAGACGACCGTATTGACCGAGCGGGATGCCACCAGAATGAAACGGCCGATGAACCAGGTGAAGGCATTGAAGGTGGTGTTTCGCGCCGCCAGAAAGGCAACCGGAAAGGCAACGAGTACGGTGGCCACGGTCCCCAGGGTTGCGATGTGGATCGTCTCGATCAGCGGCGTCCACAGCTTCCGGAAATAGCCCACTTCCGGCGGCCACATCCGGGTGGCCATGTCCAGCGCCTGAATATGCGCGTCGAGAAGGAAGAACCAGGTAATATCCATGGCGCTGATCGACCAGACGGCGATGGCGACGACACCCAGATACCAGGCATAGCGAAGCAGGGTCTGGCGCGGGCTGAATCGACGCCAGATTTCGGGATGTTTGGCGGCATGCTGATGCGGCGTCATCGTAGCTGATTTCTCACCCAGTTGGAGAAGAACTCACCGATAAACACCAGGGAAATGATGGTGAGCAAAATAGCCAGACTGAAATCGTAGTCGTAGCGGCTGAACGAGGCGGCCAGAACCTGCCCGATGCCGCCGGCTCCGACGATCCCCACCACGGTGGAGTGGCGGATGTTGGCATCGAGCCGATAGATCGACACTCCCAGGAATCGCGGCAGGACCTGCGGCGAAACGCAGTAGATGAGCAATTGAGGGAAGCTGGCGCCGGTGGCGCGAATGGCTTCCAGCTGTCCCGGCGGCATGTTTTCGATGTCTTCGGCCAGCATCTTCGAAATGAAACTGATGCTGGAAACAAGCAGGGTCAGGACGCCGGCCAGAGGGCCGAAGCCAAAAATCTTGACGAAAAAAATCGCCACGATGATTTCATGGAAGGTTCTCGATAGGATGATGAAGCCCCGTGCAACCAGATAGACGGGCTTTGGAACCAGGTTCCCGGCGCCGCAAATCCCCACGGGCACCGCCAGGATCATACCGAAAAAACTGGCGGCCAGCGCCATCTGAACGCTTTCCAGCGTCCCCCGGAAAAGGAGGCTCCAGCGGCTGAAGTCGGGAGGCAGCATCCGGACGATGATGTCGACGGCGCGCGGGACGCCTTCGGCCACCCGCCCCCAGTTGATCTCCAGGGTTCCCATGGACCAGAACAGGTAGACAAGGACCCCGGCGGCAAGCCCCTGCCGCACTAACGGATTTTCAATGGTTCGGATGCGCTGCCACCGGGGTGGGTTTCCGCGACCGGTGGACAATGGTGTGGCCGTCATGCAAGCGATTCTCTGAGCATGCTCTCTTCAGTTTCGGAATGCGGTTTATCCGGACTACCGCTCTCGTCATCGACCTTGCGGATCGTCGTGCTCCAATCTTCTTCCCCGTAGATCTCGGTCAGCACCTGGGCGGTAAGCTGGTCGGGCTGACCATCGAACACGACTTCGCCGCTGCGCAGGCCGATAATGCGGTCGGAAAAAGATTGCGCCAGCCCCACGTCGTGGAGATTCACGAGCGCAGGCGTACCGCGCTCGTGGGCCAGTTCGACCAGGATCCGCATGATCTGTCTGGATGTCTTGGGATCGAGACTGGCGGTGGGTTCATCCACTAAAAGAAGATCGGGCCGCTGCATCAGAGCGCGGGAAATGCCCACCCGCTGGCGCTCGCCGCCGGACAGAGCATCCGCCCGGGTATTCTGATAACCGGAAAGACCGACCCGTTCCAGCAGGGCAAAGGCCGCGTCGACATCCTCGGACGGGAATTTACGGCTGTATGTCCTCCAGAATCCGACATAACCCAGCCGGCCGGAAAGGAGATTCTCCATCACGGTGAGGCGCTCAACCAGGTTGTATTCCTGAAAAATCATACCCATCCGCCGACGCATGTTGCGAAGGTCACGGCGCCCCAGTGTCAGGATATCCACGCCGTCAAGTATGATCGAACCGGCGGTCGGTTCCACCAGCCGGTTGATGCAGCGAATGAGTGTGCTCTTGCCGGCGCCCGACGGGCCGATAATCGTGACCACCTGGGGTTCGGCGACTGTGAAGCTGATGCTCTTCAGCGCGACGGTGCCGGTAGGGTAGATCTTGGACAGACCGGATATCTTCAGCATATGTCTGCTTTCCCGGAATGGTCGTTGCCGTCGTCTCCGGAGGAAGCGGCGGCAAACCCGGTCCGATGATGCGCCGATTTTTTCTCCGTCACCTGCCGTGACGGTCGTTACTTGATCTTTTTCAGCGCATCGAGCGTATAGGCTTCCTTGTTGTCCTTCTGGATGGTGCGGATGATATCCCAATGTTTCCTGTAGTCGACGGGAATGAAGGATTCGGCCTGTTTTCCGAAATCCTTGGCGAGACCCGTCCCCTTCCAGTCGAAGGTCAGGAATGCGTCACGCACCTTTTTTTGCAGATCGGGATGCAGATTGTATATATACCCGTAGGCGGTGCCCGGAAACTGCTCCGATTCCCAGACAATTCTGACCAACGAGCGATCGAACATCTTGCGCTCGATCATACGCTCCATCACGGTGGAGGCGATCGGTGCGGCGTCGTAATCTTTGTTGACGACCCCCATGATCGAATTGTCGTGCTTGCCCGAGTAGGTCACCTTGTAGTCCGTGTCGGGGGAAATGCCTTCCTTCTTGAACAGCGCCCGCGGCGCCTGGTCGCCCGAGTTGGACGCCGGTGTCACATGAGCCACCTTGCGTCCCTTCAAATCCTTCACCGTCTTGATGTTGGAGTCCTTGTGGGTAATCAGCCACAACCGGTACCCCCGGAAGGTGCCGTTCTTGTCGCCCATCATGGCCACCGGATGAAAACCGCCGAGATTCACCCCGTATACCGTTGCGCCGGCGGCAAATCCCGAAATATGCAGGCGGCCGGAACGCATGGCCTCAACCTGGGCCGCATAGGACTCGGGTCCGTACCACTTGACCTGTTTGCCGGTCTTCCTGGCGATGTGGTCCATGAGCTCCTTGAAAACATTTTCATAAACGGAAGGGTCCTCGACCGCGGTATAGGAAAAGATGAGCGTTCCCGGATTGAGCCATTTTCCCGCATCCTTCGGGTTGTCGGCGAGAAGATCGTTATCCTCGTCACAGTAGCGGATGTCCAGATCCCCCCGGTTCCTGCACGGCTCTGCCGCACCGGCCGGCATGACCGCCGCTGAAAAGAAAACCAGCAAAGCAAGACTCAAAAAGGCTGCCCATAAGGATCTGCGAGATATCAATACGGTATCCATAGTCACCCCCTTTTGTTATTGATCCGATCCGTCCGGTTCTGAAACTGGTCTGATATCTGGTCTTATGATCTGAGAAGAATTCGCTCTAGCCTGCCGCGATCGTAAACGAAGGCGGCTTCGCATGTCAAGAAGATTATACCCTGCGAATTGCCTCAAATAAAATGTTACCCAAGGAGGGCTTGAAAAAGGATCGTTGACTCATAATTCGATGTTACCGAACATCGACTTCCCAAAGGAGGGATGATTATGAGTCCACGATCCAAGAAAGAGTATACTGAGGCAGTCCACTTACGATATAAAAATGCCTCCCGTCATGAGAAGACCGTCATCCTTGATGAATTCTGCGCCACCTGCCGATGTCACCGCAAACATGCCATCAGGGTTCTGAAGAAATTCAAACGCTTTACCAAACCAAAACCAAAAAAAAGAGGAAAACCTGCTGTCTATCAGAACGAGGCTATCATCAACCCTCTGAAAGAAATCTGGCTTGCCGCGAATCTGCCCTGCTCAAAACGCCTTAAGGTAGTCTTGCCGATCTGGCTGCCTGGCTATGTTGAACTCTTCGGTGAACTCTCTTTGGAGGTTACCAATGCCTTACTGAAAATCTCTCCTCCGACCATAGACAGGATTCTTAAACCAATCCGATTCCAGTACACAAAACGGGGCCGGAGCACCACAAAGCCAGGGACTCTTTTACGAAAACAAATACCCATCAAAACCAATCAATGGGACGAAGCACGTCCCGGTTTTCTCGAAGCCGATACGGTCGCCCATTGTGGCGATTCCACCGCCGGAATGTTCGTCAATACCATCGATTTCGTAGATATCGCCACCGGATGGACAGAACAACGCGCCGTCTGGGGTAAGGGCGAATCAGAGGTCCTGGAACAAATCAAAAACATCGAAAAAACCCTCCCATTCCCCATCCTCGGCTTCGATTCCGATAACGGCGGTGAGTTCCTCAACCACCACCTTCTGAGACATTTTACCGAAAGAAAACAACCCGTCCAGTTTACCAGAAGCCGGGCATACCACAAAGATGACAACGCACACATTGAACAGAAAAACTGGACACACATCAGGCAATGGCTCGGCTACGATCGATTAGACAAGAATCAAATCGTACCGCTCCTCAACAACCTCTATGCCAAGGAATGGAGACTCTTTCACAACTTCTTCTGCCCTTCCGTGAAACTCATCGCCAAAGAAAGAATCGGCTCCAAAACCATCAAACACCATGATCCTCCCAAAACCCCTTACCAGAGAATCATGGAATCTCCTCATATCCAGGAATCGGTCAAACTCTCCCTCTCCAAACAACTTGAAAATCTAAACCCGTTTCTGTTAAGGAAAATCATGGACAAGAAGATGAAAATAATCTTCTCCATCAACAACAAACCTCGGTAACATCTTTTATGAGGCAACGTTACCCAAAATCTCTCCCCCTTCGGTAACATTTTTCAATGAGGCAACTGGGGGGATCCTGCAATTCAGACACTAATGAGGTCTTGGGGGGTGAGGGGCGGGTTAGCCGTGTGACAAATGTTTGCAACCGTGGACATAGTTGCCGATTTTGGTGCCGGGTGTATGCGTTATAGGCGGGGGAGGCTTTGGAGATGGAGGAATTCTATTAATCAGGACAATAAGGGATGATAAGGGCGACAGGCGATGGATGCCGCCTTTTTTGAAGGATGATCATAATGACGGTAATTCTCAGCAATGGTAAGAGAGGGGAAAAAGTCAGGGAGGCCGAGGATTCATCAGTACGCTTTCCAACTCACGACCGATCCGTTCGCATTTGGCTGCGATCTTTTTGCGCGCTTCCTCACCAAGTTTCACCACAAACCCAATGAGTTCGAACGGGCTGAATAGACCGTAATAGTTCTGGTAGTTGACGATGAGGTAGTTATCCGAAGGCAGAAGCTGCTGGCGGATGTGCGGGAGTGTCTTTTGGTTAAGCTCCTTGCGTCCTTGCTTCAACAGGTAGAATTGAAGGAGGTTATAAGCCAGCATGATAAAAACCACTTGGTTGACAACCATCGAGAAGGCCCGGGAGGTGAAATGGGTCAGGTCGTTAAAGCACTTGAGCTGGCGATATCGCTCTTCTATAGAGGTGCGCAAATGATATTCCTGCCGGCTACGGGTTGGATCCCGGACCTCCTTGGTATCGATTAAGAACCAAAGCTCCTGATGACCATCGGCATAATGCTCTCGATTGGCTACTACGGTGAGGGGTACGTTGCAGGAATCCCAGCTCCGAAACTCGCCGATGGCGGCCGCTTCCCTTTTGATCAAGATTTTTTCGGGCGGCGGGGATGGTTGCTGTTGTTTCAACTGGCGGCGTGTTTCCTGTCGCTTTTGCTCCCGTTTGGAAATGGCTTTGGGCCTGAGGCGAAGAGGCTTTTTGACTTCTTCGCTCGGCGGCTTGCACTCCACCCATTGGACGTCCGACTGCTGGAATAATGCCATCGCATCGACATAGATATCCATGTTGCTGCGAACCGGGATGAGGATGTCAATGTTGTATTCCTTTTTGCAGAGCGATATCGCCTTGCCATCCAGGAATCCACGGTCCAGGATGAGCCGCTTCATTACGCCTTTGCCCGCCGTCTGGACAAACTGTTTTACTAAATCAAGCCTGTTCAATAATTCAATTTCAGGACCGGGCTTTTCTTCCCGGTCGTGAGGTAGTCAAAAATA
>Ga0194126_10009491_pt1 | contig 12964 bp, 10 predicted proteins | sample TA2KigC150mmetaG_FD_148641 | JGI IMG/M metagenome (GOLD analysis project Ga0194126, IMG submission 148641) | Freshwater microbial communities from Lake Tanganyika, Tanzania - TA2015035 Kigoma Deep Cast 150m | ecosystem: Environmental > Aquatic > Freshwater > Lake | place: Tanzania: Lake...
TATCGCATATTCCTTTTCCTTCTCATTCTCAGTTCGTTTGTAGTCAACCTGGTTGCCTACGCCCAAGATAGCGATCCCCCACAAGATAATCCCTGGGCTGAAGTGATCGATGAAGATGGCAACATCCTATACGACAATCTTACTGATCTCGGTGAAGTTCAGGTTGATGTGGAATGGGTGCCGGATGTTCCCTTCATTGATGGACAGGCGACTTTCCATCAATACCTGACCCCCAGCGGGAACATTGTTCTCCTTCCCTCTGCCACCACCTTGTTCTTCATGGCGTTGAATCCGGAAGCCTCAGGGCTCAACGATGCCTACGGTGCACTGGGAAACGGCATCGGGGTGCTGGAGACCATGCTGGCTGGCTATATTACGCCGCAAGACATGGCAGATTTAGGATACACCGATTCGGATGCTTTCTGGCAAGCAGTTATTGATGGAGATGTGAATATCTGGACGATCGAGATCATGGGTGATTTCCTGCTTGACTTGTTGTCTTCTTCAATTGCGGACGGCAACCTGTACACCATGCTCCTGCTTTATATGCAAGGCGACTGCGATGCCATCCCCGGAGGTTGCCCAGATATCCCCGAACCAACCCCCACCCCACCGCCGAATGTCTGTCCTCCAGCGTTCATCGAGACCCGTCCCATCCAGGTAACAGGCGGATCATCTGAAGGTGGCAAGATCGCCCCTCCCAACCCGGTGGTCATTGGCCAGGACCCGGAACGGCGCGGTGTGGATGTTCAAGTCAATGTCCTCATCCCACCCGTGATTTATCACTACTTCCGCGCCATCCGCCACGAAGACCAGGTGTGTGTCTGGGATAACAGTGGGACGAGTTCTGGCTGCCCGGAACACCCTGGAGACCCGTACTGGCAGACGGAAGTAAATGTCTGGTACGAGTGCGAGGAACATACCTTCACCTTCCCGGACTACCTGTCCTCGGCGCGCATTTCCGTCAGCCTGACCGAGGACTCCCGCAACTGGATCCTGACCGACCTAGCGCAGGCTTATCCCGGCGCCCATCTGATCCACCCCGACTTCTCCTTTTCCTTCCCCGGACCAGGAAGCTTGCTGGGAGACCAGAGTGTTACCTGGACCACGACCATCCCGCGCATTCAGACCGCGGATCCTGGCGAGTTTGAGACCGTGGTCACCGTACGCACGACCGGTACCCCTGTCTCCGCACCCCGCCAGGTGCAGATCAGCCTCGGGACCTTTTCCGTGGAACTGGTGGAAGTCATCCTGATCGAGGAACCATGAGCCTGTTGGATACCCTGGCCGCCAGCCCGGTGTGGTTTGTGAACGGCATCCTGTACCTGTTGTACTGGCTGGCCGGCCATGTTGCTGAAGTATTCGCCCTGTTCTTCGGGATCGCGATCGCCCTCGGGATCGACCCGGCAGTGCAGGGGCGCGCCAGCGAACGCCCTCGGCGCTACGAGCGCGGCGGGGTCCAGACGGCAGCCCCGGCGGCGACCTACTTCACGCTTGGAGTTCTTCTGCTCTGGTTGATTGTATCAGCGATCTCAAAATTCCCGATCCCGACCATCGGAGCGGTAATGTGGTTCGTGGGGCTCCTGAGCATCCTAGCTGTCTCTGAGGAGCGTGTCAACCAGTTGTGGTGGGTCAAGACCGGCATCCTGGTGTACGCCATCCTGGTGCTGCTGCTGCGTTTCGGTCTGCAAGCCTTGCAGGGTACCAATCCTTCGGACTGGGCCACTGTGCTCGGTTCGAGCGCCGATGCCCAGATCGTCATCAACCAGACGCGCAGCAATGTAGCCATGATCGGGATGCTCTTTGTCCTGGTGCTCTACCCGGTTGGATTCGCAGCCATGCTGTTGAACCGTTTCATCCGCAATCCCAAGCCGCTGTACAACATCTGGCGGGAGGCGGGGGAAGTCCTGGAGAGGCTGCGTACCAGAACTTGAGTGCAGCGTGCGGAGTGCCCATGTGCCCTGCAACCAATCCAATTGTGCACCTCCGGCACGGCACGCCGCACTATTGAGCCTGATGCCATTGGCTCGGCAACCGTTTCGAAAAACGGCAGCGTGCAGGTTCGAATCCTGCCAGGCTCATCTTTGTCTCTCGATCTTGTGAGATCGGGTGACACCGCACCCCCTGGGTGCATATCCGTACACTGGATTTTTTCCAGTCCTGCACGTTTACAGCCTTTTCACGTTGCCTGGTCAGAGAGATCTGGCGCAGGCGCAGACAGATAGGAGGCCTCTCATGTCTGCATCTTTTCCACAGGTGGCCTTTTGGGTCATCTTTCCCCTGGCGGCGCTGGTCGTCCTGAGTGGTTGGGTGATGATTATCCGCTCAGCCATCAGGAAAGCGCGCGCAGGGAAACAGCAGGAAGGGAACGATCGCACCGATTCCCCCTTTCAGGAGCACCCCATGCCCCTCCAGCCAAACTGGACCCCGGCAGACGGGATCGCCCCGGACGGCACTCCCGCCGTCCCACTGCTTTAGGTGTGTGGAGGCTGGTTGCCCAGCCTCCACACCACCAGTATTCGTTCATCTTGTTGAGGTGATATCCATGCCCATCGACTTTGTCTTTTTCTTTCTCTCTGGTTTTGCCGCCGGCGTGGTTTTCGGCACGCTGTTCATGATCGTTATCCGCGCCTGACTCATCCCCTTGCTTGTAATCCTATGATGCCTGACCTTTTCTCCTGGATCGACCAACGACTTGCTTCAGCGGCTCAAGCTGCTGAAACCATCCTGCCACGTCTGGCGCAAGCCTTCCAAAAAGCGCACCTGGAAGTGCCCAATGACCTGGACGTGGCCGCGAACGGCTTGGAATACACCCCAGGCAAGGACGAGCTCGACTACCTGTGGTTCCAGGTGCAGGAGCGCGAGGGCGGGAAAACATACGACGAGTACCGGGCTGTGCGGCTGATGCACCTGGCTTCCATCCCGCTCAATGTGCGCGGCGACCAGGGCTCACTCGCTCGCATGCGCACCGTGTTACGCGGCCTGTATAACGCCCGGGTGGACATCGTCTACATGGTGGCCGGCATCTACCATCCGAAACGGCTGGGCATCGTCCAGTGCTACGGGACGGTCGGCCGCTCGGTGACGAAGGAAGATGCAGCCACCCAGGCGATCTTCGGAGCCGCCAGCCTGGAGGCCGCCCTGGCTGCTGCCTACCCCCAGGTGCGCTTTCGCCCGCTGGATACGGAACTCTCCGCCTGGATCAGCAATGCCCTGCTGCACATGCCGTACGGTGTGCTGGCATTGGGGCATCCCGACCCGCGTGAGAACGCCCGCGGCGGACAATCCGAGCTGACACCCCTGCTGACCTCGAACAGGCATGCCCCGCAGGAATTCACCCTGCAGCAGAATGAACTGGTCATGCGCGGCATGGCCCAGATCGAAGAGGATTTCCTGCTGCAGGTGCTCCTGACGCCAGTATCGATGCAGGCTGCCAGCCGGATGCTCGTGGGCCTCTCGGAGTACACCTCAGCCTGGGCAGCCTGGCAGACCGGGCACCGTTCGTTCAACATCGGCACATCCCTGCCGCTGATGCTCTCTGGAGCCCTGGCACGCAATGCCGGCAGCGGCTACACCGAGAGCCAGTCGGTCGGGCAGTCGGATGGCACCTCGCATGTGGCCAGCCAGAGTCACACTGATGGGCAGGCACACTCGCACACCGAAGGCCTGGCCATCACGGACGGCATCGCCCACACCCACACCGAGGGGCTGGCGGTCAGCGAAAGCCACTCGGAATCCGACTCGCATGGTGAGGGCAGCAACTGGGGTGAAACCGAAGGGCAGGGCTGGAATGTCGGCGGTTCGCTGGGCGTTCCCGGCGTAGCCAGCGTCACCGGTGGGTACAACGAGTTCTCCAGTGAATCCCAGGGTGGCTTCGTATCGGATACCCACACGGTCACGGACGGGCTAGCCGTCACCCGGTCGGTGAGTGATGCGGTCACCCAGTCGCATTCCGAGACCCGCAGCCAGTCCGACACAGACACGGTCTCGCAGGCCGATACCGTCGGGCAGGCGGACGGCGTTTCGCACGAGGACAGCCGATCTTCCGGGCAGGCACTGGCACGTGGCCTCAGCCAGGCTTTCTCGCAGGGCATGGTCTTCGGGATTGCCCCGTCCTTTTCCGTGGGGGAGGCCAACCAGTGGCAGTTCGACCCCGCTATCCTGCTGACGAACATCCTGCGCAAGCAGCAGGACATCCTCAACACGATCACGCTGGAGGGCGGCTTCTACACCGATGTGTACGCCCTGGCCGGCTCCGAGCGCGGTCGGCAGGCGCTCCTGACGCTCATCCCGGAGGCCTTTCACGGTGTGGAGGATGTGGTCATGGGCGTGCAGACCCGCACGCTGACACCTGCAGAAGATGAATACCTGCGGTTGCACGCCAAGGCGATGGTACCGTCAACGCGTGAGATCCACATTCCGGAAGCCATGACTGCCTATGCCGACTCGACCCTGCTGACCATGCTGCAGGCGGCCGCCTACATGGCGCCCGGACTCTTCGAGGAAGGGCTGGCACGCACCGTCCAGGAAGCCATCCCGCCCTTCGCCTATGATCCGAACATGAAGGGCGAGGTGCCCCTGGCGCGCCTGTACTCCAGCGAGCGCGGCAAGTTGACCTACTCCCTGCTGCGCCTGACCCCGGAGCGCCACTTCCACACTGCCTTCGCCGGCGACACCGGCTTCGGCAAGTCTGTGACCGCCGAACGCCTGGCGTATGAGACCACCCTGCACTGGCACTACCGCACCATCGTGCTGGACTTCGGCCAGGGCTGGCGCAGGGCGTTGCACTGGCCAGGGATGGAAGGGCGGGTGGATATCCGTCAACTGCACCCGGGCAGTGTGCGTCCGATCCGCTGGAACCCGCTGCAGGTCCCCAAGCGCATTGACCCGGTGCGCTACCGCACCCTGATCTGCGAGCTGTTTGCCAATGCCGGCCGGATGGGACCCCGGCAGCTGGGCTTCCTGCGCGACCGCCTGACCCACCTGTACCAGCTGCGCGGCGTACTGCCGGTGGATGACCGGACGCTCCTGGAAAAGGAAGCCAAGGGGAAAAGCGGGGCTGAAGAGCAGGACCTGCTACGCTGGGCAAAGGTGCAGGATGAAACCGAACAGGAGGTGGTGAACGCCGCCCGCCGGGAGCGCAGTCTGCCTGAAAAGCTTTCGCTCGGCCAGAGCCTGCCGGCCCTCGAACCGTTCGAACGCCAGGCACTGGCTGTCTACCGCAGCCGGGCGGTTTCCCTGGCCGATTGGGTGGCGTTGCTGCGGGTGGCTTTTGCCCAGGTGGCGCAGAAGGACCAGGCCAGCCGGGCTTCCCTGCAAGGCGTCCTGCTCCGCCTGGAGCCGTTGGCGGAAGGTGAGATGCAGCGCATGTACGGCCCTGGCTACGACACGCTGGCATTGGAGGACCTGGGTCTCCTGGGCTCCACGCAGGATCCCTGGGGCGTGACGGTCATCGAAGGCGGGGCTGAAATGGACGAGTTCTCGAAGTCCGCCCTGCTATCCCTGGCTGCTTCCATCCTGTATCTGGATGCCGTCGTGCGGCGGCGCGAATCGCTTTCGGGCGTCAAGTTCCCGCCGATGCAGATCGTCTTCGAGGAAGCCAACAAGGTGCTCTCCGGCGTGGACATCGGTGCCGCCTCGGACCGCGAAGGCGCTAGCGCCGACCAGACCGCCCAGATCTTCCTGGACATGTGGCGCGACGGGCGCAAGTACCAGTGCTTCCTGCATGTCCTGGCCCAGACCGTCTCGGAACTGCCAGCCGGCATTCTTTCGTCCTGCAACAACGGCTTCTTCTGCCAGACCAAGAACGACCGCGACCGGCAGGCGATCCTGGCGCACATCGCTCGTAATACGAAGGGTTTCGTCAACTCCGAGTACGACCGCTTCATCGCCAGGATGCCGGTGGGGATGGCCATCGCAAAGCTGGGCTACACCCCTGACATGCTGCAAACTGAGCCCTACCTGGTCGAGCCGTTGATGCTGCCGGCGCGTGAGCCGGACGATCAGGAGATATACCAATACTTCCAGCGACTGGGTTTTGCAGGCTGAGCACCGCTGGCCGCTGAAACACAGAATACGAAAAGGAGATGAATCATGTTTGTGCTCACCGCCAATGATTTCGAACGCATCCGCTCCAGCCTATCCGAGGGGGTGCCGCAGGATGAATCCATCGAACTGATCGCGTTCTGTCGCTACCTGGTGTGTACCGCGAAAACTGTGTCTGAAAGGCGGGAGGCACTCAAGTATCTGGTGGATACCATGGAAGACCTGGCTCCGATTGCCATCCTGGTGGACATCGGCGAGCAGGATATCGAACAGAACACATGGATATGGACCAGGAAAAGGAATGACCTGCTGGTTCGGTTCTATGCGACTGCTTTCTCGGACTGCAAAGGAAGAGATCAGAAACTAGCTGTCATCGAAGACATGAAAAACCTGCACAGAGTATTCCATTCGATGAGGAAGGTGCTGGTAAATGCCGGGATCAATGACCAATACGAGAACCTTGTATCCCGTGTCAAGCAATCCATAAAAAACATCAAAGCAATTCCAATCTATTTCGGAGGATCCCATGAAAAAATCTCGCAATAAGGCTTATCTCATCATCGGCGCCCTGGCGCTGGTCGCCTTCGGCCTGACCTACGCCCTGCTCTCCGGCGTTGTTGCACCGAAGCCTGTGGTCGTGGCACGTGTCGACCTGGCAGCCGGCACGCGCCTGACGGCTGATCTGCTCGAACTGCGCACACTGCCGGCGGATGCCATCCCGGATGGGGCATACACCACCATCGCGGAGGCCGAGGACAAGGTTCTGACGACTGCCCGCGTTGCCGGCGATCCGATCACGGCTTACGTGGCCGGTGAGAGCGGTGCGGCAAGCGGCATCCCCGCCCAGCTCGCGCCGGACTGCGTCGCCATCTCGATCAAGGTGGACCAGGCCACGGGCCTGGCTGGCGTGCTGCGTCCGGGGCAGACCGTGACGGTCATCGCCATCCTGGACCCTTCTGCCATCCCGCAGGATTCACTGCAGTCCATCTCCGCGCCGGCCCTGGAACTGCCTACCACCCCCGTACCAGGCACAACCCCCACACCCATCCCACCCACGCCCACCCCCGAACCGCCGCTTTCTCCGGCTGCAAGGATCGTCATCACGGGCTTGCGGGTGCTGGTCGTGCCGCAGTCCTTCCGCTACGAGGAATCGGTCACGCTTGACGGCAGCGATCCTTTTCTGCCGGCCCGCACGACCACCAATCTCCAGCAGGCGAGCGTCATCCTGCTCGAAGCCCCGGTGACACCGGTCGAGGTCGCCCCGGGACTGCTTGTCAGCCCCGCTGAACTCCTGGCGCTCCTGAATCAGACGGCAGTCATCCACCTGGCGCTGGAACCTGCCGGCGGCCTCACGATCCGCGTCGAAGCGGTGCCCGCCGTTGATCTGGCCGAACTCTATGAAGGCATCACCGGATACGATCTGAACCCTTAACAGGAAGGAGAGACCATGACAGAAAAATATCCGATGGGCATCGTCGGACCGGACCTGAACCAGATCTCGCGTGACTACACCCATCTGGTCGCGACCCATGAGCGCTTCGTCCTGGCGACGATTGCCAACTCCTGGCGCTCTTTCCAGGAATCCCTGAAGGAAGCCGAACCGGTGCTCCTGTTGATCTTCGCCGACATTGCGCCGAACCCCGATGCGCTCAAACAGGTACTTACCGTCCTGAAGCGTGCCATCGTCATCCTGCTGCTGCCGTCCAATTGGGCGCAGCTGCAGGGAGTATTCGAGAAGCTGGGCCGGGTGCGCAAGACCTACATCCTCCCGGCCGCTCCCAAGGAGGTGCTGGCCTATGGCCTGACACTGGTCGAGACTGAGAACGCCCGTGAGCGCTCGATCTCCCCCCTGGCGCCCGTGCCGGGCGGCAACCAGGCAGCCGCGGTCGGGACGCGCGTCATCGCCTTCGTCTCCGCCCAGGGCGGTGTGGGGCGTTCCACCCTGGCAGAAGCCATGGGTTTCGAACTGGCCGCAAGGCGTAGCATCCGCTCACTACTCTTCTCCTACGATTTACCGCCCTGCACCCCGCTGCGCCTGGGAACACGCTTTGCACCAAGCGCAGCCGAGTACTTGCAGCGCACCGAGGGCGGCTTTCGGGATGCCATCCAGACTACCCCGGACGGGCTGGATGTGATCATCGCCCCACCCGAATCGACCGGCTACGCCGCCGCCACCCGCGACGGCGAGCAAGGAAGGATACGGGATCTCATCGCCGAAGCCTACAAGCACTACTACGCCGCCATCCTGCTCGACCTGCCGGCGGGTGAGGGTGCCTGGATGATGCAGCCCCTGCGGGCGGCTTCGACGGTTCTGCTTGTCGCTCGACCCACGACGGAGGGCGTGCGCGCCTGCGGCCATGTGATGAAGCTCCTGACCGAGATCGTCGGCTCGCAGTACCGCTTCACCCAATCCGCCTTCTTCCTGGTGCTTAACCAGCGCAGCCCGAAGTCGATCTACACCGCGCCGGCCTTCGCCTCGGAACTGGCTCAGTACATTGGCTGGTCCCCGCCGGTGCTCGCCGTCGTGGATTACGACCCCAATATCGCCCGGGCACAGGACGACAGCCGCCCGGCCGCCTCCGCTTCCGAAAGCCTGGGACGCGCTGCAGCCACGTTGGTCGAGACCTTCTACGGCTCCGCCCGTGGCGCTGAACCGCTGCGCGGCGGGATCAAGATCGGGCCGGTAAAGATCCGCAGGTCAGGTTGAGACCATGGTGATGGACCTGCTCGATCCCACTGTCATTCAGGGCAGCCCGGACGCAGCCACGCGCCAGGAGATCCTGGAGCGGGTCATCGATGCCATGAACCGCGAGTTCCCAGGGACCCTGCTGCGCTCCCCGGATGAAGCCGAGCGCTTGCATGTGGAGGCGCGCATTGCAGGACTAGTGGCATCCGCTTTCCGCGCGGCGAGCTTGCCGCCGTCAGTATCGGAGCAGGCGCAGCTCTCGCAGGAGATTGCCAGGCGGGTGATGGGCCTCGGCTTCCTGGACCTGCTGCTGCCGCCGGGGCGCACCGACCTGTCCGAGATCACCATTTACTCCTCGGGTCTCATCCAGGTCATGAAAAAGGGCAATGTGCGCTGGGAGGATGCGGGGCTCGAGGTGGAGCCAGCCGAGGTCTGGCGGGTGTTGAACCTGGTGCTCGGACCGCAGTCACGCGCGGTCAACGAAGCCACGCCTTCCGTGAACGCCAAGCTGCCGGCCACGCGCCACAATCCAGGCGGCGGGCGGGTCAAGGTGCTGCATCCCGTCATCGCTCCCGGAAAGGGCTACCCGTCCGTAAACATCCGGTTGTTCGAACAAAAACCGGTCCGCCCGGACTGGCTGCTGGAGCGCAAGCTGATGAACGGCAACATGATGCTCTTCCTGGGCGACTCCATGCAATCCGGGCAGCGCATCCTGATCTCGGGGGCGACTCGCACCGGCAAGACCACCCTGCTCTCGGCGCTGTGCAACTTCCTGCCGGAGGGCTGGCGGATCGTCAAGATCGAGGACCCGGAGGAGATCTGGATCGACCGCAAGACGGTCCAGACCATCGAAGCCCGACCGGCGACGGTTGGCTCAGAGGTACCGTCCTACACCCTGGCGGATGGTGTGGACGATGCCATGCGCATGTCACCGGATTACCTGATCGTGGGGGAGGTGCGTGACGGCTACGCCGGCATGGCGCTGCTGCGGGCACTCATGACCGGGCATGCGGGAGCGTGCACCCTGCACGCAGACAGCCCGCGTGAGGCGCTGGGCAGGCTTTCCACCCTGCTCGGTTCGGAGAAAGGCGTTTCCCCGCACGATGCCGCCCGCATGATCGCCTCCAGCGTGGATCTGCTGGTGCAGATCCGCATCGTGGATGAGGTCCGGCGGGTCACTTCAATTGTTCGACTGGAAAAGCAACTGCAGGACGGGGAGGCGGTCTTCACCCCGCTCTGGCTGTATGACGAAGGCTCGCCGGCAGATCAGCCGCGCTGGTCCCTGCTGGAAGGAAAGGTAGACCCCTTATGAACATGATGAACCTCATTCTCGTGATTTCGTTGATCGCCTCCGCCATCATCCTGATCCTGGGTTGGGAGTTTTCGGGACGCTGGGCCCTCCTGTCCTCAAGGACACAATCCCGTCTCTCGCAGGCGGAGAAGCCTCTGGAGCAGGAGCAGGCCCTCTCCCGCCTGCCGGCTGGGTCGCTTGAGCGTAAGCTCTCGGAAGCCGGCTGGCGGCTATCGCCTGGTCAGTTTCGCCTGGCCTCTATCGGGCTCGGCCTGGCGGGTGCCCTGCTGGCATGGCGTTTCTTCATCCCCGGGCTGCCGGCGCTTGCCATCGGCGGGATGCTCTTCTACCTGCCCACCCTGACCCTGAACGAACGGGCTTTGAGCCGGGGGTTACGAATGGATGAGCACCTGCCACTGGCACTCTCGCGCATCGCAGCCGGCCTGCAGGCCGGGCGCGGCCTGGATGAGGTGCTGGAGACAACCGGTCGCTCGCTGCCGACAGGGAGCCCGCTCGCCGGTGAACTGGTCAAGGGTGCCCAGGACATCCGCACCGGGGATGCCCAGGAGGCAATGAAGAAGCTCTCGCTGCGTTCCGCCTCTCCTTCCCTGGCCAATGTCGCCATGCTGCTGGAGAGCTACCTGCGGGCTGGCGGTGGGCAGTATGCCACTGTGGTTTCGGAGGCGGCGGTGCAGATCCAGCGCGTCATCTCGGTGCGCAACCATGCGCGTGCCAAGGCCGCCCAGGCGCTGCAGTCCGCCAAGCTCATCCCGCTCATCATGCTCGGGGTGCTGGTGATGATGGCTGCCGACCCGGCCACATCCGCATCCTTTCGTACCGGGGCGGTACAGGCAGTGATCGCCATCGCCATGGGCGCGATGCTATTGGGTTTCCTGCAGATGCGCAAGGAGATCCGGAGGGTGGTGTAAATGGAACTGCAAATCGCGTTTATTTCCCTGATCGTGGCGGTCATCGCTGGCCTGGCGCTGAACGGCTTTGTTGAGGTCATTGATCACCGCGCTGCCCGGCGCATCAACCAGGCTGAACAGCCTGCCAGAACAGCCTCCTCCCAGGCGGAGGAGAAGGTGGGCGGCTGGCTGGAACACCTCGTGCCCGCTTACGTCCGGCAGGTGCGTTCGGACCTGTACTGGGCGGCTTTTACGGATACCCGCTTCCAGCGGCGCTCGGCGGCAGCTGTCTTCGGGCGGCAGGTTCTCCTAACCGCTGCGGTGGGCATGGCGGGGTATCTCGCCCTGGGCTCGACGGTCGCCCTGGCCGGAGGGCTCTTCATCGGCTGGACGCTGGCGCGCATGGACTTGCGCTCGCGGGCTGATACCGTCCGTTTACGAATCGCCCAAGAACTGCCTGAGTTCGTTCAGCTCATGGCGGCCGAAGCCGCAAGCGGCGCGGGCCTCGAGACGGTTCTGATGCGTGCTGCAGGCGGTACAGGAACGACCGCCCGCTGGCTCTCCGGTGTTCTCGGTCAGGCAGCTGGCAAGTCGCTGTTCTCTGAAGGCGGGGCAGGCGCCCTGCGTTTTGCAGCCGAAGAGAGCGGTCACCCAGGCCTGGTCTCCTTCGCCATCCAGTTGGGTTTTGTCGGGCGCGGCGTGCAGGTGCAGTCTCTGCTGAAGTCGCTCGCTCAGACCTTCGCTGATGAGTTCATCGCCCAGGCTGAGACGCGCGCCGAAAAACTTGGTTCGTCGCTCGGGGTGATGGCAGCGGTCTTCTACTTCATGCCTTTTGTGATCACAGTGCTCGTGGTGGTGGGTGTGCCCTTAATCCAGACCATCACCGGGCAGTAACAAGGAGGTTCGTATGAAACATAAACTCATCTTCTGGATATCCTTACTCGTGCTCCTGGCGGGGCTCGGAGCGGCGGCTTATTCCTACTCGGGTCCAAACCGGACGGTCACGACCACCTACACCACCGACGAAAGGCGCGCCTGCTATTGGGAAGCGCATCACCCTGACCTGCCATACGGCCCGACCTGCTACCTGCAGCTGTACTATGCGCCGGGGAGCAGCTGTCCCCATCTCGACCCAGCCTACAACCAGGGCTACTTCAACGCCACGGATTGTCGCCAGGCCTGGCATGGTACGTATGGTTGTCCAGCCAGCGGAGGCCGGTTGTGCTCGATCAGCGGTCCGGATACCTGGATCGAAGAGTGCAATCCGGGTCAGCCCGGTTGCACCTCCGTTCCGCACACTTCGACCACCACCCTCCCACCGGCAACCATTTCAGGCTCAGCGACCTGTGGGCAGCCCGGCAACAATGGCTGGTGCCTCGACGCGGCCAGCCTGAACCTGTCCGCCACTGAGCCGCTTTCGGGTTACGTCATCACCGGGATCGAAAGCAACCTTGGAATGCTTTGCAGCACGAACGGCGCTGCTGTCTCGTGCAGCTGGGCATTCCCCGAAGGGAATACCTCCCTCAGCTTCTGGGCGCTCTCCTCATACGGGGACACCAGCCTGCAGGCTTCTGCCTCCTTGGGCTTGGATTCGACCCCGCCTTCCCTGGCAGTAATGCCTTCAGGTGGTGCGCCGGGAAATAACGGCTGGTATGTCGCCGGACCCCTGCTGGTCAGTGCCGGAGCAAGCGATACGACCTCCGGCCTTGCTGGTACCTGGGGGCGGTTGGACGGCGGGGAATGGCAGGCAGGTGCCAGCCTGCAGATTGCAGAGGATGGTGTTCACACCGTGGAGTTCCGCGCCGAGGATCTCGCCGGGAACGCCTCCAGCCAGATGACAAGCGTGCGTTTGGATACCCAATCCCCAGTCGTGGCTGTCTCCCTGGACGGACTGGTGGGTGCAGGCGAGTGGTATGTATCCTCCCCAGAATTCTCTGTCCAGGCGACGGACGCAACATCAGGTTTGGGAATGGTGGAGATCAGCCTGGATGGCGGGGATTGGCAAAGTACGGACACCTTGCAGATCCCGGATGG
>Ga0194126_10009495_pt1 | contig 12961 bp, 9 predicted proteins | sample TA2KigC150mmetaG_FD_148641 | JGI IMG/M metagenome (GOLD analysis project Ga0194126, IMG submission 148641) | Freshwater microbial communities from Lake Tanganyika, Tanzania - TA2015035 Kigoma Deep Cast 150m | ecosystem: Environmental > Aquatic > Freshwater > Lake | place: Tanzania: Lake...
TGGATGGTTCCAGGCGATATCGAAGGCCATCAGCCCGCCCAGGGAAAAACCGCAGAACGACTTCTCCTTGAAATGGATGGCACCCAGGCGATGCCGCAGCCAGGGCAGGAGCTCCTTCAGGATGAAGCAGGTATATAAGTCGGCCTTGGCCCCCCTGCCGAGGTAGTCAGGGATGCCGGCGGTACCATATTCATGGCGACGGTCGGGTCCTGCATGAATACCTACGCAGAGCAGCGGGCGGATCTTCTGCGCACAGTGAAGCTGCTGCAGGAGATGTCCGAATCTCATGGCGGGTAGGTCCTGGCCATCGTTCACCAACAACAGCGAAAGGATCGAGGGCGGGCTTCCAGCCTGTGGCTGGTATAGGTCGAGGGTGACATCCCTTTGCAGGAATTCAGAATATAGCTGGCAGGTCTCCCGTCCTGCCGGAGAGATCAAGGCCTTATCAGTTGGCGCGCGCATCGGTATGGAAGTGTTAAGGTAGGATAAAACAGCATGCGCCTTTAGCTTCCCCGTTGTTGCATTTTTTATCGTCTCGGCAATTGCCAATACTTTTGGAGTGGAAAATGGGTTGCAAGGCCAACCCGTACCATCTCACATACGGACGCCCATGAAGAAAATAGGCATTCTACACGGTAAAGAGCGTTCCTTCCCGGAAGCATTTGTACAGCGAATTCAATCAAAGGCGGTTGAGGGAATCCAGGCCGAACCCGTTCGGATAGAAAAAGTCATGCAGGGGGCTGACAGCGGCTATGCCGTCATCGTGGACCGTATCTCGCAGGATGTGCCTTTTTACCGGGCTTTTCTGAAGAATGCTGCCATCAGCGGCACCGCTGTAATCAACAATCCTTTCTGGTGGAGTGCCGACGAAAAGTTCTTCAACAATGCCCTAGCGACAAAGATCGGAGTGCCAGTCCCCAAGACCGTTATCCTCCCCTCGAGGGATTTACCGGACGACACGTCTGACGAGTCTTTCAGCAACTTAGCCTATCCTCTCAACTGGAAGGGCATTTTCGAGTATGTCGGATTTCCCGCCTATATGAAACCTTTTGCAGGAGGAGGCTGGAAAAATGTATATCGCCTGGCCTCGATGGATGAGTTCTTCGAGAAGCATGCCGAGACCGGGCAGCTGGTGATGTTACTGCAGGAAGAGATCGTCTTCGAAGAATACTACCGCTGCTACTGCATAGGCCATAAGCATGTTCGCATCATGCCTTACGAGCCCCGCAATCCGCATCACCTGAGATATGCTGCGGAGCACAAGCCCTCTGCAGAGCTCTTCGCCACCATGCAAGGCATGGTCTTGCGCATCAATCAATTCCTGGGGTATGACTTCAATACGGTGGAACTGGCCGTCCGCGATGGGGTGCCATATGCCATCGACTTCTGCAACCCAGCCCCGGATGCTGACCTGCGGAGCGTGGGAGAAGAAAATTTTGAATGGGTCGTGGAAACAATGGCCGGCTATGCCATTGAACGGGCACAGAAACACCGGCCTGGATGCGACAATCTTTCCTGGGGTGAGTATGTACGTTCCAGCATAGCCGGCCTACCCCTGAGATAGTCATTGCCTGCCAGTCAACCGCACACATGGGAAATATTAAATACAAGCATTTCACACTTGGGGTGGAAGAAGAGTACATGGTCATCGATCCTCAAAGCCGCGAGCTCCGCAGCCATGAGCAACGCATCGTACTGGAGGGTCAGAAAATCCTGCGCGACAAGGTCAAGGCGGAGATGCATCAGGCCGTTGTGGAAGTGGGCACGGACATCTGCCAGGACATCGACGAGGCCAGGAGGGATGTGACATCGCTGCGGGAGACCATCTCGCAGATCGCCCAGGGAATTGGTCTTTCGATCGGGGCAGCGGGCACTCATCCTTTCTCACTTTGGGAAAAGCAGCTCATCACAGACCATGTCCGTTACCGCGAGATTGTCGACGAGTTGCAGGATGCCGCGCGCAGTAACCTCATCTTCGGACTGCACGTGCATGTGGGCATGCCCTCCAGAGAGATGGCTATCCACATCGCCAACAGCGCCCGTTACTTCCTCCCGCATGTCTTTGCTTTAAGTACGAACTCGCCTTTCTGGGAAGGCAGGACTACCGGCTTCAAATCTTTTCGCACCAAGGTTTTCGATAAGTTTCCGCGGACCGGTATCCCCGACTATTTCGACAGCTACAGCGCCTATGAGAATTATGTTAACCTATTGATCAAGACCCATTGTATTGACAACGCCAAGAAAATCTGGTGGGACCTTCGGGTGCACCCCTTCTACGGCACTGTAGAATTCCGCATCTGTGATGTACCTATGACGGTAGACGAGTCGATTGCCATCGCAGCACTATTCCAAGGCATCTGTGCCAAGCTCTACAAGCTCCGGTCTAATAACCTGAACTTTATGATATATCCCCGAGCGCTGGTGATGGAGAACAAATGGAGAGCCTCCCGCTACGGCATCGACGGCAAGCTGATCGACTTCGGCATTGAAGAAGAGAAGCCTACCCGGGTACTCATACAGGAACTCCTGGACTTTGTGGATGATGTGGCAGACGACCTGGGCTGCCGCCACGGCTTGGAGATCATTCCTCGTATGATGGACAGAGGTACGGGTGCTGACCGGCAGCTGAAGGTATTCCGGGAGACGGGGAACCTGGTACAGGTGACAGACCTGATCCAGGGCAGCTTCCTGTCGGCCTTGTAAGTACCTACATAAAAGACACTAGGTTTATTTTTACATTTTTACACACTAATGCAGACAGAAGGGAACAGCCTGCGCATTGCCATCCTCGACCTCTATGCAGGCGTCCCAAACCAGGGCATGCGATGCCTGCGCAACCTCGTGCAAGCCTTTCGCGATCATTGGGAGGCAGACGTGGCATGCGAGGAGTTTGAAGTGCGACAGACACAATCCGTGCCAGACAGCTCCTTCGACATTTACCTCTCCAGCGGCGGTCCTGGAAGTCCGCTCGAAAGCAAGGGTAGCGATTGGGAACACCGTTACTTCCATTGGCTTCACTGCCTGGAGCGCTGGAATGCTGACCCGGCAAACCCCCGAAAGAAAAAGGTATTTTTCATCTGCCATTCCTTCCAGCTGGCCTGCAGATATTATGGAATAGGTGAGGTGTCGAAGCGTAAGTCAACTTCCTTCGGGGTCTTCCCGATGCACCTGATCCAAGATGGACGTGCAGAGCCAGTCTTTGGTGAGCTATCTGACCCGTTCTACGCCGTTGACAGCCGCGACTATCAAGTAATACAGCCACACCATAACCGACTGCGCGACATGGGTGGATCTATCCTGTGCATAGAGAAAGAACGCCCGCACATCCCCCTGGAACGAGCCATCATGGCCATGCGCTTTTCAGCACATATGATTGGCACGCAGTTTCATCCGGAGGCGGATGCAGAAGGCATGAGCATGTACCTACGGACGGATGAGAAAAAGAAGACCGTCATCGAGAACCACGGCTATGAGAAATGGCGATCGATGGTGGAACAGCTAGATGATCCGGATAAAATACGATGGACCTACGCCCATGTATTGCCTAACTTTCTCCGACAGTCGGCGGAGGAAATCACGGGCACCAAACGGAACTGACCCATCCTCCTATCGAAAAGAGAAAGAAAAATCTGTCACACCCTGCATCTTGCAGTTGATACATGATACCAGGCATCCGACAAGCATTCAACGATCGGTACACCAGGGAGGCGTATGCCCATTTCCTAGAAGAGCTGCAGGCCCAACACCCTGGGGCCATTGAATTCCGCATCGCCGAGACGCCGGTCTTCGTCCCCAAGGCTTTGGGGGTGGCCATCCTGGATACCTGCGAGTATATCATCGACCAGATCCTCGAGCCAGGGTTCCTTGACTACACCGCCGCGTCCGTACCCGTGTATGACCGGGTGCCCGGCGACATCGGCCAGCCTCAGATTCTGACTTTCGATTTTGGCATCTGTGAGGATGCAGCCGGACAGCTCTCGCCGCAGCTCATCGAAATGCAAGGCTTCCCCAGCCTGCTAGGCTTCCAAGCAATGTATCCAGCGTTGCTAGAAAAGCATTTCCCCATACCGGAAGGCTTCTCAAACTTTTTCAGCGGACTAGATCGGCAACGGTATGCTTCCTTGTTGCAGGAAGTCATTGTAGGGGATTGTGCCCCAGAAGAGGTCGTCTTACTGGAGATACAGCCAGAACGTCAAAAGACCCGAGTCGACTTCCTCTGCACGCGCAATCTATTGGGCATCCAACCGGTATGCATCACGCAGCTGAAACCGGAAGGGCGGTATCTCTACTACGAACACGACGGTCGCCGCATCCGCATCCGACGCATCTACAACCGGGTCATTTTTGATGAGCTGCATGCAGTTCGAGACCGCTTAGGGAAGATCATTGACATCCGGGACGGCTGGGATGTAACCTGGGTGCCGCATCCCGACTGGTTCTATCGGGTTAGTAAATACACCTTACCTTTCTTAAGACACCCCTACATCCCGGAGACCTGGTTTCTGGACCAGGTAAAAGCATTACCGGGGTCAATGTCTGATTTCGTGCTGAAGCCGCTATTTTCCTTTGCCGGACAGGGGGTGGTGATCGACCTGCAGCCTTCCGACATCGAAGGCGTCTCCGATCCGGCGCACTGGATCCTGCAGCGCAAAGTCAGATATGCGGATGCCATCTTGACCCCCCAGGATCCTGCTAAGGTGGAGATCAGGATCATGTACCTCTGGAAGCAGGGCGAGACCAGGCCAATGGCCGCCACTAACTTAGCGCGCCTCAGCAAAGGCAAAATGATCGGTGTCCGGTACAACACCGACAAAGAATGGGTCGGCGGCAGTGTGGCGTATTTTGAGTCCTAGGCATTCAAGGCCCTTCCGCCCTATTCATCATAGATCCCAATAAACTATAAGCGTTGATTTTCACAATCTTATATTTATGCAATTCATGCGATGCATCAAGTATTTCAACCTGTCCATCTGAATGTATGCCGGTACGAACGGGTTGGAGGGAAAAGCGGTGGGCGTCAACCTCAACAAACACATAATCCTGGTCGCGATACCTGACGATGGCTTGTTCGGGCAGTGAAGGAATGGCGGATGCCTGGAGGTAGATGCGGGCATTGAGGTACATACCCGGTAGGAGTCGGGCAGGTTTGGAATGAAAATGGCAGTGGGCGAGGGCGACTCGGTCGTTGTCCACATGATGGTTCAGCAGGATGACTTCACCTTCGTAGGAAGTCTCGGGCTCGTCGACGAAAGAGATGCTGACGGTCTGCCCGACCTGTACACGGGGAATATCCTTTTCAAAGATGGAGAGTGCGGCGTGAATATCGTCTGGATTGATGAGTTCGAAGAGCACATCTTGCGGTTGCACATATTTGCCGATGTTGACATTGACTTTAGAGACAAAGCCATGGATGGGTGAGCGTAGGCAAACCATTCGGGTGATGCTGTCTGACCGAAGTATTTCCGGTTGCAGGCCGATCATACGCAGTTTCTCGGACAGTGCACTGAGTATGGCGCGTTGGCTTGCGTGTTCGGAGGATACCTGTTCTAGGACCTTGTCGGCGCTGACCTTATCAGCATTCAGGGATTTCTGCCGATTCAGTTCTTTTTCTAGATAGCTCAGCCGGGCGGCAGTCACCAGATAGTCCTGCTGCAACTGCACGATGGCGGGGTCTTCTATCTCTGCGATGACCTCTCCTTTCCGAATGGGCATGCCGGGTATCAACTTAGTATGCCGAAGGTATCCGCCAAGCGGGAAGCTCACTGAGATGATGTTCTGAGGTGGGACATCCACTACTCCGTTGACAGTGATGGAGCTATGGATCTTCTTTTGTTCCAGCGGGCCGGTCACGATTGCTGCCTTAGCCCTTTGCTGGGGGGTGAGGTTGACTTCCCGAGTGAATGTTTCGGATGCCTTTTGTTCGGCCGATGTTTCTGCCACTTGCCGGCAAGCAGCCATCGCCCACAACAATAAAAACGTACAGAGAGGATGTTTCATGCGTGTCAGTCTTTTCCGGTGATGTATTCGATCTCAGCATTCGCCTTTCGGACTTCATCCCTTGCCTGCAGCCATTCAAGTCGGATGCGGACGGCCTGGTCCATCAGGACAGCCCATTCGGCATACGAGAGGCTCCCGACGGCTAGGCCAGCAGCTGCGTCTGATTCCAACACTTGCGCCTCTTCAAGTCCCGTCTGCTGAAACCATTCCAGTGAGGCGGAATGCTTGCGCAGATTGGCCATGGCTTCTGCGAGGCGGCCAGACAGGTCTTTCCGTGTCCGCTCTCTTTCTTGTGCGGCGATGGCTGCCTCGACGTTGCCTGCCCGGATTCGAGCGCGGGCTGCACCTGTGAAGATGGGCAGGCCCATGGAGAATTGAATCTGTCCGAATCGGTCGGTTGCGCCGTAGAATTTCTGTGTCAATCCGTCGGGCGACTGCCAACCGATGATGGAAAGATTGCTATATCCCAGGTTGAATTCCGGGGCCAGCTTGTTCTTTTCGATCTCCGTTTGTGCCTTTTTGACATCTTGCTGCGACTGCAGAAGGTCGAGCTGTGGATGAGACGTGATCTGGAGGGCGGGAGATGTAGCTTTCGTTTCAGGTAAAGGCTCTTCCGGCAATGGCAGCCAGGCAACGGCGGTATCCAGCACGGTAGCCAGCCTTTGCTGCAACTGGACCAAGTCTTCTAGCAGCTGTCGCCGTTGCAGTCTTACATGTCCTGCATATGCCTCAGCGGATGCCTTTGCCAAGCGACCTGTCTCGCCCGTCTGCAACCGGAGGGCTGCCGCCCGGGCGGAACGATTGTAGACAGTATCCAGCCGTCGCAGCAAGAGATCCCGTTCCTGCAGGCTTGCTAACGCGGCACAGAGGCTCCTCACTTGATATCTCACATCCCGCAATCGCAGCCGGGTGAGGGCCTGGTTGGAGAGCAGGCCTGCCTGAAAGTAGTCGCGGTTTCGGGCATAGACAACCGGTGGCTGGAAGGATTGACTGGTAAAGAATCGGGTATCCAAGTTGAAGCTGTTGAGGTTACCATACTCGAGGCCTAGCTGCGTGCGGGGCGGATCGAACACTTTGGAAGCAAGTGCCTGCCAATACGCATCCATGCTGCGGGTGTTGGCGACCGACAGACTTCTCCTTTCCGCGATCTGCAGCAGTTCAGTGGTAGAGGACTGTATACCTTGTAATGGCTGTGCGGCCAGTCCCGGGCTTAGGCATAGGGCGAGGAGACTGGCGGTGGCGAGAGGGCCGCGGAAGCCAGCAGACCGACGTTGCACGTACAAAAAGAGTGCGGGCAAGACGAAGAGTGTCAAAAGGGTTGCGGTGACCAAGCCTCCTATGACGACGGTGGCGAGTGGACGTTGCACTTCAGTCCCGGCACTTTGACTGAGGGCCATGGGGAGAAAGCCGAGGGAGGCCACCGCTGCTGTCATGAGAACCGGACGAAGTCTGTTCTGGGTACCTTCTGCGACGGCTTCCTCAGCAGACAGCCCAACTTCCATCATAAGTCTCTTGAACTCTGACAGCAAGACGATACCATTGATTACCGCCACACCAAACAGGGCTATAAAGCCCACGCCAGCGGAGATGCTAAAGGGCATGTCGCGCAGCCAAAGCGAGAGGATACCACCGATGGCTGACAGTGGGATGGCGGAAAAGATGAGCAGCCCATACTGTATGGAATGGAAGGCAAAGTAGAGCATGACGAAGATGAGCAGCAATGCCACGGGCACAGCGATCACCAGCCGCTGCCGTGCTTCCATGAGGTTTTCAAACTGCCCCCCGTATTGAACGTAGTAGCCTGCAGGGAGTTTGACATCTACTGCTACTCGTCTTTGCAGGTCTTCTACGATGCTTTGTACATCTCGCCCGCGGGTATTGAAAGCCACGATGATGCGTCGTTTGGCATCTTCCCGCTGGATCTGATTCGGACCTTCTTCCGTGAAAATGTCTGCAAGCTGATAGAGGGCTACCTGTCGGCCGGAGATGGTGGTTACCAGCATTCGGCGGATGTCTTCAATACCTTTCCGGGCGGAGGCATCGAGTCGGACAACAAGGTCGTAGCGTCGCTCGTTCTCGTAGATTTTCCCGACCGTCTCCCCGGCAAAGGCGGCTCGAACGGTGCGGTTGACTTCTTTGATGGAGACCCCGAACATGGACATCTGATCCCTGCGGTAGCGAATGACGACCTGTGGTAGGCCTGTCACCGCTTCTACGTACAGGTCCCGGACGCCCTCTAACTTCAGGGCGGAAGCAGCAAGCATTTGTGCCAGGGAGGCGAGCGTGTCAAGGTCTTCTCCAAAGATTTTGCAAACGACATCTTGCCGGGCGCCTGCGGTGAGTTCATTAAAGCGCATCTGCACAGGGTATTGAAAGCCGGCGGTCAGGCCCGGGATGGCATGGAGGGCCCGGCTCATCGTGTCAGCCAAGGCATCGTAGGTCTCCGAAGTAGTCCACGTTTTCTTGTCGCGCAGGCTGACAATAATATCGGTCATTTCAATGGGCATCGGATCTGTGGGGATCTCGCTGGCTCCGATGCGTGTCACGATGCGCTCGACTTCTGGGAAGCCCCGCAGGATGGTGGCGGCCGCTGTCGCCACCCTTACCGACTCTGAGAGGGAACTGCCAGTGATTATCCGAGCATCGATGGCGAAGTCGCCCTCCTCCAGTTCGGGTATGAACTCTCCTCCCAGCCGAGTGGCGAGTCCGAAAGACAGGCAGAGGGTGAAGAGGCTAACCCCCAGCAGGAACTTTGGCCGACGAAGGGTGGCTGCCAGGGTCTTGGCATATGCATGACCCAACCACTGCATAAAACGCTCGGAAAACTTCAGCGAATGACCGGCCGAATGCGAGAGCAGCCAAGAAGACATCATCGGCACATAGGTGAGCGAGAGGATCAAGGCACCTAAGAGGGCGAAGGCAACGGTCTGGGCCATAGGCCGGAACATCTTCCCTTCTATCCCGGAAAGGCTGAGGATGGGTAGATAGACGACGAGGATGATGATTTGTCCAAAGACGGCCGCATTCATCATCCGCGAGCTGGTAGAGGAGACGATGGCATCCATCGTATCGGTTGGTTGGCGGATACCCCCCTTCATCTTTTCGAGGTGGAGGCGATGCAGGATAGCTTCTACGATGATGACTGCGCCGTCGACGATCAGGCCAAAATCGATCGCGCCCAGACTCATGAGGTTACCAGATACGCCCGTGAGATTCATCAGGGTGATGGAAAATAGCATGGACAGGGGAATAACGGAAGCGACGAGGAGGCCGGCACGGAGGTTGCCCAGAAAGAAGACAAGGACGAACACAACGATGAGCGCTCCTTCCAGCAGGTTTTGGGAAACCGTGGAGACAGCCCTGCCGACCATCTTCGTCCTGTCCAGAAACGTGACAAGCTCTACACCTTCCGGAAGTGTCTGGCGGATGCGCTCTATCCGGGCCTGGATGCCGGCGATGACCTGTACGGCATTCTCCCCTTTGAGCATGAGCACGACGGCGCCGGCGACTTCTCCCTTGTCTTCATACGTCAAGGCACCATAGCGGACGGCATGCCCGATGCGGACTTCAGCAATGTCTCGGATGAAGATAGGAATGCCGGAGGCAGTCTGGCGCACAGGGATGCGGCGAATGTCCTCCATGTTGCGGGCTTGACCTTCGGCACGGATGTAGAGCAGGGAGGGTCCCTGCTCGATGTAGGAGCCGCCGGCATTCTGGTTGTTTTGTTCCAGAGCCCTGTACACATCGGACATGGAGATGCCTAGGCTTTGCAACCGTTCCGGGCGGAGGGCCACTTCATATTGCCGCAGCTTTCCTCCAAAGCTGCTGACGTCGGCTACGCCCGGGGTACCCAGGAGTTGCCGTCGAACGATCCAGTCTTGTATGGTGCGGAGGTCTTCGATGGTATACTTTCCTTCATAGCCGGCAGCAGGGCGGAGGATGTATTGGTATACCTCGCCAAGTCCGGTAGTAGCAGGCGCTAGCGCTGGGGAGCCAGCCTCAGGGGGTATCTCTTGGCGGATTTGCGCCAGCCGCTCCCCTACTTGCTGACGGGCCCAGTAGATGTCCGTCTCATCGCGGAAGACGATGGTGACGACAGACAGGCCAAAGCGGGAGATGGAACGGATTTCTGTGATACCCGGGATGTTCGAACATGCCTGTTCGATGGGGAAAGTTATCAACTGCTCTACCTCCGGCGATGCCAGTGTAGGCGTAACCGTGATGGCCTGTACCTGGTTGGAGGTGATGTCTGGCAAGGCATCCATCGGGAGGCGCGTGAATTCAAACGCACCCCATGAGATCCAGGCCAGGATGAAAAGGGCCACGATCAATTTGTTCCGAATGGAGAAACGAATGATACGGTTCAGCATATCCAGATGTCTTGACGTTCAGGAAGAGAGAAAGAAAAAATATATCTGTCTGACCATGTGTTCAGACAGTCCGGGGCGGCTGAAAGATGTCGTAGCTGGCCGCCACGGGATGATGGGCGGGCATGATTGCCACTGGGGACAAAGAAGTCGGGGGATCAATGCTTGCGAGAAGCGGATATTCATCGGCGGTGATAAAGAGTGGCATGGCATGGGGCGTCGCCTGTTGCAGCGGCAGGCGCTCATGGTGGCCCGGGTCTGAACGGCGATGTTCCGGATCGAAGTAATGCATGCGGAGGAAGCCAGCCCAATCAGACACTTCTCCCTTATCCTTGTGCATGATGAAGTGATCCAGGAGGTTGGCCATTTTCACCACTTCGGAGAGCACTTGCCCATTGGACAGGATTTGAAGGCAAAGAAGTAGGGATATCCAACGTCTCATGTTACCAAATATAACAATTCCAATTAGATGGCAACTGGATCGGCGGGAGTGGCTTAGGAACTTTAAAAACCATGAGTAGTGAATGGCAGATGGCAGTCATCAAATTAAACCAACGGATGTTTGTGTTTTCGTGGCCTTGAAAACCTCGTCCAGCAAATCCATGTAAGTCCGATCAACAACAAACATATCTGCATCCAGGCCAGACGAATCAGGTTTTCTCTGGAGAAGATACGTTCGCGCAATAGGACTAGCATCCCTGCCCGTCGCCTCAATTCTGCGGTTGGGATATCCATCTGGCGACCTATCAGTTTTCCGTCGCGGGAACTGATTAATTTCAACATACTGGCCTCTTTTGGAAATCGCAGTGGCCCTGTGTAGATAGGGGAATGCGCATCCGGATGTGCAAAAAGAAATTATCATCTTTAATGAGCACCTTATAGATGTGAGGCGGGGATAGGCAAATATTTGGACCCGCTTGCCTTCATCGTCGCTTAGATGAAGATGCAAAAGGTTGAGCCGAATGAAAAACATCGGATCCAATAGAGACTATCTGACCCGGCTGAAGGAAAGAGTCTTGAGTATCCAGCGGGGCAAGGGCCTTGACCTATCACGACGGCGCAAGTCGAGATACCACCCGAGTTTTTTGATGATGGGGATCTTATGTGTTTCAACAAACTCAATCAAGGTGCCATCGGGGTCTTCAATGTAGCTAAAATGCCCGGCGGCATCTCCCATATTGAAGCTTGAACGGCTGTCGGTGGTATATGGGTAGCCCATGGAGGCACATTTTTCACGCATCGCGTCTTGTCCGTTGATGTCGAAACAAAGGTGTATGAAGCCACAATCACCCCAGTAACGGTCGTGATAGACCTTTCTGGGTGTTCTGTCGAGCACCTGTATAAGTTCTATCTCGGTATTCCCCAGCAGAGAGGAGAAGGCACCCACGCGTGGTTGCCGGTGTGTCAGAAGGGTGCGACGGCACACGCAGTCTCCGCCCGGAAGATGGCTTAGGTCTGGGAATTGACCTTCTACCTGGTATATAATATCATCGTATCCAAGAATTTCACGATAGAACTTGAGGGAGGCATTCATGTCTGACACTCCGATGACGCTGCCGGTCACACCACCGGTGTAAGAGGGACCTTCGGCAAACCAGTCGGCCGATGGCACGAGGCGAAACAGGTTGCCCCAAGGGTCCCGCACCAGGAAGACATCCCTTCCGGCGGGGTCTCGTACGATGGGGGACGCGAGGCCGGTCCCGAGCGATAGAAAGCTGTCAAAGCTGGCACGTACGTCGGAGGATTTGATGACGGCGGCAAAGATGCCGAGGTCGCCGGGCATCAGTTCGAATGTGCAAGGGCTGGGTTCTCGGCTCGTGTACTGCCATATCTCGAAGCCTCCGCCGCCGCGCATATTGATCGCCAGGATGGCATGTCGGCTATGGACCTTCCCACCTGTATACCGCGTCATGTAGGGTGCTTCAGCCGCCTCGTCGAAGACAGGGATGTCGATCCCAAAATATTTTCGATACCAGGCGAAGGCCTGTTTCACGTCAAGCACGCCGATGCCTATCTGCTGAATGCCGGCGATGGTAGCTGTGGAGTTCATGTCTTGGTGGAATGTACTTTGAAGGTTGCGCGTACGGAAAGCCAATGATCAATCCGAACTACGCTTGCGCATAATACGGGAAAAAAGGGAGGGTAAAAAACGTTTGATCCAGACGGCATACACTTCTTTTCCTCCGAAATAGACTTCTTCTTCGTCACGAAAGATGGCTTTGAGGATCCTGGCGGCACATTCATGCGCGCTGCGTCCCTGCAACTGTCCCTGATCCATCTGTTGATGCTCCGTCCCATCTGCTGTCAGGGCATGGAGGGAAATATCAGTACGGATACGGCCAGGGCATACCAGGGTGACGCGGAGGCCTCGGTCGTACATCTCTAGGCGGAGGGACTCGAAAAAACCATGTAAGGCGTGCTTGGAGGCGGCATAGGCTGAGCGAAGGTGGTATCCGAACTTACCGGAAATGCTGCTTACAACAACTATCCTGCCTCCGCCGGCTGCCACCATAGTAGGCAAGATGGCCTTGGTGAGGGCCACTGGGCCAAAAAAGTTGACTTCCATGATGCGCCGGTCTATGTCGAGGGGTGTCTCA
>Ga0194126_10009501_pt1 | contig 12957 bp, 10 predicted proteins | sample TA2KigC150mmetaG_FD_148641 | JGI IMG/M metagenome (GOLD analysis project Ga0194126, IMG submission 148641) | Freshwater microbial communities from Lake Tanganyika, Tanzania - TA2015035 Kigoma Deep Cast 150m | ecosystem: Environmental > Aquatic > Freshwater > Lake | place: Tanzania: Lake...
TATTCCCAGCTGTTCATTCCAATCAAAAAAACTGGCCACCAATTTTTGTTTCGCTCGGATAATGGCTTCCGCCCCTTTTCTGCCCACCGCCACAAATTCAATTTCCAAATCTCCGGAATCAATCCGAGGATCAATCTTAACGCCGCGCACCCGGTTAACCGCTAAACTGTAGGGGTCTTTCACCTGTTCCAAGATTTTCTTTACCAATTGGGCATTTAGCCCGCCGCACAGCCCCCGGTTGGAAGAAAACAGCACTATACAAATTCTCCTTACCGGTCTTACTTTCAAAAGCGGACTGCCCCGCCGAACGGACTCGGAAAGATTAATCAAAATGCCCCAAGCCACCTCCGAAAATGAACGGGTTGCTATCGTTTTGGCAATAACCTTTTTCATCTTGGCCGCCGCCACCATTTCCATCGCCTTGGTAATTTTGCGGATATTGCCTATAGATTTAATTCTCTTGCGCAACTCTTTTGTGCTGGACATACAACTTTGGTAAGAAATTCAAATTCCAAATCATTTCTCAAAATACGACGCCAGGATATCGTCCACCGTGTGAGGTTTCACTTCATCGTAGATGTTGTCGTTCACAATAATTACCGGCCCCCGCTGGCACCTTCCTTGGCAGCTTCGGGTCATGATTTCCAACCTTGCGGTCTTGTCTCTTTCAGAATTAGCCCGGAGAAAATTTTCCACTTCCTTTAAAACCGCGCTTGCGCCGCGCAATTCGCAAGGAGTGCTCATACATACTTTTATTTCCAGATTTGATTTAGGCTTAATCCGGATATCATCATAAAAACTGACTGCGCTTGCCGCCTCCGCCGGGCTAAGAGAAAAATATTCAGCCAAACGGTAAATATCCTTCTGGCTGACATAGCCGAAAATTTGGTTGATTTTCTTTACCGCCGGTAAAAAATTCTCCCTTGCCGGTTCAAAATCTAAAAGAATTTTTTGGAGAGTTGGGAGCTTCATGGTCGTGTTTTTGTTTTTATACACCGGGTGCAAATCCTTACTCTTTTCCCGTCAACCACCTTCCATTTTAAATTTATCCGCTGTTTTTTGATGCCCGCGCGATTATATTTCCCTCTAAGCTTGTTGATAATATTAGCTTTGTGATAGTTTCTCCCGCAAATGGAACAAACCTTTGCCATATGTAAAAAGTTTAAAGTTAAAAAATAAAAACCAAAATAATTATGGCCGGATAGCCGTTATCGCAAACAGCACTGATATTTTTGACCTTTCATTAAAAATCTTTGGTTTTTTAGCGTTTCTGCCACTGCGGCGCTCTTCTGGCTTTTTTCAGCCCCGGTTTTTTTCTTTCTTTAATCCGGGGATCCCGGGTTAAGAAACCCCTGTCTCTCAGTTGAGGCTTCAGATCAATGTCCAGCGCCACCAGCGCCCTAGCCACGCCCAAACGCAAAGCCTCCGCCTGACCTTTAATCCCGCCCCCCCTCACAATGGCTGAAATGCCCAACTTGCCGTTTCTTCCAGCAGATTTTAGAGATTCTTCCGCAATCCTTTTCAGCTCCACGGTTTTAAAATAATCTTTATAATCCTTCCGGTTTACCGAAAATTTCGCTTCTTTGCCTTCGGGATAAACCCTCACCTGAGCCACTGCGTTTTTGCGCCGGCCGGTGCCGTAATAATACTTACCCTTAAATAAGGTTTCTTCTTGACTGTCTGGCTGTCTTGACCCACTAATTTTAGCCATAAACTAATTTGAAATTTAAAATTACTTACCGGTTTTTTTTCTCATTGCTTCATAGAGCTCTCTGCCTTCCTTTTCTTCGGTAAAAAGCTTCAATCGGTTAATTCTCGGACGGCGCAGATTATTCTTGGGAAGCATATTGAATACTGCTTTTCTCATCACATCATTGGGATTTTGAATAACGGCCTCTTTCAAATTTTTTCTGCGAATGCCTCCCGCATACCCGGTATAAGTAAAGTAGTTTTTCCCCTCCCACTTCGCCGGGTGGCTGACTTTCAAAAGCCGCGTATTCACCACTATAACAAAATCTCCGCAATCCAACTGAGGGGCAAAACAAGGTTTCCGCTTTCCCTGCAGGAGCAAAGAGATTTTTACTCCCAATCTCCCTAAATTGTCACTTTTGGCATCCAAAAAATACCAGTTCCGTTTTCCGTCAAATTTATACTGAGTCGCTTTTTTGTTCGTCTTCTTCATAAGGCTGTAAGATAAGATACGGTTATTCTTTTGGCTTTGTCACTAACTCAATGCAAGCCATTGGGCTGGCGTCCTCCCGCCGAAAATTCAGTTTTACAATCCGCGTATATCCCCCATTGCGCTTTCCTAAAACCGGCGCCCACCTTTCTTGGAGCGTTTTTGCAGTCTTTCTGTTTAGGGCGGCCGATAAAGCTCTCAGAGTAACCGGGTCATGTTTCTTCGCTTTAGTAATCAGCTTCTCCGCCAACGGCCGAAGCGCTTTAGCTTTCGCAAGGGTAGTTTTAATCTTCCCGTTTTCAAATAAAGCAATGGCTAAAGACCGGAGCAACGCCTTCCTTTTTTTAGATACCCTTCCCAACTTTTTCCCCTTTCTTAAATGACGCATAAAAATAACTAACGACTGATAACTTGCTTTCTCTACTTGCTTTTCTTTAATTCCTTTAATTCTTTCTCTTCCTGATTTTCCAGAATCAACCCAAAATTACCCAAAGCTTTCTTCACATCGCGCAATCCCTTGTCGCCCATGCCCTCAATTTGCAAGATTTCTTCCTCGGATAAAATTGCCAAATCGCCAATCTTCTTGAAATTTTGCTCCACTAAAAGATTAGCTGTTCGGGAAGGCATTTTCAATTTTTGAATCGGCATCTCCAATAATTCTCCCTCGGGAATGTTCTTCCCTAATTCTTCCTGAATTTCCCCCTCTTCCAATGTTCCCCCACCTTTTTTGGCTTTTCCTTCAACTTCGTCTTTCTCTTTCGCCGAAGAAACTCCGGTAACTAACTTACCTTTTTCCACCTCTTTAATCATCTGGGGGGTGGTTAAACAAGAAAACTGCTTCACCAAAATAGCGGCCACCTGTTTGAAGGCATTTTCAGGACTAATCGTTCCATCAGTTTCTATAGTCAGTCTTAATTTTTCAAAATCCGTTCTTTTCCCCACCCGCATGTTCTCCACTTCCAGATTGACTCGGGTAATCGGAGAGAAGAGGGAGTCAATTTCAATTACCCCGATTTCCTTTTCTTTTCTCTCCCGCTCTTCCGCCATTTGGTAGCCGATTCCTTTTTCAACGGTAAATTCCATTTCCAGCTCCGCTTTTTTGTCAGTCAGGGTAGCAATAATCTGGTCCCTATTTACCACCGTGAGATTACTAGGGGCCTTGATATCACCGGCTTTTACTGTCTTTTCCCCTTTGATTGCCAGCTTGGCTTTGATCGCATTGTCCCCCTGCATAATAAAGCGGACTCGCTTAACATTAAGGATTACCTGAACAACATCCTCCATCACGTTGGGGATGGTAGAAAATTCATGTGAAACGTCTTTAATCTTTATGTTGGTTGCCGCCGCCCCTTCCAAACTGGATAAAAGTACTCTTCTTACGGCATTGCCTAAAGTTACCCCAAATCCGGGGTAACACCCCTCAATTTCAAAAATCCCGCGGGCTTCTGAAGCTTCCATGATTTTTGGTTTTTCCGGCAAGGGAATAGTCTGCATGGTATTATTTATTAGGTTATTAGGTTATTAAGTTATTAAACCCTAGATTATTTTAATTACCTTGAATAAAATTCAATCACCGCTTGGGGGTTGGCATCCGGATTAACTTCTCTTTCCGTCGGAATATTAAGCAGTTTTCCCTTTAAGTCTTTTGCGTTTAACATCAACCAAGCCGGAATTTCCGGCTTTTTCGCGGTAAGTCTTTCCCTTACTAGTTTAACGCAATTTTTTGATTCCTTGCCCCCAACAAAAGAGATTTCGTCTCCCTCTTTCAGGTTAAACGACGGAATAGTAACTTTTCTCCCATTGACTTGCAAAAACCCATGTCCGATCAACTGCCGGGCGTAGGAACGCGATTCAGCAAACCCCAGCCGGTGCGCCACGCAATCCAACCTGGTCTCTAAACGCCCCACAAGCAAATCTCCAAATTTGCCGCCTTTCTTGGACAAATCTTTGAAATATTTCTTAAACTGCTTTTCCCTTAAGCCGTAAACGTTCTTTAAGACCTGCTTTTCTCTTAATTGTTTGCCGTATTCCGTCACAGCGACGCTGGGCTTGGCGTGTTGGCCCGGCGCGTACGGTTTTTTAACCATAGCGCACTTCGGCGAGAAGCACCTTTCCCCTTTTAAAAACAACTTTCTTCCCGCCCGACGACATTTTTTGCATCTAGTCAGATTCACAACTTTTAGCTAAAATATTTACAAAACAAAGAAAACAAAAAGAAACAATCTTTCTGCATTTACGCTGACGCAGACTGTTCCTAAACTTTACCCGCTACTTTTTCATTCGTCAAATTGACCGCCTCCCTATTTCCTTTTTTGGTAAAAAAGCGCTATTATAATTAAAAAGTTTTAAGGGTTAACTTTCTCTTGATTAACCCGATTAACAAATCATCATGATAAAAAGATACGGATCCTTGCCGAAAAAAGCAAAAGAGAATCCCCAAGCGCCGCTGGAAGGAAAGCTCCCGGCCAAAAGTTGGGGCAGAAAGGTTTTGAATTTTCTTCTTTGGGCGGGAGCGGGGTTTATTCTAGTGGTCGTAGGCGTGCTGGCTTACTTCACCAAAGACCTTCCGAGCCCGGAAAATCTCTCAGAGCGTCATATCGCCGAATCCACCAAAATTCTGGACCGGACTGGACAAGTAATCCTTTACGAAATCCATGGCGAGGAAAAACGCACCAACATTTCTTTCGCGCAGATGCCCGACTGCATCAAGAAGGCTACCCTTGCTGCCGAAGACGCTGATTTCTACAAACACCACGGTTTAGACTTCAAGGCTATAGCGCGGGCCGCCCTAGAAGACATTAAAGGCCAAGCCAAGACTCAGGGGGCTTCCACCATTACTCAACAGCTCATCAAAAACTCTATCCTCTCCTCCCAAAAAACCTTCACTCGTAAAATCAAAGAGGCCATTTTGTCTTTAGAATTGGAGCAAAAGTTTGAAAAGGACGAGATCTTGGAGATGTACCTTAATGAAATTCCCTACGGCTCCAACGCCTACGGCATTGAATCCGCTTCACAGACTTTTTTCGGCAAGAACGCTGCCAGTTTGGATCTGGCGGAATGCAGTCTAATCACCGCTTTACCTAAGGCCCCCACTTATTACTCTCCCTTCGGTACTCATACCGAAGAGTTAAAAAACCGCCAAGCGTGGGTACTGCAAAGAATGGTAGAGTTGGGTTACATCAGCAACCAAGAAGCCAAAGCCGCCGCTGAGTCAAACGCTCTGAGAAGAGTCCGGGAGATCCGCAATGAAATTTTGGCTCCCCATTTCGTTATGTTCGTTAAGGATTGGCTAGTTAACAAATACGGGGAAGACGCTATCACCCAAGGCGGTTTCAAGGTAATTACCACTCTAGATTACCAAAAACAGCAGTGGGCAGAAGAAGCGATAACCAAAGGAGCGGAGAAAAACTTAAAAAACTATAATTCCCGTAACGCCGCTCTGGTATCCCTTGATCCGAAAAACGGTGAAATATTGTCAATGGTCGGGTCCAAAGATTACTTTGACAAGGAAAACGACGGCAACGTCAATGTGGCTACCCGCCTGCGCCAGCCCGGCTCTTCCTTTAAGCCCTTCGCTTACGCGGTAGCTTTCTCCAAAGGATACTCTCCCGACACAAAACTCTTTGATGTTAAGACCAATTTTAAGGTAGAAAATCGGGATTACACTCCCCAAAACTTTAACGGCTCCTTCAGTGGGCCGGTCTCTATGCGGGAAGCCCTAGCGAATTCCCTGAATATCCCCGCGGTCAAAACCCTGTATCTGGCCGGGGTGAAGGAAACGGTAGAATTCGCCCGCAGTATGGGAATAACCACGCTTAACGACTACAAACAATACGGATTGGCTTTAGTTTTGGGTGGAGGCGGCGTAACACTTCTGGACGAGACTTCCGCTTTCGGCACTTTCGCCAACGACGGAATCCGGGTTGAACCTCAGGCGGTATTACGGGTAGAAGACACTGGTGGAAAAGCAATCTATGAAAAGCCGGGAGATAACCGCGGAAAACGGGTAGTCGCAAGTGACATTGCCCGCACCGTTAGCGACGTCTTATCCGACAACGGCGCCCGTTCCAGAATATTTGGCAGTCGCAGCGCGCTTTACATTGAAGGCCACAAGGTAGCGGCCAAATCCGGTACCACTCAGGAATTTCGCGACGGCTGGACACTGGGCTACACGCCTAACGTCGCAACAGGAGTCTGGACCGGCAATAACAATTCCAGCCCCACCCGTATGGGCGAAGGAGTTTACACCGCCGGACCGATTTGGAATGAATACATGCGCCGGGTATTGGAAACCTTGCCCAAAGAAGAATTTCCCTCCCCGCCGGAAATCAAAAAGCCCGATAAGATGATGATGAACGGCAAAATTGGAGAAGAGGTGGAAGTAAAAATAGACGAAAAAACGGGCCTGTTGGCGAAGGACGATTGTCCCAAAAAATGCACCAAGAAGAAAATTTTCTCCAACGCTCACTGCATTCTCTACTACGTAGACCGCTTGGACCCTCTTGGCCAAATCCCCAAAAATCCGGAAATTGATCCGCAATTTAAATACTGGGAAGAAGGAGTGCAAAGATACTACGCCGGCAAAGACGACGACAAGAAAAACAAGAAAGACAAAGATAAAGTCAACACCGCCCCGCCCACCGAAAAATCCTGCAGCTGCGAGGATTAAAACCCCCTGGGGTTACCTCCGTTTTAAGACAACTCTACCGCGTTTCCCGGGTGGGCACCCAAATAAAAAGGACTAGCCAAAAGCTGGTTTTTTTTGTTTATTTTTCTAACTCATGAAAGCCCCTTTTTTCCGGCCGTCCGACTTATCCACCATAGTATAAGCGGGAAACTTTCAGGGCAGTTGGCCGTGCATTACAATATTCCAATATTGATTAAAACAGTATTCTTGAAATTATTCAATTGTTCCGCTTGTCTTGAATAATTATTTCCCCTTTTCTGGGACAATCAGAATTAACGCAGACCAACTTATCGTTCCGCTTCGGAAATTTATCATATTCTTTCTTTCTTTGCGCGAATGGAAAAGGTTTAAGTTTTTTCCCGCACGCTTTACATACTTTCTCATTCATTCTAATTGATTCAAAAATTAAATTTGACTTTCGATTAATTTTCGATAATCATTAAATTATAAATCATAAGGAAAATCTGTCAAATTATGATCACAAAAAGACAAAAACAAATTCTGGAATTTGTAAAATCATTTGAAAATAAAAGGGGATATTCTCCGTCTCTTGAGGAAATAAAAAAATATTTTAATCTATCCGCCGTTTCTACTATCCATTACCACCTACAAGCACTGGAAAAGGGTGGTTACATAGGAAGAGAGAGCAATAGGCCAAGGTCAATATCGATCTTTAAGAGCGTAAAAATGATAAATGTATCCCTCGCTGGCACTATTTCTGCCGGGCAGCCAATAGAAGCAATCGAAGAAAAAGAAACAGTTGCAATTACAATGGATAAACTACCAAGAAGTGGAAACATTTTTGGCCTAAAAGTGGCAGGAGACAGTATGGTTGGAGAGAACATTAATGATGGGGATATTGTTTTAGTAAAACAGCAAAATACAGCCGATAATGGTCAAAGAGTCGTAGTATTGCTTGATAATTACAACACGACATTAAAAACTTTTTATCGCGAGGGAAATAGGATCAGATTGCAACCTGCTAACGATAAATATAAACCAATTATTATTAAAAAAAACGAAAGAGAAGTTGCAGTTCAAGGAGTTGTAGTTGATGTTATAAAGAGTAATCTTCAAAATTATAGAGAGAAAACATTAGTAGCTCAAATAAAAAAGAGCAAACGAACGTTACCCCTTAACCAGATAATTTGTGGTGATTGCGTGGAGACAATGAAAAAATTACCGAGTAATTCTGTTGACTTGGTTGTTACTTCTCCGCCTTATGATGGAGTACGCAAATATAATGGATTTAATTACAATCTGCATGATACAGGAAAAGAGATATTCCGAATATTGAAATACGGAGGTATTGCCGCAATGGTTATTCAAGATCAAACAAAAAATTTTGGTAAAACTTTAACCTCGTTCAGGACTATTGTGGATTGGGTTGATGATATTGGCTTCAAACTTTTTGAAACAGTCATTTACAGAAAGTATGGCACCGAAGGGGCCTGGTGGAAATATAGGTTTAGAGTCGACCATGAGTACATGCCAATTTTTCTTAAGGGAGAGAAACCAAAATATTTTAACAAAGAACCATTGAAAATACCTTCCAAACATGGAGGTAAGATTATGACGGGGAGCGGAAATAGGAGGACTGATGGAAAAACAACAAAAACTGTGACAAGACCGATTAACCTAATGAAATGCAGAGGCACAATTTGGGAGTACCTAAATGCTGGCGACAAAGACAAACTAAAAAGAAAACACCCCGCAGTTTTTCCGGATAAAATTCCCTTTGATTTTGTCCAATGTTTTTGCCCGCCGAATGGGGTTGTTCTCGACCCGTTTATTGGGTGTGGGTCCACCGCGGTTGCGGCAAAGCAGCTGAAAAGAAACTATATTGGTATTGATATATCTAAAGAGTATTGCGAATTAGCAGAAAATAGATTGAGAAGAACAACAGAAATGCTTTTTTAATCAGTATAATTTATCTGGCTTCTCTAGTGTGTATTCAATATTATTTCTACTTGTCATGGCCCAGGTAAGAGGTTTTTTCGATAGCAATTCCTCGAAATTTTTATTGTTCACACGCTTTCCCTTGTTATTAAAGTCGCCTTTTGTAAATTTGTATAATTTTAAATTATACCAACTCCACTTGCTTTTATCATAATCCCAACCAGTCAAACCAGACAATAACTCTATAAATTTTTCGATTCTTTCTTTGGCGTTATTTTTTATGGCATAAAATGAACCAACTGCTGTAATATTAGCCGGGGCGCCATCTGTATTTGAAATTCTAAGACGGTCACCCCTCTCCTTTACTATGCTGATTAAATCCCTTCTTCTAAAGAACTCATCCATAGCTTTCATAAGTGTGAAGACACAATACTTTTCATTTTCAAAAACTGTCTTTAGTGGATTATTTTCTTCGTTTGCCCTTAGATAATTAAGCCAATTTAATACGTTTTCAGGGTATTTAAAAAGAACGTTAAATGTTCCGTCAGTAAAAAATAATGGGCAGACCGCCGATTCTGGGATATTAATTCTGATCTTCGAGCCAACAATGCTTAATAAAAGGTGAATAGTCGCCAGGGGATATTTAAGTCGAAAACCCTTGTATCCATCATAATCTCTCAGGTTATTTGGTTGTATACAGTTTTCATAGTTATCCCAGTCTGCGGATTTCCTGTTTTTATTATATTGAACCATATGATGCCCAACACTCCTTATGTCTTTTCTGAAAACTTCCATATCTAGAAAAACGCAATTTTTGGCGGATACATTTTTGTTCAGCAGCATTACCTTCCCATCATAAAATCCCCTTATCTGCCAGTTGAGGAACTTAGACATGAACAAACCGCAAAGTAAACCATCGCTGTCAGGGCTTAAAATACAGTCCTGGTTTTTTTCGATTATCCAGGGATAGTTTTTAAAAATTTTTTTAAAATCGATCTGCTCGTTTCGTCCGAGTAATAATTCTTGAATTCTTGACATTACTTGAAATTTTAAAAAATTCTTAACTCAACCTCAGGATTGTCCTGGAATTTGATTTTGTAAAGATCTAATCTATTATTAATCCGCCTTAGACATGCGAATATGAAATTCAAATACATAGAGGAGTAGATCCTCCGGTCGTGGCCGGAGGATGACAAGGAGGCCGGAGGATGACAAATAAAAGGGGGGTGGGCTATATCGTTTGCAAATGACGTAGCGGGGAGGGTTCTGATTCGTTGATCCGCCCATAAAAGGCAAAAATCCGCCTCGGGGACGGATTTTTGCGCTTGTTTTAATTTTTTGGATTGGGTGGTTGGCTACGGTTTTTCTGCTGCTAACTATCCGCTATCACATTCCCTTACATCATCCCTCCCATATCCATACCGCCCATACCCGGTGCGCCGGCGGGACCACAAGTGGAACAGTTGTTTTTCTTCTCCGGCATTTCGCCCACCACCGCTTCGGTGGTAAGAATCATGCTGGCAATGGAAGCGGCATTTTGCACCGCCAAGCGCGTTACTTTTGCCGGATCAACAATACCGGCTTTTTGCAGGTCTTCATACTTGTCCGCGTCGGCATTATATCCTTCCGCCCCCTTTAGACTGCGCACTTTTTCCACTACCACCGATCCTTCCTTACCGGCATTTATCGCGATTTGGCGCAGCGGCTCCTCCAGCGAACTTTTAACAATCTCTACGCCGGTGGCTTCATCGCCGTGAGGCTTTAAATCATCCAATTTCTCAATCGCCCGCAGAAGCGCCACGCCGCCGCCGGCGACAATCCCTTCTTCCACCGCCGCTTTAGTCGCTTCTAAAGCATCCTCCACTCGGTGTTGTTTTTCTTTCTGCTCTGTTTCGGTAGCCGCGCCTACTTTAACGATAGCCACGCCGCCGGAAAGCTTTGCTAAGCGCTCCTGCAATTTTTCCTTATCGTATTCCGAATCGCTTGAGTCAATCTGACGGCGGATACTGGCTACCCGGTCTTCAATTAGTTGTTTTTCTCCCTTGCCGCCCACGATGGTGGTATTGTCTTTAGTGGCGATTACTTTGTCCGCCTTGCCGAGCATATCCAGATTAACATTTTCCAGCTTTAATCCTCTCTCCTCCGAAATCAACTGCCCGCCGGTTACCACGGCGATATCCTCCAATATTTCCTTGCGGTTGTCGCCAAAGCCGGGAGTCTTTACCGCCAAGGCGTTCAACGTGCCCCGTAGCTTATTCACGACCAAAGTGGCCAACGCTTCTCCCTCCAGCTCATCGGCAATAATCAAGATCTCTTTTTTGCCCAATTTGGTAATTTTCTCCAGCGCCGGCAAAATGTCTTTAATGGCAGAGATTTTTTGGTCGGTGATAAGCACTAGCGGCTCTTCCAAGACCGACTCCATTTTTTCCGCGTCCGTAATCATATAGGGCGAGATATACCCCTTGTCAAACTGCAGGCCTTCCACCGTCTCCTGTTCTAATCCAAAAGTTTGGGATTCCTCCACGGTAATTACTCCGTCCTTGCCCACCTTCTCCATCACGTTGGCAATCATTTCCCCCACTTCTTTGTCTTGGGCGGAAATAGTGGCTACCTGAGCTCTTTCCTCTTTGGAGCTAACCGGTTTGGACTGTTCTTTAATGCACTTTACTACCACGTCAACTGCCTGTTGAATGCCCTTGCGAATCCCCATCGGGTTAGCACCGGCCGCCACATTTTTCATTCCTTGAGAGATCATTGCCTGCGCCAAAAGAGTAGCCGTGGTCGTGCCGTCTCCGGCCGTATCGTTAGTCTTGGAGGCGACTTCTTTCACCAGCTCCGCTCCAATGTTTTCCAATTTGTCTTCCAGCTCCACCTCTTTGGCAATGGTTACTCCGTCGTTAGTAATGGTGGGGGAGCCAAATCCTTTATCCAACACCACATTGCGCCCGCGGGGACCGAGCGTCACTTTTACGGCGTTGGCGACTTTGTTAACGCCAACCACCAGTTTCTGCCTGGCTTTTTCGCCAAATTCAATTTGTTTGGCCATGATAAGAAAATTAAAATTTAAAAATCAAAATTCAAAACCAATATTTTCAATTTCACACTTTTAATTTTTAACTGAACTTTTAGCACTCGTCAAGTCGGAGTGCTAACAGAAAACTAAACGCACAATCAATAATGTGTAATATGCGCAAAACATAGGAAAAACATTTAAGACTCATCAGCGCTCATTGCTGCCACTTTGGCTCCCATTGCCAAATTTACACAAAATCTTCCTTTTTCTTCCCCACATCAATAATAAAAGATTGCAGGCTCTTGCGCCCAATAATGACCGGGTAGCGCAAATGCTTGCGGCGGACGATAGTCACGCTGGTAGTAAGGGGAGTCTTGTCCAGAACAATCCTTGCTTCCACCATCGGGCGGATGCTGATTCCATTGGAAGAATAAACGATTTTCACATTTTGGATAACCCTATTGCTTTTTCGGACGATTTCTTCCAAGTGCCTCTCCAAAATCCGCTTACTCTCAGCGAATTGGTACTCAATATCCCGCCCGGGGAAAATCAGCGCCCCGTGATAATGGGGAAAATACTTTTTAAAAGTTCGCAGCGCTTCCCCGTAGCCAAGCTCCGTGGCCAAATCTTCGTCAATGGAAGTGTAATAAGCGCCGGTATCCAGCTTCGCGTCAACAAAACGTTTATTACTCGGGCCTTCAATTAAGATTTTCTTGAATATTCCTACCACTCTCTTGCCCGTCATTTCTTCAATCTCTTCTTCCGTCTCTCCCCCGAAAAGATCCTGAGAAAGGCGCACCGCCCGTCTGATATTTTTAATGCTAAGCCCTCTTACTCTCTCCAGCCGCTCCCGCAGAGTTGCCCGGTTGGCGTTTTGGATGGAAAGCCCCGGGCGGGCGTTAATTTCAGCTACCACCGGTCCCTTTTCCCGATCAATCATAATATCCACCCCTAAATAGCCTAACCCGCTTGCCTTTTGGCAGGCAACTGCGATTTCCAGCGATTCCTGCCAATAAGGAACGCGAATGCCGGAAAAATTCAAACGGGAACTCGGCACGGTTTCCAATAAATAATCCTGCTGGGTGGTTAGATTGCGGGAAATCGCATAGGTGGTTACCCCCGTAGCCATATCAATGCCGGCACAGACGCCTCCCAGATGTAAATTAGCCCTTCCCTGCG
>Ga0194126_10009502_pt1 | contig 12956 bp, 7 predicted proteins | sample TA2KigC150mmetaG_FD_148641 | JGI IMG/M metagenome (GOLD analysis project Ga0194126, IMG submission 148641) | Freshwater microbial communities from Lake Tanganyika, Tanzania - TA2015035 Kigoma Deep Cast 150m | ecosystem: Environmental > Aquatic > Freshwater > Lake | place: Tanzania: Lake...
CAACTTCTGCCAGAGCACCGCACCTGAGGGCTGGGCTGCCACGGCTGGCACGGACTGCAACGACAACGATGCAACCGTCTGCGCGCCGATCACCTACTTCCGAAACGCGGACGGTGATTCCTGCGCAACGGGTGAGAGTGGCAACTTCTGTCAGAGCACCGCACCTGCGGGCTGGGCTGCCACGGCTGGCACGGACTGCAACGACAACGATGCAACCGTCTGCGCGCCGATCACCTACTTCCGAAACGCGGACGGTGACTCCTGCGCAACAAGTGAGACTGGCAGTTTCTGTCAGAGCGTCGAACCCGCGGGTTGGGCGGCTTCAGCTGGCACGGACTGCAACGACAACGATGCAACCGTCTGCGCTCCGATCACCTACTACCGCAATGTGGACGGCGATTCCTGCGCAACGGGTGAGAGTGGCAACTTCTGTCAGAGCGTCGAACCAGCAGGCTGGGCGGCCACTGCCGGCACGGACTGCAACGACAACGATGCCACCGTCTGTGCTCCGATTACTTACTACCGCAATGCGGACGGCGATTCCTGCGCAACGGCTGAGGCAGGTGACTTCTGCAAGAGCACTGCGCCCGAGGGCTGGGCTCCCGCCGCTGGCACCGACTGCAACGATGCCGATGCAACCGTCTGCGCTCCGATCACCTACTTCCGAAACGCGGACGGTGATTCCTGCGCAACGGGTGAGAGTGGCAACTTCTGTCAGAGCGTCGAACCTGCGGGTTGGGCGGCTTCGGCTGGCACGGACTGCAACGACAACGATGCAACTGTCTGCGCTCCGATCACCTACTACCGCGATGCGGACGACGATCAGGTAGCGGCAGCAAATTCAGGAGCAGCATTCTGCCAGTCCACCCCTCCATCGGGCTATGTGGTGAATCCTGGGAATGATTGCAACGACAATAACGGGACTGTCGCTTCGCCGCAGCCATGGTTTGTCGATCAGGACCAGGATGGGTTTGGTTCCACAACGATTGAGAACATCTGTTATCCGCTTGGGTTGCCGCGGGCGTTTTGGCCGGTCGGCTATTCAACGAACAGCACCGACTGTAACGACAATGATGCAACGGTTCATGTTCCGATCACCTACTTCCGAAACGCGGACGGTGATTCCTGCGCAACGGGTGAGAGTGGCAACTTCTGTCAGAGCGCCGCACCTGCGGGCTGGGCTGCCACGGCTGGCACGGACTGCAACGACAACGATGCAACCGTCTGCGCGCCGATCACCTACTTCCGCAATGCGGACGGTGATTCTTGTGCAACGGCTGAGGCAGGTGACTTCTGCAAGAGCACTGCGCCTGAGGGCTGGGCGATTGAGGCTGGCACCGACTGCAACGACACCGATGCCACCGTCTGTGCTCCGATTACCTACTTCCGCAATGCGGACAGCGATTCCTGCGCAACGGCTGAGACAGGCGACTTCTGCCAAAGCGCCGCACCCGCGGGATGGGCCTCCACCGCTGGCACCGACTGCAACGACACCGATGCCACCGTCTGTGCTCCGATTACCTATTTCCGCAATGCGGACGGTGATTCTTGTGCAACGGCTGAGGCAGGTGACTTCTGCAAGAGCACTGCTCCTGAGGGCTGGGAACCCGAGGCTGGCACCGACTGCAACGATGCCGATGCAACCGTCTGCGCGCCGATCACCTACTACCGAGACGACGATAGCGATGGTAAGTGTGGGGATGCGACGTCATCCCTGTGTGCGTCTCAGCCGCCATCTGGTTACTGTTCTGTCGGCTTTGACGACTGCGACGATGCCGATGCGACCCTCCAAGACCTCATCTTTGGATACGTTGACTCGGACGCCGATGGTCGTGGTGTCGGTGATCCGCTCTCATTCTGCGCCCTTAGCCTGCCGAGCGGCTACACAGCGGACTGCTGTGACAACTGCCCGAACACGGCGAACCCAACTCAGGCAGACTGTGACGGCGATGGTCGGGGCGACGCATGCGCCATTTCCGAAGACGGTGCTTCTGACTGCAATCAGAACCAGATCCCTGACTCGTGTGATATTGACAATGGCGGCGGAAGTGCTGATGTGAATGGCAACACGGTCCCTGACGAGTGTGAAACAGACTGCAACGAAAACGGACTGCCCGATCCCTACGAGGTCGCGCAAGGCACCGTCGCCGACTGCAATGGCAACGACATCCCGGACACCTGTGACATCACGAGTGGATTTGACCCAGACTGCAATGAAAACTCGGTGCCAGATTCGTGTGACCTCGAGGCGCGCCCGCCAATGAGGGCCAAGGTGTGGCCCGAAAGCGAAGGTGGAAACAACCACTGGTACCGCTTGGTGACCACACCGATGGACTGGCATGCTGCTCAGGCGTATGCCCAGGCGCTTGGTGCTCACCTTGCTACACCGACGAGCCCGATGGAGAATCAGTTTGTCCGCAATCTTGCGGGCGAATTGGTTGAAATGGTGCCTGGCGTTTGGCTGGGTGCGAGCGCACCTCCAGGCCAAGGCAATAACCCCAATGCCTACACATGGGTCACCAGCGAACCTTGGAGTTGGACAAACTGGCATCCGTTCCGCCCCAACTACGACTTCGAGTGCGGTCTTGCCTATCGGTTTGCTTACGGTTACCAATGGAACAATATTCCAACGGGCACTGCCGTTCCCTTCGTGATTGAGTGGAGCACGCTTCCCGATCCAATCGAAACAGACTGTGACGGGAATGGCATTCCGGATTCCTGCGATCCGGATTGCAACGAGAACAACATCCCAGATGCCTGCGATATTGCCAACGGTGAAATCGACAAGGATGGCGATGGCATCCCAGACTCCTGCGAGTATGCCCGTGGAGACTTCGATCTCAACGGATGCGTCGAAGGAATGGACCTTGCCTTCCTCTTGGCTGTGTGGGCAGCTCCGGATGTTCCAGTGGCAGATCTTGACTCCAACGGAGCCGTTGGTGGCGGTGATCTGACAATCCTGCTCTCGAACTGGGGTTGCGGCGACGAGCCCTGACCTCGGTACTTCGGTGCTGAATCACGAAGTGATTCCAAGCACTCGAAGCAGCAACAGTTGAAGCAAGAACACAGCGGCTGACCCGGCAACGGGCCAGCCGCTTTTTCTACCATGTTCAAGATGCCAAGCATCGCTCACCTTCGAACCGCGCTGGCCACGGCCTTCTGCATTCCTCTTTGGCAACATGCTCTTGCCGCGCCCCCCGCTGCCGTCGACCTTTTCAACGGACGCGATCTTTCGGGGTGGGTCAATGTGAACGGCAGCCCAACCACATGGACCGTCGGCAAGGACGCCGATGGCACGCCATTCATCCAGTGCTCCGGCAAGCCCACGGGCGTTCTCCGCACCGAGCGGCAATACGAGAACTTCATCCTCGAGATGGAGTGGATGCACGAGGAGGAACCTGGAAATGCAGGGCTCTTCATCTGGAGCGATCCGCTGCCCGCCCGCGGCGTTCCCTTCACGCGATCGGTCGAAGTGCAGATCATGCTCACGCCAGATGCCACCGACAAGGAGGGGCGTGTTCTCTACACGGGACATGGAGACATCTTCCCCATCCACGGCGCGACCATGACGCCAGACCGCCCACATCCGGCGGGCTGGAGTCGGTGCCTGCCGTCAGCGCGCACCACCAAGGGCAAGGGGCAATGGAACCACTACCGCGTCACTGCAGACCGCGGAACACTGCGGCTCGCGGTCAATGGCACGGAAGTCTCTGGAGGTACCGGGATCAATCCTCGGAAGGGATACATCTGCCTCGAAAGCGAGGGAACGCCAATCCGATTCCGCAACATCCGACTCACGGAACTGCCTGCGGCCACGCCGGCGCTCACAGCAGAGGCATGTGCGCCCGTGGATGTCGGCTTTCGCAGCATCTTTGATGGCACACTGGATGGTTGGGGCGGGGATTGGAGCTTCATGGCGCACTGGAAAGTTCAGGACTGGTTGCTCTCGTACGACGGCAAGGGCGGGGACCTGACGTATGGGAGGGGCGTCTGGGGGGACTTTGAAATGGTGGTGGACTGGCGGTGGGGTGATGGGCATCAGGGAGAGATGGATCGCCCGCTGATTGGCAAGGATGGGAAAGAACTGCGCAGAGATGATGGATCGGTGCAGACCGTCAAGGTGCAGGAGCGCGACAGCGGGATCTATCTGCGCGGCAACAAGAAGTCGCAGGTGAACATCTGGTCATGGCCGTGCGGCAGCGGAGAAGTCTGGGGCTACCGCACCGATGCGTCGATGCCCGATGCCGTCCGAGCTGCTTGCACCCCCCGCGTCGCTGCGGACGAAGCCCCTGGTCAGTGGAACCGCTTCCTCATCCGCATGAAGGGCGATGTGCTGAATGTGTGGCTCAACGCGCAGCAGGTGATTGACAATGCTGAACTCCCCGGCGTACCCCGCGAAGGGTGGATCGGACTGCAGAGCCACGGATCGGCGATTGACTTCGCCAACATCTACATGCGGCCGCTGCCTGAATCCCACTGAACCGAGTTGACCCTGACGAAACCGGGGAAAGGACCGCAAAACGGACGCGTTTCCGCGGGGAATTGGGCAGATGCCCTCCGAGCTACTCCTCCGTCATTTCGCGCAGGCGGTGCTTCATCTGCGCCTTGAGCCGAGCAAGAATGGATGAGTGCATCTGGCTCACACGGCTCTCGGACAGATCGAGCGTGAGCCCGATCTCCTTCATGGTGAGTTCCTCGTAGTAGTAGAGAATCACGATCAGGCGCTCTGCTCGGCTGAGCCCACGCGTCATGAGCGTCTGCATGTCCCGCCGCTGCAGCATGGAGAACGCATCGCAACCCGTGTCATCTTGGGGAACATCGATCTCTCGCGCTTCACCACCCGAATCCGCATCGGACCACTTCTTATTGAGGCTGACGAGCCCGACAGGGCTTGAGTCACGGTGGATCTTTTCGAACTCCTCCTCACTGACGTCGAGGCGTGCTCGCAGTTCAGCTTGCGTTGCGGGACGCCCCTTCTCCATCTCGATCTGCTTGCGAACGCGTTCCATGCGCGAGGTTCGCGAGCGCACGAGACGCGGCACCCAGTCCATCTGTCGCAACTCATCGAAGATTGCGCCTCGTATTCGCTGCGGACAGAAGGTCTCGAACTTGATACCCCGCGCAGGATCGAACGAGTTGATCGCATCCATGAGTCCAAAGACTCCGGCGGAGAAGAGATCATCGACTTCGACCTCGGACGGCAGGCGCGTGCGCATGCGCTCTGCGGTGAATCGAACTATCGGCTGATAATTTTCGATCAGTCTGTTGCGAAGGTCATTTCGTTCTTGGGAGTGCTCGGCACTTCCCCGCACAACGCAGTAACGCTTCCAAATCCGCGCGATCTCGGCTTGTGCCGGATTCGACCGCTTCGAAGAGTCGCGGCGGTGATCGCGCAGTGGTGCTGGGCGAGGCGCCTTTTCGGGCATCGCCTTCTGCTTCTTGACTGCATGCGGACGGACGACAGCGCGGGCTGCTCCCACTCGATTTGATTTGGTCTTGACGCGACTCATTCGTGGTCTCTCCTTGACCTTGATCGCATGAGGTACACGTTGGCACCTGCGATCGACCGAGCTCTCCTGCTCTCCACCGCAGCGATCCATGCCGCGGTGCATTCGGCCGCTCCATGACCGAACGGGGGCAATATACAACTCAATTTTTGAGTCTGGCAAGTGGGGCTCAAAGAAATTCACAAACCAATGCCTCTCGGACCCTCCATCCAATGAATCCCCTCGAGGCCGCATTGCGCATCAACTTGTGGATCACCAACTGCCGCACCACCATGGACTGGGCATCGAGATCGCGAGGCATTGAGACCCAAGGCGAGAAAGAAATTTCTCTAAACTGCCTCGGCAAGATGAGCTCTTACGGCATCAATTGCCAAACAGCGACTGCCAGATCACTGCCCCAGTCAGTCCTTTCCCTCTGCGTCATGCTTTGGGCATGGTCCTCGTTCCTGGCGCCTCGCGCCCATGCTCAGGTGGACTTCAAGTTGTCTGCCGATGACAGGTGGGTTGCGCCTGAAGATGCCGATCCGAACAGTCCAAACAGTCAATTGCATCAGGCGCAAATGGCGCTCGCACGGGGTGATGCAGCGCGTGCCTACAACCTGGCAACCGGCTGGCTGGAGCGCTTTCCGGCGAACCCCCTCCGGGCGCACGCGCTGCTTCTCAAGGCCGATGCCATGCTTGCGCAGGGCGACGAGTACAAGGCGCTCTACGACTACGAAGAACTGATCCGCAACTATCCCGGCAGCGATGTGTTTGTAACGGCGCTCCAACGCGAATTCTCGATCGCCAAGGCCTATGCCAACGGGCTGCGGCGCAAGTTCTTCAACACGTTCCGCTGGCTGAATGCGGACGAGGAGGCTCAGGAAATCCTCATCCGCGTGCAAGAGCGTCTGCCCGGAAGCCAACTCGCCGAGCAAGCGGGGATGGAATTGGCGGATTTTTACTTCCGCAAGCGAGATCTGCAGTTGGCTTCGGACGCCTACGACCTGTTTGTCCAAAATTACCCCCGTTCCAAACAGGTGGAAAAGGCGCGTTTACGGCTGATTTACACGCTTTTGGCGGCCTACAAGGGTCCTCTGTACGACGCTCGCGGACTCTTTGAGGCAAGCGCGCGGCTCAAGGAACTGCAGGCGCTCGATCCAGTCACGGCGCAGCGGGTTGGAGCCGATGCACTGATCGTGCGCATCTACGAGTCCGAGGCAGCCAAACTTCTCTCCGAGGCTGCCTGGTACGACAGGCAGGATGATCCGATTTCGGCTGAGCGCTACATTCGACGCTTGGTTGAAAAGTATCCAAAGTCGATCGCAACTCTGCTTGCGTTGCGGGAGATCCCGCAGTTGTATGCAAAGCTGCCGCCGCTTGTTGCGAAGTCGACGCCCGACTACCGAGCCCTCCGCAAGCAGATGCTCGGACTGGATTGGGAACAGGCAGCGCCTGAACCGGGTGAGTTGAAGCCTGCACCTGCAGGTGCGCCAGAGGAAAACACGATGCCAGGCGAGATCGCACCATCCCCCCCGAAGCCAGAATCTGTGCCGGCTGCATCCCAAGAACCATCGCCAGCACCCACACCACCGCCAGCGAGCCCCTGAATGACCGCGCGCCCCGCCCTTTCACTCGTGTCTCTCGTGCCCAGCGTGGTTGCGCTCATGCTGCTGGTGCCGTTGGCAGGTTGCACAAGTGATCCATCGCAGGGCTACGCATCTGGCGCGCTGTACTCGAACAAGTTCCGAAGCGTCTCGGTACCGCTCTTCAAGAACGACGCCACGGACCGTGCCGTGCAGTTTCAACTGGGCGATGCGCTCGTGAAGGAGTTCGAACAGATGACCCCCTACAAGGTGATGTCCGAGGGGCGCGCCGACACGGTCCTCCGCGGCACGATCACCCGTGTGGATATGAGCATGGTGTCACAAAGTCTTGGCACCGGTCTCCCTGAAGAGATGGCGTTTGCCGTCACCGTGGACTTCGAATGGCTCGACATGAAGACCGGGAAACCGTTGGTTTCGCGCTCGGGATTCAAGTCCACGGCCGTTTTCGTCGCAAGCCTGCCCAACAAGCAGCCGATAGACCTCGCACGGTTTGCCGTGGCGCAGCAGATGGCGCGGGATATAGTTGCGAGTCTGCAGGGCGATTGGTGATCCGCAGACAGGTTCGATCAGTACAGTGAGGCAGGTACTCGCGAGGAGCGGATTTCTTGAACAACAGCACTGACAGCACACTTTCCATGCACTCCCAACCCACACGATCGGGGCAGCCCGCTTTGACCTTTGATGTGTCTCGTATGTTGAACGAGCGCAGCCCGAAAGACGGCAACGACTCCGGCGGCAGTTCGGGCGACGGCAACCGCTCCGGCAACTCCGCTCCCCCGAAGATGCGCCGACAGTTCATGACATGGATTTTGGTGGTGGCCGTGTTGGCCGTGGTGTGGACCGTACTGATGGGTGGTTCCAACCGCGGCGAGGCGATCCAGACTCCGCAGGAGTTCTTTGTATTGGCCAAAGAGGGATACTTCGAGCCGGCATCGGTCGTCATCGAAGATGACAAACTCATGGCAACGCTGTCGAAGTCGCTGCCGGGAGCAACCGAACGATCAGGGCAGAAGGGCGGCATGGTGTGGGTGCGCATCATTCCAGGCAACTACGACTGGGTGCGGGAACAATTGACGGCATCGGGAGTGAAGTGGCAGGAACAGGTCGGGCAGAGCATGTTCGTCCAGTTGCTTCTGACGCTTGCTCCGGGGCTGCTCATCCTGCTGGTGCTGTGGTTCTTGATCGCCCGCGGAATGCGCAATGCGGCGGGCGGCGGTCCCGGCGGCATGCTCGGCAGTTTCGGCAAGAGTCGTCACCGTGTCACCAACAAGGAGAATGTGCAAATCACCTTTGCCGATGTCGCGGGCGTGGATGAGGCAAAGGAAGAGGTCGGCGAGATCGTCGAGTTTCTGAAGAATCCAAAGCGCTTCTCGAAGCTCGGAGGCAGGATTCCGCGCGGCGTTCTGCTTTCCGGGCAACCTGGCTGCGGCAAGACGCTGTTGGCGAAGGCCATCGCAGGCGAGGCGGACGTCCCCTTCTTCTCAATTTCGGGATCGGACTTCGTGGAGATGTTCGTGGGCGTCGGCGCCAGTCGCGTTCGCGATCTCTTCAAGCAGGCAAAGGAAAACGCCCCCTGCATCATTTTCCTGGATGAGATTGATGCCGTGGGCCGTCGGCGTGGTGGCGGCTTCTCCTCAGGCGGTCATGATGAACGCGAGCAGACGCTCAACGCCATCCTCGTCGAGATGGATGGATTCGAAGCGAACGATCAGGTGATCGTCATCGCCGCAACGAATCGTCCGGATGTGCTCGACCCTGCATTGACGCGCCCAGGTCGTTTCGATCGTCAGGTGGCAGTACCGCTGCCCGATCTGCGGGGACGACGACAGATCCTTGCCGTCCACGCGCGAAAGGTGAAGATTGGAGCCGATGTTGATCTGGAACGGCTCGCGCGCGGAACGCCGATGTTCAGCGGCGCCGATCTTGCGGCGATCATCAACGAGGCTGCGATCATCGCAACCATGGCGGAGAAGGATTCGATCGAAATGTCCGATCTGGAAGAGGCACGAGACAAGGTGCGCTTTGGCCGCGCGAATCGCAGCCGCAAGATCGAGGAAGAGGAGCGCGTGGCGACCGCGTATCACGAAGCTGGGCACGCGCTGCTGCAGGTGCTCCTGAAAGATGCAGATCCGCTGCATAAAGTCACGATCATTCCACGTGGGCAAGCGATGGGTGCGACCTTCAGCCTTCCTGAGAAGGACCGCTATGGTTATTCGCGTCGGCATCTGCTTGCCACAATGCGCGTGCTGTGCGGTGGACGTATCGCGGAGGAGAAGAAGACAAGCGATATTTCGAGCGGCGCCTCCATGGATATCCGGATGGCGACCGCCTATGCGCGCACGATGGTGCTCCAGTGGGGCATGTCAGACCGACTTGGGTTCGTCAACTACGGTGGGTCCGATGAGCGCGATATGTTCATCCCCGAGAAGGATTACTCGCCTGAAACGGCGCATGTGATCGACCAAGAGGTTCGAACGCTGATCGATCAGGCGTATGCCGACGCGAGACAAATGATCGAGCAGAACTGGGACAAAGTTGTCGCCATCTCGGAAGCCCTGCTGGCCGTCGAGACGCTCTCCCGCGACGATGTGGATCGCATCATGGCAGGCGAGCCTTTCCAGAAGCCCTCCGTGGCAGACCTCCTGAAGCGGGAACTGCCGAAGAATCCCACGGCCCCGAGTCCTGAAAATGGGCAACAGCCACGGGAGGATTTGCCGCCCGGTGCGCTTCCATCGCCTGCCTGAACGCCTGCTCTCCGTTACGCGTCGCCCAGCATGCGCTTGGACCGGAGCAGATGGTGGTACCGCTGCGCAAAGCGATGCGCCTCGTCCCGCACGGCCTGACAGAGTTTCAAGGCGACGCTGTTGCGCGGCAGACGCAGAGGTTCTGAATCACCGGCGCGGTAGATCAACTCCTCGCGCTTGGCTAGACCGATGACCAGTGGCGGCTTGACTTCGAGCGTGGAGAAGGCGTCGAGCGCAGCGGAAAGTTGCCCTGCCCCGCCATCGATGAGGACGAGATCTGGATACAACTCAAGTCCCCCGCCTGCATCGCGGTAACGGCGGCTGACCACTTCGCGAATCGCCATGAAGTCATCGTTCTCCGCGGTGCGCACGCGGTACCGGCGATAGCCATCCTTGAATGGTCTGCCATCGATGAAGCACACCTTGCTGCCGACCGTCTCACCCCCGCCGAGATGCGCGATGTCGATCGCCTCCAGACAGCGAATCGGCGCATCCGCTCCGAGCACAGATTGCAGCGCACCAACGCCATCGAGCGGGTTCGTGATGAAGTCATGACTGCGCCCTTCCCAGTCGCTGCGCGGATCACCGCGCCCAAGTTCGCGGTGATCGAGGCGCTCGATCGCGCGAATCTGATCGCGGAGCGTGGCGGCGCGCTCAAAGAGCAGCCCGTCGGAGGCCGTCTTCATTTCCGATCGTAACTCGCGAAGCATGGCGCTCCGTTTGCTGACGACGAACCGAAGAAATCGATCGATATCGTCGCGGTAGGCACTTGGCGAGATTCGATTTGCGCATGGTGCGGTGCATTGCCCGATCGAATGCAGCAAACAGGGTCGGAAAGATCTGTTGGCCGGGTTGTCCGATCGAATATCGAGGTCACAGGTGCGGTACTGGAACACACGCTGCAAAATCTGCACGGCGTGTCGCAGCGATCCTCCACTGAGAAAGGGTCCAAAGATGCGCGCGCCTTTGAAGCGCTCGTGCGCGGGGGTCCGGGTGATGAAAACGCCGGGGAACTCATCGCGCATCGTGACGGCGAGATATGGGAACGACTTACCGTCGAGGAGGCGCTCGTTAAAGCGTGGCTGGAGATCTTTGACGAGTCGTGCCTCGAGAAGCAGTGCCTCCCACTCGCTGTCGCACTCGACCGTATCGAAGTCGAATACATGATCAAGCAGCGGCTGCTTGCGTGGTCCGAGGTCGGTGCTTGGCAGGAAATACGAACTCACCCGGTCGGGCAGCACAAGTGCCTTTCCGACGTACAGCACCGCCCCCGCCTCGTCCTTCATCAGATAAACACCCGGCACACTCGGAAGCCCACGAGCCTTCTTTAGCAAATGCGGAATAGCTGATGAAGGCATTTTTGAATGTTAGGTAGGCACTTCATGCAATTCAGGGGTATAAATATCATGGGTGGTGACCAACTACCCGAAGTGATTGACCACGTTCGTTTTTTCCCACCCACCTTTTGGAGCCAACAATGAAGATTCTTGCATCGACTCTCGGAATCGCTCTCGTCCTCTCACTCAGCGCCTGCTTGGGTGAAACCAACACCGCTGCCCCCGGCGCTGTGAGCGGCAAGTCCTGCTCAACCTCCTGTGCCACAGCGAAGGCTTGCTGCAAGGAGAACAAGGCAGCTACATGTGACACTGCCAAGACCGACACCGCGTCACCGGGTGCTGTGAGCGGCAAGAAGGATTGCTCTGGCGCGAAGTCGTGCCCCGCGACCTGCCCCATGTCGAAGAACTCGGACAAGTCGAACGGCTGATTCAGCTTTCGACCGACGAGTCAATCTCAACGGTTTTTCGCGGCAGGACTCGCTCATGCGGGTCCTGCCGTACTTTATTCAGCCGAAAGGAATCACAGTTCGTGCGTCGCCTTCGCTAGGATGATGCAGGACATGGCAGGTTTTCTTCTGTGCGGTGGACGGGTCATCGATCCAGCAAGCGGTCTTGATGAAACCGCCGATGTGCTCGTGGAGGACGGACGTGTTGCCGCGATTGCCGCTCATGCCGATGAACGCTCCCGACGGAGCGCCGTAGACGCCGCTGTCATTGACTGCAGCGGAAAGTTGGTTGTTCCCGGGCTGATCGATCCCCACGTGCATCTGCGCGAGCCTGGCGCCGAACACAAGGAGACAATTGCATCGGGTGCTGCGGCCGCCATTCTCGGTGGCTTCACAGCGGTCTGTTGTATGCCCAACACCACACCCGCCATCGACCTTCCGAGCACTGTCGAGTTCGTTCAGATGCGCGCAGCGATGACTGGACTCGCGCGCGTCCATGTGGCTGGCGCTGCCACGGTCGGGCGCAAGGGTGAGCAACTGGCACCGATGGGTGCGATGGCGGGCGTCGGTGCAGTGGCGTTCACCGACGATGGGGACTGCATCGCATCGGCAGGCATGATGGGAAAGGTGCTCGCAGTGTGTGCATCGCTTGGCAAGGCGTTCATGCAGCACTGTCAGGATCCGACGCTGACGGTGGGTGGCGTAATGAATGCAGGCGTGACCAGTGCCCGACTTGGCTTGGGTGGTTGGCCCGCGGTGGCGGAAGAGGTGATCATTGAGCGTGATGTCCGCCTCAATCGTGCGCACGGATGCAGGTATCACGTGCAGCACCTTTCATCTGCGGGGTCCGTCGAAATTGTCCGGCGCGCGCGTGCAGCAGGCGAACGTGTTTCAGCGGAAGCGTCGCCGCATCACTTGCTGCTGACGGAAGAAGCCTGCACACACACGAATACCCACGCCAAAGTGAACCCCCCACTGCGCACGGATGCAGATATCCGCGCCATTGTTGAGGGAATCGTTGATGGCACGATCGAGGTTCTCGCCACGGATCATGCTCCGCACTCTGCATCCGAGAAGGCGGTCGACTTCGCGTCTGCGCCGTTTGGGCTGATCGGACTGGAGTGTGCTCTGCCGCTGTATGCCAAGGCACTCGTGGATCGTGGTGCCATCGGCTGGGAGCGGCTGATCGCACTGCTGACAATCGGACCGGCCCGACTGCTTGGCATCGATGAGGCTGGATTTGGACAACTTCGCGTTGGGGGGCCTGCTGACATCACGGTGATCGATCCGAACATCCCGTGGACAATCGATGCTCAGGCGTTTGAGTCGCGGAGCC
>Ga0194126_10009505_pt1 | contig 12955 bp, 11 predicted proteins | sample TA2KigC150mmetaG_FD_148641 | JGI IMG/M metagenome (GOLD analysis project Ga0194126, IMG submission 148641) | Freshwater microbial communities from Lake Tanganyika, Tanzania - TA2015035 Kigoma Deep Cast 150m | ecosystem: Environmental > Aquatic > Freshwater > Lake | place: Tanzania: Lake...
GGAGTAGTAGTAGGCGCGCGCCCGACAACCGCCGCAGAGGTCGGCGCAGTCGCACTTGCCGCACCGGCCCTTCAACTCGCACGCGCGCAGCTCCTCGAACACCGGGTTCGAGCGCCAGATCTCGGTGAACGGCGTCTCGCGCACGTTGCCCACCTTCAGCGGGAGGTACGGGCACGGGTGCACGTCGCCGTTGGGGGTGATCACGCAGTAGTGCGTCCCCGCCAGACACCCCTTGGTGAAGCGCATGGGGATGTTCCGGCGCTTCGCGATCCGCATGAAGTGGGGCGCGCACGTCGGCTTCAGTTCGAGGTCCACTTCCTGCTGCTTCTTCAAGATGCGGTTCAGCAGCTTCTCGTACTCCTGCGCCTTCAGCGTCTCCTGCTCGATGCCCTCGCCGCGCCCGGTGGGCACCAGGAAGAAGATGTGGTGCGCCGCCGCGCCCAGCTCCACCGCCAGGTCGGTGAGGTCGATGATCTCGTGCTGATTCCGCTCGGTGACGGTGGTGTGGATCTGGAAGGGCAGGCCCGCCTCGCGGCACTGCCGCATGGCCTGTACCGACAGCTCCCAGGCGCCCTCCATGCGGCGGAAGCGGTCGTGAACCGCCGGATCGGTGCTGTCCAGGCTGATCCCCACCCGCGCGCAGCCGGCCGCCTTCAGCGCCTCGATCCACTCCGGCGTCAGCAGCGTGCCGTTGGTGCCCAGCACGACCCGCAGGCCGATCTGCGCCCCGTGTCGGACGAGGTCGAGGATGTCCGGGCGCACCAGCGGCTCGCCGCCGCTGAGCACCATGATCATGAAGCCCGACTGCTTGATCTCATCGAGGAGCTTGAACCCCTCCTCGGTCGTCAGCTCATCGGCGCCCGCATCCGGCCGCGCGTCCCGGTAGCAGTGTGCGCAGAACTGGTTGCACTGGCGGGTTGTGTTCCAGGAGATGATCATCCGTGCCTCGCGGCGGAGCTCAGGTCTCCGACAGCCATCGTACGGCGTCCTTCGCGTGATAGGTCAGGATCATGTCGGCGCCGGCGCGCTTGATGCCCGTGAGGATCTCCAGCGCCACGCGGCGCTCGTCGATCCAGCCCTTCTCCGCCGCGGCCTTCACCATGCTGAACTCGCCGCTCACGTTGTAGGCGGCGACGGGCACGCTGAACGCCCCGGCGACCGCCGAGATCACGTCCAGATAGGCCAGCGCCGGCTTGACCATGATGATGTCGGCGCCCTCAGCCAAGTCCGCGTCGGCCTCGCGGATCGCCTCCCTCAGGTTGGGAGGGTCCATCTGGTAGCCGCGCCGGTCGCCGAACTGCGGGGCCGAGTCCGCGGCCTCGCGGAAGGGGCCGTAGAAGCCTGACGCATACTTCACCGCATACGACATGATCGCCGTCTCGCTGAAACCCTCGTCGTCCAGGGCCGCGCGAATGGCCCCGACGCGGCCGTCCATCATGTCGCTGGGGGCCACGAGGTCCGCTCCGGCGCAGGCGTGCGAGACAGCCATCTCCGCCAGGAGTTCAACAGTGGGGTCGTTCAGCACGTTCCCGTCGGCATCCACCACCCCGCAATGGCCGTGGTCCGTGTACTCGCACAGGCACACATCGGTGATCACCACCAGCTCCGGCGCAACCCGCTTGATCTCCCGCACCGCCTGCTGCACCACTCCCCCGCGCGCGTAGCCCTCGGAGCCCGTCGGGTCCTTGTGCTCGGGCAGGCCGAACAGAATGACCGCCGGAATGCCCAGCGCGACGATCTCGCAGATCTCCGGCGCCAGCTGATCCACCGAGAGCTGGTAGTTACCCGGCATCGAGGAGATCTCCCGCCGCACGTCGACGCCGTGCGTCACGAACAGCGGGTAGATGAAGTCGTCCGCCGACAGGCGTGTCTCACACACCATCCGGCGGATGGCCTCGCTCCGACGCAGCCGTCGGCCGCGAATCTGCGGGTACATCAGGCCTCACCCCCAGCCCCTCTCCGTTCCGGAGAGGGGGGAACGGGCAGTCCGGCGAGCTCCCTCGCCAGCGTCTCCGCCTCCGCGTGGTTCCCCTGCCCGAGGAGTTCCAACACTGCGGAGTCGAGGATGCGCTCCCAGACCTCGGCGCGCCTGGCCTGCGTGTCGATGGCCGCCATGATCTCCGGCCGCAGGCGCTCCATCAACGCCGCCAGCTCCCCGTACTCGGGCCCGAAGGCCGCCTCGAGCTTCTCCCGCAGCCGCTTCGCGAGAGCCGGGCTGCCTCCGCCGGTTGAGACGGTGAGCAGAACCGGCCCACGCCGCACGGAGGCGGGGACAAAGAAGTTGCAGTCGGCCGGCTGGTCGACCGCGTTCACCAGTTTCCCGGCGGCGTTCGCAGCCGCCGCCAGCCGAGCGTTCACTGCGGCATCGTCGGTGGCCGCGATCACCAGGAAGGCGTCTGCGAGGTCAGCCTCGCTCGCCTCCGCCCGACGCCACTCGATCCGGCCCGCAGCCGCCAGGTCGGCGATCTCCCGCGTCGCCTCCGGTGACACCACCCGCACCTGCGCGCCCGCCTCCAGCAGCGAGAGCACCTTCCGCTCGGCGACCTTCCCGCCGCCGATGACGAGGCACCGCCGGCCCTCGATGAGCAGGCTGATCGGGTAGACGCTTGGCATGGAGACCCATATCGTAGAGGTCGCCTCGGGCTTTGTCAAGGAAGTCGCCGGGGGCCGACTTGACCCACGACGCGGATTGCCCTAGAATGGCCGGGCGCTCGGTCCCTCCTGGCTGGGGGGGCATCGGGACGAGTCCACGCGAGGTGAACGCATGTTCTACGACGGGATGACTTTCACGGTCGTGCTCGTCCGCGAGGAGGACGGCGGGTACTCGGTCTCCGTCCCGGCACTGCCCGGGTGTTTCACCCAAGGCGACGATCTGCCCGAGGCCCTTCGGAACTCCATCGAAGCCATCGAGTGCCACCTCGAGTCGCTCCACGGGCACGGTGACCCGATCCCGAGCGACGTGGAGTCGTGCTCCGTGGATGTCCGGCACACGCGCGAGGCCGTCATCTACAAGGTGGCCGTTGGGGCGGCCCAGCCGAAGGAAGTCGCTGTTGCCTAGACGACCCGTAGTGACGGCAGCCAAGGCAATCAAGGCCCTCAGTCGCGTCGGCTACGCCTTCGACCGGCAGAAGGGCAGCCATGTAACCCTCCGCCACGTCAGTTCGGGCAGGACTGTCACGGTTCCCGACCACGGTAGCCGCCCCCTGAAGCCCGGCATCCTGAGCGACGTGCTGGACCGCGCCGGCCTGACGGTTGAGGAGTTCAGGCGGCTGTTGCGGTGATCCTCGCTCGGAACCCGGCCCTTCACGTGCGTGTTGACGGCAGGGGCGCTTCGTATTAGACTCCCGATACCGAATAGAGCACGGGTTCCTCAGCCGCGACCGGGGTCGCGGCCATGTGTGCTTGCGGCAGTGGGTTGGCGATGAGGCTTCTGGCGGCCGGGGTGAGTCACAAGTCCGCCCCGGTGGAGATCAGAGAACGGTTGGCTCTGCCCTCGCAGCGTCAGGTCGACGCGCTGCAGGATCTCGTGTCGCTGCCTGACGTGGCCGAAGCCCTGGTGTTGAGCACCTGCAACCGCTTCGAGCTGTACGTGGCCGAATCGCCGTGCAGCACGGGCCTGGGCGCGGATCAGCTCGTGTCGCGCATCACCGGCGTTCCCCTGACGGACCTCCGGCCCCATCTGTATGCTCACGAGGATGAGTCTGCGGCGCGGCACCTGTCCGAGGTGGCGAGCGGGGCGGATTCCATGGTCCTCGGCGAGTGCGAGATCATGGGGCAGGTGAAGGAGGCCGCCGATCTCGCGCGAGGCGCCGGGACCTTGGGGATGATGCTGACCCGGCTGACCGACACGGCCCTGCAGGCCGGTAAGCGGGCGCGGCGTGAGACGACCATCGATCAGGGCTGCGCCTCGGTGGCCTCGGTGGGGGTCAGCCTGGCACGGCAGATCTGCGGCGATCCCCGGCGGACGACGGCCTTGCTGATCGGCGCGGGGGAGACGGCGGAGTTCACGCTGCAGCGGCTGATGGACGGGGGCACCGAGCGGGTGTTCATCGCGAACCGCACCCCCGGGCGGGCGACGATCCTCGCCGAGACCTACGGCGGCCACGCCGTGGCCTTCGAGGGGATCTACGAGGCGATGGTCGAGGCGGATGTCGTGATCGCCTCCACCAGCGCCCCGCACGCCGTCGTGCACGCCGAGCCCATGCGACAGATCGTTCGCCGGCGCGGCGCGCGTCCGCTGTTCATGATCGACCTCGCCGTGCCGCGCGACATCGAGCCGGAGGCCGGTGACCTCGACAACGTCTTCGTGTACAACATCGACAGCCTGCAGGAGGCCGTCGAGGAGGCCTTGCGGGGTCGGGAGAGTCAACTGCCCCGCGTGCGGGAGATCTGCGCCGAAGCCGCCCGCAGCTTCCAGACGTGGGCGGCCTCGCTGGACTTGCTGCCCACGCTGCTGGAACTGCGAGAGAGGGTGGAGGCGATCCGGCTGCGGGAGTACGAGCAGGCGCTCCGCGACATGGGGCAGCTCAACGCCCGGCAGCAGAAGCAGCTTCACCTGATGACCAAGCGCCTCGTGCAGGGCCTGATCGACGCGCCGCTCTCGCGTCTCCGGTCCAAGGCCTGCGACGGCGACGGCCTGGCCTACCTGGCGGCGATGCGGGAGCTGTTCGGGCTGCAGTCCTGCCCCCCTGCCCCCCTGCCTCCAGAAGGGGACAACGGCGTGGGTGAGCCGGTGGAGGAGGGGGGGGCATGACACCGGATCACGCCATCCTGCTCGCGCCGGCCGGCGCCTACCTCGTGTCGGGGGGCCTGTACGCCTGGCGCGTGCTACGGCGTCATCGGCCGGCCGGAACGGCCGCCCTGATCGTCGGGGCTGTGGGCGCCGCCATCCACGGGGTCACCTTCGCGGTCGCTCTGGCCGGCGACCCCCACGCGGTGGCCGCAACGGTCTCCAGCGCGGTCTCGTTGATCTGCTTCCTCACGGCCGCGGTCTTCCTGACGGCCAACCGGGCCTTCAGGATCGAGGCCATCGGCTCGGCGGTGCTGCCCATCTGTTTCGCGGGAGCGCTGTTCGCGGCGCTCTGTCCGCCTACCGCACAGGAGACCCCGGAGGTGCTGCGCAGCGCGTGGTTCTTCGCCCACGTGCCGCCCGCGCTGCTCGCCTATGTCGCCTTCGCGTTCTCCTTCGCGGTGGCCGGGATGTACCTGGGTGAGGCCCGATTGCTCCGCAGCCGGAAGGTCGCGGCGGTCATCGGCGTGCTCCCGCCCCTTGACCAGCTCGAGAATGCCATGTACCGCACCGCGGCCTTCGGGTTTCTGCTGCTGACCGTAGGGATGGCCACCGGCGCGCTGTGGGCCCAGAGCGTCTGGGGCAGCTACTGGAGCTGGGAGCCCAAACAGACGGCCTCGCTCGCCACGTGGCTGGTCTTCGCCACCTACCTGCACTATCGCGTCGTCCGTCACGCGCGCGGTCGTAACGGCGCCTGGCTGATCGTGATCGGCTTCGCCTGCGTGGTCTTGACCTTCGTGGCTACCGGACTCCTCGGCGACGACCGGCACCGGTTTCTGTGAGCCCAAGGGTCCCAAGCCCGAGACCCGAAACCCGGAACTCCAGACCTCCCATGGCTAACGGCATCGTCTATCTCGTCGGCTCCGGTCCGGGAGATCCCGGGCTGGTCACGTTGAGGGCGCGGGAGATCATCGGCCTGGCCGAGGTCATTGTCTACGACCGGCTGATTGCCGAGGGGGCGCTGTCCTGGGCGCGGCCGGATGCGGAGCTGATCTACGTCGGGAAGCTCCCCGACCGGCACACGTTGAGGCAAGAAGAGATCAACCAGCTCCTGGTGCAGAAGGCTGCCGAGGGCCGGGTCGTGTGCCGGCTGAAGGGCGGCGACCCGTTCGTCTTCGGACGCGGCGGCGAGGAGGCGCTGGCGCTCCTCGAGGCGGGTCTGCCCTTCGAGGTGGTGCCCGGCGTGACGGCGGGGATCGGCGGCTCGGCCTACGCGGGTATTCCGGTGACGCACCGGTCCGTGGCGACCAGCGTCGCCTTCGTCACCGGCCACGAGGACCCGACGAAGGCCGAGAGCGGCATCAACTGGGCGGGGCTGGCGACCGGCACGGACACCCTCGTGTTCTACATGGGCGTGAGCAACCTCCCCCTCATCGTCGCGCGACTGATCGAGCACGGTCGCCCGGCCGACACGCCGGCGGCCGTCATCGAGCGCGGCACGACTCCCGCGCAGCGCGTCGTGACCGCTCCTCTCCACGAGATCGCGTCGCGCGTCGAGCAGGCAGATATCCGGGCTCCGGCGCTCATTCTGGTGGGTCAGGTCGCCGGACTGCGCGAGCAGCTAGGCTGGTTCGATAGCCGCCCGCTGTTCGGCCGGCGCGTTCTGGTGACCCGCACCCGGGAGCAGGCGAGCGCGCTGAGCGAGAGGTTGCGGCGGCTCGGGGCCGTCCCGCTCGAGCTGCCCCTCATCGAGGTGCAGGCTCTCGACGCCTACGAGGCCCTCGATGCCGCGTTGGATGACATGGCCCGGTTCGACTGGCTGGTCTTCACCAGCGCGAACGGGGTGGCGGCGGTCCGCGAGCGCCTGCGCGCCCGAGGGCTGGATACCCGCGATCTGCGCGGCCCGCGCGTCGCGGCCATCGGGCCGGGCACCGCCGAGCCGCTGGAGCAGATCGGCGTGCGCGTGGACCTGATCCCCGAGCGCTTCATCGCCGAGAGTCTGGCCGACGGCCTGGAGGCGCAGGGGATGGCCGGTAGCCGCGTGCTGATCGCGCGGGCGGAGGAGGCGCGTGAGGTGCTGCCCGAGCGCCTCGCGGCGGCCGGGGCCGAGGTCATCGTCGCTCCCTGCTACCGGACTGCTCCGCGAGCGGGCGCCGGCGAGGAGCTGCAGGTCCTGCTGAGCGAGGGCCGGATCGACGTCGCCACCTTCGCCAGCAGCTCAGCCGTCGAGGCCTTCGCCGCGTGCGTGGCTCCGGAGGGGATCGGCGACGCGCTGGGGGGCGTGGCCATCGCTTGCATCGGGCCGGTGACCGCCCAGACGGCGGAGGCCCACGGCCTGCGAGTAGACGTTCTGCCCGAGGAGCATACGATTCCGGCGCTGATCGAGGCGCTGGTCGCCTACTGCCGGGGCCGGGACTGACCCCCCCGTTTGAGGTCGTCGTCGATGCCCGCCGCCTCCGAACCGATCTACTTCCGCCCGCCGAACCGGGGGCCCGCGTGCAGCACGTTGCGCTCCGCCCGGCTGCGTGAGCGCCGCTTCGCGATGGGCTACGAGGAGCGGTCGGAGCCTCCGGAGTACACGCAGCTGGCCGACGAGGCGCGAGTACTGCTCCTGCGCGAGGAAGCGACTGACCTCGCCCTCGCGCGGGCGCGCGCGCTGCGGCATGTGGTCGATCGCTGCCCGATCGCGCTGGAGCCCGACGCGCTCCTGCTCGGCGGCGAGGACCCGTTCTTCTTCAATCTTCTGCTTCCCGCGCTGCAGGCCGACCGGCACTCCCGCCGGGGACCTGAGTTGGGCACGCCGGACGCGCGACGCCTCCGCGAGGCCGGGGTCTACTACGCCGCCTGCTTCGAGGGGCACATCACCCCCGGGCTCGACGACGTGCTCAGCCAGGGGATCCGCGGTCTGCTGTGGCGGATCGAGGACCGCGAGTCCGCCGAAGGGCGAAGACCGGATTCCGACCCGGAGAAGCTGCGCTTCTGGATGGCGTGCCGGGAGTCGTGCGAGGCGGTCCTGGCGTACGCCCGCCGGTACGCGGAGGCCGCGCGCGGTGCGGGGCGCGAGACCGAGGCGGCCATTTTACAGCGCGTTCCCGAGCACCCGGCCCGCACTCTCCACGAGGCCTTGCAGGCCTACTGGATCGTGTATTGCCTGGTGACCCTGGAGATGGGCGGGTGCTGCCCGGGCGGGGGCCTCGGGCTCGGCCGGCCCGACCAGTTTCTCTACCCCTACTACCGCGCCGATCTGGGGGCCGGCCGCCTGACCCGCGACGAGGCCCTGGAGCTGCTGGAGCTCTTCCTCCTCAGCTTCCGCCACGTGGACTACTACACCGGCCATCAGATCTTCACACCGGGGAGCCACGGCAGCCTCGGCGGGGTGACGCCGGCGGGCGCCGAGGCGTCCAACGAGCTCACGGAGCTCCTCATGGAGGCCTCGCTACGGATCGCGATGCCCGCGCCCTACCTCTCGGTGCGGCTGCACCGCGGCGCCCCCGAGCGCGCCTGGGAGGCGGCCGCGAGCTACATCGCCGGAGGCTTGGGCTTCCCCGTCGTGAACGACGAGGTCCTCATCCCGGCCTTCCTCCGACACGGACGCTCGCTGGAGGATGCGCGGGACTACATCTGCTCGTGCTGCTATGAGAACACGATTCCCGGCCGCGAGGCGTTTCACCCCAACGGCTGCTACCTCAACCTGCCCCTGGTGCTGGAGCTCGCGCTGAACGAGGGTCGCTCGCTGCTCACCGGCGAGCAGCTCGGCGCGAGCACGCCCCCTCCGGAGTCGCTCGTGACCTTCGATGACGTGCTGCAGGCCTTCGAGAGGCAGTTGTCCTACGTAGCGGAGGCCCTCGTGGAGCTGGTCAACATGGTGGACGCCTCCCACTGCGAGGGGCGGCGTTACCCGCTGATGTCCTGCTTCATGGATGCGTGCCTCGAGCGCGGGCAGGATGTCTGTTCGGGGGGCGCGCTGTACAACCTGACCGGCTGCATCGTCTCCGGTCTGCCGAATGTGGTGAACTCGCTGGCGGCCCTGCGCCAAGCCGTCTTCCGGGCGGGGCGCGTGAGCCTCGCCCAGCTGCGTGAGGCGCTCGCGAGCAACTTCGACGGCCACGAAGACCTCCGCCGGGAGCTGCTCTCCGCCCCGAAGTGGGGTAACGGCGACGGACGGGTCGACGACCTCGCTACCTTCGTCAGCGAGGCCCTCTACGAGCGGTTCGCTCATCGCGCGAACGCCCGGGGCGGGCGTTGGCAGTTGGCGCTCTACTCCTTCGTCGCGAATCACGGTCTTGGCGCCGTCGTAGGGGCAAGCGCCGACGGACGACCCGCCGGGGAGTCCCTGACGCGGAACCTGAACCCGACCTGGGGCACCGACCGCGACGGACCGACCTCCGTGTTGCGGTCGCTATCGAGCATCGACTTCACCCAGTTCCCCGACGGCACGTCGCTCGACCTGGTCTTCGACCCCGGACCGCTGGCAACCGCGGCCGGTCGGCGGAAGTTCGCGGGCTTCCTGAAGGGCTTCGTGGACCTCGGCGTCATGCAGATGCAGATCAGCATGGTGGACACCCAGACGCTGCTCGACGCGCGAGAGAACCCGGCGAAGTACCCCCATCTGATGGTGAAGGTCGCCGGCTACAGCGCTCGGTTCATCGACCTCCCCGCGCAGGAACAGGATGAGTTGATGGGCCGTACCGTACAGCGCCTCGGCAGTTGACGACGGCATAACCCAGCCGCAGGGGAGAACGCACGATGACACTCGACCGGTCGGCAGCCCTCTTCGAGCGCGCTCAGCGCGTCATTCCCGGCGGCGTGAACAGCCCCGTGCGGGCCTTCCGCTCGGTGGGCGGCACGCCCCGTTTCATCGCCTCCGCGAAGGGCAGCCGCATCACGGATGTCGATGGGAATGAGTACATCGACTATGTGGGCTCGTGGGGGCCGATGATCCTGGGCCATGCCGATGAACGCGTGGTCGCGGCGGCCGCCGAGGCCCTGCGGCGCGGCTCGAGTTTCGGCGCGCCGACCGAGCTTGAGGTCCGCATGGCCGAGCGCGTCGTCGAGTGCTTCCCGAGCCTCGAGCTGGTGCGCATGGTGAACTCGGGCACCGAGGCGGTCATGAGTGCCGTGCGCGTCGCCCGCGCCTACACCGGCCGCGATCGGATCATCAAGTTCGACGGCTGTTGGCACGGACACGCCGATGGGTTGTTGGTAAAGGCCGGCTCGACGGGCCTGCAGTACGGCGTGCCCGACAGCGCGGGCGTCCCGGCCGCTTACGCGGGCCACACGCTCGTGGCGCGCTATAACGATGTGGACTCGGTGCGCGCCCTGCTCGCCGAGAACGAGGGCCAGGTGGCCGCCATTCTGGTCGAGCCCGTGGCGGGCAACATGGGGGTCGTACCGCCGGCGGAGGGGTTCCTGCAAGGTCTGCGCAAGGCGGCCGATGAGAGCGGCGCGGTGCTGATCTTCGATGAGGTCATCACCGGCTTTCGAATCGCCCTGGGCGGGGCGCAGGAGTTGTACGGGGTACCGGCGGACCTGACGACGCTCGGTAAGATCATCGGCGGGGGCTTCCCGGTCGGCGCCTACGGGGGCAAGCGCGAGATCATGGAGCGCATCTCCCCTTTGGGCCCGGCGGTTCAGGCGGGAACGCTCTCGGGGAACCCGGTCGCCATGAGCGCCGGCCTCGCGACCTTGGACGCCCTGAGCGAGCCCGGTCTGTACGAGGCCCTGGAGGCCAAGGCCGCGGCGCTCGCCGAGGGGATCGGGCAGGCGGCGCAGGCGGCGGGCGTGGCGCTGACCTGCAACCGGGTGGGGTCCATGATGACCGGCTTCTTCACCGACCGTCCCGTCGCCAATGCCGACGATCTCGCCCACTGCGACAAGGAGCGGTACGCGCGGTTCTTCCACGGCCTGCTGAACCGCGGCGTGGCCCTCGCGCCCTCTTACTGCGAGGCGGCCTTCGTCTCGACCGCGCACTCCGACGCCGACCTTGAGGCCACCATCACGGCGGCCCGCAGCGCCTTCACGGAGCTTTGACCCGATGCCCAACCTGCGTCTCGGATCGCGCGGCAGCGCCCTCGCCGTCTCTCAGGCCCGCTGGGTGGCGCGAGAGCTGACCGCTCTGCACCCGGACCTGCACGTCGACTTCGTCACGATCACCACCACGGGCGATCGCATCCTCGACCGCGCGCTCAGCCAGGTCGGGGGGAAGGGGCTGTTCGTCACCGAGATCGAGACAGCGCTCCTCGCGGGCGAGATCGACTTCGCCGTGCACAGCCTCAAGGACGTGCCCACCGAGCAGCCCGAGGGCCTGGTCTTGGCCGCCTTCCCGCCCCGGGAGGACCCGCGTGACGTGCTGGTCAGCCGCAACAACCGGAAGCTCGCCGACCTCGGGCCCGGCGCTGTGATCGCCACGGGCAGCCTCCGCCGCACCGCGCAGCTGCGCCACGCCCGCCCGGACCTGCAGTTCGTCCCGATCCGGGGGAACGTCGATACCCGCGTCCGGAAGATGCGGCTCGGACAGGCGGATGCAGTGGTGCTGGCCGCGGCGGGGCTGAAGCGCCTCGGCCGCGCCGAGTGGATCGCCGATACCCTCGACCCCGAGGTCTGCCTGCCCGCCGCCGGACAGGGGATCCTATGCCTGGAGGCGCGTGCGGACGATGCGGCGACACGCGACCTGCTGGCGGCCCTCGACTGCGCGACTTCCCGCCTCTGCGGCGACGCCGAGCGCGCCGTCGTCGCGGCCCTCAATGGAAGTTGCCAAGTCCCCCTGGGCGTGCTCGCGGAGGCTGCCGAGAGCGGGCTGTCCATCCGCGCGATGGTCTCCGACCTCCCGGGCGAGCGGCTGATCCGCGCGTCCGGCGAGACCCCCCAGTCCGTGGTCGGCAAGCTCCGCAACCTCGGCGCCGACGCCCTCCTCGCTGAGTGCCTCGCGTAGGGGCAGAGCGTGCTCTGCCCGCTTCTGGTTCTGCCTCGCCCGGCAGGTGTCAGCCACCCTCCCAGCCAACTTGGGTATGAGGGCGACTGATTGCACGAGCCCATGGGGAGGCCGGTGGGTATGGCACGGATGACGGGCGAGCACGTGACGCGGCGTCGCTGTCTTGGGTTGGCTCTTGGGGGCGCAGGCGGCCTGTGGCTGATGCTGGCGAGCGGATGTCGAGCCGGGCGATCCCTGCTCGACAAGTGGAACCGGCTGGGTGACGTCTGGCGCCGGTTCCGGAGCTTCGAGGGAGGCAAGGTGGGGGTCTGGCGGCGGCCGTCGTTCAACCGCTTCAAGAAGCAGATGCAGGCGGCGTTGAGCGACCTGCCGGCGTGGGGGGAACTGCGGGGCATCTTCGAGCAGCGCGCCGGGTGCATCGAGAGCTGCCTGGGGGAGAAGGAGGCGCGACTCGTCGGCATCAGCTGCTATGCGCGGTTCATCGTCGGCCGGATGGCCGCGGCGCGGGACGCGCGGAAGCAAGTGGAACAACTGCTGGCCCTGGTCGCCAACGGCGCCCTAACCGAGGCCGCCGCCCGCAAGGCCGCCGCCCAGATTGCTCGCGAGGCGCAGTACATCGCCCTGGCGGACGAGGCCGGCCTCATCCCGGACAAGCGCCGGAGGCGAGAGCGGGAGCGCGAGCTCGAGGCCCAACGTCACGAAGACGCGATCGCGCCGGGCCCCGGGGCGGAGCTGGCCGGGGACCGGCTGACCGAACTCACCGTCGGCAAGCTCGGGTGGCTGGCGGGCCCCCCGATGCAGAATGAGGGCTTCCCCGCCCCCGGCGTCGACAACCCGCAGGACTAGCGAAGCCGACGCCCTCCTGGCTGAGTGCGTCTCCGGGGACTGACGCCGGAGCTCGGCCTCACCGAGGTCCGGTGTACGTACCCGGAGCTGCCCCCTACGTCCCCGTCCGCCCATTCCCTTCGTCGCCCCCACCTGCAGCGCTCGGGAACCTCCGGTTGCCTGTGGGTGTAGCTTACTTTTAGGTACTGAATAATCTGAATTTGGTTGAGCCCCGATGAGGGCTCGAAGGGGGCCGTTCGATGAAGCTGCATTCCGTCGTGCTGATCTCGCTGTTGGTTGTGGCTGTGGCGGGTACGGTGGCTCTGGTGGCGGGTTGCGATGGAGGGGGCAACATAGACGCGCTCTTCAGGTTCTGGGTCGCGTACATCGACACCTCGACAGGTACGCACGACCTGTGGAGAGCGACGGCGACCGTTACCGGCGCTGAGATCCAGGCTGAGCGCATCGAT
>Ga0194126_10009512_pt1 | contig 12950 bp, 10 predicted proteins | sample TA2KigC150mmetaG_FD_148641 | JGI IMG/M metagenome (GOLD analysis project Ga0194126, IMG submission 148641) | Freshwater microbial communities from Lake Tanganyika, Tanzania - TA2015035 Kigoma Deep Cast 150m | ecosystem: Environmental > Aquatic > Freshwater > Lake | place: Tanzania: Lake...
AATGGTATCTTGATTGGAGTTCTGTGCGAATAGGGCGGTATGGAGTCTGGAGAGCTCATATGTATGCCAAGGTATGCAGTGACCGACCCTTTGACATACGTCGATGAAACGCATCGATATGCCAGCGTCCTCAAACATTGGCAACAGAGAATCCCTATCGTAGAGAGTCCATGAAGCGAGACTACTAATCTGATTTTCACGAATGTAATTCAGGAATTGATCCTTCTCTTCCGGGATCAGGAACTGATGAATCTGGCCCTCATAACATAGCCCAATGAGCCGAAGGGTACCCGGCGTCGAACCATTGGCGAGACCAGTCTCGACATCGACAAAGGCTTGGATACGTGGGTTGAACGTTATGGGCCTTTTGACCTCCGGGCTGGCCCACTCAAGACTCTGAACCCTCTCTTTGACAGTGGTTGTATTCATACCCTGTTCCTCTAATTTCTCCAAGCAACGAAGAAACTCGCTGGGGTTCGAAACTGAATCGAACATTTGCTGAGTAGCCAAATCGGGTATCTCCTTGCGCAGATCCCGCGCCCCGCGAATTGAGAGCAGCGGTTTGGGAGTGACGGATTTGATCTGTACGGACCAATCATTCGTATCCAGTATCGCATAGTTACCCGGGCTGTTATCTCGGTCATGGGAACTGACATTCACAACTTTGGTGCTATCGAAGTCCGCAACATGGCCTCCCCAAGCATGGCTGTGTCCACAAATAGCGAGTTTGGGCTTGAACCGGGCTACAGCATTTCGGAGCTTTTTTGACCCGATGTGCTCAGTACCAAAACGGTGCGAGAGGTCAAGAACACCCAATGGCGGCAGATGCGACAAGAAGATATCAGCATACTGCGATGGTGGGTTCTTGATCTCACCATGAAGACCAAACTCGCACCGGGTACCGAAGACAGATACCTTTCCAGTTGCTATCGATATCTCGAACCACCCAAAGCTGGGAATGATCGGTGCATATATCTCACAGCGAGCGGAAAGGGATAAGCCTCTCTGGACACTGATATGACCCTTTCTGGTTTCTTTGAGCCGATGAAGTTCTGCCCCCCCAACACCGCGAAGACATACATAATACCTGCCTTTAGAGGAGAGCACTAGGTCATCATTCCCAGTGATATAGCGAAAAGGAACCCCAAAATCAGGCATGGTGTCAAGTCGGGATGAATGCATCTCCTGCAGCAGTCGCTTGGCTTCAGGCGCAAATAACTTGCCGTCTTTCTTTGACACAAGCTCCATACTGGGGTACACTACCCGGATTAAATGACTGGGGGTCTTCAGAAGAAGCTGAGTGCCCAAGGGAATAAGCCTGTGAAGGTCGTCTCCGGCATATAGGATAACATCCGGCCTTTCGAGTTTGACTATGTTTTCGATCATCTGTAGAGGTTGCGTCCGCCAGTCGCTGAAGGCAAGTATCTTCACTTGATTACCTCAGTGCGCCATGATAAACGGCATAGTTGAACCAAAGATCGCATTGCTACAAAAACCTCTCCCTTTGAGGACATTCTAATTGAAACCCCGAATCCCTTATATTCAACCCCCGTTTCTGCGGGTGTCTTCTCATCCTACACAACGTCTCCCACACAGTCAAGCGGAACTTCCAGCCCCGCCTGCTTTTTGCCCCCTCACCCTGTCTCTCTCCCCCAAGGGGCGAGAGAACCCCCTCCCCCGCCCGCGGGAGAGGGGGCGTGAAATGTGATCCAGGTCACATACGGCCCCTTGTTTTTCCCCTTACAATCAGGCAGACTTCAGGGCGGAGGGTAATTACGATGGGCACTGAAGTGAAGGAAAAAACTCTCAGCAAACGGGTGGCCCGTGAAAAGGAAGCCCTGCTTACGGCTGCGCCGCGCATCGATCTCGAACGCGACCAGTGCATGGTGGCCGCCTACCGGGAAACCGATGGGCTGCCGATGGTCATCCGGCAGGGGCGGTTCTTCAACAAGCTCTGCACGGAAAAGACCATTTTCATCGACGATAACCCTATAGTGGGCACGCTGACCAAGCACCGATACGGCTCGTACCCCTTGATGGAGATCGGGCCGCGCTGGATGAAGGGCGCTCAGAAGTTCCGGCTCCCGCTCGGCTTTGCCGAAGTGACGGACGATGAGAGGGCATGGATCGATAAGGCCGTGGTCTACTGGAAAGACCGGAACATCTTCACCCGAACCCGCAACATGGTGCTCGAATCGACGGGCGTGGATATCGGCACGCTCCAGAAAACCGGAGTCGCCACCGAGAGCAATCCCGGCGGACTCATGAGCGGCCAGCCAGACTATGCATGGGTGCTCAACAAGGGACTGAACGGCGTTCTCGCCGAGATCGCCGAGGAAAAGCGGAAGATCGATTTCGGCGCACCCGAAGGTCTCAAGAAGCGGGACTTCTTGGAAGGGGCAGAGCTTTCCTTGAAAGGGATGATCACGCTCGCCAAACGGTACGCCGCGCTCGCCCGCGAGATGGCCGCTCACGAATCCGACGCCGAACGCAAGGCCGAGCTTGAGCGCATCGCCGAGATATGCGATTGGGTTCCGGCCAACCCGGCGCGCAATTTCCGCGAGGCCATCCAATCGGCATGGTTCGTACTTCTGGGCAACTGGTTCCAGACGCCGAACATCGCCGTCTCGGCACCGGCGCGCTTCCCGCAGTATATGTATCCCCTCTATAAGAAAGATAAGGAAGAAGGGCGGATCACCGAAGCGGAAGCGATCGAACTCATGCAATTCTACTTCCTCAAGGTGCAAGCGCTCGGACAGGTGCTCCCGCCGCTCGGGTTCAAGTATTCGCAATCGCGCGTGGCGATGCAACTCTCCATCGGCGGGCTCACCCCCAATGGGCGCGATGCCACTAATGAAGTGGACTGGCTCGTTCTCGAAGCCAAATGCCAGCTCATGATTCCGGAACCGCTCATCTCTCTGCTTTATCACGACGAGCTTGCCGAAGATTTCCTCATGAAGTGCGTTGAACTGATCCGCACCGGGATCGGGCAACCCTCGTTCCACGATGCCCGCAAGCTCACGGCGCGCAGCCTTTACCATCGGGCGGGGGTCACGCTGGAAGACGCGCGCAACCAGTGCGTGATCGCGTGCGTGCAGGATGCCATCCCCGGCTATACCGATGGCTTCTGGGAGGGAAACCTCAACACGGCGAAGATGATCGAGCTTGTGCTCAACAACGGCATCGATCCGCTCACCGGCACCCAGATCGGGCCGAAGACCGGCGAGATCGAGTCTTTCCGAACATACGATGATCTTCATCGAGCGGTCATCCGGCAACTCGAATACTTCGTGCCGCTGGCGCGCAAGATTTCGCGCACGGCATGGAGCATCGAACGCGATATCCCGGTGCCCTACTGCTCGGCGCTGGTTCACGATTGCATCCAGAAAGGGAAAGACCTCGTCGATGGCGGGGCGCGCTACTCGCTCGCCAACGGGACGAGTTTCGTTGGCACGGTCGATCTTGCCAATTCGCTCGTGGCCATCAAGACCCTCGTGTTCGAGAAGAAACGCATAACGCTGAAAGACCTCAAGGAAGCGCTCGCCGCCGACTTTGAAGGGTACGAAGATATCCAGCGAATGTGCCTCGATGCCCCCAAATACGGCAACGGCGACGAAGCCATCGACTCGGTGGCCCGCGAGCTTTTCAACACGTGCTGGAAGCTCCATCAAACCTATCCCGATTTTCTCGGGCGGAACATCATGCCGGAGGCCTATTCGGTCTCCTCTCACGCGGCGCTCGGAGAGCTGACCGGGGCGTTGCCCAACGGTCGGAAGGCCAGAACGGCTCTGACGGACGCCTCAGTCTCGGCCCAGCACGGCACGGACAAGAACGGCCCGACGGCTCTCGTGACTTCGGCGGCACGGGTGATCGATACTATCAAGTTCGGCTCGAACCACTTTAACATGCGCTTCCATCCCACGGCGCTCAAGGATGCCGGGGGCGTGCGCAAGTTCCTTGCGCTCATGAAGACTTACATGGATATGGGCGGATATCACGCCCAGTTCAACTGCGTTGATGCCCGAACCCTCCGCGCGGCGCAGGAGAACCCGGATCAGTACCGGAATTTGATTGTGCGGGTAGCGGGCTTCAGCGCGTACTTCGCGCTTCTTGATAAGATCGTGCAGGATGAGATCATCGAGAGGACTGAGCTGAAATTGTAGGCGGGCGGAGAAATCCCCCTTTCATCCCCCGTTTGCAAAAGGGGATGAAAGGCTACCCTCTCCCGTGCACGGGAGAGGGCAAGGGTGAGGGTGAAACCAAATAGACCGGGTTCTTCCGGCTATGATAGAATAACTCTGAATGAGTCAAGGGAGGCAGACCATGAACACCGCAGTGCAAGTACGCAAAGATGCCCGTGTGATCAAAGCCATCAAGGGGCTTTACCGCGGGCTCGAACGCATCGATGATAGTGCCGGTTACCGCGCCAACGTCCGGCTGTGCCTTGAACGGGCGCGGCTCGTGACCCAATCCTACAAAGAGACCGAAGGTGAGCCGATGGTGCTCCGGCGGGCCAAGGCCCTCAAGAAGATCATCGAGAACATGACCGTCTTCGTGCAAGATTACGAACTGATCGTGGGGAATATCGCGAGCGATCCTTCCGCCGTACCGACATACCCGGAGATGTTCTACAAGTGGCTCAACAAGGCCGTTCAGGATGAATACAAGCACATGATCGATGATGCGGGCCGGAAGGAGCTTTTCGAGATTCACAAGTACTGGGAAGGCAAGTCCGTTCACGGCATGGAGCGCGATATCGTGCCGGAGAGCGTGAAGATGTACTCCAAGTACAACGGTGTTTTCTTCTGGTCGTACCAGTGGGATTCGACCCTCCCGAACTACGATAAGGTCTTCAAGATCGGCTTGAAGGGAATCCTGGCCGAGGCCAGGGCGCGGCAGAAGGAGATCGATAAAGACACAAGCCTCTCGACCCGCGAGTACACCGAGAAGAAGCGATTCCTTGAAGCGGGGATCATCACCCTTGAGGCGACCATCGCCTTCGCCAAACGGTATGCCGCGCTGGCCAAGGAGAAAGCGGCCAAAGAGACCGATCCCAAAAAGAAAGCGGCCCTTGAAAAGGTGGCCGATGTGTGTGCACACGTTCCCGAGAACCCGTGCCGCACGTTCCACGACTCTCTGCAGGCCTTCTTCCTCATTCACATCATCGTGGACTTCATCGAGATGCCCGCCGTGGGCTCCGGCTTCCGGCTCGATTACGTTTGCCATCCGTGGTATAAGAAGGACATCGAAGAAGGACGGCTCACCCGTGAAGAAGCCCTCAACCTGATCGAGATGCTGTGGATCAAGTTCGAGGAGATGGGGTACGTTCATCCCCCGGTGATGATGAGCGCGGGCGGCGGGGGACTGGCATGGCAGAACATCACCATCGGCGGTTGCGATCACGAAGGGAACGCGGTCTGTAACGATCTCTCCTTCCTCTGTCTTGAGGCGACCATGGAGTTGCAATCGGTGCAACCGCCGCTCTGCTTCCGCTATCACGACAAGACGCCCAGGGAGCTTGTGCTCAGGGCAATCGATTGTCAGGCCACCGGCGTGGCTCAGCCCGCCTTCTTCAACGATAAGGTGATGATCCCCTACTTCTTGATGAGGGGCTTCTCGCTCGAAGATGCCCGCAGCTATGCTATCAACAATTGCATGTCGTGGCAGATCCCGGGGAAGAACATCGTGACCCGGCAATCGATGGGCCACTTCTCGCTGCCCAAGTGCCTGGACCTTGCCCTGAACAAGGGGATCGATAACATGTCCGGCATGCCGCTCGGCGCGCCCACCCCGGACCCGAATACGTTCAAGTCGATTGACGATGTGATCGATGCCTTCTTCGTGCAGTTCCGCTTCTTCCTTGAGAAGCTGGTGAAGCTGGGCAACGCGGGCGATGCCCTGTACGAGGAGTACCTGCCGAGGCCGTTCACCACCATCGTACTCGATGACTCCATCCGCATCGCCCAGGATTGCCGACGGTGGCAACACCATCCGAGGAGCTGGTTCCTGGCGATCGGCGGGGTGACGGCGGCGGATTCGCTTGCGGCCATCAAGAAGCTCGTCTTCGATGACAGGACCATCACCATGGCCGAACTCCGTGAAGCTCTGGACAAGAACTTCGAGGGCAAGGAAGAATTGCGGCAGAAACTTCTGGCCGCTCCCAAGTTCGGCAACGACGATGACTACGTGGACAAGCTCGCCCAGGTTGTCTTCTACGGCATGGCCAGAGAGGCGAAGAAGTTCACATCGTTCTACGGCGCGCCGTACGATATCGATGGAACCTCGGCTTCGATGGGCTACTTCACCGGTGCCGGATGCGGCGCCACGCCCGATGGCCGCTTCGCCAAGGAGCCGCTGCCCGATGGCAACATCTCTCCGGCGCAGGGTCGAGACGTGAAGGGTCCGACGGCGGTCTTGAAGAGCGTGGGCAAGATCGATCCGCTCATGTCTCACAACCATCTTCTGAACCAGCGATTCTCGCCGCACTTCTTGAAGGGCGAGTACCGGGAGCTCTTTGCAGACTACCTCAAGACGTGGTCCGACCTGAATATCCATCACATCCAGTTCAATGTGGTCACGCCCGAGGAACTGCACGAAGCGCAGGTCGAGCCCGAGGAGCATGAGGACTTGATCGTAAGGGTATCGGGCTATGCGGCGTACTTTGTAGATTTGACCTCTTCGCTGCAGGATGACATCATCGCCCGAACCGAGCAAGCGTTCGTAGGATAGGCGCGCTCAGCGTTCAGCGATCGGCTTTCGGCTGACTCAAATCCCCCTTTGTCCCCCTTTGCGAAAGGGGGAAAGAGGGGGATGTCTTAAGGAGCAACTTGACCGACCAAAGCGAGAAAGAACTCAAGGGCCTCATCCTCAAGATTCAACGGTTCACCGTGCATGATGGTCCGGGCATCCGGAGCACGATCTTCGTGAAGGGGTGCCCCCTGCGGTGCCAGTGGTGCAGCACCCCGGAATCCCAATCTCCCCATCAGGAGATCATGACATACGATCAGAAGTGCATCGGGTGCGGCAGGTGTGTGGAGGCCTGCCCGGTGGGCGCGATCCGCATGGACCCGAAAAAGGGACGGGTGATCGATTGGGGGAAGTGCGACCGCCGTTTGAAGTGCGCCGAAGTCTGCCCCACCGGAGCCCTTGCCCTCGCCGGCAAACACATGACCGTCGATGAAGTCCTTGCCGAAGTGACGAGCGATGAGCTTTTCTACCGGAACTCCGGCGGCGGTGTAACCATCTCAGGCGGTGAGCCTCTCGCTCAACCGAAATTCGTACGGGAGGTCTTCCGCCGGCTCAAGGAGCGCGGCATCCATACGGCGCTCGATACCTGCGGCTTTACCAAATGGGAAGTGATGGAGAGCGTACTCGAATATGTTGATCTCGTGCTCTACGATATCAAGCACATGGATACTTCCCGGCACATCATCGGCACGGGGCAGAACAACTCGCTGATTCTCGAAAACGCCCGCAAGGCCGCCGCCAAGGCGCGGACATGGCTTCGTGTGCCGCTCATCCCCGGATTCAACGATTCTGAGGAGAACATCCGCAAGACAGCCGAGTTCGGAGTCGAAATCGGCGCGGAACAAGTTTCGCTCCTTCCCTATCACGAGTGGGGAACGCCGAGTTACGAGCGGCTCGGGCGGGAGTACCCCCTCTGGGGGATCGAGAAGCTCACCGATGCCCGGATCGCCAGAGCCAAAGAAATATGCGAGACGGCGGGGCTGAAAGTGGCGGTGGGGAAATAGGCCAGTCGGGCCATGTTGAGCCAACGGAGCTTGCCCAATGGCCTCAGTGCAGCGAAATCACCATGAGAATTCTCGTCATCGTTCAGGGTTCCTACGGGGAACGAATCGTCAAGAACCTCAGAACCCATAATCCCAACAGTTGGGAAATAGAATCCGTCACCCTGCCGATGGCGCTGCCCGCCATCATCGATGAGCCCTCCGAGTATCTCCCCGGGAATCTGCCTGAATGCGATCTGGTCATATTCTTGAGCGAGTCTCCTCAGGCACCGCAGCTCATCCCGGATATCGCGCGGGCAACGCGGGCAAAGGGGGTGATTGCTCCCATCGATCATTCGGCATGGATGCCCATGGGCCTCAAGGGCCAGGTGCAAAGGGAACTCGCTTCGATGGGCGTCGGCTCCGCTTTCCCCAAGAACTTCTGTACGCTTACGGAGACCACTTACGGGTACCGGGAGAGCGCCCAGCCCTACGATTGTGAGGTCATCTCCGCTTTCGCGAGGCACTTCGGACGCCCCCGGCTACGGGCACAGATCGATCTCGGGACAAGAACCATCGAGGCGGTGGAGATCGAGAGGTGCTCTCCGTGCGGTTCAACCTATCACGCCGCCCGGAAGATCATCGGAATGTCCGTCGATGAGGCCGTGCCCAGGGCCGGCCTGATCTGCATGCACTACCCGTGTCTGGCCTCCATGCACATGGAGCAGATCGATAGAGGCCTGTACAACACGCTGATGCACCTTTCCGGGCAAATCTTCAACGAAGAACTGGAGCCGCAGGTGAGCCCGTTTCGTGCCGCTCCGGCCAGGGGGGAACCGGTTGAGTGAGCGATTCTCCATCGCAGTTGATGGGCTCAAAATCGCTGGGGAAATCTACCGCCCTCCTAAGCCATCCGTCCTATCCCCTGCGCTCTGCATTTGCCACGGCATTCCCGCCGCTTCGGCTCTCGCTTCGGGCGATCCGGGATATCCCGGCCTTGCCGAATTGTTTGCACGCGAGGGGTTCCTCACATGCATCTTCAACTTCAGAGGGTGCGGGGAGAGCGAGGGCAATCTCGATCTTCTCGATTGGACCCGCGATCTCGATGGCATCCTCACCTATCTCAGCCGACTTGAGGGCGTTGACCGCTCCCGGCTTTCCGTAATGGGATTCAGCGGGGGCGCGGCCGCTTCGGCCTGCGTGGCCGCCCGCGATGCGCGCATTCGGGCACTCGTCCTCTGCGCGTGCCCTGCGGAATTCTCCATCGGGGGGTTGGGCCGCTCCCCGGCGCAATTCGTGGAGCAATGCCGCATAGTGGGAACGATCCGCGATCCCGGATTCCCCCCTTCGCTCGAAGTGTGGGCCCGGCATTTCGACGAAGTGAGCCCCATCCGGTGTATCGAAAAGATATCGCCGCGACCGCTCCTCATCGTTCACGGTACGGCGGACGAGACGATACCGCCGGATCATGCCGCGATGCTTTTTGAGAAGGCCGGGGAGCCCAGAGAGCTTGCAATGATCCCCGATGGGAAACACCGCCTCCGCAACAATGAAGCCGCAATGAACGCCGTACTCGAGTGGCTCAAGAGAGTGAACCACTTATCGAGTGTTCGGGAAACCATTCGACAAAGAGGGTGCAGGGATTCTTCCCTGCCGGGGTTCGGGGTGTCCCCGAATCCAAACATCCCCCAAGATTGGGGGACAAAGGGGGCTGACTGAGCCTTGGAGCTTCTTTGAGGGAGACCATTATGCGTATTCTGATAGTCATCCAGGGACCCTACGGCGAGCGGATCGCGCGGAACATCAAGGATCGCGCCCCCGTCGATTGGGCCATCGAATCGGTCAAGCTCCCCATGGGCCTTCCCGCCCTGATCGATGATGCCGATGAGTTTCTCCCGCCCAGGTTGCCCCAATCGGACTTGGTCGTCTTCTTGAGCGAATCCTCCCAGGCCCCCCAACTCATCCCGGATATCGTGGCCATGACCGGCGCGAAAGCGGTGATTGCCCCCATCGATAACTCCCAGTGGATGCCCATGGGACTCAAGAACCAGATTCAACGCGAACTCAACGCAAAGGGGATCGCCTCTGCATTCCCGAAGACTTTCTGCACCCTGACCGAAACGGGTTGCGGCTATCGGCACGCCTCGGAAACTCATCAGAGCGATATCATCGCCGCCTTTGCCCGACACTTCGGCAGGCCCGCGTTTCGGGTCATCGTGAACCCTGATACGAAACTCATCGAATCGGTCGATGTCCTCCGCGGCGCGCCCTGCGGTTCGAGCCATCACACGGCCAAAGGGATCGTCGGCCTTCACGCCGATGACGCCGTGCCCAAGGCCGGACTCATCGCGCACCATTATCCATGCCAGGCTTCGATGCAGGCCGAGCAAATAGATAAGGCCCTCTACGATACCCTCATGCACCTCTCCGGCTATGTGGTCAACGAGGACATTGAAGCCCAGGTCAAACCGTTCCGCACACCGCCAAAATACATGACGCCCGGGGCGTGAACCCGGCCATGGCATAGCCCGTGCCATCCGGCGTTCCCTGTGCTATCCTTTATTCGGGGCACCTCACCGATGGCATCAGAAACCGGTACTCAAATTCGCATTCACCTTCAACCCAACGCCAAGCGGGATGAGTTGGTGAGCTTCGAAAACGGAACGCTACGGGTGCGGATCGCGGCACCGCCCGTCGAGGGAAAAGCGAACAAGCGCCTTGTTGACTTCCTCAGCGAAGTCCTCGATATCAGCAAGAGCAGCATCACCATTCAAAAAGGGCTGGCGAGCAAAGAGAAACGGGTGGAGATAAGAGGATTGAGTCCATCGGAGCTTGAGTCGAGATTGGGCAATTCACTGCATCGGAGATAGGCATGGCACGCGACTACGTTCATCTGGCCCGTCAGGGCGAGGAATTCGGGTGGGAGATTCGATCCTACAGCGCCAGTGAGTCCACCATTGAACACAAGGGAAAGAAGGTTCTTCTCGTGGAAGTCGAGGCGGGCGGATGCTCGTTCTGCGACGGGAGCTATGCCCACAATCTCACCGGCGTGAACGTGGAGGGCTACGTTACCGAGTGGCAATACCGAAGGGATGAGCAAGGGCGGGCCGTTTCCCTTGTTGAACCGATATTGAATAGCAAGGAGCAAGAAGAGATCGCGGAGATTCTCAAGCCGCGATACGCCCGTTCCCAGATCAACTTCTTCTAGCCCTCTCTGAGTCCCCCTCTGCAAAGGGGGCTACGGGGGATTTGACAGACCGCCGAATAGAGCATCGAATGGACATCTCGTCTTCTGCCTGCAAAATGAAACCCCGGCCCGGCGCGGACTGGGCGTTCGAGATCGGCCCCATACGCCCCCCGAGCGAGGGGCGGGATCAATCACTTCTGGTTCGTGCCACAAGGAATTGCCCGTGGAACAGATGCGCGTTCTGCCGAACGTACCGGGGCAAGCGATTCGAATACCGAAACGTTGCGGAGATCAAGCGCGATATCGACGAAGCGAAAGCCATCGCCGATGAACTCAAGGCGGCTTCGTGGCGGCTGGGACAGGGTGGCGAGATCACGGGGGAACTGGTTTCTTCATTTGTCCGGGGCAACCCGGAGATCTATGGCCACGGGAACGCGCCCCCCGAAGTCATCGAGGCGCGACTCCATAGCCTCGTGAACGTAGCCAACTGGCTTGCCTCCGGCGCCAGAACGGTCTTCCTGCAAGATGCCAATACCCTCGTCATGCGCACCCCGGAACTCGTGGAAGTGCTTCGTTATGTCAAAACTACTTCTCCAACCGTCGAGAGGATCACGTCCTATGCACGCTCGCACACGGCGGCCAGGAAGTCGGTGAGCGAGTTGAGGGAATTGCACCAGGCCGGCCTCGCGAGGCTGCACATCGGGCTTGAGTCGGGATGCGACGAGGTGCTCACCTACATTCAGAAGGGTGTCACTGCGGCTGATCACATTGCCGGAGGGCGGAAAATCGTCGAATCGGGCATCTCGCTTTCCGAATACGTGATTCCCGGACTTGGCGGGCGCAAGTGGACGGAGAAGCATGCCCTCGATACCGCCCGCGTACTCAATGAGATCGGGCCGGATTTTATCCGGCTCCGCAGCCTGGTGGTTCGAGAGGGAACGGACCTTGACGGCAAGCTGAAATCAGGGGATTTCGAGCCGCTCACCGAGGACGATACCGTTGCCGAACTCCGGCTTTTCATTGAACACCTCCAATGCCGTGCACATCTCGTAAGTGATCACATGGCTAACCTTCTGTGGGAGATCGAGGGGCAACTGCCGGAAGCAAAGGGAAACTTGCTCAAGCTCATCGATGACTACATCGCCAGGCCACTCCCTGAGCGGCTCACGATGCAACTCAAGCGGCGGCTGCAATCCCATCTCAGCGTTTTCGGAGGTATCGATGGCAGTCTCAAACGGCAAGTGGAGTGCGCTTTCGAGTCGATTCGGACCGGGTCTCCCCGGATGGAGACTGACGTTCATGCGGCCCTCATGGCCCTCAAGCAGGGGGCGATGTAATGAGTATCATGTCTCCCACCCCAGAGTTCTTCGTGGGAAGTTGGCACCCGCAAGAACCGAGGATCATCCGGCATGAATCCAAATCACCCACAAGACAATCGGGCAAAGGCTATTGACACCTCATTCCCAGCGTGATATATATATATGGTACCCAGAATTGCACCTTAACAACTGGATAGTGGAAGGAATGATTTTAGATGGCGAGCTTGATCCTGGCTCAGGATAAACGCTGGCGGCGTGCTTAATGCATGCAAGTCGTACGGGGAATATTACTTCGGTTTTATTCTTAGTGGCGGACGGGTGAGTAACACGTAAGTAACCTGCCCTCGAGTGGGGGACAACCTCGAGAAATCGGGGCTAATACCCTATGATGTGTTGAGGTAAGGCTCAAACACCAAAGCCTTCGGGCGCTTGAGGAGGGACTTGCGGCCTATCAGGTAGTTGGTGAGGTAACGGCCCACCAAGCCGATGACGGGTAGCTGGTCTGAGAGGATGATCAGCCACATTGGGACTGAGACACGGCCCAGACTCCTACGGGAGGCAGCAGCAGGGAATTTTGCGCAATGGGCGAAAGCCTGACGCAGCAACGCCGCGTGGGTGATGAAGGCCTTCGGGTCGTAAAACCCTTTTCTTGGGGAAGAAGCTCTGACGGTACCCAAGGAATAAGCCTCGGCTAATTACGTGCCAGCAGCCGCGGTG
>Ga0194126_10009518_pt1 | contig 12939 bp, 14 predicted proteins | sample TA2KigC150mmetaG_FD_148641 | JGI IMG/M metagenome (GOLD analysis project Ga0194126, IMG submission 148641) | Freshwater microbial communities from Lake Tanganyika, Tanzania - TA2015035 Kigoma Deep Cast 150m | ecosystem: Environmental > Aquatic > Freshwater > Lake | place: Tanzania: Lake...
TTATAGGTGATATGTCAATATATTTCTGAAAAAACGTCTCACAACATTTTGCCTTGTGAAGGCTGAAATTGTATTTGATGGGTAGATGGTCTAGCTTCGGTGGTAATTTTCAACTGTTAAAGTCGAGTCGGACAATAATAACGCCACCGATTACTAGACATATCCTCAAATTATAGAGTTTGCCTCTATGGAGGGACTCTCTACCTTGGTGACTTTTGGGGGTCGGTGACTGTTGAAAAGGGCCGTGGCCGTGAGCTAAACAGATGGCTCAAGCCAGGCGATGTCATCGAACTTGAAGTGGAAGATATCAGCATTCTCAGAAACCGGGTGGGAGAGAGAAACCGCCTAAGTGTACTTCTACCCGCTGAGCTTTTGCCTATAGCATTCCGTAGGCTTTACTCAGTCCTTCTGTAGGGTCACATTCCGCCCCGTAGTAGGAGATGGGGTATCGCACTCCTCTTTTGTAAAGTTCTTGTAGCCCCTTCACTACCTTTTCCAACATGCCCGGAGGCAATGCCATGACCAACTCGTCATCCTGTGCGTGACCATATCTCCTCTCGCCGTAGCAAGGTATGGCAAGAGCTGGCTTTTTGGTAACGTAGCATTGGGCGATGGCATCAGAACAAGATGATTCGCCGACGCAGAAGAACTGAAGTCTTTCGTAATCTTCGAACTGTATTGCATTGATAAGCAGAATCATCTGTGCCGGATTAGCGTAAATCAGTATGATGTCCGGTTCAAAAGGGTCGTAAAGCAGCGGGGCTAGCATCACTGCTTTAAACTTCCCTGTAGGTATGGTGGGTATAGACCCTTCATATTTCTTGCCATCCTCTTTAGTCTTTACCCAGACTAGGCTGCGGAAGGTACCGTCCATTACCTCTGGGGGACGTTCTGTCAGCCCAAGCATGGCTGAGCAAGCGTGTCCAAATAAATCTTCGGCTGTTGCACCAACTGTCCAGTCAAAAGCTCGAACCTTTGTTATCAATTGACAAAGAGTGGCCTTTCTATCCAGTTTGCGCACCCATTTGTTACTCTTAAGTTCCTTGGGGTCTTCCAGTAGCTTCATTGCCACTGGAAATGTCTTAAGTCGCAAGAATCGCTCTATCTGTTTGGTAAGGCTGCCCCATTTGCCCATTTCTCCTATGAAAAGCTCTCCCATTTTCGTCTCCTTCCAGGTTACTTCTTTGCTCGTGCTAGAGCACTAAGCTCTTGGTACAACTCCCTTACCTGTTGGTTCATTTCTTCCATGGAGCCATTGTTGTCTATAATATAGTCAGCACGCTTCATCTTTTCAGCTAGCGGCATCTGAGCTCTAATCCGACTTCTGATGTCTACTTCGCTCAGCCCGTCTCGCTGCATTAGCCGCTTTATTTGGTTCTCTTCATTAGCATAAACTACAATGTTTTTCTTCATGACCTTGTCGATGCCCGTCTCAAACAGTAAAGGCACATCATGGACAATGACTGCAGCGGGGTTAGCCTCGATGACAGTCATCTGCTGATTCTGTATTTCTTCAGCCATTCGAGAATGGACGAAGAACTCTAGTTTCTTACGTTTCTCCTCATCATTGAATACAATCGCGCCCAGCTTGGCACGGTCGAGGTTCTGGTCTTCTCGCAAGATCTCCTTGCCGAAGTAATTTACAATGTCCTGCCAGGCTGGCAATCCGGGTTCAACTACCATTTTGGATATAAGGTCATAGTCGATTATATATGCACCTAATTCTTTGAAATATTTAGACATCAGGCTTTTTCCTGTCCCTATGCTACCGGTGAGTCCAACAACTAGCACGTACTACCTCCGGAAGTAACCAGCTTTGAACTGCCCAGTCCTGAGTTCATGAATAAGCTCGGCCTCATTATGGATGTCATTTTCAAAGGTAGTAACACAACGGCCGATCTCTCTTCGGCGGTGGGCATCGCTGCCGCCCACTATTGCAAGGTTCAATTTCTCGCTCACTTCTAAAGATAACTCGATTTCTTGTTCGGTCATACGGCCACTGTAGGCTTCTACTGCGTCCACTGACTTGAAAATCGGTTTCTGCGAGCCCTGCTCTGCAGTGATGCCCAGATGGGTGGTGCCAAAGACTAAGAATCCTCGGAGCGGGTGAGCAGCGATAAGTATACTTTCTCTAGAAGAGAAAGAGTCTCTCAGTTCCTTAATCGGAACAACCCCTGAAAAATCCTGGCAAATACCGAAAGCGACGACGTGCCCTTCGATGGTGTCTATCTCTATTCCCCTCAGGATAAGGAAATCGTGCTTTTTTCTCAGGGTAGCGATTGCTTTGGCATCCCAAATTCTGTTATGTTCGGTGAAACATATACCGTCAAGCCCTACCCGCTTTGCCTCTTCAATTGCCTCCTCAGCTTCCATTTCACTGCACTGGGATAGAGGAAGAGTGTGGACGTGTAGGTCAATGACCATAACTTTTTAAATTCTAATTTTTTATGCCCAACTTCTTCATTAAGGGGCTATTGTCAGCATATACGCTGCAGCTATTGCACAAGCGAGGAGTGCTTTCCAGCAGCTTCTTCCAGAAGGCATCCTTTGTAGCCGAATCCTTAGTGGAGACCTGCTGCCAACCTACATAAGTAACCAACTGCATCAGAGAGTCGCAGCCTTCCATAAGCAAGTCGGCAAAGTGGCGACATCCTTGCCTGCCTACAATTCGCTTCACCTTGGTCTCGAAATCAGGGTCGAGCACAGATAAACCAATGGCGTTTTTTAACTTACCGACAGCTTTGTGGCATTCTGAAGTGGTGATTCTCTTCATCTTCCCGCTGATGGCAGTAATCTTGAAATCGGGAAGCTTAATCTCCACATCGAGTTCCATATTATAAATATAGTCGTCCAATATGCCGTGACACTGGAATGTAGTTTCATCTAGTGGTTCCACACTGATCAATCTTGTTCTGCTAAAAGTGAGCATTGTCTTGCTACTCCTTTTTAAATTGTCCTTCAGTTCGGAATGGGCTACCTTCTATATAAGCTATACAGCTATCCAGAAGCCTGGGGTTTTGTTTCAAGTATTCAACCTGCATCTTAATCTCCTCCTCGAGGGTCTCCGGCTTCTTCCAATTATTGCGGATCTGTTCTGCAGTAAATCTCAATATGACAGCATCAAAACATTCGAAGACTAGGTCAGCCAGACGGTTGCAACCATTGGTGCCGCCAATCAAGTCCTTGATGGTTCGGGTTATCCCCGGCCCCACACGCATAGACACTGCTTTATCTAGTAAGGGAATGGCCCTCTGGCATTCTGGAAAAAAGGCACGCTTAATTTGCCCTTTGGCTGAGAGAATCTCCAGTTCTGGCACCTTCACCTCCACTTCTACCTCAGCTTCGAAAAAGGTATCATTAATCGAAGCTCGCGATAACACTGAACCGTTCAAATCCCGCACTGTAAGATGCTTATTTCTCGTATACGATACAATCATGCTCGGCTCTTTAAAAAGTTGCTGATTTTGTCTAAGCGGTTAAAAGCAAGAGCGGTAAATTCACGGTTACGAGTATACTGGCAATCTTGAACCCTGTCAAGGAGTGTTGCCCTTGACAATCAGTGCAGTATGTGTTAAATTTTCCTTATCTTAACGTAAACTGGCAAATGTCTCAAAAAGTTTTGACAAGCAGCTACCGTTTATACATAAACAATCGGTAGGCAACTGTGGCAGTTGGAGCTTTGCTGTTGCTGTAGTTAGAAACCCAGGAGGAATAGTGATAATAGAAACGATAGTACCACCTGAGAAAAAGACCATGAGCATTGGTGAGTTAGCACAGCGAGCCGGATTAACTACTCGTACAGTGCGCTATTATGAAGAGATGGGACTACTTGTAGGGGTGATTCGTGGAAGAAACGGGCGCCGAGTTTATACTGAGGAACACCTTTATCTACTACGCCTTATACGACGCGGTAAACTACTCTTGGGGATGTCACTGACCGAAATAAAGGAGCTGGTCGAAGTGTTCAGGCAGACTGGCACTGAAAGGAGTGTTATCCATCGCAGTATTGAGATCTTAACGTCTCATCTTGATGAGGTGGAAGACAAGCAGGAAAAACTAGAAAGTTATCATACCTTACTGATTGGAGAAATCAAACGATTGAGGGGGGTATTACGAAGCTAGGTATGGATTTAGACTGCGGCACACGGGAGAGAAAGCGATTGGCGCTGTTTAAGTGTTTTTTCCTTTTTGACAGTGAGTGGTACTTGGAGTATATCGCATTATCGGAACACAATGAAGCATAGCCTGAGGGGGTGAATATGGCAGATTCAATTCGTGTTCTGCTAGGCAAGATTGGGCTCGATGGCCATGACAGGGGTATTAGGATGGTGGCGGCCTGGTTGCGCGATGCGGGCATGGAAGTGGTTTATGTGGGGACGCATCAAACGGCGGAAAGGCTGGCCAGAGCTGCCAGTGAGGAGGACGCTGATGTTGTAGGGCTAAGCTTTCAAGGTGCTGACCATATACCCTTGTGCAAGCAGATGTTAGAGCAGATGAAGGCGCGTGGCCTTCAGGACAGACTTCTGGTTGTTGGTGGCAATATCCCTCGCGTTGATATTCCCTTGCTTAAAGAGATGGGTGTGGATGCAGTTTTTGCCAGTGGTACTCCCATGAGCAAATCTGTGACCTATATTATGGAGAATGCACACAAAAAACGTAGTAAGGAGGCGAAATGACAACACAGGAAATAAAAAGCAGGTATTTTCAAGGGGCACGGAGGAAGGAAACCTGGTCAGGAATCCCCGTGAAGACAGTTTACACCCCGGAGGACATAAAAGACATTGATTATGCTCGTTCCATAGGTAACCCCGGGGAATACCCATACAGGAGAGGTATTTATACTGATATGTACCGTGGGCGTCTGTGGAGCCAGCGGCAGATAACCGGATGTCCCACTCCTAAGCTGACGAACGAGCGGCTGAGATATTTGCTCAGCACTGGCGAGAGCGCCATCAACATCATCGGTGACCAGCCAACTCAAATTGGAATCGATTCTGACCATCCCTGGGCTGAGGGTTCTGTTGGCCGGGTTGGGGTGTGCGTTGATACCATGGATGACATGCGGCAAATATTGGATGGCATTCCCCTGGACCAGGTGAGCACCATGTTGACTCTGGTGACACCCATTGCTTTACCCTCCTACATGGTTCTTGCCGCAGAGCAGGGTATTCCGCCTTCTGAGCTTAGAGCCACCAGCCCGATGGTTCCGCCTGTGCTTGGAGCTCCTGTGTGTATGTACGGAGGCAGGGAATGGTGGTTCGATATGGCCAGGCGGCAGATGAAGGAGTTCATAGACAAGCTGGAGTACATGACTAAGAAATATCCCAAAATCTATGTGGCTAACTACAACGCGTATAATATTCGGGAGACCGGTGTTGGGGCTGCTGAGGAAGTAGCCTGGATATTTGCCAATGCCTTTGAAGGGTTGAAGCTGATAACTGAGCGGGGGGTGGACATAGATGTGGTGGCGCCCAAGGTCAGTATTACCTTCAGCGTTATGATAGACATTCTCGAAGAGGCTGCCAAGTTCAGGGCAGCCAGAGCTATTTGGGCCCGCACCCTGAAGGAGAAATTCGGGGCTAAAGACCCTCGCTCGCTGAGGCTGAAGTATCACGTCAACACAGCCGGGATTATCATGGAGCGCCAGCAGGCGACGATAAACGTTATCCGTGCTGCCTACGCTGCGCTGGCAGCGGTCTTTGGGGGCACGCAGTCGCTTCAGGTGGCCGGCTATGACGAGCCTATTGCCATCCCGACTGAAGAAGCGGCTACCCTCGCTGTGAGGACGCAGCAAATCCTGGCTAATGAGACCGGGGTTGCCACTGTTGCCGACCCGCTGGCCGGCTCCTATTATGTGGAGAGCCTGACCCAGCAGTTAGAAGAAAAGATACAGAAGATCATCGATACCATTGAGGAAAAAGGCGGTATGGCAGCAGCTATACATAGTGGTTACATAGACCGGGAGATGGAGGCAGCCTGGTTCAAATATCAGAGAGAAGTGGAGGCCAAGGAACGCATTGTGGTTGGCGTCAACGAGTTCACCATTCCTGAGGAGCAAGATGCTGATGTGGCGGTTTATCTCGGCAAGGTGGATTTTGATCTGGTGCAACGCCATATCGAGAACCTGAAGGAGTTCAAGCGGACACGTGACCAGGCTAAGGTGAAAAAAGCCCTGGAAGCTCTGCTTCATGCCACCGAGAACGATGAGCCTGATATTTGTGATTATGAGAAGGAGTGCTGTAAAGCTGGCTGCACCACAGGTGAGGTGGGTGGAGTCAAGCGAATGGGCATCGGTTTGCCTTACGACCCATTGGGGATATTGGAATATCCATTTGCCTGAGGCGTGTAGAACAGGGTGGATGGGGCAATGACGTGGAAAAGGCCTCGCAGTTCAGAACTGCGAGGCCTTCTTGTATTTACCTTTCCGTTTGCTCCGCTTGCTACTACGTCCCCTGCACTATCCTCGGTATCTCTTGCGCTTCAATGAACTGGCGCAGCCGCTCACGCGACCCCGTGCTATAAGCCCTAGCCCAGGCGTTATATATCTCATCCATCGGTACATTCTCGTAGAAGCCATGGTCTTGAATGTATTCGATATGTGGGTTACCGTCCAAATCACGGGGTGGTAGCATGGCATCGTGCTTGCCATCGAATTCTACGGGTAACAGCCGGTTCTCCTGACATACTTTCAGCTCGAAGGTGGGGGTGACTTTTACCCACCTCCCGTCAATGTGCAGCTCGTCAAATCCGTGGTAGGGAAACAGATTTGTGCCGAGCGTCTCCTTTACATTATCGGGAGCGCGATAATTTCGAATGTCAACAAAATGCACACGGGCAGGTATGCCCACAGCCCGGGCTAGAGTGGCCAACAGAACTGCCTTTTGTATGCACATACCTCCACCAGCCTTCAGAATCCTGCTTGCCTGATAAGATTCAAGGACATCGAGTGGCAGATAAGGGAAAAATTTGGTCTCATCCCTGACGAAATAGAAAAGGCTTTTGGCTTTGTCGACAGCTTTACCTTGTCCTTTAGTGATACTTTGAGCCCTTTCTTTTATCCCTTCGTTGTCACAGTCGAGTGTAGGTGTAACTTTCAGCCACTCATCAACCTGGTCCATCATTATGTATTATGCCTCTTCTTTGGCTCTTTTCATTTCCTTTCCCGCCTCCATAAAACGGTTCAGCCGCTCCTGAGCCGCTATTCCATAGTGTTTATCCCAGCCAGCAAGTATCTCGTCAGATGGAAAATCTGCGCGATGTCCGTGGTCTGCGACGTATTCGATATGCAATTTTCCGTCCAGATTGTGAGAGTGGAATAGCGCATCGTTTTTGCCGTTGAATTCTACAGGGATAATCCTATTCTCCTGGCACATTTTCAGGTCGAAAGCAGGGGTAGCCTTAACCCACTTACCACCGATGTACAACTCGGTATAGCCGTGGTAGCTGAATAAATTTGTCCCCATAACCTTAAATAATCTCTCGGAAACAAGATAGTTTCGAATATCAGCAAGGTGTAAGCGGGCTGGGATAGCGACGGCTCGGGCAAAGGCAGCCAGTACAGCCGCCTTTTCCACACAAAACCCTTCTCCTCTCTTTAGTGTCTTGCTTGCCCGGTAGTCTTCAAAAATCCCCAGCGGCACCAGTGGATTATATTTAATATTGTCTCTTACCCAGTAGAAAAGGCTTTTGGCTTTGTCCTCGACTGTTTCTTTACCTTTGGTTAAATCCACAGCCTTTTGTTTTATGGCCTCGTTATCGCTGTCAATTGTGGGTGAAGGCCTAAGATACCTCTCCATTTCTTTCATGGCTTTGCCTCCAGCACCTTTTTTATGGTCAGTCCGATTTCAGCGGGACTTGGGGCTATAGTAGCTCCAGCAGCAGCCAGGGCTGCCATCTTATCTTGGGCTCTGCCTGAGCTGCCACTGATGATAGCGCCGGCGTGACCCATTCTCCTGCCGGGTGGAGCTGTAGCTCCAGCCACAAAGGCGACCACCGGTTTCGTCATCTTTTCTTTAATGAATTCTGCAGCCTCCTGCTCCGCAGTGCCACCGATTTCACCGATAAGCACCACTGCTTTTGTGTCATTGTCCGCCTGAAATAGCTTCAGTATGTCAACGAAAGTGCTGCCGGGCAGGGGGTCACCACCTATGCCAACGCAGGTTGATTGACCAATGCCCAGGGCAGTTAGCTGGGCAACCGTCTCATAAGTAAGCGTGCCACTGCGGGAAACGACACCGACATTGCCCTGAAGGTGGATTTCGCCGGCCATAAGTCCTGCCTTACATTTACCGGGAGAGATTAATCCGGGGCAATTTGGACCGATAAGCCTGGTTTGCCTTCCCTTCAGATAGCTATGCACCACAACCATATCTGAAACCGGAATGCCTTCGGTGATACATACAACTAGTGGGATTCCAGCATCGGCAGCTTCCATGATAGCGTCAGCAGCAAAAGCAGGTGGCACAAAAACCATGCTGGCATTAGCCTGCGTTTCCTCTACCGCCGTCTCTACTGTGTTGAATACGGCTACGCTCAATATCTCAGTGCCACCCTTTCCTGGGGTCACGCCAGCTACAACCTTTGTGCCATACTCAATACATCGCTGAGTATGAAAGCTTCCCTCACCACCGGTGATTCCCTGCACAAGCAAGCGAGTCTTCTCATCGATTAGAATGCTCAATTTTTGCCTCCTTTAGCTGCTTCTACTGCTTTGCGAGCGGCATCGTAGAAGTCTGATGCCTCAGTATACTTTATTCCCGATTCAGCTAGGATGCGTTTCCCTTCCTCGACATTTGTCCCGGCCAACCTGACAACTAGAGGGAGTTTGATGTTCATTTGATTATGAGCTTCAACTATTCCCTGGGCGATGACGTCTACCCTTGCCATGCCGCCAAATATATTCACCAAAATCGCTTTCACGCTAGGGTCGGTAGTAAAGACCTTGAATGCGTTGACGATGCGGCCAGTGTCGTTGACTGTGCCCGTATCGAGGAAATTGGCTGGCTTCCCACCAGCGTGGGTTAAGAGGTCCATAACTGCCATAGCCAATCCAGCCCCGTTGACCATACAGCCGATATTGCCATCCATTTTGATGTAATTCTTAATACCTAGTTCGTTAGCCTTGACTTCAAGCGGGTCTTCCTGTTCCAAATCGTGAAGTTGCTCGATGTCTTTGTGGCGGAAGAGGGCACTATCATCGAAGTTCAGCTTGGCATCAAGAGCTAGAAGCTCGCCATCAGAGGTGACAACCAGAGGATTGATTTCGGCTAAGGAGCAGTCCCTGGCTTGAAAGAGTTTGTACAGGTTTGTCATCAGGCTGGTGGCTGGCCTGATTTGAGCCGGGTTTAAGTTCATCCCGTAGGCCAATTTGCGTCCCTGAAAAGCTTGGAAGCCTGTTGCAGGGTCAATATATTCCAAGAGGATTTTTTCTGGGGTTACTCGAGCTACCTCCTCGATGTCCATGCCACCAGCTTCACTGGCCATCATTACCGGCATTCGGTTAGCAGTAGCGAAGATAATGCTTAGGTAAAGCTCGTGCTCTACGTTGACAGCCTTTTCTACGAGAACCTTACTTACTGGCACTCCTTCTGGAGTCGTCTGGTGTGTTACAACCTGGTTGCCCAGCATCTGTCTTGCCAGTCTTTCTGCCTCCTCTGGTGTATTGGCTACCTTTATGCCGCCGGCTTTGCCTCTGCCGCCGGCATAGACCTGAGCTTTGATTGCCACCTTGCCTCCTAGTTCACCAGCTATCTTCTTAGCTTCAGCCGGTGTGGTAGCTACCCCACCTTTGGGTACGGGGATGCCGAACTCGGCTAGCAGTGCCTTTGCCTGGTATTCATGGATTTTCATCCATTTTCCTCCTTTTGTTGTTTCTTGCTCTCGAACTCTGTAGGGACAGACCTTTAGGTCTGTCCGCTTAGCTTGGACAGGTCTGAAGACCTGTTCCTACTTTTGCTTCAAGGCTTAAAAAATTATTGCTGGCGGAGGGGGTGGGATTCGAACCCACGTTCGCTTTCGCGAAAGCGGTTTTCAAGACCGCCGCCATAGTCCACTCGGCCACCCCTCCAAAACCATCCTAGTATAGGAAATAGCATTGTATTTGGCAACCTTGCTTATTGTCATTCCTGAGGGAGTCCTCTGCTTTGTGTCATTCTGAAGGAGCCCCGATTTTTATCGGGGCGATTGAAGAATCTCGCTCAGGATAAACTCCGCGACCGAAGAATCTTCTCTTCTATCACAGCAGGGTAATGTGATGATATAATTCGGGTTCAGGAGGTAACCTATGGAAATCAATATATTAGGAATATGCGGTAGCCCGATTAAAGGCGGCAATACCGAAGCTTTTCTCAGGGAAGGCCTGAAAGCTGCCGAAGGCACTGGCGGTGTTAAGACCAAGCTGATAACCCTGGCTGGTAAAGACATAAAGGACTGCCGTCACTGTAACTGGTGCATCAGGAAGCAGGAAGAGGGGAAGTTGTGTGCGCAACAGGATGACATGGCCGAGATATATCCAGAGTTGTTACAAGTTGATGCCCTGTTACTGGCTACTCCTGTTTATATCGGTCGGCTTTCTGGATATATGGCTTGCTTTACTGATAGGCTTCGTGTTTTTGCCTGGGGCAATGTTTACCAGGGAAAGCTAGGGAGCAAAGTAGGCGGTGCTTTGGCTGTTTCTTGGGGAAGGAACTATGGTATAGAGACGGCGCTGCTCAGTATCCTCTCTGCCCTGTTTATGATGGGTCTGATACCAGTGGGTCCTCCTCATGGTTATGGCTCACCATTTGGGGCTTGTGGACTTGCCAGCGAGCATGGCACAGGGAAGTTCAATCGTGAAGACAAGCTCGGCGTGCTGCGAGACGAATATGGTGTTAAGGGGGCACAGGCTTTGGGCAAACGGGTCGCTGAGATTACCAAGTTAATCAAAGCCGGAGAAGCTACGCTCAGTCACCTTTCCTGACTGCCTCCACCGCACTTTTGATTGACCCACCAATGTAGGGACAGACCTTCCCACGGCCTTGGCTGTGGGGTGGCCGAGTCGGGGCAGGCAGGTCTGTCCGCTGTGGACAGGTCTAAAGACCTGTCCCTACATTTGCCGTTTTTAGCTGTTGAATCTTTCTTACATGTAGCTGCGACCATTTAGGGTCGCTGCAGGCGAGGCTGAAACTTCGCACTTAACAACATGTATTGAGTGCACAAACGAAGCCATGAGACCCTTCGCTTTCGCTCAGGGTGACAGGTGATACGCTCAGGGTGACACTGCTACAATTGTCATTCTGAGCGAAGCGTAGCGGAGTCGAAGAATCTCTACCAAGGGTTTGTAGTGTAAATATATTTAGTCAATGACCATTAGGGTCGCTTCAGGCGAGGCTGAAGCCTCGCTACATTGTCAGTTAAAAAATCACGGCTGGAGAGATTCGAGTATGACTTCTATCTCAGCCTGGCTGGAGAAAGAGTTCACCTTTATTTTCCGAATAATGCCCTCGGCATCGATGAAGAAAGTTCTGGGGATTTCAGTAATGTTGTAAAGCTCGCTGACTTCTCCCTCTGAATCAAGCAGAAAAGTGAATGTATATACTTCTTCCTGACTATTTTTCCAATTAAACACGGTTGCAGTGCCCTCTTTACTAATGGCAAGTATTTTTAAGTCCTCTTGTGACCAGTTGTCGGAAATTGCCTGGAAGAAAGGCATTTCTTTCTTGCAGGGGCCACACCAGGTTGCCCAGAAGTTGACCATTACTATCTTGCCTCGGAAAGCACTCAAAGTCACATCTTGTCCATTGAGGTCTTTCAGGGTGAAATCAGGAGCGCGGTTGTCTTCTTCATAGCCGACCGGGATGATAGGCTTGGTGGTGAATGGCTGGTCTCCTGCAAGCGTGGCTTTATTTCCACTGGCATCCTTCGATACTACCTTGAAGTAATAGGTTGTGTTATCATCCAGTTCAGTCAATGTGACGCTGTGGCTGGTGGTAAGCTTTGTATTTTCTGTCGTTTTCGAGAGGCATTCTTCGGTTTCTCCATACTCAACCTGGCTGGTGGCAGCTTCGTTTGTTGTCCAGGTGATGATGGCGCCTGACTCAGTGATGTGGGAGAAATCGACTCCTGAAATCGTCGGTGGGGTGGTATCAGCTTGAGCTAGTGTTCTCAGACTTCCTTCGGATGTAACTTTGTTTCCGCTGGTATCTTGAGATATTACTTTGAAGTAATAGGTTGTATTGGAGTCCAGTCCGGTCAATGTGACGCTGTGGCTGGTGGTAAGATTTGAATCTAACGGAGTGGTTGAGCCGTATGTTTCGGTTTTACCGTATTCGACCTGGCTGGTAGCCGGTTCATTCGTTGTCCAGGTAATGACAGCGCCTGTTTCGGTTGTTGATGAAATCGGGACGTTTGGGATGCTAAGAGGTGTGCTGGTGGTTGGGACTTGAGGTTGTGATGATGTTCCTGTCTGGCTGACAGCATAGTAAACACCGCTGCCGACGAAAAAGCATATCACCAGAACAAAGAGAGTAGCCGTGAGCCTGGCTAAAGCTCGTCTTGCCGATGGCGAGATACCTCGTTCTCTGGGCATGGGACCTAGTGGCTGGTATGGTCTCGATGGCATCGGTGCGCTCATTGGTGCTGGTACTTTGCCGGCGGCTACTGGCACGGGGCGCGGTAGCAGTGGCTGTATGCCACTGGATGGCATAGTAGTGGGTGAGCCGTAATTTTGGCGACGTCCAAAGGACGGTGCTGATGGAGCATTGTGTGGTGGGTAGTTATATTGAGGCCTTGGAGTTGGGACTCCCGAGGATTGTTGCCCCCTGATGTTTTGCGGTCTTGGCGTAAATGCGGGTCTTGCTGGTGTAGGACGTGGCGCTTGCTGTTCCATCACCCGATGCCTGCTCCCATAAAGCAAACCACAACCTTGACAGCGGCCTGATGCAGGGTCAATGCTGGCACCGC
>Ga0194126_10009520_pt1 | contig 12938 bp, 15 predicted proteins | sample TA2KigC150mmetaG_FD_148641 | JGI IMG/M metagenome (GOLD analysis project Ga0194126, IMG submission 148641) | Freshwater microbial communities from Lake Tanganyika, Tanzania - TA2015035 Kigoma Deep Cast 150m | ecosystem: Environmental > Aquatic > Freshwater > Lake | place: Tanzania: Lake...
CGCGAGAGATCGGGGAGGCTCGGTGATCCTGATGTACGGCGCGCATCTCCCTCGAAACGGCGCAACCCCGCTGATCGCGGGACTCATGGAGGATGGGTGGATCACCCATTTGGCCACCAACGGTGCAGGAACCATCCACGACTGGGAATTCGCCTGGCTCGGGCGCTCGACCGAGAGCGTGGAGGAAAATGTCGCGACGGGCACTTTCGGATTGTGGGACGAGACGGGCCGAAACATTCACCTCGCTCTGCTTGCAGGGGCCCTCGATCGGCTTGGGTACGGCCGGTCGCTCGGACGCTACATCGCCGAGGACGGTTGCGATTTCCCAGCACGGGAGACCCTGGTCCAGCTGATCCGTGAGTTCCCATCGGATCCTCTCGCCGGTGCCGCGGCCGACCTCCTCTCGGTCCTGGACCGATTCGACATCGCCTCCGGCCGTCACCCGATCACCCATCCCTGGAAACATGCCAGCATCCTTGCCGAGGCCTGGCGCAGGGGGGTACCCGTCACGGTCCACCCGGGCATCGGCTACGATATTATCTCCTGTCATCCCATGTTCCACGGAGCGGCAATCGGACGCGCCGCCGCGGAGGATTTTCGGTCTTTCGCTGGCGCAGTGGAGGGACTCGACGACGGTGTCGTGCTGTCGGTCGGCTCCGCCATCATGGCCCCGCAGGTCTTCGAGAAGAGCCTGAGCTGCGTCCACAACCTTCGTTTCCAGGACGGTCGCCGCGCGGTGTCTGGCCATTCGATCTATGTGGTCGACCTTCAGGACGGTGGCGGCTGGGACTGGACCCAGGGCGAGCCGCCGAAGACCAACCCAGCCTACTACCTCCGGTTCTGCAAGAGCTTCTCGCGGATGGGTGGAACGATGCGGTATCTGCAGTGCGACAACCTCGCCTTCGTACAGCACCTTCACCGTCGACTCGTGCCTGCCTGAACCCCACCACCCATGACACCGGAACGATTCGACGCCATTGCCTCCCGGTATCCCGGACTTCGAATGGCAGTGATCGGGGACTTCTGCCTCGACCGCTACTTCGACATCGATCCCGCCCTGCGCGAGGTCTCCATCGAGACCGGTCTTCCGGTCCACAACGTCAACCGGGTCCGCTGCCAGCCCGGAGCCGCCGGGACAATCCTCAACAACCTCGTTGCGCTCGGCGTCGGGACGCTCTTCCCAGTTGGGTTCTGCGGTGACGACGGGGAGGGATGGTCGCTTCGACACTCCTTGTCCAGGCTGCCGGGAGTCCGGATCGATGCGTTCGTCACGGCCCCGGACCGGAACACCTTCACCTACAGCAAACCCCTGGTACACCACGCAAACCGGCCGCCGGAGGAGCTGAGCCGTCTCGACCAGAAGAACTGGACGGCCACCCCACCCTCCCTCGGCCATCAGCTTGCCGATTCCGTGCTGCGGCTCACTGGCGAGGTCGACGGTTCGATTGTCATGGATCAGGTGGATCTCGAAGGTACGGGCACGGTCACCCGAGAGGTGGTCGGTGCCCTCGCTGAACGGTCGCGTTCGAGTCCCGATGCCCTGATTCTCGCCGACAGCCGTCGGGGTCTGGGTGGCTGGCCCTCCCTGCTGTTCAAGATGAACGCCGCGGAACTGGCGGCACTGACGGGACGATCTGTGGATTCACTGGAGGATATACGGAATGCCTGCATCGCGCTCGCCCGCTCCAGTGGACGATCCGCATTCATCACCCTTTCCGAGCGGGGCATCCTGGGGGCAACAGCGGCGGGTGAGTCTGCCCACGTCCCGAACCATCCCCTCCGTGGCCCCATCGACATTGTGGGTGCCGGCGATGCCGTGAGTGCCAATCTGACCGCAGCCCTCGCGGCCGGAGCCTCATTGGTCGAGGCCATGGAGATTGCCATGGCAGCAGCCCATCTCGTCATCCACCAGCTGGGCACCACGGGAACCGCCAGCGTCCCGGAGATTCGAAAACTCCTCCTGTGAATAACGAGACGCGTCCGAAAACCCTTCGGATTCTGTTCCTGTGGGCTGGGCTAGTGTTGGCCGGCTGCGCCACACCGTCCTCCGCAAAACATGACCGCCTTTTACGGTACGAGTTTGAACGTCCTCAGATGGGACTACCGTTCCGGCTGGTCCTGTATGCCACCAACCCAGCCTTGGCAACGAACGCGGCGGAGGCGGCCTGGTCACGGATCGCAGAACTGAACGCGATCCTGAGCGACTATGAGCCGGAATCCGAACTCAGCCGTCTGTCCCGGACCAGCGGATCAGGAGGGTGGGTTCCACTGGGGCATGACCTCTCTCGTGTTCTGATCGCTGCCAACACATTATCCAGAGACAGCAACGGGGCCTTCGATGTGACCGTGGGGCCCGAGGTTGCTCTCTGGAAGCGGACACGGCGTCAGCGAGAACTACCCTCAAAGGCCGCGATCGATGAGGCGCGCCGGCTGAGCGGTTGGACCCTGGTGGAACTCAGGCAACGCGATGGCCGTCACGAGGCCCTGTTGACACGATCCGGCATGCGACTCGATCTCGGCGCCATCGCCAAAGGCTATGCACTCGACGAAGCAGCACTCGTGCTACGGCAACAGGGAATCCAAAGATTTTTGCTTTCGGGCGGGGGCGACATGGTCATGGGTGATCCTCCACCCGGACAGATCGGATGGAGGATCGAGGCAGGGGTATTCGACACCCCGGAAGCTCCAAACCGCCGGTTTCTCCATCTCGCCAACACGGCCCTTGCCACGTCGGGTGACAGTTTCCAGCGCGTGGAGATCGGTGGCATCCGCTACTCCCACATCGTCGACCCCCGGACAGGGATCGGCATGACGGATCACAGCCTGGTCACCGTGATCAGCCCCTCGGCGATGCTTGCAGATGCCCTGTCGACCGCGGTCAGTGTGCTTGGGCCTACGGAAGGCCCTGACTTTGCAGCACGCCATGGCGCTAAGGTCTGGATACTCCGCAAACCCGTTTCCACAGTGGAGGAGACCTATTCGGTGGGTTTTCCGCGAGGAGCTTCCCCTGCCCCCTCCCGGTAGCCTTGGGACTCGGCAGGAACTTTCCCAAGATTCGACGGTCTATCGGGGTAGTTTTCCGTCCCGGACTAGGTCCACCGCGCGCCAGAGGTACCAGCTGGCCGTAGTTCGGTATGGACGCCAGCGCTCGCCGAATTCCAACAATTCCCAGCTCCGTGGCATCTCCGGAAGTTCGTGGATGAGCTGGAAGCCATTCCGCACCCCAAAGTCGTCCGCCGGGAGGACATCGGGGCGGGCCAGTGTGAACATCAGAAACATCTCGACGGTCCAGCGACCCACGCCACGGCACTGGACGAGCCGGTCGATGATGGCCTCATCGTCAAGGCGGGCGAGGACCCGGCGTTCCGGTACGACTCCCTCCCGGGCCTTGGATGCGATGTCCAGGATCGCACGCACCTTGGACCCCGAGAAGCCAGCTGAACGGATCCGATCCTCGGCCATCTGTTCCACCTCGGCTGGCGTTGGAAAGCGGCGGCCGGGAAAGAGTTCCAGGAAACGCCGCGTGATGGTGTCGGCCGCCTTGCCGTTGAGTTGCTGGTGAGCTACAGCACGGACAAGAGCCTCGAACGGAGACCTTCGCTGGGGGCGGATCGTGCAGGGGCCCACCGCACGGATGATCCGGGCCAGGGTCGGATCCACCACAATGAGGTGTCGGAGGGCTTCTGGAGTCATGAGGACCGATCGAAGAGTTCGGGAGACGGCAGGCAGATGCAATCGGTTCCGGGGACAGATCGGAGCCAGGGTGTTATCAGGGGCTCAGGCTTTTCCAGAAGTCCAATCCCACCCAGGCCCAAGCGCCACGACGGGACGAGCCTCCGGGGCGAGCCTCCAGTTTCCAATTCGAGGACGGTGTGCTTTCCTCCCGAGTCCGGATCCATTGGAAACGACCTGATTGTTACAGATCCTCCCCAATCGCGACGAATGCCGCTGAACCATGAGCTGTTCGACTTGGTGATTGTGGGCTCCGCCTTCGGCGGCTCCCTGCTGGCTTCGATCGCTCGCCAGCTTGGACGGAGCGTGGTGCTGATAGAACGAGGCTGTCATCCGCGCTTTGCGATCGGGGAGTCGTCAACGCCGCTGACCAATCTATTTCTCGAACAGCTTGCCGATCGGTACAATCTGCCCCGCATCCGTGCGTTCTCAAAGTGGGGCACGTGGCAGAAAAATCATCCGAGGGTCGCGGCCGGTCTCAAGCGGGGATTCAGCTTCTACCACCACGAGTTTTACAAGCCGTGGTGCCCGCAAGAGGACCGCAGCAACGAACTCCTGGTCGCAGCGAGTCCAAACGACGACGTTGCCGACACCCACTGGTATCGCCCTGATTTCGATGCGTTTTTTGTCGAGGAAGCGGTCTCACACGGAGCGGTCTACATTGACCAGACGAAACTGACTTCGTTTTCAGAACGACCCGATGAGGTTTACCTGCAGGGTGTCCGTCAGGGTGATCCAGTGGAGTTTAGAGGTCGCTTTCTCGTGGATGCCAGTGGGGCACGAGGATTCCTCTGGAAACAACTCAACCTCGGCGAGGAGCCTCTTGTGGCCTTCCCCGATCGAGAGGCTCTCTTCACTCACTTCTCCGGAGTCGGGCGCTGGGAATCCTGTATCGGCCCGACCGCCTCAGCGTCGGGAAATCTGCCTCAAACAGATCCGACGGCCAAATCAGTGCCTCCTTTCCCTCCTGATGACGCCGCGCTGCATCATGTGTTTCCGGGAGGATGGATGTGGCTGCTCCGCTTCAACAATGGGATCACCAGCGCTGGCGTCTCGATCGATCCGAAGATTGCGAGGGATCTTCATCTGGAGGCAGGAGCAGCCGGTTGGCGCCGGATGTTGGAACGGCTGCCGTCAGTCGCCGTCCAATTTGCCGAAGCCCACGCCGTCCACCCCTTCGTCCACCTGCCCTCGGTGGCCTTCTGCTGCACGCAATCTGTTGGCCGCCGGTGGGCATTGCTGCCCTCGGCCATGGGGTTCCTCGATCCGTTGCTGTCGACGGGTTTTCCGCTGACCCTGCTGGGGATTCGTCATCTGGCCGAACTGCTGGGGCAAGGCACGGTTCCAAGTCAAAAGGCACTGGTAACCTACGCATCCGAGAACCGCGCCAATCTCGAGGTCGCCGCGGAGTTAGTCGGCACTCTGCACCACAATCTCGGGCGGCCTGCCATCTTCCAAGCCCTGTCCATGTTGTACTTCGCAGCCGCCTCTTTTTCCGAGACGGCGCTTCGCCTGGGAAAGGCGGATCTTGCCCCGGGATTCCTTCTGCGTGGCCGGAATGGCTTTCGCGAAAGCCTGCGCACTCTGTGCCTCAGAGCCCGAGCGGATTCGTTGTCATCAACAGATTTCGTTTCCGCCATGACAGAGGCCATCGGTCCCATCAACGTGGCGGGACTAAACGATTCCTCGAGGCGGAACTGGTATCCGGTCGATTTGACCGATCTTCAAAACAGCCGCGGAAAACTAACCGCCTCAGGGCCCGACATCGATGCGATGCTGCATCGATGCGGGATGGCAATGCCCGTTTCGATTTCAGGAGTTGGGTGATTCGCCACTACGGCGCAAAACGGCATTCCAGAACTCCAAACCAACCGGAATCACCTCGGATCTGCAGGAATCTTGTGAGTTTCTGCAAGCAAGGTCCCGGAGATCGAGGTTGTGGCGACACCGGAGAACTGCCGCTTCGAACTGAATCGAACTCGGGGCCTCATCCAAGACTCGATCTTCCGAGAAGTCCTCGGTGCGTTCCTCTGGAGGTGGTCAATCCACGGCAAGCGCCGTGTCGATCAGACTCGGCAACTGATCGAGGATCGATGAATCGGCAGCCACCACTTGGGCACCCGCAGCAATGGCGCTTTCGCGAAGTCGACCGTTAGCAAGCGGACCATAGGCGAGTACGGCGATATGGGTCAGCCTGGCCTCCGCTCTCAGGTCTTGGATCAACCGGCAGACATCACCTCCACGGAGGTCCAGCTGAATCACAAGCAACATGGGCCTGTAGGAGTGCATCCACTCGAGGAGTCCATCGACCCCGCTCCGGGAATGCACCCGCCAGCCGCGATCCACCAGGCGATTGGCCAGAGCAGAGCCAGGCATCAATCGATCGTGGACGACGAGAGCCGTAGGCTGGGTCTTGGAAAAGGGGTTATCCATGAAAAACCCCGGCGGACCGAAAAACGGTCCCGACCGGGGTAGATCTTTGGAAAAAGGCTCTGAATCAGCCGACGACGTCGATACCCATGTTGCGTGCCGTTCCTGCGATCATGCTGACCGCAGCCGCCTCACTGTTGGCATTAAGGTCGGATCCCTTGAGCTTGACGATCTCGAGGATCTGTTTCCGGGTCACCTTACCAACCTTGTCCTTGTTTGGGGTCTTCGATCCGGAAGCAACCCCTGCCGCCTTCTTGAGAAGAACGGAGGCCGGTGGGCTTTTAAGGATGAAGGTGAACGACTTGTCTTGATACACCGTGATGACCACGGGGATCACGAGGCCGGCTTTGTCCTTGGTCGCTGCGTTGAACTCCTTGCAGAAAGCCATGATGTTGATGCCTTGGGAGCCGAGAGCCGGGCCGACCGGCGGCGCGGGGTTGGCCTGACCGGCCTGGATCTGCAAGCGGACTGTTCCTGTGACTTTCTTGGCCATGGTATGGAATTCCTGGGGGAAGCGGTTTCGGTTCGAACGGATCTTGAAAATGAAAACTGGTTAGGACTTCTCGACTTGCCAGTACTCAAGCTCAACGGGTGTCTTACGCCCGAAGATGTCGACGGTGACCTTGAGCTTACCCTTGTCGGGTTCAATCTCTTCAATAACGCCACTGAAGTTGAGGAAAGGTCCATCATTGATCTTGACCGTCTCTCCGAGGTCGAAGTTGACCTTGGGTTTCTCGATGTCTTCAGAGTCGATGACAGCCGCCTTGATGATGTTGATTTCATCAAGGTCCACCTCAGCGGGGCGTTCTCCCCCGATGAATCCGATGACCCCATCGATGCCCTTGATGAAGTACCAAGGCTTCTCGAGAAGACGACGATTGTCATCAAGAAGTGCCATATCCACGTAGAGGTAGCCTGGATGGAGCTTGCGATTGGTGACGGTTTTCTTGCCTCCACGGACCTCGACAACCTTCTCCATCGGGAGGAGGACCTCTCGGATATACGGCTCCATCTCGTCGATCTTGAGTCGACGATTGATGCTGTCTCTAACCTTTTGCTCCTTGCCCGCGAGGACGTGGAGAGCGAACCACTGGAATTTCATGGCATCTATGAACTACCGATCATGAAGCGGATGCCCCCGAGCAGGATCCAATCCACTACCATGAGAAAGACCCCGAAGATCGCAACGGTCACCAGAACCATCACCGTGGTCTCACGCAGTTCCTCACGGCTCGGCCAGGCACACTTTTTCAACTCCTCCTGGGTATCGCTGACGTAGGCGGCGAAGCGGGCGATATAGCCAAACTTCCAGAGCAGTCCAAAGGCGACGCCGATGACGGCGGCCCAGACTCCCAATTGGGTGTAGAAACTAGTCACAAATGATTGTTGGCGGAGGGGGAGGGATTCGAACCCCCGGTGGGTGTGACCCCACAGCGGTTTTCAAGACCGCCGCAATAGACCACTCTGCCACCCCTCCGCGAGGTTTTGGCAGGGCGTGAGGGACTCGAACCCCCAACCAACGGTTTTGGAGACCGCTACTCTACCAATTGAGCTAACGCCCTGTCTGTAACGAATCCTCCGACAAAAACAGGCAGGGAGGCCCGGACATGCCGGACCTCCCCACATGGATCAGGCGACCACTTCAGTCACGCGGCCTGCACCGATGGTACGGCCACCCTCACGGATGGCGAATCGAAGCCCCTTCTCCATGGCAACCGGAGCGAGGAGCTTGACCTCGACGCTGACGTTATCGCCAGGGACAACCATCTCAACGCCGGCAGGCAACGTGACGCTGCCGGTGACGTCGGAGGTGCGGAAGTAGAACTGCGGACGATAGTTGTTGAAGAACGGAGTGTGACGCCCACCCTCGTCCTTGGTGAGGACGTAGACCTCAGACTTGAAGTGGGTATGAGGCTTGATGGAACCCGGCTTTGCCAAGACCATGCCACGTTCCACATCCTCTTTCTTCACGCCACGGAGAAGGATTCCGGCGTTGTCGCCAGGCTGAACCTGCTCGAGCAGCTTCCGGAACATTTCCATGTCGGTCGCGGTGGTCTTGCGGGTGTCCTTGATCCCAACGATTTCGACTTCCTCCATCTTCTTGAGGATGCCGCGCTCGCAGCGACCGGTAACAACCGTTCCACGACCTTCGATGTTGAATACGTCCTCAATGCACATGAGGAACGGCTTCTCGGACTCGCGGACCGGCTCGGGCACGAAGGTGTCCAAGGCCTCCAGAAGGTTGGCGATCGCCTGCTCGCCCTCAGGCTTACCCGCAATGGCCGCCGTGGCGGAACCACGGATGATCGGCGTCGTATCGCCAGGGAAACCGTACTTGTTGAGCAGATCACGAATCTCCATCTCGATCAGTTCGAGAAGCTCGGCATCCGCCAGGTCGACCTTGTTCAGGAAGACGACGATGCTCGGCACGCCGACCTGACGGGCGAGGAGGATGTGCTCGCGGGTCTGGGGCATCGGACCATCGGCGGCGCTGACGACGAGGACCGCACCGTCCATCTGGGCGGCGCCGGTGATCATGTTCTTGACGTAGTCGGCATGGCCAGGGCAGTCGACGTGGGCGTAGTGCCGCTTGGGGCTCTCGTACTCGACGTGCGAGACCGCAATCGTGACCGTCTTGGTCTCATCACGGACCGTGCCACCCTTCGTGATGTCCTTGTACTCGATCATCGGGGCCAGACCCTTGCGGTTCTGGACCGCAACGAGGGCGGCGGTGAGAGTCGACTTGCCGTGATCGACGTGGCCGATGGTACCCACGTTGAGATGCGGCTTTGTACGCTGGAAGTTGTCTTTAGCCATGTGACTGACGAACGGTTTCTGGTTTTCGTTACTCTCAACTTGAGTTGCTAGCTGGAGCCCGCGATCGGGTTTGAACCGATGACCTCGTCCTTACCAAGGACGTGCTCTGCCAACTGAGCTACGCGGGCATCGCCTTCGGCCATTCATCGCCTCACAGCGATAAAAAATCAGTTCCCACGCTCATTGGAGCGAGGAAACCGATTCGGGCGCCTACAACTCAAAATTGAGAGGAAATTATTAGGAGTGAGGGTGGTGCGTGTCAACGGGTTTCTCGTGGAAATGCGGACACACACGGTCTTGGCTCCACACAAAATCTTGATCCGAGGACTTGACCTCCACTCCTTCCACATACCGAAGGTCAGTCCCAGATCAGTTCGGGAGATACTCCCTCGGGTCTGCGATCCGGCCCGCGATGGCGCTGGCGGCAACAGTCGCGGGGCTGGCAAGGAACACCTGGGATTCCTTGTGCCCCATGCGACCCGGAAAATTGCGGTTGGTCGCGCTGATGCACTTCATCCCGGCCTGGTTCATCCGACCGAAGGTGTCCACCGGACCGCCCAGACAGGCCGCGCAGCCTGCGTTCTCGGTGAGGCGCACCCCTGCATCCTCTAGGATCTGCCAGATGGTCTTCGCACCCCAACGCGTCGACTGCAGATCACGAACGATATCAGGCGTCGCTGGAACACCGAAGGTGTCGATCGACACGCGGCGCCCCTGCAGGACACGCGCGAACTCGATGAAGTCGCTGGTCTTCCCGCCTGTGCAGGAACCGAGATAGGCGCGGTCCAATTTCACGCTCGCGAGATCTTTCGCCTTCTGCCGCTGTCCCGGGTCGGGGTGGCAGGCCACCGTGGGCTCCAACGCCCCGAGGTCGACGACCGTGTCATAGACGAACCGCTGATCCGAATCAGGCTCCACCGGTTCGTAGGCGGCATGGGTCCCGTTCAGCCGGGTTCGGCTTTCCACATACTCGGCGGTCCGCGCGTCAAACGGGAAGATCCCGTTCTTGCCTCCGGCCTCGATCGCCATGTTCGCGATGGTCATCCGATCATCCATGGAGAGTGTTCCGATGCCGGACCCCTCGAACTGCATCGCCCGGTAGGTCGCTCCATCAAAACCAATCTCCCCGATGATGTGCAGGATGATGTCCTTCGCCATGACGCCCGGACGAAGCCGTCCCTCAAGGCGGAACCTCATCGTCTCTGGAACCTTGATCAGCAGCCTGCCGGTGCCCATCACGAAACCTGCATCGGTGTTTCCGATGCCTGTGGCGAACTGGTTGAACGCACCCGCCATGCAGGTGTGCGAATCGGTGCCGAAGAGCACCTCACCCGGACGCGTGTGCCCTTTGGCCGGAAGGGCGGCGTGGCAAACCCCCGCGTAGTTGGCTCCGTACTGCCGCTTTAGATTCCCCTTCCCCGCATCGAACACCCAATGACCTGACGGGTCGTCGATGACGTCGTAGAAATAGGGAAGCTCCTGTTCGCGGGCGAAATCCCGGAGGATATCGACGTTGCGGTTCGACTTGGAATCGGCAGTGAAAATGTAGTGGTCGGGGATGATCACCACCCGGCGGCGATCCCAGACCTTGGCATCCTTGCCAAACTCACGCTTGAATACCCCGATGGTCCCTGGGCCGCAGACATCGTGGGTCATCAGCACGTCGGCCTTCACCCAGATGTTGTCACCCGCCTCGACCTTCAACTTGCCCGCGGCGCGGGCCAGCAGTTTTTCTGTCAACGTCATCCAGCGGACGCTAATCGATCGCGGAAACCCGGTGCAAGTTCTCGGCGGACCACCAGAGTTCATCCACAGGGTCCGTCTCGATCCGGACCAAGGGGCTCATGAGGTCCGTCGAACCCGGTCACCCTTCAGAACGCCACTGCGAGCCCGACCAGGATATAGACGTCCGGAGTGACAGCGGTAAGCCCTGCCGCGGCATTGGTGAACGCCGCCAACCGGTCCCAAGGCACCCAGACGAACCCACCCCCGATCGCACAGGACGGAGGCCCATCGCCCAGGGAACCGTAGCCATTGACAAAGACGTCGACCGGGCCAAGCAGCTCGCGCTGGAAGGCCCAGGACAGCGCAGCGGGGAACTGGGCGGCCCCGTCGGCGTCGAGCCTTCTGAAGAAGCCGACATTGTATTCAAAGGCGATCCCCAGCGGGAATCCCTGGTCGAAATTGAACGACAGAGCCGGGTTCCACCCCTGACGCAGGGCCGGGCTCGCCCACTCGGTCTCGAGGGCGAACTCGACCCCGGCCGCTGGGAGATGCCGTTGGACATCCTCGTCCAACACATGCCACTTGAGGTCGAGGACCTGCGGGGACAGCTCTCGGGTGCCTTCGCTTCCACGAACCTCGGTATAACCCGACGAGAACAGCCGCAGCTCGAGGTCATCGATCAACCCGTATCGAAGCAGATAGCCAGCACTGTAGGATCCCGAGGATCCCGAGTTCGGCGTGCTGAGGTTGACGGGTGACAGTTCCACGTAGGCCCGCCCCTGCGGCAGCGTGAATGCGCTGTTTGGGAAATTGGCTGGGTCTGGTCCAGGGTTCCGGATCGAATACTCCTCAGCCAGCGCAGACATTGCTGGCTCCAACCAGAGTCCGAGCAAAAGGCCGGCACCTCATACTGGGCGATGCAAGACAGTCAACTGCATCGACCGGAATCTGGGTCTAGGCAAAAGCAACTCGCGGCGCCCGACGGTCTCAACAGCGCATTCGCGGGAAAATCCAGCGGTGGCGCTGGGCCTCAAGGGATGCATGATCGCAACGCTGATGATGAACCGAATCCCGACGCAAGGTCATCCTGCAGCAGCCGCTCGTTGACTTGGTCGAAGCCGTGCAGTACCTGAAAAGGCCAGTAATCCTTGTCCAATGAGCCTCGTACTGACCCAGCAGGTCCTCGTCCTAAACCGTCTCTGGCAGGCGGTGAACATCTGCTCGGTGCGACGTGCCCTATCGCTCCTGTTCGAAGGCCATGCCCAGGTCGTGCAGGACAACCTGCAGGGTGATTTCAAGACCTACACGTTCGATCAGTGGCGGGATCTGTCACGGCTGGGTCCTGATGGGGAATCCCTCGGTACCGTCTCCTTCCGGATGCGCATCCCGCGGGTGATCCTTCTCCAAGTGTTCGACAGGCTCCCAAAAAAGGAGGTCAAGTTCACCCGTCACAACATCTTCGAACGGGATGGCAACACCTGCCAGTACTGCGGTCGAATCTTCGACCGGAGGGATCTCAACCTCGACCACGTGGTACCCCGGGACCGCGGTGGACCGACGCAGTGGGACAACATCGTCTGCTCCTGCATCCCCTGTAACACAAGGAAGGCGAACCGGACGCCGGCCGAGGCAGGCATGCGCCTGATCCGCAAACCCAAGCGACCCAAGTGGCGGCCATTTGTGCAGGTGAACTTTGGCGCACCGATCCACGAGTCATGGCGCCACTTCCTCGATCTTGCGTATTGGAACGTCGAGCTCGGGCAGGAGATGAATTGACGTCGGGGAGGGACTGACTGAGCCGCTCGGGATTTCGGTAGCGGCAATGAGGAGAATGAACCGGATCCACCTTGGGTGGAGACTTTCCAGGAGGCAGTCGTGCGCTCCGGTCCGCTTTTCAGCTAGGCTCCATGGAGCGCCCCGTGCCCGTCACCCCGCCTCACGCGCGCTGTTGCCGGGCCTGTGATTGTTGTTCCGGCTGATCCGCCGGAGGAACCTCAACCTCCGCATCTGCCCTGCTTCCCCATCTCCCTCCGCGTCTCCGCGTCCCCGTGTGAGTCTCCCCTCTTCCACCCCGCGTGCCATCCAGCGGACATGGGACCTCGGCACGAAAAAGGGGCCGGGCATTGCTGCCCGGCCCCTCTGTTTAGATCAGACCGACCTCAGTTCGAGGAGCGGTAGAACCTGACCTGAGATCCCAGCGGGATCGTGTACGGGCTGGTCGCACCTGGGACATC